>Ga0126378_10004388_pt1 | contig 10762 bp, 10 predicted proteins | sample PanSoiMetPlot_23_FD_92587 | JGI IMG/M metagenome (GOLD analysis project Ga0126378, IMG submission 92587) | Tropical forest soil microbial communities from Panama - MetaG Plot_23 | ecosystem: Environmental > Terrestrial > Soil > Tropical forest > Bulk soil | place: Panama | collected 2016-02-17
AACGTCACCTCGGGCTTGTCGTCCGTCGGGCCGCCACCCACGTTTAAGATCAACCACGAATTAGCGACCTTCATGATGACCGGATCGCGTTCGAGGAGGACCTGGCCGTCGAATAGCGTTCGGTAGAATTCACGGGACCGATCCTGATCCGAGACCACCAAAAAGTGCGTCAACACAAAACCGCGTTTGGGGGCCGGAAAGTCGTCTGGGTTCATCGCTGATCTCCTTGTGTCGGCTGTGAGTGTTCGATACTCGCACCGTTCTTACTGCAAGCGAGATGATGCAGGGACCCGCAAGACGTTCCAGATGTTCAAGAACTTATTGTCGGCGATTACTTCGCCTCGGCATTGCCACGCGAGCGGTCGTGCAGGTTCTCAACGAGCCCCGCGCGCAGTTCACAGAAAGGTGACATTCCCAAGCTCGCCGTGATGGTAGGAGGGTCCACTTCTGAACCGTCCTGTGCGAGGGGAAGACCAAACCCAAAGGGGGAGTAATGCGCCGAATCCTGGGGATGGCGACGACGCTCGTGGTATGGGTCGGCGCGGTAGCTCTCTTTGCCGTTGGCTCGAACCGCAAGGCGGCGGCCGGGCCCGACCTGCGTGCCCCACTCCGCCAACAGAGCTCCGCGGACTCGCGCCTCGTGGCATGGGTGGTGCTCGGCGCGAATGGTCAGGCCATCGCGCGCGCGATCACCTCGCGGTCCAACTGCCCGATCATCGAGCTCGACAACACTCGGTATCAGATGTCGCTGCGTGCCCAGGCCGAAACCATTCCGCAGCGCCCGACCACCAGCGATCCGAGCCAATCGAGGCCCTCCGTGTTCCCGGTGACGACCTGCGAATACTTCATCCCCGCCGGCACGCAGACCGCGATCGTCAGCGATGAAGCCCAACAACGGCTGCTGCCTCTGCCGAAGCCCAATCCGCAAAGAATCGTGATCCTGGGAGATACCGGTTGCCGGCTCCACATCGGCGACCCTTGGCAGGCGTGCAACGACGTCGAAGAGTGGCCATTTCGAACGATCGCCGAAATGGCGGCGGGGTTCGAACCCGATTTGGTTCTTCACGTAGGTGATTACCAGTACCGCGAGAACAAGTGTCCGGTGGACATCGCCGGCTGCGTGGGCGCTGGATGGGGATATGGATGGGACACCTGGGACGCAGATCTGTTCACGCCGGGGGCGGCACTCCTCGCTGCGGCGCCGTGGATCATGGTGCGCGGCAATCACGAAGAATGCGCGCGGGCTGGGCAAGGCTGGTATCGATTCCTGGATACGCAGCCCTACCAAACAAACCGAACCTGCAATGATCCCGCCAATGATGCCATCGCCAATTACAACGACCCCTACGCGGTTCCGATTGGCGAGGACACGCAGGTCATCGTGTTTGACAGCTCCAAGGTGACCATGGCGCCGCTCCAGCCGAGCGACCCGGCCTTCGTAAATTATCAAAATGAGCTTCGCAGGGTGGCAGAGCTGGCCCAGGCGAGGCCGAAGGCGCTCAGCATGTGGGCCAATCACCATCCTCTCCTTGCGTTCTCGCCGTTGCCAGGGACGGACGTTCGGCCAGGAAACCCGGCGCTGCTCTCGGTGATGTACGCGACCTATGGCGACCGTTACTATCCGCCGGGCATCGGACTTGCGCTTCACGGGCACACGCACATCCTGGAGCTCCTCAACTTCTCGTCAAATCACCCTCCCACATTCATGATGGGAAACGGGGGAGACAACCTCGACCTCAATCTGCCGGATCCGTTCCCGACCGATGCGCATCCCGATTCTGATTTTGCTTCCGCCGTGAACGTCCGGCTCGACGCCAGTGGGAGAGCGGAGGTCGCTCACACGAACATGTTTGGGTTCGTCGTCGCCGATCGAGAAGGCGACCGCGAGTGGACCTTCCGAGCGTATACGCGCCACGGACGGCTGCTCACCACCTGTGCGTTTGTCGACGGGCAAAGCTCGTGCTCGGACATCGGTTTCTTGCATGAACCGCCGAAGCGCCGAGCCACGAAATAAGTCATTCGGCCGGCCGCGCATTCAGGCGTTGCTCGCCGCCATCCCGCTGGTCGCGTCGATCGCCGGCGCGCCCCGCGTCACTGCTGCTCCCGCGCCGATCCCTGGCGAACCCCAGGTCGTCGCTGCTCCCGCGAACCCGTCGAGGATCGCTCTCGGCAAAGCGATCTTCTTTGACTCAACGCTCTCCGAGCCCCACGGTACCAGCTGCGCGAGTTGCCACGCGCCCGCGCGGGCTTTTTCAGGCAACCACGGCTCATCCATCGGCGTGCCGCGGGGCAGCCGCCCCAAGCACTTCGCCAGGCGAAGCGCGCCCTCACTGCTCTACGTCAGGTACGTGCCGCGCTTTTATTTTCACCTGGGCGACGACGATGTTCAGCCCTCGCCGTTCGGCGGTTTTTTTTGGGACGGCCGCGTCGACTCGATCGCCGAGCTGGTGAAGGAACCTCTTCTCAACCCCGACGAAATGAACAACCGCGATCTGGCCCAGATCGCTCAGAAGATCGCCTCGGCACGCTACGCGATCGATTTTCGCCGAGAGTTCGGAGATGTGTTCGGCGACCCCTCGGGTACGGTGATGGCGCTCGGCCAGGCCATAGAGGCTTTTCTCACCAGCGATGAGATGGCGCCATTCACGTCCAAGTATGACGCGTACGTGCGCGGTGAAGCCAAGTTGACCGCGCTCGAGGCGCGTGGCCTCAAGCTGTTCAAAGATCCGGACAAGGGCAGCTGCATCTCCTGCCACCGGTTCTACGACACATCGAAGAACCCGGCGCGCTCGCTCTTCACTGACTTCGGCTACGACGCAGTCGCTGCGCCGCGCAACCCGAAAATTCCGGCCAACGCGGATGCTCGTCACTTCGACCTCGGCCTCTGCGAACGTCAAGATAAGGCCACTCCGTCGAACGACGAAATGTGGTGCGTGAGCTTTCGCACGCCTTCGCTGGGAAACGTCGCGGTGCGCGAGAGCTTCATGCACAATGGCGCGTTCAAGAAGCTGCGTGATGCAGTCGCTTTCTACGCAACGCGCGCCACGAACCCCATGCTCTGGTACAAATCCGGAGTGAAGTTCGACGACGTGCCCGAGAAATACCGCCATCAGGTCAATGTCAATTCCGTTCCGTACAATCGGCGGCAGGGAGACGAACCCGCGATCACGGATGCAGACGTGGATGCGATCGTGGCCTTCCTCGGCACGCTGACCGACGCCGCCTATCGCAAATCAGCGCGCTAGGAATGCGCGGGCCTTCGCGGTTGGACGGTTGCTGTCCGCTCGTGAGAGCTCACCAATGTCGATTCTCGGATTGGATCTGATGAAAGGCCTTGGCTTCTCTAGACACTCGGATACCTAAGCGACAGCGGAGGGAAGACGATGGCAACCCCGACTGCGGCATCGACAAAGCAGCCCGACGTCATTCTTGTCGGCGCCGGCATCATGAGCGCCACGCTTGCAGTAATCCTCAAAGAACTTGATCCGACGCTGAAGATAGAGGTGCACGAGGTTCTTGGCAGCGCAGCTCAGGAGAGCTCGAATGCCTGGAACAATGCCGGAACCGGCCACGCAGCGCTCTGTGAGCTCAACTACACTCCCGAGCGACCTGACGGGAGCATCGACATTTCAAAGGCTCTGCAGGTCAACACCGAATTCGATGTCTCCCGTCAGTTCTGGGCTTATCTGGTGAAAAAGGGAGCAATCAAGGATCCAAAGTCCTTCATTCATCCCGTGCCCCACTTCAGTTTCGTACGTGGAGTTGAGAATCGCGTTTTTCTTAAGAAGCGCTTCGAGGCGCTGACTGCCCATCCCCTCTATTACGGGATGGAATATTCCGACGACACAAAGCAGATCGAGGAATGGATTCCGCTGGTGATGGAAGGGCGCGACCCAATCGACCTCGTAACCGCCACGCGAATGGTGACCGGTACGGATGTGGATTATGGAGCGCTCACTGTGGAGCTGCTCTCTTCTCTCGAGGGCAAGGAAGGATTCTCAATTCAGTTTTACAGTCGAGCGCACGATCTACGGCGTGATGGGGATCTATGGAATATCCAAATCAGGGATGAGAAAACCGGACAGCATCGGGACGTTCAAGCCAGGTTCGTTTTCATTGGCGCCGGGGGTGGAGCGCTTCACCTATTGCAGACCTCCGGGATCCCGGAACGGCTGGGCTACGCCGGGTTTCCGGTGAGCGGAATCTGGCTCCGTTGCGATCGGGCAGAACTTTCCTCTCGTCACAATGCGAAGGTCTACGGAAAAGCTGCCGTGGGGTCTCCTCCGATGTCGATACCCCACCTCGACACTCGTCACGTTCAAGGACAAGTGTCTTTGCTTTTCGGACCTTACGCTGGATTTTCAACGAAATTTCTGAAGCACGGATCCTATCTAGATCTCTTCGGATCAATCGATCCGGAGAATTTACTGCCGCTGATGGCCGTTGGCAGAGATAACTTCGCTCTGGAAAAGTATCTGATCGGCGAGGTTCTCGAGTCGCCGGAGAAACGGTTCGCCCTGCTTCGAGAGTTCTTTCCAAATGCCAAAGAAGGAGATTGGAGGCTCGAAGAAGCGGGACAGCGGGTGCAGATTATCAAAAGAGATCCAAAACACGGCGGCATTCTGGAATTTGGCACCGAGCTCGTCTCATCATCGGACGGTTCCATCGTTGCCATGCTGGGCGCCTCGCCTGGTGCTTCGACAGCCGTATGGATCATGCTTCAAGTCATTCAGCGCAGCTTCCCGAAAAAATTGAACGCAGGAGCATGGTTGGCCAAGCTGAAGGAGATGATTCCTTCGTACGGTCAATCTCTGATCGAGAACCCAGCTTTGGCTCAGCGGATTCGTGCCGAAACCGCGGCCATATTGAAGATCAACAACATCGACATGAAGGGAGGGAAAAATTGATCCGAGCTTATCGGCTGTACACCGGTCAGGATGGAAACTCGCACGTGATTCGCGGCAGCGTGAACGGAAGTAAACTCGTGGAGGCGGAGTCGATCTTGTTCAAGGAAACGCCGCCACATTCTTCTTATGACTGGCACAACGATCCCATCCCTCAATACGTCATTACGCTGGCCGGTGTGCTCGAATTTACTACGTTGGGAGGAGAGACGTTTACAATCCAGCCGGGTGAAGTCCTGCTGGCAGAGGATCACACTGGCTCAGGGCATAAATGGCGTTTGACCAATGATCAACCGTGGAAGCGCGCCTACGTGGTCTTCGAGAAAGGCGCGGATCCTCAATTCGTACCCGATCCCTCGTGAAGAGCTTGTCATGGAGTGTTGGCCGGCCGCGGCACAATCTTTTCTCGAGCTTGCTTGGCCGCGCTGAGTTGTCGCCGTCACGTTCCACCAGTGAACACTACGGCAACCTCTCACGTACGGGGGAATGAAGGGATTGTGTCCCCGGCCAGCGATCCGGAGTTCATGCAACGGCTGAGGAAGTAGTCCGCCTTGGGGCCGGCTGCTGGCCGTCCGGCGAGAACGCTCGCGCCCTACTTGGAAACCACCCCACAGGCAATGCGGTCGCCTGCGTTGCCCGTCGGGTCGGTCACGTTGTCGTCCGGTTTGGCATGGATGACGATTGCGCTGCCGCCTTCGTGGAACAATGAACCCTTTCCTTCGCCGAGCGTCACTCTGGTGTCCACGACGCTGGCTGTCGCCTTTCCGTCGGCCTTGACGGTGATATCGGGCATGTCCCCTGCGTGCGGTCCATCGGGACTCTTCAGGCCGTGCTTCTTGCCCTCGGGATTGAAGTGACTACCCGCGCTCTGGAAGCCGGGGGGATCGCACTTGCCGACCGCATGGATGTGGAAGGCGTGCTCGCCGGGCGGGAGCTTCGAGACTTGCAGATCGATCTTTACCCCATCCTTCGTCTGCGTGAGCTTGGCAGTTCCGATCTTCCCTCCCTGCGCATCGAGCAGGTCCGCGTGTGCCGCCGACGCCCCTTCCGCCGCGTAGGCCGCGCTGCCGATCGCAAGCATGCACGCGGAGCCCGAGATGAGTCGCACCAAGGCACTGCGCAAGAAGACAACTCGAATCATGACGAGCCTCCCTTTCAGAGTTATTGAAATGACCGCTTCTTCCGTCGAACGTTTACCGCACAGAGCGCGCGGACGCACGAGGACTTTACCGACCTCTTTTCCAGGGCGGCGCCGTCCTGGTTTCCAGTCTGGGGCTCGCGAGCGGCGATGGATCAGCGACCGGTGGCGCCAAGGGATCAGCGCAGGGCAAGCGCGGTCACTCGCGCGAACCGGCGTGTGACAATCTGTCCGCAAAATATCGAAACATGAAGGTGCTCGATCGGCCTGCCCTCTCGCTATTCGCGCCTTCGCAGCAGCCACACAGTTGGCACTGCGGTTGCTGGTCTGAGGTGACACGAGTCACCCGCGCGGGTGTTCTCTACCCAAGATCATGACCGAACAGAAAAGAATTGGGCAGGACGTCGCCACGGACGATCGCGAGCTCCTCTCGCGGGCACAGAGCGGGGATCGCTCCGCGTTCGAGGAGCTGGTGGCGCGGCATCGGGACAGCGTGTACGGCTTCGGACTGCAGATGACTCGCTCGGAAGAGGAGGCAGGGCAGATTGCGCAAGGGAGCTTCCTCTCCGGATGCCTTCACCTCGAAGAATTTCGCAGCGAGGAGGAGTTCGCCGCTTGGGTGAATCGCATCGCTGCAACCCGCGTGCTGATGGGACGCCGCGATCGCAGCGCACCGCGACGCGCCGGCGAGAAGCTCGCGCCGCCGAAGCTTGACGGCGGCCTGGCGAGGAACCCCACGATCGATTGGAGTTGCTTCGCGGAGGAGAAAACCTTGAGCGCGGAGCTGCGCGGCGCAATTCAGGACGCCGTGGATCGGTTGCCGGAGGCTCATCGCGACGTTTTCCTCCTCAATAACCTGGCCGGTCTTCGTTGCGCGCAGATCGCCGAAATCTGCGGCGAGCCGATCGCCGCGATCAAGGCTCGCCTTCACCAGGCGCGCCTCACCCTGCGAGAGGCGATCGACCGGTTCTACCGCGAATCTTGAGACGAACCCAGCAACGCGGATGTTCCCTCGTGCCCCATTCGCACGCGACCAGTCGGAAACAAACGCCTGCGCTCAGATACGGACCGACACGTTGAGACTCTCATCTGGGACTTGATAGGCTGTAGAGCCGGATAGTTGCACGGGCTGATAAAGAGTCTTTCAGCGACTTGCTACAGTTTGATTTCCTCTCACCTCCAAGCAATTAACCAATCGCCGGGAGACCCTGTGATGCCATCCCTATCGGTTCTCGAGCGCGTTGTCCTAAGTGCGCTGCTTGTCCTCTTTGCGCTCGCTGGCACCGCCTACGCCGATGACGTCAAGGACGCTAACGAAACGCTCAAGCTTTTCAAAACCACCGACCCCGGGCTCGATCGCTTCTTCAAGAACGCAGTCGGCTACGCTGTTTTCCCGAGCGTCGGCAAGGGCGGGTTCATCCTGGGCGGCGCATACGGCTCGGGAACTCTTTACGAGCGCGGGGCGCCCGTCGGACGGACGTCGCTCACCCAAGCAACGCTTGGGCTCCAGGTCGGCGGTCAGGCCTACGCGGAGCTCATCTTCTTCGAGACAAAGCAGGTGCTCGACGATTTCAAAGCGGGCAATTTCGCCTTCTCGGGCCAGGTCAGCGGCGTCGTGTTGGCCTCTGGCGCGGCGGCGAATGCAAATTACCGGTTGGGCGTGGCGGTGTTCACCGCTGAAAAGGGCGGACTGATGGTCGAGGCGAGCCTCGGCGGCCAGAAATTCAGCTACACGCCGTTCGAAAAGAAGAAGTAGGCGCTACCGCTGCGGCGTCTACTGGATCGCCTCAACCAGCTTGGAAACGCTGGCATGTCCGGTCTCGGTGAACTCCCGCATCGTACGATCGAAATTGGGATGGGTCATTCCCGAGAGCAGGAACGTCCAACGGTACGCTTTGGTTTGCGCTAGCGCGATCTCCGCCTTCTCTGACTCGGAGAACGTTCGGCGTGTCGCCCGCGCTAGACTCTCGAGATCCAGCTGAACCTGGCTAGCTAGGCCGCCGTCGAGCATCTTTCCAATCGCCATATAGTCCTGCACGCCCGACTCGATCTCTTCGGAATTCAGAGAGCTCGCCAATTTTTCGATCACCAGCGTATCCAACTTGGCGTGTTGCGCTTCCTCCAGCCAGTGGTGCTTGAGGAGACTGCAGAAAAGAGGATCCAAGTTGGGGTCGCCCTTTACGCTGTCCACGTAGTGCCGTTGGGTCATCCACTCGATGTGCAACGTCGTGAGGAAGACGCCCAAGCGCGAGTGCTTCAGGATCGCAGCGGCGATCTGTTCAGCCGGGCCGATTCCACCGCAGGGCGTGCCGAAGCCTGCGTTGAACTCCTGTACGAACCACTTGAAGAGCTGGATGTGCTTCGCTTCCTCCTCCGCGAAGCGCAGCAGGGAGCGCATTTCGTAGTCGTCGCCGTGCACCGTGGTTTCCACGTGGTCGAGCACGCTTGGGAGGATGTACTCCTCGGTCAAACCAAACAGATAGAGGTACGTGTACCCGCGGATTTGGTTGAGCTTGAGCTTTTCGTCCTCGCTCAGGCAGCGGATGCCGTTTACTCCGGCAAGCGATTCAGGCAGGAAGGGCTTGCCGTAATCGAACGTCCGGCCGCCGATCACGTCTTCGATCCGCCAGTTGATCTTCAGGGACGCTTCCAGGTTCGACTGATAGTCATAGCGATGAATCAGCATTGTTTTCCTTTCGCCGCACTCGCGGCTGTTGTTTGCAATGAACGCGTAGCGGGCGGGAAAAGACTGTCAGCCGAGGAGCGTCGTGGGCCTTGGCGACCCATCAACCTCTCATGCGGACCATTAGCTGCTTTGCGTGGATGCCGGTCGCTACGTGCGCGACACATGGGGCTATCGACGCCGCGAATATTCGATCATCGAGAACAGGCCAAGGAGAATGGCCGGGAACAGGATGGCAACCGCCATCGGTATCTGAGCCTCGCTTGGAGCAACCAAACGCGGTACGACGAGGAAAAACGTCGAAGCGAGAATCGTTGCCACGAGCCATTGCCGCGAGACTATTGCGATGCTCCGAGAGCGCGTCTCAACCCCAGGCACGGGTCCCGCTTCCGGCCACCGCTCGGGGATCGATCTCCAGAGCTTGTTCGCGGCATAGTCCGGGATAGTAAGGCCTCCGATCGATGAATCTGCGAACCGCAGCTTGACGCGTGGCCCCCAAAAACCGTCTTTCCTGGTGACGTCGATTTGCTCCCACGGGATAAGGAAGTTGTGATGCAATGGCCCGAACAACCTGTTCATCCCCACTCGAAGGCCCCAGGTGCAGCTGCTGAGACTGAGAATTCCACGCATCGATACTCCTAGCCCCATCGAACCCGATTGTCGGGAGAGTTTCAGCACCGCCTGTTCCTCGGGGCGATCCGGGAACCGACGCATGAGCGAGTACCAGCCGCTCAGGATGCCGAGAAGCGTGCAGATCACGAACCACAGAACTGGAAAGAGAAGGATTGGGACGACCCAGATGAAGTGCGCTAGCTGAGTCAAATGCTCTCCTCAATGCGAAACAAAACAAACTATCGCCATCCTATCGCGCTGTGACAGGGCCCGAGGAAAATCGCTCACGATAATTTGAGGTTCATTTCCGCCGTTTCCAACCTTGGCGGACGGATTTGAAGCTCGGCCCCTATTCGGCGAACTCCACCAGCACGTGGAGTCGAAGATAAAAGTTGTGGATTCCGAAACCCTGGAGCGGAATCTCGAAGACGGATCCTGACCGCACCATCGGCGGGATGCGGATGCGGACGACCGTCTCGCTTTCGACCATTCCCTGCTGCTGGCAATACGCGCACGGGAACACCCAATCGCGTCCGGATCCACCGCACTGCGGGCAAGGGCTGAACACCGGAACGCCGAGCGGCATGATGCACCCGCGAGACGCCTCTTCGGGCGTGAGGAGCACTTCGAGGTTGAGACCCTCGAGGTGCTCGGATTTGGGGATCCCGATGCCGGTGAAGTTCCGCAGGAAGCGTTCGTACATCGCCTCGAAGGAGGGGCGAATGCCGGCGGGGTTCCCGAGAATCGCGACCGGCTCGCGGACGACCGGCCCAGGTCGAGCTCTTCGCACGGGGACGAGCTCGCCGCTTTCAGCCAGAGTCAGCTTGCGGTTGTATTCGCGGCGGCGTTGCGGATCCGAGAGGACGTCGTAGGCCTCGGCGACCTCCTGAAAGGAACGCGTCGCCTGCTCGCCCGCCACGTCCGGATGAAGCCTCTTCGCGAGGTCGCGGAACGCCGCTCGGATTCCGCCGGTCGTCTCGCTGCTCGAAACGCCGAGGACCATGTAATAGCTCTTTCTCTCCATGAAGCCGACGCCTCCCAGCCAGCGGCACTTGAGAAAGATGACCCCTGACGGAACTCAATCCGCCTCTTGTACGTCCGGCAAAGTACGCGCCGGCGTTCGCGTGTCAAGGCTGGCAAAGTTGGTCGATCGGCGGGCTGCCTTGCCAACGATTCGTTCGGCAACATACCCCCCGTGGTATAGTTTTGCGCGATAACTCCAGCCCTCAAAAAATCCCGTAACAGCGCGCCAATTAATAGCTTTCCAGGACTGGACCTTGATGCGACAGCGCTGTCGAATCGTGGCCGTTCAATCCGGATTTTCATGCTGCAGGCGCTTGTTGGCGACGGTTGGCATCGAGAGTACCGTCCTCGCATGTTGACTGGACGCGCGTATCGGATCGTCACCGAGCGATTGACTCTACG
>Ga0126378_10004389_pt1 | contig 10761 bp, 5 predicted proteins | sample PanSoiMetPlot_23_FD_92587 | JGI IMG/M metagenome (GOLD analysis project Ga0126378, IMG submission 92587) | Tropical forest soil microbial communities from Panama - MetaG Plot_23 | ecosystem: Environmental > Terrestrial > Soil > Tropical forest > Bulk soil | place: Panama | collected 2016-02-17
ATGCTGCGCAGCTTATTGCCCGCGATCCGCTTCAGGCGCGGAACGATAAATGACAAGGCTCCCATGTTGGCCGGCTCTTCCTGCACCCAGATGAATTCCTTGACGTTGGTGTAGCGGCCAAACACTGCGCGCAAGTCGTCCTCCGGGAACGGGTACATCTGTTCGAGCATGACAATAGCCGGGCCATGCATATTCTGCTTCTTGCGCTCTAGGCGAATCTCGTGACCGATTTTGCCGCTGCACAGGACAACGCGGGTAGCGTCGAGTGCGGTCTCGTCGGGTAGCACGGTGCGGAAACGCGGTAGTTCGAGTTCGCTGATCGGCGACAGCGCTTCGGGATGACGCAACATGCTCTTCGGCGTGAAGACGATGAGCGGCACTGTCCATTTGCGCATGGCCTGGCGGCGCAACAGATGGAAGTACTGCCCCGCCGTCGAGGGCTGTGCAACCTGCATATTGTCGCGGGCACAGAGTTGCAAGAAGCGCTCGATGCGCGAGCTGGAGTGCTCCGGACCTTGGCCCTCGTGGCCGTGCGGAAGCAGCAGAACGAGTCCGGTGAGCAGGTCCCATTTATCCTCGCCGGCAACGACGAACTGATCGATGATGATCTGCGCACCATTGGCGAAGTCGCCGAACTGCGCTTCCCACATCACGAGCGCCTCGGGAAAGTCGCGCGAGAAACCGTACTCGAAGCCCATGACGGCAGCTTCGGAAAGCTCGGAGTTGTAGATCTCGACGCGCGCCTGGTTAGGCGCGAGGTGGCAGAGCGGTACGTACTCTTTCTCATCGATGATGTCGATGAGCACAGAGTGACGCTGGTTAAACGTGCCGCGGCGGCTGTCTTGCCCACTGAGCCGGATCGGCGTGCCCTGCAAAGCCAGTGAACCAAATGCGAGCGCTTCAGCCATACCGTAGTCGAGCGGACGCTTGCCGTATCCCATCTCGTGGCGCTGTTCGAGCATCTTCTGCACCTTGGGATGGATGTGGAAACCTTCGGGATACTTCGTGAGCACGTCGGTGATGCGCTGCAGCTCGGCGGCGGGAAGCCCGGTGTCGACTTCGAAGGAGGGGCTGTACGCGCCTCCGTGGAACGGCGCCCAGTAGCTCGGTAACTGGCGCATGACCGGCTTCTTGGCCATGCTCTTGCCGGCCTTTTGTGCGGCGTCGAGCTCGGCCTGGAACTTGTCCACAAACGGCTGCGGGTCCTGACCAGTGTGCTCGGCGTACGAAAGGTAGAGCAGCGGCTTGTCCTTGATCTTGCGATAGAGGATGGGCTGCGTGATCGTCGGGTCGTCGACTTCGGAATGACCATGACGGCGGAAGCCAATGAGATCCACCACAACGTCGGTTCCGAAGCTGGAGCGATACTCAAGCGCCATACGTCCAACCCGAACGACCGCATCAGCGTCTTCGCCGTTCACGTGGAAAATAGGAATCGGGAGACGCTTCGCGAGATCAGACGAGAAGCGGCTGGAGTAGGCGTCGCTCGGATTGGTGGTGAATCCGATGAGATTGTTGACGATGACGTGAACTGTGCCGCCTACGGTGTAGCCCCGCAGGTTGGAGAGGTTCAGCGTCTCGGCGGTAATTCCCTGCCCTGCAAAGGCCGCGTCGCCGTGCATGATGAGCGGCAGAACTTTGCGCTTGCCATCACGACCGAGGCGCGTCTGCTTGGCGCGCGTGCGTCCCATGGCTACGGGATTGACCGCTTCGAGATGGCTGGGGTTCGACACCAGGTGGATGCGAACCTTCCCGCCATTCGCAGCGGGAAAGATTCCGGTGGCTCCGATGTGGTACTTAACGTCTCCGCCGCCGAGTACGCTGCGGGGATCGACGTCTTCGAATCCGGCAAAAATTTCTGCTGCGGGACGGTTGACGACGTTGAGAATGACGTTGAGTCGGCCGCGATGGCTCATGGCGAGAACGGCCTGCTCGGCGCCGTTCTCGGAGGCAGCGTTGAGGACCTCGTCGAGCAGTGGAATCAGCGCGGTGTTGCCTTCCAGTGAGTAGCGCTTGGTACCGATGTAGCGCGAGTGAATGGTCTGCTCGAAGACGTCGGCGCACACGAGCTGGTGGAGGACGCGGGCGCGGTCGATCGGAGCAGCGAGCTCGGACTCCATGCGCTCCTGGATCCAGAGACGGCGCTCAGGATCGGGAATGTGCATGAACTCCACGCCGATGCTGCCGCTGTAAATACGACGCGCGATGTCGGCTTCTTCCCCCGAGATGTCGAGTTCGGGATGAAGCAGCGGCGCGAAGTGGCTAACCGGATCGAGATTGGCTTGCAGATAACCCCAGCGACGGAACGAGTCGAGGACGCGCTCCAGCTTTTCGCTGTCAACGTTGGCTAAAACTGTGGACGACAATGGAAACTCCGAGGCGGCTTATTGAATTGCCAGGCCTTTGGACGCTGTATTCGTTTTGATTCCTCACTGTGGCGAGGGATGCTTGAGGGCGTCCCAGCGCCGGGAACACATAGCCAGCAAAACACTTAGTATATCGAAACGGAGAAGGATTCGGTAACCTAGGGAGCGCAGCAGTAACTGCCGTGCCGCGCGCGTTTGCCCTTGCGTGGCAGAGACAAAACAAGGAGAACGAGCATGCGGAAGAATCGCGCGATTCGAGCGCTGGTGGTGTGCCTGTTGGTTGTTTCGGCGGTGGGTGCCCCCATGTTGGCCGCAAACTCGCCCGACGATCGCAAGCCTACCGATCCCAAATCGGTTAGCTCGCAGCCCGCGCTGCACGCTCCGGCGGTGCCAATCGAGGATCTGTTTTACAGCCGACGCGTTAGTTCTCCAGGGTGGTCACCCGACGCTAAGAAGATTGCGTTCACGACGAACCTCACCGGAAGAAACAACCTGTGGGTGGTGAGCGCTGACGGCGGATGGCCGCTGCAGTTGACGGTTTCCGATGATCGGCAGAGTGGCTCGGTGTGGTCGCGTGATGGCAAGTGGATCGTCTATCAGCAGGACTTCGGTGGCAGTGAGTACTACGACCTGTTCGCGGTACCGAGCGATGGCGGAGCACCAGTCAATCTGACGAACTCTCCGGATGTCTCGGAGACCGGTCCGCGCTTTGCGCCGGACGGCAAGACGATCGTGCTGGACTACAAGACGAAGGCCTCGCCGACTACGGATATCGCGGTTATGGATTGGAAGTCGCATGCGGTACGCAACCTCACCAACGAAAAGACCAAAGACCATAGCTGGCGGGTTCAGGCTTGGAGTAGCGATGGGCGATACCTGCTGGCCGACCGATATAATGCCGGGTTCAACGACTCCAGCGTGTATTGGATCGATGCGGCTTCAGGCGAGGCTACCGAGTTAACTCCGCATACGGGAAACGTACTAAACACGGGAGTAGATGTCTCACCAGATGGCAAGATCGTACTGATTTCCTCGACCGAGAAGGGTGGGTATTCCAACGTTGCCCTGCTCGACATTGCTACCAAGAAATTGAAATGGATTACTGATGTGCAGTGGGAAGCTGACGCCGTTGCGTTTTCGCCTGATGGCAAGCTCGCCTGCTACACGATCAACGCTGACGGGTTGCAGACAGCCTACCTTCACGACATCGCATCGGGCAAAACGACAGCAGTCCCGATGCCACCGGGTCTCACAGTGCCGATCGGGAACGAAAAAGCGTTCTCGCCGACGGGCGCGTCGCTGCTGCTGCAGTACCAGAACTCGCAGCGTCCTTCGGACCTCTGGGTATATGACATCACCACGCAAAAGCCGCGGCAACTGACGTACTCTGCGGTTGCCGGCTTGCGGCTCGACGATCTGCCAGCCGCGCAATTGGTCCACTATAAAAGCTTCGACGGCAACATTATCAGCGCGTTCCTGTGGATGCCATTCAACCTGAAGCGCGACGGCTCCAACCCGGCAATTGTTCTGCCGCATGGTGGACCAACCGGACAGACCATCAGCAGCTTCAACGCAACTGTGGCAGCTTTGTCGTCGCGCGGCTACATCTGTATTGCGCCTAATGTACGCGGCTCAACGGGCTACGGTATGGCGTTCCAGAAGGCCAACTACCAGGACCTCGGCGGCGGCGACTTGCAGGATGAGGTCTATGCCACCAAGTTCCTGCTCGATACTGGCTACGTGGACGCGAAGAAGATCGGCATCACCGGCGGTTCATATGGAGGATTCATGACCCTGATGGCGATCGGCAAGACGCCGGAGATCTGGGCAGCAGCGGTCGAACTATTCGGCATCATCGACTGGTACACCATGTTGCAGCATGAGGATCCTTACCTGCAGGAGTACGAGAAGTCGCTGCTGGGTGACCCGGTGAAAGACAAAGCAGTGTATGAAGCCACATCGCCAATCAAGTACATCCGCAATGAGAAGGCGCCGTTGCTCATTCTGCAGGGCGAGAACGATATTCGCGTGCCCAAGGAAGAGGCGGAGCAGGTGTACGACATCCTGAAGAAGGAAGGGCGTACGGTGGATGCACACTACTACCCTGCCGAGGGGCACGGCTTCGTCAAGCGGGAGAACCAGATTGATGCGCTGCGGCGAACGGTCGCGTGGTTCGACAAGTATCTGAAGGGTCAGTGAAGTTCATGAAGTTATCCGACCAAGACCGGCTCTTCGTGCTGACGGGCGCGGGCGTTAGCGCGGAGAGTGGCTTGCCGACGTTTCGCGGCGGGAATGGGCTGTGGCGCGGATATCGCGTGGAAGACGTTGCGAGTCCGGAGGCGTTTGCGGCAAGTCCAGAGCTGGTGTGGCAGTTCTATTCCGAGCGCCGAGAGCGGCATAAGACGGTGAAGCCGAATCCGGCGCATTTTGCGCTGGCGGAACTCGAACAAGCGCTGGGCAATCGGTATTTCTTATGCACCCAGAATGTCGATTCGCTGCACGAGCAGGCTGGGTCGCGGCGGGTGGTACACATGCACGGACGGATCATGTGGTCGCGGTGCTCGGACCCTCGGTGCGGTCTAGGTCCCTTCGAGGATGGGCGAGCGTATCGCGCAAAAGACGCGATACCGCGGTGCGAGCAGTGCGGCGCGCTGATTCGTCCCCATATCTGCTGGTTCGGCGAAGTTCCGTTCGAAATGGATTTGGTGCTACACCAATTGCAGGAAGCAACGGTGCTGATGACGATCGGCAGCTCAGGCGTGGTGGAACCTGCGGCCAGCTTCGTGCGGATCGCACGACGCAATGGCGCACGGACGATTTATGTCGGGCCGGAAGAGCCAGCAAACCTGGCGTTCTTCGATGATGTGGTTCAACGAAAAGCGGGCGAGGTGTTGCCGGAGATGGTGGACCAGATGTGTGGCTAGTGACTGGCGTCAAGTTCGCGCCACAGGTCGCCAAGTGGCAGAACGATTGACGTGCCAGCAATCCGGAAGTCGCCCACCAGCAGCCATGCGGTAGTGCTGCAGTCATAACCCACGCGCGTGGGTGGATCGATCACACACACGTTTGAGATACCCTGTGATGGTAGTCGCCCAGACGTTCGTTGTAGCCGGAAATCCGATCTTCTGGCGAAAGGATCTCGATGACCGCCAATGGGGGCCGTGTGAGCACCTGCTCCTCAGGCTGGTTTCTCGACGTGAGGCATACGTCGACGACTCTCACCCGCTCTTCAGAGACTCGGATTCAAATCTCCCTCAGGACCTGCGGTGACCAGTCGTGTCGATGCTGAAAGAACCAACTCGTCAGGAATGCTTGTGCTACAGCATGATCGAATTCACCCAAGTTGCGCTCCTGGACTTCCCCATCGACATAGTCGCAGTTCGGGTGGTAACTGGTGCGGAGATAATCTCCGAGCGAGATTTGTAGGGTAGCCATACAAGGTCGCGCTTAGCTCGATTTTACTAGCGGCTCACACCTATATGAGCATCAATGAATAAGATGTGCGGCGATGTGGTAGGCCGCGTAGGCGGCGACATAGGCCACGACTGTCATGTAAGCGAACTGCACCATGGGCCACTTCCACGAGTTGGTCTCGCGGCGGACCACGGCGAGCGTGGACATGCACTGCATGGCAAAGGCGAAGAAGACCAAAAGCGCTACGGCGGCAGGTAACGTCAGTTCGTGGTGCAAGGCCGTTTGCAGATCGAACGAATTCACGGCGGCATCAATTCCGTTTATCGTGCCCAGCGTAGCGATGATGACCTCGCGCGCAGCAAGCGACGTGATCAGACCGACACCGATCTTCCAGTCGAAGCCGAGAGGGCGAATGACTGGTTCAATGGCGTGTCCGACAGAAGCCACTAGGCTGTCCTGAATGTCAGGCGGCTGACCGTTGTGAAGCGGGAAGTTGGTCGCGGTCCAGAGCAATATTGAAACCAGCAAGATAACGGTACCGGCACGGTAGAGAAACGCCTTGCCGCGGTCCACCAGGCGCAAGCCAAGCGAGGCGGGCCGGGGCCAGCGGTAGGGCGGCATCTCGAGGATGAATGGTGCGTCCTTGCTGCGGAGAATCGTCGATTTCAGCAGGCGAGCTGTAATGACCGCCATCAGGAAGCCGAGCACATATAGCCCGAGCATCGCGGCAGCGCGGGAACTCAGGAAGGGACCCAGTAGCGCGCGCTCGGGAATGAACGCTGCGATCACCATGGTGTAAACGGGCAATCGCGCCGAGCAGGTCATGAACGGCGCAATGAGGATGGTCGCAATACGGTCGCGCTTGTTCTCGATAGTGCGCGTTGCCATGATGGCTGGCACTGCGCAGGCATAGGCAGAAAGCAGCGGTATGAAACTCTTGCCGTTCAAACCGACGCGTGACATCGTGCGGTCGGCGATAACCGCGGCGCGCGCAAGATAGCCCGAGTCTTCCAGAATTCCGATGACAAAGAAGAGCAGCAGAATTTGCGGCAGAAAGACCAGCACCGAGCCGGTTCCCTTCCACACACCGTTGATGACCAGAGAGCGCAGCATGCCTTCAGGCAGCATCGCACCGACCCATGCACCGGTGGCGTCGAGCCCGCTCTGCAGGATGTCCTGCAGTGGCTTGCCGGCGAGGAAGATCATCTGGAAGACGGCCACGACGACAACTCCAAAGATCACCGGACCCCAAATGCGATGCAGGAAGATGTTGTCGAGACGTTTGGTCCACACCGGCGTCGCCGGACGGCGATAGCTCGCCGATTCGCCAACGCGAACCGCCCACTCACGCACGCTGCGCGTGCTGCCCATCACCGGTAACTCGAGCGGCTCAGGCGCCCATGATGCTGACGATAAGAAATTGCTTACGGCTTCGAGACCTTCACCGGTGACTGCGCTCACCAGCGCAACCGGAGTCTTCAACTCGCGGGCTAAGGCCAGAACATTCACAGCACCGTTCTGCTTGTGCAGCTCATCAGCCATGTTCAGCAGCACGAGCGTTGGCAAACCCAAGGCAATAACCCTGGCGGCAAGCACGAGATGCGTATGAAGGTTGTTCGAGTTCAGCACCACGATGACAGCGTCGGGACGCGGCATGCCGGCCATTTTGCCCTGCAGCACGTCCACGGCAACGCGCTCGTCTTCCGCCTTCGGATTGAGGCTGTAGATGCCGGGAAGATCGATGAGGGCTACTTCCTCGCCATCGATGGTGCGTACTGTGCCGAGGTGGTGCTCCACCGTAACTCCGGGAAAATTGCCGACCTTCTGACGGAGTCCGGTGAGCCGGTTGTAGAGAGTGGTTTTGCCGGAATTGGGAGGTCCAATTACAGCAACCGTGCGAACCGAAGTGTTGATTGAGGCGTCTTCTGGGCGAGCCACCGCATGGCACGTCATCGCACTGCCTCCATTGCGCTAATCACCGAAGGCCGGTACGCCGACCAAGGAGACGTGGATGTGCCGGGAAAGCTCGCGACGAAGCGCCACTTCTGTCCCCTCAACCCGATACACCCGGGGATCACCCCCGGGACCGCTGCGCTCGACGCTGACCTCGAGACCCGGTACGAATCCCAGGTTCATGAGGTGCTCGGCGACGGGAACATCCAACTTCAATTCGCGTACGATGGCACGCTGCCCAACCTGGAGGTCAGACAAAGCACCGACAGCTGTTTTGTGCTGCCGCTTGCGCCCGAATATGAAGTTGAAAATCATTTTCAATTCCATCTCTATTCTAATCCTATCGGTAAATCCGGCAAGAGACTAAAGTCACAGTCGAGTGTGATCTTCGAACATTGGTCCATGGTTATTCCAAATTGGAACTGAATTCCAGCCGAGTGGGAGAAAATCCCTGCCAATCGCACTTATGGCACACTGATACGAACGCCGGGAGGAGGCGAAACGCATGCTGGGCATAAGTGAGGTAGCAAGCCGCATTGTGCAGTCGACCATTCGCACTATGTCGGTGGAGTGCGACAAGGTTGGCGGGGTGAACCTGGCGCAGGGCGTGTGCGACACGGAAGTACCCGAAGTGGTTCGACAGGCTGCCAAGCAAGCCATCGAAGGCGGGTTCAACCAGTACACGCGCGCCGACGGAATCCCCTCGCTGCGCCAGGCCATTGCCGACAAATTGCTGCGCCAGAACGGGATAACTGCCGATCCTGAAACTGAGGTACTGGTCACGTCGGGGGTTACAGGTGGATTCGATTCGACTTGCCGCGCGCTCCTGAATCCAGGTGATGAGGTCATCCTGTTCGAGCCTTACTACGGCTACCACTACGCGACGCTGGTGGGACAGTACTGCAGGCCGGTGCTGGTGTCGCTCGACCCGCCTGACTATCCGCTGTCTGCTGACCGCCTGGTTGCGGCGATTACTTCGAAGACTCGCGCGATAGTAATAAATACCCCGACCAACCCATCGGGGAAAATCTTCCCTCGCGCAGAGCTGGAGAAGATTGCCGAGATTGCGCGGCACTACGACCTGTTCATCTTCACCGACGAGATTTACGAGCAATTCGTCTATGACGGTCAGCGGCACATCAGTCCTGCGTCGCTCCCCGGTGTCGCGGAGCGCACGATTACGATTTCTGGATTCTCGAAGGTGTTCAGCATCACGGGATGGCGCATTGGGTATTTGCACACTTCCGCACGCTGGACGCCGGCGATCAACTACTTCCATGACCTGACGTACGTATGTGCCCCATCTGCTTTGCAGCATGGCGCGACGGCTGGTCTGGAGCAGTTGCCTGATTCGTTCTATGCCAACCTAATTACGGAATACCAGGGCAAGCGCGAGATGATTTGCGAAGCGTTGCGGCAAGCGGGGTTGGAACCCAGCGTGCCAGCAGGTGCATACTACGTTCTGGCGGACGCATCGGTGGTGCCGGGTGCAGACAGTATTGACAAAGCGATGAACCTACTTGGCATGACGGGTGTGGCGAGCGTTCCCGGAGAGGCGTTCTTCCAGGGCGGGCGAGGCGATCATCTCTTGCGGTTCTGTTTCGCCAAAACGCAAGCGGATCTGGCCGATGCGTGTAACCGGTTAGTACGATTGCGCAAGCCTTCGCCGGCGATGCATTCCTGATGCTGAAACAGCTTCGATTTTTTGTGTCGCCGGCTAGAAGCCGCTCCGAGCCTCGAAAGCTTCGTCTCGACGCTCAGCTAAAGCTCAGCTCCACCGTCCGCAAGTCAAAGTGCTTCTTCATGCGCGGATAACCTCTCCGAATACAGGGCATAAGAAGTTTGAATTTCCCATCGCGATGAAAACCCTGTATCTCTAAATCACCACCAGAAACACTCTGCCAACGCAGCCGGCGAGTTGGTGTTTTCTAGTTTCTGGACAGCGAAAGGCATCTCACCACGGTCTGGATCACTTGCGGAGGTCACTTGGTCAGATAGATTGGCATGTCGTCTGACGGCCGGGGCTGACGATGGACGGAGTCAAGCAAGTAGCAAAACCGATTCATCCTCTGGAACGCATGTCGACACCGACCTCCGATTTCGCGCTGCGCAGCTATTACAAAGAAGAATCGGACCGCATTCGGCGGGACTTTGAAGCCGAGGGCGTCGGCCGCGTGTGCATCGAGCAACGCACGCGGCTGGTCGATAAACTTCTGCAGCAGCTTTGGGCGCAGTCGCCTGCCCTTACTCAGAACCAAGGCTACGCATTGGCGGCGCTGGGCGGATACGGTCGGGGATCATTATTTCCGCATTCGGACATCGATCTGCTCTTCTTGTGCGAAAACGAAGCACTGCGCGCGCGTGCCAAGGACACTGTGCGGTCCGTCTGTCAGGAACTATGGGACACGGGGTTGCGGGTAAGTCCTACTACGCGAACGATTGAGGACTGCAGCCGCTTCGATCAGGAGAACGTGGAGTTCACGATTTCGCTGCTGGACTGCCGCTTCCTGATCGGTGATGAACAGCTCTTCGCCCGGTTGCGCAACAAGACCGTGCCACTGACGGTGGCACGCGAGTCGAACGTGCTGATTCAGAGGCTGATTGAAGTCACCAACACGCGGCACGCGAAGTTCGCGAAGACGATTTTTCATCTCGAACCGAACCTGAAGGACGGCCCGGGAGGGCTGCGCGATTTTCAAGTCACGCGCTGGATCGGGTTGATCGGCGAGCTGGCTACGCAGCGCGAATGGCCCGCGTCGGTCGCCCTTCCACAAAACTCCGACGAGGACAGTAGCGCTGAGGCGCTGGAGTTTATGTCGTCGGCCCGCTGCTATTTGCACTACCGCCGCGGCCGCGACGAGAACGCCGTCTTCTGGGATGCGCAGGAGGAGCTGGCTGCACGCGGAGTAGGAAGCGCCGTGGGCCCCATCTCCTCGGCGGAGTGGATGCGGCTGTTCTTTCGCCATGCCAAGACGGTTTTCCGAAATGCGACGCAGCTACTGGAGCATTCGGCGAGCACACGTTCTGC
>Ga0126378_10004392_pt1 | contig 10759 bp, 9 predicted proteins | sample PanSoiMetPlot_23_FD_92587 | JGI IMG/M metagenome (GOLD analysis project Ga0126378, IMG submission 92587) | Tropical forest soil microbial communities from Panama - MetaG Plot_23 | ecosystem: Environmental > Terrestrial > Soil > Tropical forest > Bulk soil | place: Panama | collected 2016-02-17
AGCGCAAGCAGGGCCCTCCTGCCCGGCTCGGACACGTGCCCGTGGGCAATCACGTGCCGTTCCCCGGCCGGCTCGCCGGCTGGCTGCCGCGCGCGCAGCACCCGCTCTGGCACAGCGAAGCCGCCTCGCCGCCTGGCACGCCTGCTGCGGGCTCCCCTGACTCGAATGCGGCAGCCAGAGAGGAGATCATCGCGACGAAGTGGGGGTCGGTGCCGGGCGTGGCGGCCCTGGCCATTCGCAATCCGAGGTCGCGCGCCGTCTGCGCCGCCTCGACGTCTAGGTCGTATATGACCTCCATGTGATCACTGACAAACCCGATCGGCACAATGACAACCGCTTGCGAGCCTGCTTGCGCGAGCTCGGTCAGGCAAGCGCTGATGTCTGGCTCCAGCCAGGGCACGGCGGGCGGGCCGCTGCGGCTCTGGTACGCCAGGCGCCAGGTGCTTATGCCGAGCCCGGCTGCGACCAGCCTGGCTACCTCAGCGAGCTGAGCCTGGTATGCGCCTCCCGCCGGCCCGCTGGCCGCCGCCATTGATCGCGGGATGCTGTGCGCGGTAAAGACCAAGTCTGGCGTGGCCCGCATCGCCTGGGGCAGGCTGGACACAGCACGCGCGGCCGCGGCGGTGAAGGCCGCGATGAAGCCAGGGTGCCGGTAGTAGGGCCGGATCTTCACGATTCGCGGCGCGTTCTCGCCGACCACCGCGCGCGCTCGATCGATGTCCTCCAGGTACTGCCTGCAACTCGAGTACGAACTGTAGGCGGAGGTCGCGAAGGCTATCGCGCGGGTGACGCCGTCGGTTGCCATCTGACGCAGCGTGTCGGCCAGGTACGGATGCCAGTTGCGGTTCCCCCAGTACACCGGCAGGCCGATGCCGTTCTCGGCGAAGTCTTTCTCGATCGCCGCTGTCAGCTCGCGGCAGTGCGCGTTGATCGGGCTCACGCCGCCGAACAGGTAGTAGTGCTCTGCCACAGCCGCCAGCCGGTCATCTTGCACGTTCCGGCCGGCGGTGACGTTGCGCAGGAACGGCATGACATCGTCAGGACCTTCCGGCCCGCCGAAGGAGACGAGCAGGAACGCGGCGTCCGTCGACATGCCGACATCCAATCAGGACCGGTTTAGCGGTACTCGGCCGCGTACCTGGCGGCCAGCGCCAGGACCTCGTTCACGTACCACTCCGCGTGGTTGTAGGCGAAAATCGCCCGGCGCAGCGCGTCCTGCGTTCCTGCCGAAGCGCCGTCCGCGCACAGCATCCTGGCCGCTGAGGGGACCGCGTCGAAGGGGTTCATGATGTCGGGCGGACCGGCCGGGCCGAACCCGTCGATTCCCCACTCCGCCCACGTGGAAGGCAGGAACTGCATCGGGCCAAGCGCGCCGGCACTGGAAGGACCCATATTCTGCCCGTCCGCGCTCTCGATCTGGCCAATCGCCGCGAGGATTGTCCACGAGAGCGCTGGACAGTACTTCGCCGCTGAGGCCTGGAAGAGCTGCAGGTATGTAGTGATGCGCGAGGGCTGAGCGGTGGCGACAGGCAAACGCCGCCCGCGCAGGTCAACGATGCTGGCGTTCGGCCCGAGCACCTCGCGGACCTGCGCCTTCAGCGCGGCGATGCTCGATCCAGGTGCGCTGATCAAGGCAGCGACGCGGTGAACGAGGCCGAGCGAGCGCGAGACCGACTGGTTCACGAGAAAGTCCACCCCGGCGATATCGAGCGACGCCGAACCGGCAAAACGGACTTCGACGGCGGACCTGGCGTCGAGCGAGTAGCTGCGGCCAGCAGCCAGGCCGAACGACGTGCCTGCCTGCCGCGACGCGACGAACTCGCCACTGGCCAGCCTCGTCCACAGCGCCTGATTAGACGCCACCCGCAGCGGCACCCATGACCTGAATCGCTCGGCACTGACCCCGATGACGCTGGCCGGCCGGCCGCCGAGCGTGATCTGAGCGCCGTCAAAGGTGATCATCTTCCTGACGCCCCTGATCGCGCGGAGTCCGCTCACGTCGGGACCGGTCAGGCCGTTCGGGGCCACGATCAGAAGGTCGGGCAGCACGATCCCGGTGAAATCGCCGGCCGGGTCGGCCGCCGCTAGCGGCGACGCAGAGCCAGCGGTGCCTACGGGAAGGACTCCCGACCGGCCGACGTCGCTTGAGCGAGCGGCCAACCCACCCGCGGCCAGCGTGACGATTACCACGAGACCGGTCACGATCGACCCGCCGACGATCACCGCTGACCTGGGCAATCGCCCTGCTGCGCGATAGATCGCCGCGGCGTTACGAAACGCTGCTGCGCGTTTGATGGCCGCTGCGACCCGCCGCGGCATCGCGGGACGCGCACGATGGGCGATGCGCACAAGCCACGATCCCATGTCCATCCCGCGTTCGCCGGGCGACCTGGCCGGTAGCGTTCCCAACCGGTCGCGATGCTGCACCCGTTGGACAAAATACCGTGTCGTGCCTATACGGTCAGGTGGGAGGTTCGGGCGATGATCCAGCTGCGTGCCAGGCGCGGCACCGGGCAACCTCGCTCCTGGCATTCGCGGCTGGCCGAAAATCCGTACCTGCGGCTGCTGCGCACCCCCGGCGCGTTCGCTTTCTCCTCGACGGGTTTCGTCGGCCGAATGTCGATGTCGATGTACGGCCTCGGAACCGTGCTGCTGATCGCGCTGCTCACCGGGCGGTACGGTCAGGCAGGAACGGTCGCCGCCGCGGGTTCGATCGGCTACGCGGTATGCAACCCGCTCGTGGCTCAGCAGGCAGACCGGTTCGGGCAGCGGCGGGTGCTCCTTGCGCAGGCAGCAGTATTCGCCATCCTCTGCGGCGTGTTCATCGGCTGCGCCGAGCTGCGGGCGCCGTTCTGGGTGCTGCTGATTACCGGGCTCGCTTCAGGCGCGTCCATGCCGTCGATCGGGAGCATGGTGCGGAGCAGGTGGAGCGCGCTAGTGGGCGACGACGAACAAATACTCCACACCGCGTTCGCGCTTGAATCGGTCAACGACGAGTTGATATTCGTCATCGGCCCGGCCCTCGTCACACTGCTGGCCACGCAGCTGGCTCCGGAGTCAGGCATCGCAGTGGCGTGCCTGGTCTGCGTGGCTGGCACCACGATGTTCGCCGTCCAGCGCAGGACCGAGCCAGTCGCCAAGCCGCGGCCCAGGCTCGCCGGTACCGCGAGGACTGACAGGCCGCTGCTTCCCGCGCCGGGCCTCGTGACGCTCGCTCCGGCCTTCCTGCTGATGGGAGCGATGTTCTCGGCAATCGACCTCAGCACGGTCGCCTTCTCCTCCGAGCTCGGGCACCGGCCCGTGGCAGGGGTGATACTCGGGACCTACGCGCTCGGCAGCGCTGTGGGTGGACTCTGGTACGGATCGCGGCACTGGCGGGCACCCATCGAGCGCAGGTTCACGATCACCGCCGCGCTCGCCGTGCTCGGCGTCTCGACCTTCTGGGCCATGCCCGGGCTGCTCGCGCTGAGCGCCGCCGGCTTTGTCGCCGGGCTCGCGATCTCACCGACCCTGATGACCGGATACGCGATTCTCGAGCGCCAGGCGCAACCGCACCGTCGAACTGAGGCGATGGCATGGCTCAGCTCGACGATCTCGGTGGGCGTGGCCCTTGGCTCGGCGTTTGCCGGTCACATCATTGACGCACACGGGGCGCGGTGGAGCTTCGCGTTCGCCGCAGGCTGCGGTGCCGCGGGAGTCCTGATCTGCGCCCTGGGTCTCGCCAGGCTCGCAGTGCCACAACAAGACGAAGTCGCGGAACAATGGGACGTGCCACGAGCGTGCGAATCGTGAAGGAGGACACGGCGCGATGAGCGGTCAGAATCCAGCGTCCTGGCGGAACTGGGCTGGCAATGTGACCGCCAGTCCAGCGCGCGTGCGCACTCCGCGCTCGGCGGCTGAGGTTGCCGACGAGGTCATCAGGGCAGCGGCTGACGGACTGCCAGTCAGAATGACCGGGACCGGGCACTCTTTCACGCCGACGGCCAGCACGGATGGTGTACTGCTCAGGCCTGACGGGCTAACGGCGATCAGGTCCATTGACGAGCGCGCCGGCCTGGTCACCGCAGACGCGGGCTGCACGATGCGGCGGCTGAACGAGGAGCTGTACGCCCGTGGCATGTCGCTGACCAACATGGGCGACATCCAGGTTCAGACCGTCGCGGGCGCGACCCAGACAGGAACCCATGGCACGGGGCGGGACAGTGGCAGCATTGCCGCGCAGATCGCCGGGCTGGAACTCGTGCTCGCCGACGGCAGCATCGTGACGTGCTCTCAGGATGAGCAGCCTGAACTGTTCGAGGCTGCGCGACTCGGACTCGGCGCGCTCGGGCTGGTGACCGCCGTCACGCTGCGGGCAGAGCCGCTGTTCCTGCTCACCGCGCGCGAGGAACCCATGCGCTGGTCCGAAGTGGTCTCCAGGCTGCCTGAGCTGACAACCGAGAACGAGCACTTCGAGTTCTTCTGGTTCCCGCACAGCGAGGGGTGTCTCACGAAGCGCAACAACAGGTCGGCTGGCCCGGCCAGCCCGCTGCCTAGGTGGCGGCACTGGCTAGACGACGAGTTCCTGTCGAATTCGGTGTTCGGCGCGACCTGTCGCGTGGGTTACCTGGCGCCAGGAATCATTCCGCGTGCGAATTCGCTCGCCAGCCGGGCGCTGAGCGCCAGAACCTACACCGACGTGCCGTACAAGGTGTTCACAAGCCCCAGGCGGGTGAGGTTCAAGGAACAGGAGTACGCGATTCCGCGCGAGCACCTGGCCGACGTGCTCGGCGAGATGCGCGCCCTGCTGCACCGCGAAGACTGGCGCATTAGCTTCCCCATCGAGGTGCGGGTGACGCCGGGCGACGACCTTTGGCTATCAACCTCGAGCGGGCGGGACAGCGCCTACATCGCCTTCCACGTTTACTTTCCGTCACCCCACCAGGAGTACTTCGGCCAGACAGAGGCGATCATGACCGAGGTTGGCGGACGGCCGCACTGGGGCAAGATGCACACTCGGGACGCGGACTACCTCAGCGGCGTGTACCCGAAGTTCGGCGACTTCCTAGCGACGCGCGACAAGTACGACCCCGGGCGCCGGTTCGGCAACGCCTACCTGCGCCAAGTGCTCGGCTCATGAGGCGCTGCTATTGAGTCCTGTGCACGATCTCGCCGTCGACGACGGTGAGCTCCACTCGCGTGTCGAGCAGGCGCCGCGGTTCCGTCCGCGCGAAGGCGAACGGGTCCTGCGACAACAGCGCGAGGTCGGCGGCCGCCCCCTCGCGCAAGACGCCGCGGTCGCCTTCCGCGAACACCGTTCTGGCACCGCCATAGGTGTAGGCGCGCAGTGCCGTTTCCAGGTCGACGGTCTCCTCGGGGACCCACGCCGCGCCGCCGTCGAGGTCGGCGCGCGTCAGCGCGGTATAGATCCCGATGAGTGGATCCATCTCCGCCACGTTCCAGTCGCTCGAGAAGGCGAGCTCGGCGCGGGCGTCGCTGAGCGAACGGAAGGCCCAGGCGTGCCGCCACCGCTCATGGCCGACGTTCACCCGCCAGTCGGCCGTGATCTCGGGTGCGCAATGGCGCGGTTGCATCACCGGGATCACCCCAAGCGCGGCGAACCGCCTAATGTCGGCCGGAGCGAGGCACTCAACGTGGACGATCGCATGCCTGCGGTCGCCTGGCCCGTTTGCCGCACGGGCGGCATCGAACGCGTCAAGCGCCGTGCGGATCCCGCGGTCACCGGTGGCGTGCACGTGGCACGGGAAGCCGCGCCGTTCCAGGTCGGTCACGAGCTCAGCGAACTCAGACGGCTCCCAGAACAGTTCGCCGCGCTCCGCCGGGTGGTTCGCATAGGGCTCGAGCATCGCGGCCGTCCACGGCTCGATCACATCGTCGATGTAGAGCTTCACGGGCCCGACGCGCAGCCGGTCGTCATCGAGCCTGCTGCGCGCGGCCTCGAACGCTGTGCGGTCCGCCTCAGTCGTGCCAGGCGGGTGGAACATGGCCGCCACAAGCCGTGACCGCAAGCGGCCTTCGGCGCGGGCCCGCTCGAAAATCCACAGGTCGTCGGGCGAATTCTGGGGCTCGAGCACCGTCGTGATGCCGAATTCGGCCGCCAGGTCGAGGCTCTCGAGCGTGCTCGCGTACTGCTGCTCGCGGGCGTATCCGGGCAGGACTCGCTCCAGCGCCACCTGCCCGCTCCGCGAGATGCCCATCACGGCGAAGTCAGTAACGAACCCCGTGGGCTCGCCGCCCTCGTCGACCCTGATACGCCCGAACGGCACGCGCTCGACGCCGCGCACGATCCCGAACACCGCCATCGCCTCGCGGTTCATCCAGACGTTGTGCCCGTCATAGGAGAACAGGAAGGCTGGCCTGCCTCCCGCCACGCCCTCCAGGTCCTGCCATGTCGGCAGGCGCCCGCCCGGCATCGCCGAGTAGTTCCAGCCCGCGCCTTCGACCCAGGTCTGGTCGGCGTGCGCCTCGGCATGCGCATGAACGCGTGCCTTCAGCTCGTCCAGCGTCGCGGCGCCGCCTAGGTCGACCGCGAGCGGGTTCGATCCAAGCCTGACGTGGTTATGCGCGTCGACGAATCCCGGCGCGAGCAGCTTCCCTGCTGCCTCGACGACCTCGGTGTCCGCACCAGCCAGCGCCCGCGCCTCGTCATCGGGCCCGACGAACACGACCCGGCCGCCGCGAACTCCGACGGCCGACGCGCGCGGGCAAGCCGGGTCGCCTGTCCACACGTGCGCGCCGGCGAGAAGCAGATCGACAGGCTTACCAGCCATGACCTGAGGATGCCAGCCGAGACGTCGTCCCGCAGCGTCGGGTCACGGGACGACCGTGCCGTTAGGGGCACAATCGCTACGTGCGATTCATTAATGAGCCAGTCAATGATCTGACCTACAGCGACGTGTTCCTCGTGCCGAGCCGATCGGCCGTGACATCGCGGACCGACGTGGACCTCGCCTCGACGGACGGCAGCGGCACCACGATCCCGATCGTGGTCGCCAACATGACCGCCGTCGCGGGCCGGCGGATGGCCGAGACCGTCGCCCGCCGCGGCGCGCTCGCGGTGCTGCCTCAGGACATACCCGTGGACGTCGTCGCCGAGGTTATCGCCTGGATCAAGAGCCGCGACGTGGTCTACGACACGCCGCTGACGCTGGGCCCTGAGGCGACGACCGGCCACGCGCTCAGCCTGCTGCTCAAACGCGCGCACGGCGGCATCGTGGTCATCGCGGACGGACGGCCGGTGGGCGTGGTAACCGAGGCCGACTGCATAGGAGTAGACCGGTTCACCCAGCTCCGCCAGGTGATGTCGGCCGACCTCCTCACGCTCCCCGCTGGAGTCGACCCTGAACAAGCGTTCGGGCTGCTCCAGGCCGGGCGACACAAGCTAGCGCCGGTAGTTGGCGACGATGGCAGGTGCGTCGGCATCCTCACCAGGACCGGCGCGCTCCGCGCGACCATTTACACGCCGGCAACGGACTCCAGCGGCCGACTGCGAGTAGGCACCGCGCTCGGCATCAGCGGCGACGTCGCCACTAGAGCCAAGCAGCTGCTCGACGCCGGCTCTGACCTGCTCGTCGTGGACACCGCGCACGGGCACCAGGAGAAGATGCTCTGGGCGCTGCATGAAGTGCACTCGCTCGGTCCTGCTGTTCCCGTCGTGGCGGGGAACGTCGTGACGGCAGCCGGAACGGCAGACCTGATCGACGCCGGCGCTGACATCGTCAAGGTCGGTGTCGGTCCAGGCGCCATGTGTACGACGAGGATGCGCACCGGCGTCGGCAGACCGCAGTTCAGCGCGGTGCTCGAATGCGCAGAGGAGGCACGCAAGCTAGGCAGGCACGTTTGGGCGGACGGCGGCGTCAGGTATCCGCGCGACGTCGCGCTCGCCCTCGCGGCGGGCGCGTCGAGTGTGATGATCGGCTCCTGGTTCGCGGGAACCTGCGAATCTCCTGGCGACGTCTACCGCGACCCCCAGGGAAAGCTATACAAGGAGAGCTTCGGGATGGCCTCCGCCAGAGCCGTCAGGCTGCGCACCGCCGCCGATTCGCCGTTTGCGCGCGCCCGCAAGGAACTGTTCGAGGAGGGCATCTCCAGCTCGCGGATGTACCTCGATCCGCAGCGCCCGGGCGTCGAAGACCTCATTGACGCCATCATCGCTGGATTGCGAAGCGCGTGCGCCTACGCGGGCGCCGGATCCCTTGCCGAACTGCACGAGGTCGCGGTCGTAGGGACCCAGAGCGCCGCCGGCTACACAGAAGGAATGCCGCTGCCAATTGGCTGGTGAGAGCAGGCCGGGCTTGCCTAGCTTGGGTCGGGGCTGCCATTGTTTCCAACGATCTGAACGAGACCCAACGATCCCACAACAACCTGGAGTCACATGTCGACGTCGCGCAGATCGCACCGGTGGACTCCCGCCGCGGGCACCTTCGTCCTGGCGAGCGCAATCTTGCTGTCCTGGCCGGCAGCCACTCCAGTGCAGGCCAGCCCGAGTCCGGTCGGAGGCGTAGCGGCGGCGCACCCGCCGCGCGACATCGCCGCGCACGCGGGCGAGCTTGCGACGCTCTCCGGCAAGCAGCTGTGGGGGCGCAGGCAATACACCAAGCGACCGATCGCGAGCATCACCAAGGTGATGACGGCGCTGGTGGTCGTGCGATCTGGTCACCTTGACCGGCTTATCAGAATCACTGCCGCCGACGAGCGGTACGCAATCGACCATAACGAGACAACCGCGGGGCTGGTTCCTGGTGACGTCCTCACCGCCAGGCAGCTGCTGTACGCCATGCTGCTGCCATCCGGCGCTGACGCGGCCATCGCGCTCGCCAAGAGCTTCGGACCTGGCTGGCGCGCGTTCGTTCGGAAGATGAATGCGACCGCTCGCAAGCTCAGGCTCTCGGGAACGCACTTCACCAACTTCGATGGCCTGCTGCGGACCGACGTGTCCACGCCGAGAAACCTGCTGATGCTCGGAAGGGCCGCGATGACCAAGCCGCTGATAGCCAGGGTGGTCGGGCACAAGCGCTACCGGCTGACCGGAACGCGGCGCCATCACCGGTACCTGTGGCTGAACACGAACCTGCTGCTCGGCCGGTATCCAGGTGCCATCGGGATCAAGACAGGCTGGACGACCGCCGCAGGCGAGTGCCTGCTGTTCGAAGCCACCGAGGGCAAGCGGACGCTGATCGGCGTGGTACTGGACAGCGCGCCCACGAAGACGGGCGCCATATTTGCCGACGCGACGCGCCTGCTCAACTGGGGTTTCGGCGTGCACCATGCGGTGACCCGGTTCACGCCGTCGGCCGGGAACCTGGCCGGCTAGTTCGCGCGGGCGAGCTGCGGACTGGCGGCGGACGTGCCCTAACCTCGGTGGCATGGCAGCGCCATCCGCCGCACGAGAACCCGTCGTAACGGGCAGGCTCGCCGCGGTGATTGGTCGCGGGGCGTGCCGGCACCCAGACGGCGCTGTGCGGCTGGCAAGGTCCGCCCTGCGCGCGTTCGCCGCGGACGTGAAATCGCACGTGTCAAGGCGGGTCTGCCTGTCGGGCTGGCACAGTGAGCAGCGTCATGCCGCGCTGCCCATCCCCCAGCCCGCCGGTCAGGAGGTCTGGCGATGAGGCACCGCCTAGGCGTGAACCCGATCGCTTGCACCGGCCACGGTATCTGCGCGGAGATGCTCCCCGAGCTGGTTGGGCTCGACGAATGGGGCTACCCGATGCTGGCCGAGCACGACGTTCCGCGTCACCTGGCAGGGCTCGCGCGCCGGGCGGTTCGTTTGTGCCCAACCCTGGCGCTGCGTCTCGAGGCGTCGAACGCCGACCGCAAACAGCCAACCGGGGGCGACGGACCGCTGATAGTCGGCGGCCGGCGACGGCGGTAGGGTTGGCTGCCGTGGCCAAGCTGATCTACACGGCGATCACGTCGCTCGACGGATACGTGGAAGACGAGGACGGCGGCTTCGGCTGGTCCATGCCTGACGAAGAAGTGCATGCCTTCGTCAACAACCTGGAGCGGCCCGCGGGCACGTACCTGTACGGCCGCCGGATGTACGACACGATGGCAAGCTGGGAGGTCGCGCATACCCAGCCAGGCCTGTCTCCGGTCGCGCTCGACTACGCGCGGATCTGGCAGGCGGCAGAGAAGATCGTCTATTCCACGACGCTGCAGATCGCGTCGACCGCTCGGACGCGGATCGAGGGGCGTTTCGACGCGGAGGCGGTCAGCAGGATGAAGCAGGCGGCCAGCGGGTACCTGACCATCGGCGGCGCGAATCTGGCGGGTCAGGCATTCAAGGCGAGACTGGTCGACGAGGTTCATCTGCTGATCAATCCAGTCGTCGTGGGCGGCGGGAAGGCCGCCCTGCAAGGACACGTCCGCGCGAACCTCGAGTTGCTCGCAGAACGCAGGTTCGGCAGCGGCGTTGTTCACCTGCACTACCTGGTCAAGCCGTTAGGACCTCGGCCACAGCCCAAGCGAGTCGCGCTACTCGTCGACCGGCACCAGGAACATGCGTGATCCGGCGGGAGCGATCTTCTGGCAGTCCGCCGCTGTGGCCTTGCCCTCGTCCGAGCCAAACCCGGCCTGCAAGGCCGCCTGGTCGGCGAAGTACAGCTCGGTGATCCGGTAATAGGTCTTCTCGCCGCCATCGAGCGCGGTCCTGACCTTGCCCGTCTCGGTCCGCAGCAGTCCGGGGATCTTGTCGACGAGCGGTATATGGATGCCGGCATAATGCCGGTCGAACGCGTCGGTGTCGTCCGGATGAGTGTAG
>Ga0126378_10004393_pt1 | contig 10757 bp, 10 predicted proteins | sample PanSoiMetPlot_23_FD_92587 | JGI IMG/M metagenome (GOLD analysis project Ga0126378, IMG submission 92587) | Tropical forest soil microbial communities from Panama - MetaG Plot_23 | ecosystem: Environmental > Terrestrial > Soil > Tropical forest > Bulk soil | place: Panama | collected 2016-02-17
AACCCGCTCCGCGCCGCATTCGCAAAATAATGGGAACACGCGGATCCTGCGTTGCTGCCTGTGCGGATGGACCGGGAGGAGCGCCACCGGGGGTGAGTGACATGGGTCTTCTCCTTCGAGGAAGGTGGACGTTCGCGAAAAATCATCTTGCCATGCAAAGGAGAACTCCTGCCTCATCAATCCGCCGTGCTGTGCCCAACCTGCAAGCGATTGTCGGGAAGATCGAGAAGCAAGCGGTCCAAGAGGGGCCGTGAGGAAGGCCCCGCGCAGAGTTGTCGTCAACCATGCTAGACTGTGCCGACACTAGACGCAGCATGCCAGCCAATCCCTCATTACCAATGATCCGCTTCAGCACTTTTGAGCTGAACCTACAAACAGGGGAACTGCGCAAACAGGGACAGAAGCTAAGGCTGCAGCAGCCCTTTCAGGTATTGGCCGCCCTGCTGGAGCAGCCCGGAGACGTCGTTACACGCGAGGAATTGCGAAGCAAACTTTGGCCGTCGGAAACCTTCGTGGATTTTGATCATGGCCTTAACGCCGCCATCAAGAGATTGCGAAACGTGCTAGGCGATTCCGCCGAAACACCCGTGTTTATCGAAACGCGCTCTAGACGAGGCTATCGCTTTATCTATCCCTTTGACGGTTGCTCTGCTGCAAACAATGAGGGGGTCGCGGCCACGGCAGAAACCAGCGCGGACTCTTGAACGTTGACTGGTCCCCGGATGGAAAGAGTTTGCTGGCCGCTTGGCACAACCATGACGGGGATAGTGCATTGCTGAAAGTTACGCTTGGAGGCAAGACCTCGGTCCCGCTCCACTCTCGCAATCCCTCGCTCTGGCATGCGATCCCGTCACCGGATGGGCGATTGCTCGCCATTGCTGAAACCGGCGGCACCAAAAACGTCTGGCAAATTGAAAATTTCAGATCATCCCCTCAGAGAATCAGCCGAACTCCAGTCCGGTTATAGGAATCTGGCGATAAGACGATCCGCCCAGGCATTTGGGTCAGCAGTCCGCGCGTCCGAAAATGGCGCACTTGAAAGTGTAATTCCCGTGAAAAACTCGGCGAAGGCTCGTAGACTTTGAGTGGGGATGTTTAGGCCCTTTCCAACGCGGGCAAGCCAGGGCACTCTTTCGTCCCTGTCTCTGTGTCTACTGCTCGCCCCTGTTCTTTCTCTTGCTGCGGCCATTCCAGGGCTGGCGCAGGACCGCGAAGATGAAATTGTTGCGAACCTTGCGGGCGGGCGTGTCATCGTCCATGTCGCGAAAGACGTCATCATTTTTGCCGCTATTGATCAGCCCGTGGAGCCAAATTCCATTCCTCCGCGCCTGGCCGGCGTTGACTCCACGCACATTGCTGTGTTGTTTGGAGCTTCCGAATGGCGCATACCTGCCGACCCCAAGCCCGTCCGCCTCGACCGCAATTTTCAGCGCCTGGGCGGCAGAGAAGCGCGCGACGACTCCGCGGCCGGAGAAGCCGAACCCGACCTCGAACTCATCGGCACCGCCTTTCTCGAGAAGCTTCGCCCCCTTGTTGGCCAGTTGCACCACAAAGTTGATTTCTCTCCCAACGACGCTGTCTTCGAAATGGTCATCATTGGCTACGCCCCGGGCGACTATGGCCCCGAAGTGTGGGTGGTGGAATATCACATGGAGCAGGAAGAGGTTGCCACGCGAGGCGAAGAGTACTGGCAGACGCGGCTCCTGCGTCCCCACTTCACGCAGTTGTACCCACCGGAAAAACATGCTCCGCGCACGTTGGTTGAGACCCTTTATCCCGCCGGCTTGAAAGGGCCCACGCTCGAAGAAATGATCAAGAGCAACGACCCGCGCATTTCTTCCGTGCTACAAAATGCGCGTTTCGAAAAAGTGCTGGAAAACCTGCGCGGCGGCAGCGCCCAGAAAGCGGCGCCGGCAGATTCGGTGGAATTCATGCGCGCCGCGGTGCCGCTAATCGCAGGCAATTCTTCCTATGTCATCGGCACGATAGAGCAACAGCGCGGTTTGAACTGGGTCGTCCCGCCCTCCGAGCCCGTCGAGAAAGCCCAGGAAGACAAGAACCGCCCGCCCGACGCCCCCACCCTCCGACGCCCCATCAAGCCTTAGCGCATAGCTTCAGGCAGTATCGCTCTCTTGCGCGCGCGTATAAGCATAGCTCTTGTATAATCGCCGCCGTGGCCTGCTCTGCTCCTGTACGTTCGTCAACACTGCCGGACCTCAGCATTGGTGTTCTATTGCGTCGTTGGCGCCTGGCACGGCGTCTGAGCCAGCTTACCTTGTCGCTCGATGCTGACATTTCCACTAGGCATCTAAGTTGCCTTGAGACGGGACGAGCGCACCCAAGCAGGGAGATGGTCCTGCGTCTTGCGGAAGCCTTGCAAATACCCTTGCGCGAACGGAATTCACTATTGCTTGCAGCAGGATATGCGCCATTTTACCGACAAACCGGATTGGACGCCCCAGAAATGGAGGCTGCGCGACGCGCTGTTGAGATTCTATTGAAGCAGCAGGAACCGTTTCCGGGAATCGTGGTTGACCGCTACTGGAACATTCTGCAGGTGAACACCGGGACGAAGCGCTTTCTGGCGTTGTTCCCTCACCGCGATTCCAGAATGGCGGGCAACGCCATGCGACTGCTGTTTGACCCCCAGGGCCTTAGGCCGTTTGTTGAAAACTGGGAAAGCGTGGCCGCGCGTTTGATTCAGCGAGTACATCGCGAAGTAGCCGCCGACCCCTCGGACGAGAAAATGAAGCGCTTTCTTGAGGAATTACTTGGCTATCCGGATGTGCCGAGCCGCTGGCATGTGCTGGATTTGGATCTGGCGGCGTCGCCATTCCTGACGATCGACTATCGCACCAAGAAGTGCCGCCTGAGATTGTTCTCAACCTTGACGACGTTCGGTACGGCCCAGGATATTGGGCTGCAAGAGTTAAGGATCGAGAGCTTCTTTCCCGCCGATGAAGCCACGCGAACTGCGCTGAACTCCTTGGCTTAAGGCGCACCCCGCCTGACGCCGTCGCGTAAAGGCCTAACGATTCGTGCTGCGTCATGACCTCGGAGGTCATGGACGTCGTTTCTTCTTCTCCAGATACTGATCGCGGAGGGTAGCGATGAGGAGACGGAGTCTATTCAAGTCCATTGGAGCTTTTGTGGCAGGAATGAGCTTGCCGGCCGTGACTGAGGCGAGCGCAGGCGGCCCGAGGATAAAGGCTCGTCCCGGCTCGGAAAAGCCGCGGCAGAAACAGTTCGTTGAGGCCCCGGATGGGACGAGCCTGTTTTTCCGCGCTTGCGGCAAAGGCCGGCCGATGCTTTTTGTCGCACCGTGGGCACTGAATTCCAACTGGTGGGAGTACCAGATGGCCGATCTCTCCGAGCGCGGGATTCGCTGCGTCGGATATGACCGCCGGGGTCATGGCCATTCCGACGAACCAAGCCACGGATATGATTTCGACACGCTGGCCGACGACCTCGCATCCGTAATCGAGCAACTTGCGCTACGCGAGATCATTCTGGTCGGCCAATCGTTGGGGTGCTCCGAAGTCGTGCGGTATTTGTCGCGCCATGGTGCGAAGCGAGTGGCGCACGTTGTGATGGTGGCGACAATAACTCCGTTCGTTTTGAAAACAGAAGACAATCCGGAGGGAGTTGATCGCGCAGCCTTGGAAAATGTCAGGAGAACGCTGAGTAAAGACCGGCCAGGTCCGATCGCGGCCGCCGCTCCCGCGTTCTTCGGGGCGCCGAAAGACACCGTTTCGAAGGGAATGATGGATTGGTGGGCAAGAATGATGGTGGACCAATGTTCGTTGAGAGTGATGCTGGAATTGCACCGCATGTTCACGGAGACCGACTTCCGGCCTGAACTGCGAAAAATAACCGTGCCGACGCTGCTTATCCATGGGGACAGTGACACCTCAGCACCGCTGGAAACGACTGGGCGCCGGACCGCGGCGCTGATTGCTGGCAGCCAATTGAAAGTCTACGAGGGTGCCGGGCATGGGTTGCCCATCACTCATGCCGAGCCATTGAATGCGGACCTGCTCGCAGTGGCAAAGAGCTCATGAGCTCATTCGCCCCCGCTGAACGGCGCATGCACCACATTACCGGCGAATTTACGTTAGTTTCTCAACCGCGTCGCCGGGGCGGATGATGCCGCCTTCGAGGACCCGGCACAGCATGCCGCGGCGGCCCCAGAGTTCCTTGCGTAGACCGGGCCGGATGCGCTCCATCTGGTTGCAGGGGGTACACACCATGGTGACTTCCAGGTGCGCGTCGCCGATGCGCAGGCGCTGTCCAATCGGCAAGCTGTTCACGTTCAAGCCGTTGGTGGTGATGTTCTCGCGGAGCACCCCCGGGATGAGCTCCATGGCTTCCAGAGTCTCGCGGTCCACAAGCAAGACCTGCCGGCCGACTCCCGCCTTGGCATGGGCGCACCCCTCGAACCCGAAGTCGGCCACGAGCCGCGCCTCCCGAAGTTCTTCCATCGGCACATGCTTCTTTGGCGCGCGGAACAGGTTTTGAACGGTGGCCATTTCTCTCAGTTTCCCGTGGCCCTCAGTGAATTCACATAACGGCCGATGTCTCTGCGAAAGTGCATGCCGTCGAAGTGAATTCTGTTGGCAGCAGCATAAGCCGACCCTAGAGCTGCGCCGAGCGTCGGACCCGCCGCGGTCACTCCCAGCACCCGCCCACCACTGGTCAGGATTTCCTCCCCAACGCGCTTCGTTCCAGCATGCAGGACCTTGACACCGGTAATTTGCTCCGCACCGGTTAGTCCATCGATCTTCTTCCCGGGTTCGAATCTCCCGGGATAACCTCCCGACGCCAGAACCACACAGGCACTGGCCCCGGGCTTCCAGTGCAACTTCGAGGCATTTAGGCGACCTGTTGCCACATCTTGAAGCACCTCCGCCAGATCAAAATCGATGCGCGCCACGATCGCTTGCGTCTCGGGATCGCCTAGGCGGCAATTGAACTCCAGAACTTTCGGGCCGGAGCTGGTCAGCATCAGGCCCATGTAGAGGAATCCCTGATAGGGGATTCGGTCGGCTGTCAGGCCATTCAGCGACGGCACCACAATGGTCGAGACGATGGTCTTTCGAAGCGGCTCGGGCAGCAAATCGTCGGTCGAGTATGCGCCCATGCCTCCGGTATTCGGTCCCTGGTTGCCGTCAAACACCCGCTTGTGATCGCGCGTCGGTATTAGCGGCGCGTAGCCCTTGTCATCGGTCACGACGATGAACGATAACTCGTCGCCTTCCAGGCCTTCTTCCAAGAGGACGCGTTTCCCGCCTGCGCCAAGTTCGTTCTTCTCCATTACGCGCTCGATGAACTCGCGCGCCTGGGCGAAATCCTGGGCGACCAGAACGCCCTTGCCGGCGCACAACCCGTCGGCCTTGACCACCAAAGGCCAGTCGACGTTCTTCAACGCGGCGTAGGCTTCTTGGGCCGATTCAAAGGCGCCATACATTCTTGCGGTCGGGATGTTGTGTTGCTGCAGGAACTGCTTGCAAAAAATCTTGCTCCCTTCGAGCTGAGCCGCTTGCTTCGATGGACCCACGATGGCCCAAGCGCGCTCACGGAAAGCATCGCCGATGCCATTCACCAGCGGCAACTCCGGTCCCACTACGGTCAGGTCGGGGACATTCTTTTCCGCAAACGCCACCAGGCTAGCCACGTCGCCCGCGTCAGTGGCCACGCATTCGGCGTCAGCCGCAATCCCGCCGTTCCCGGGAGCACACCAGATTTTTTCCACGCGCGGACTCTGCTGCAACTTCCACACCAGTGCGTGCTCGCGCCCGCCTCCGCCAACCACCAGAATCTTCATTCGGGATTTCCTCGCTCCACAACTCTCTCGAACGATAGACGTGACCCTTCGGCGTGTCAACCTTCGGCCTTCCTCGAAAGGACCTCACTTAGTTTATCTGGTCGTCTTTCCGCATCGGACTTCCTTGGCGTTCTCAACGTGACTAACCGATTGGGAAACCTGTCCCTCAGACCAGTGTTCCGCTCTGCTCTGTCACCGCTACGCTGGGACAAATTCCCGAACGCTTGGGCGAATCACAACGACGCGGAGGGTGCCGGCGATGATTCTCATTCCCTTGAAGCACGACAACATGGAGGGCCGTCGCTGGCCCATTGTTACATTCGCCTTGATTGGCCTGAACCTTCTGGTATTTCTCGGCACGCATTGGACTATCGAAGAACAGGCGCCTAAGTTGGCCGAAGTGCGCCTTCACCTTCTGCTGCTGGCAGCCGAGCACCCCGAGCTGAAAATGCCCGAGGACGCGCAACGGTTCGTCGCGGATTTTCAAAAAAGCAATCCCGAAGCCTGGAAGCAGGCGGCCTCTCCCTACAGGCAACTAGTTGACGGAGCGGACGCGCGCTATCGTATGACGGACGACGCCGAGAAATTGCAAGAGGAAATGGATTCGCTGGCGCAACAGTTTCACGACCTCAAGGAACAGTCCATCTTGTTGAACTACGGGTTCGTTCCGGCGCACAAGAGAGCCGTCGCGTACGTGACTTCGATGTTCATGCATACGGGCTGGCTTCACCTGATCGGGAACATGTGGTTCCTGTGGCTGGCGGGTTTTATCCTCGAAGAAAATTGGGGCCGCGTCATTTATCCCGCGTTCTACCTTCTAGCGGGCATCGCGGCATCGCAAATTCACGCGCTGGCCTATCCGAATAGCACCGTGCCCTGCCTTGGGGCTTCTGGCGCCATCGCCGCGCTCATGGGAGCGTTCCTCATTCGCTTTCCAAAGCTGAAGATTGACATGTGGGGCACGGCGCTCTTCATGCGCTTCCGGTTCAAGGCGCCTGCGTACTCGCTGCTCCCGTTGTGGCTGCTCTCGGAAATTTTCTACGGAACGCTGGTTGGACAAATGTCCAGCGTGGCGCATTGGGCGCACATCGGCGGTTTTGTCTTCGGCATGATTGGGGCGGTGGTCATCCAGCATACTGGCCTGGAACAGAAGGCGAACGCCGCGATCGAAGAGAAGGTCGGCTGGACTGCGGATCCCGCAATCGTGCAAGGAACCGATTGCCTCGAGCAGGGCAGATTGGACGAGGGCATTGCCGTGCTTCGGAACTACTTGCAGGCGAAGCCGGACTCTGCGGATGCGCATTCCCTATTGCGCCAGCTTTACTGGCGCAAGAACGATGTTCCCGCGTACCTCGAAGCCAGCATCAAGCTGTGTCAACTGCACTTGAAGATGCAGGCTACGGAAGCCGCTCTGCAAGACTACCAGGATTACAGGAACGCCGGCGGGGAACGCATGCCTGCGGCCACCTGGCTAGAGCTTTGCCGAGTTATCGAAGGACAGCAGAATTTCGATCGTGCCCTAACCGAGTACGACCAGCTCGCGCAAGCGTATGCAAAGGAGCGGCAATCGGTTCTGGCGCTACTATCCGCCGGGCGCATTTCGCTGAAGCAGTTGAATCGGCCCACTGACGCATTGCGTTTTTACAACGCGGCGAAGGCCTCGCCCGTTCCTCACTTGGACTGGGAGAGCAACATTCAGGCTGGAATTCAGGCGGCCGAGAAGGCCTTGGGAGTTCCAGTCGGACCTGCCTAAAGGAAGCAGACGCGTCCTCTTTGCGGGACAAATTGCCGCCCTGGGGCGAGTGACCGGTGAACACGGGCAAGCGGTGGCCCAGGTCATTCGCGAGCACTCCTAAGGAGTTTAGGGGTAAGAGGAATTCGCAGGCCGTATGAGTCTTGACGATCGAGAAAATGGGCAGGGACTCGGGAGTGAGGAAAGCAGGAACGCCCAGGCAGAGTCAGCCGCGGCCGGCGGCGCGGATAGGAATCGTCACCGAAGCGGTCGCGGCGTCGGAGGAAGCCAGCATGTGGCAGCGGCCGTCGAAAATTCCTCCCGGATCAATCACCATGCACGGCGAGTGCACCTCCCCGGTGACCACGCCCTTGGCTTGAATCTCGACCCGGCCCTTCGCGAAAATCACGCCGTCGAAGCGGCCAGAAATCACCACGCGGTTCCCTTCGATTTGCCCTTCGACTTTTGCGCCGTCGCCGAGAATCACGGTCTGCTCGGAAATGATGTTGCCTCTGACGTTGCCATCGATGCGGAACGTGCCCTTGACCGTGAGGGTTCCTTCGAGGGTCACGCCCTGATCGATGAATCCTGTCCACTCTTCGCCGGATGCGCCGTTGTTTTCGCCGCCGCTGGGCCACTTCCATGCCATATCGAGTTCTCCCAAATCTCTTGACACTTCTACTTTAAATGGGCCTGGAAACAAGTCAACGCGGCAGAAGAACTTGGTTGTCGAAATTAAGACTGCACGAAGGGACAGTTGCCGCGCAGAGAACTTTCCACAGTGCGAAAACTCACTTCATCAGGCGATCATACAGGCCCATCAATTGAGCGTCGTCATAGAATTCCAGCACAAGCTGGCCCGGGCGCACCTTGGTTTTCAGGCGCAAAATGATTCGCGTGCCCAGGTGGCGCTGCAGCTCTTCGACCGCCTTGCGGATGTTCGGGTCCAAGTGCACTGGCGCCGGAGGCTGCGAATGTTTTCCTTGCGTTCGGCGCGCGGCGAGCTTTTCGATTTGGCGGACGGTCAATGCGCCACGTGAGGCGCGGTGTGCGTAACGCATGCGGAGCTGCTGCTCCGGCACCGCCAGCAGCGCACGGCCGTGGCCCGCGGTGAGTTTGCCTTCTTCGATCCACTCTTGAATCTGCTTCTCAAGCTTCAGCAGGCGGATCGCGTTGGCGACCGTGGCACGGTCTTTACCGGTTCGTTCGGCGACCGCCTCTTGCGTCAAGTGAAACTCATCCATCAGCCGCTCGAATGCGCGGGCGGCTTCCATGGCGTTCAGGTCTTCGCGCTGGATGTTTTCGACGAGGGTCATCTCGAGCGCGAGTTCGTCGGGGACTTGCTTGACGATGGCCGGGACTCTGCTCAGACCTGCGCGCTGCGCTGCTCGCCAGCGGCGCTCGCCGGCGATGAGCTGAAACTTAGAACCAACCGGACGCACAACTAACGGTTGAATGATGCCGCTTGCTTTGATGGAGCGCGCGAGTTCGTCGAGAGCTTGCTCGTGGAATTTCGTGCGTGGCTGATACGGGCTAGGCTCGATCAGGTCAATATCAATTTCTTGAGGACCTTGCATCGGTTGCCGCGTGGGCATAGCCGCCGCGGCGCTTCCGGCGGCGCTTGGTTGCGGCTGTGGCGGCGCGGGGGGTGGCTCGGGCCTCTTCCCTTCAAGTTCCCGAATGAGCGCTCCGAGTCCCCGCCCCAGTGCGTTTCTCGCCATTGTAGATCACCTCTTTCGCAAGATGCGTGTAGCCCTCTGCCCCTCTGCTGCTCGCGTCGTAAAGAATGATCGGCTTGCCGAAGCTCGGCGCTTCCGCCAGGCGGACGTTGCGCGGGATGATGCTCTTGAAGATCTGCGGCCCGAAGAACGTGCGCAAGTCGTTGGCAACCTGACGAGAGAGCGTGGTGCGATCGTCGTACATCGTGAGCAAAATGCCTTCGATCTCCAGGTTAGGATTGAGCGTGCGACGAATGCGCATCAGCGTATCGAGCAGCTCGGACACCCCTTCTAGCGCAAGGTATTCGCATTGAATCGGAACCAGGACGGAGCCGGCAGCGACGAGCGCATTCAGCGTGAGCAAATCCAGCGCGGGGGGACAATCCAGGATAATGAAGTTGTACTTCTCTTCCAAAACCTTAAGCGCGGCGCGCAGGCGGTACTCGCGCTCTTCGGCTGCGACCAGTTCGACGGCTGCTCCGGCGAGGTTCTTGTCGGCGGGAATGACATCGAGGCCTTCCACCTGCGACTTCTGAATAATCCTGTCGAAGGGCTCGCTAAGAATCAGGGAGTGGTAGAGGGTGCGGCGCGAGGGGTCTTTGGCAAAGCCGATGGCGGCGGTTGAATTGGCTTGCGAGTCGCAATCGACGAGGAGCGTAGGCTGGCCGGCCGCAGCAAGACAGGCCGACAAGTTCACCGCTGTGGTTGTTTTCCCTACCCCGCCTTTTTGGTTGGCAATCGCGATGATTCGGACCACGAAACCCTCGTTAGCAAAAATCTAACAAAGGCAGGTTCGGGATGCAAGATGTTTCACGTGGAACAATCGAGGGGGTTCGAAGAAATTGAGTGGGCTGTGTGGAAGGAAAGGGGGCCGGTAGACTCGCGAGTGTTCCACGTGGAACACTCGCCAGCGGGCATTGCAAGGGTGGCTGATGCCACGGCGCCTGGCACACGCCCACATGAAGCCACGATTCATCGGGCGAAAACGCGCGGAGCCACAGATAGCTCGCTACGCTGGGAATGACTCGGTCTCACGCCTTATTGTTCCGAAGTGGAACAGCCTCCCTTCTGACACCTCCTTCTAGAGCGCATTTGTTCCACGTGGAACATTGGCAACCGCCGGCCCGGTGCGTTTGCGCGACACCGTGTTTCACGTGGAAGGGGCGAAGCTACCCAGGAACGCGGGTAGGATCAATCACAGAGTTGGAGGAAGGTTCGCCCCCGTCGCCAAGAGTTCTCGCGTCGCTCGGAATGACACTTGCACTCTCCTTGTGCCAGTCGAAATGTTTCACGTGGAACAGTGGAGGGCAGTGGCAACCTGGAGGAGGGGTGGCGCGCCTATTGCACTCGTCAAGGTCGGTTGTTTTGCCTGGAACACTTCCAAGCAAGGTCTCCTTCTTTCCTGCCTTCGGCCGCCGGCCTGCGGACTCCTAGGAAAATCACTCAGGGTTGAGACGGCAAACCGTCCGCGGCGGCGAGGTCG
>Ga0126378_10004394_pt1 | contig 10755 bp, 18 predicted proteins | sample PanSoiMetPlot_23_FD_92587 | JGI IMG/M metagenome (GOLD analysis project Ga0126378, IMG submission 92587) | Tropical forest soil microbial communities from Panama - MetaG Plot_23 | ecosystem: Environmental > Terrestrial > Soil > Tropical forest > Bulk soil | place: Panama | collected 2016-02-17
CGAGTCGGATTTGCGACATCTCGATCCGCGCGCTCCGCGGCCGGTCACGCTGCAGAGCGGCCGCTACCACTACTTCGCGGGCTACGTAATCGGGCTGACGCCCAAAGGGAGCAAGGCCAAGAAAGACTCGAGCGGATTCGTCGTGCGCTGACTTGACACAAACGGCGAAAGTGCGGAGAGTGGGAAACCCCTCGTAATCCTGCGAGGGGATTACGGGGAGTAGGTAATGCAAGCGAAGAAAGTGGAGTTCACTCACGTGGCAGTGGCTCGACCGTTCGAGTTCACGAACGACGAGCGCTGCCTGCTGGTCGAGGCGCTCAATCGCGCAGCGACACGGCAAGAGAGTGAGAGCCGGTTCAATCCGCGCAATGCGAGCCCGCACGATCTAAAGGCGGCTCGCATGCGCAAGCTTGCCGCCCGCATCGCCAAGGGAGGTGTAGTGGCAGCGCTGTTCGTATTTGCGCTGCTGCCGATCAAGCCAGCAGTGGCGTACGAGTGTACGTACGTCAACGGCCAAGAAATCTGCAGCGGCGACGGTCATCAGATCCGCTGCAGTTACATCAATGGCCGGAAGATCTGCAGCAGAGACTACTAAAATGAAAACATTCTTTGCTCGCGACGATCTGAGCAAACCAGAGAACTGGAAACGCTACTGCGAGGAGCGCGACGCATTCCTCGCACGCTATGACGACCGCGCTAAAGGGCTCGCCGCGTGGCGCAATCGCGACCTGCTATGGCGCGCCTTTCCAGACGAAGACCACGAATAAAAAATTGGCCCCCGGTGCGATCGGGGGCCAGTCTGTCTCAGTGGATGCAACAGGAGGTTACTACAATGGGAGTTCGGATCATAGCCGATGAGAACTACGCCGCGCTGTACTGCTCGACGACCATGTTCGCGTTTGGGCCAGTAATGACCGATTACGAAGAAGCGGAAGGTTTCCTCGAGTGGCTACCCGGTGACGCGCGTAGCTACAGCGAGCCTGAGCTTGAACAGAAGCTCAGCGAATTTCGCGACATCGAAGAGCAGAAGGCCGAGCGCGAGAAAACGCGCGATAGCTTTTGCCGCAGGCACAACGTTGTCGGCCCGGTGTGGGACATCCTCACGAGCGCGTTCGAGGAGGACGAGCGCGAGCACGGCCAGTTCGATGCTACGGGCTTCGCCAATTTCTGCCCCGAGCATACGCCTGAGCAGATCGCCGAGGCCTGGGAGCTGTATCAGCTTTATCACAGCCAAACAGCGCCATGAACGAAACCGAGGCCGCCGCTCGGAAGCTCCGCGACATGATCGCGGCGCGCCAAATCCGCAGTCTGAAAATCGAACGCCTCGCCCGCGGACGCTGGCGTGTGCTCGATCAACATGACTTCGGTCACCTCTTTTCTAGCCGCGATGAAGCTCGCGCGTTCCTGCGCGCGCTCAAGAAAGGACCGCAATCAATATGACCGCCAAACGACAGATTAAAAAGAACAAAAAATACAAGATCGGCGACCTATGGCTGGTGCAGAAGCTCCCACCCTTGCTGTTCATTTACACCGACATGGGCTGGATCGTGTCGCAAGGCAGTCTGGAAGCAGACTTGTGGCTTATCGAATCAAGAGAGCGGTTGGCGAAAAAAGGGCTTGGCGGCGCTCTCTATAAATCAGACAAGCCGCCGCCCGGTGCAAGGAGGTTGGTGTAATGGCAACGCAGACACGAGCTGCAGCCGCGACGGGTCGAAAGCACACGGTGATCCACCCGCGCAAGCAGCGGTGGGCGATTTCCACTTTCGATCCGCCGCTGGGACAGGTCACGACCAAAGACGTGGCCGACTACTTGCGCGCTGTGTTTGCACCTGACACAAAGGGCAAACCCGGCGGTGATAAAATCAACGAGGGGACTGGGGATACGTGAGGTCCCCATGCATACAGCAGCGGTGTTTCTAGCAGGGTGTTGGTTGGGAGCTTTTGTCGGCTACTTTGCCTGCGCCCTGATGCAAATGGCAAAAGACGATGATGGACAAGATCACGAAGGAAGATCAAATCGCGCAGGTCCGGGGTTTCCTTCGGGCCTGCGATTACTTTCTTGAACTCAATGGCCGGTTTCCGCTGCGCTGCGTGCAGGCATTCCTCGCAGTAGCGCTGCAGCCCGGTCTGAGCGCCAGCGACTATGCGCGGCAGTACGGGCTGTCGGCGTCGACAATGTCGCGGTTTCTTCTCGATATCGGCGAGCGCAATCGCTGGATGGAAGAAGGCCTTGGGCTGGTTGCTCGCGCCAATCCTCAAAAGGAGCGGAACGCCGAGTACTACCTCACCGATAAGGGCGAGAAGCTCCTGCGCAAGGTTCTAGCTCAGTTCGATAGGAGATGAAGGAAGCGCCGCCATCGGGGGGTGAGGGGGGATGGGTGGCGACGCTTCCTCGCTGCTCTCAAAGCCTACGGGGGGTAGGCAATTCCACATTTAACACAGGAGAATTTTAAATGGCAGCAATTCCGATGACGTTCAATGGCGTTCTGTACGATCTATACGGACGCACGACTCAGCGTGTGGTTTTCATCGGCGAGGCCTCGTACACCGATCTTACTATTGGCGGCGGGCCAATCATCCCACCGCAGCAGCCGCAGCCACCTGGGCAACCGATCCATCCGATCTGGGGGCCACCTGGGTTTGCTCCACCGGGTCCAGGCATGCCGCCGGGGATCTGGACCGGACCTGTCCTGCCCGAGCAACCGCCGCCTGGGATTGTGGTCCCGCCACCGGGCTCACCGCCAGTCATCATCTCACCGCCCAGTGGAGGTCAGCCGGTGCATCCGATCGCTGCGCCTGATTACATCATCGTCGACTATCCCGGCATCGGCAAAGTGTTGGTGCCAAAACCGCTTCCGGCCAAATAAAATGACAACCACCGATCCGTACGATCCTATGCAAAGAATCGCCGAGCGGCTCGAGGCGATCGACGCCACTCTCGGTCTGGTCCTGCAGGCGCTGCAGCAGATTAATCAGAACCTGTTCCCGCCGAAATACGTTGGCGAGCCGGTGCAGCTCGACGCCGGCGTGCCAAGCGAGGCAGAGCCGCGCACTGTGACCTCGACCGATGCGAGCTGGGTGTTTCTCAACGGCACGCATAAACGCCGCCAGGGTGATGCGCTCTTTCAGGGCACCGCACCGCCACAGCGCCTCGGCAATCCGCAGGCTCAACTCAATCCGTACTTCCGCCGGGTACCGGCAATCAGAGAGGAGGAACGCCATGGTGAAAAGACCGAGCCCAAGTCTCGGGAGTGACGACGAAGACGGAGATAATGACGTGAACCGCCGCAGACTCGATCCGCTTGTGCGCGCGTTGCTCGGGCATCTACCGCAAGCGCACGCAGTGTGGCCGCCGCAGGAACGCCAGAAGTGGCTGCAGCTCTTGTCCGAGGCCTTCGGGGTGATCTACAAAGACGCCCCGGATCCGCCGAAGGGAGCTGCCGGTGCCAGCCAGCATACGGGAGGGCCTGTACAGCCTCCTGGCCAGCGTTGAAATCGATACAAAAGAACACGGGAGGACGCACGTCGAACCGTGGATGTCACAGCGCCTCGTCCTCGACGCTGTGTCTCAAGGCCTGCAGGACGATGTTCATGAGTTTTGCGTCCTCAAGTGCAGGCAAGTCGCCATCACCACAGTCGTCTCCGTCATCGAGCTGTTCTGGGCGCTCGCCAACCCTGGTCTACAGGCCGCGATCATCGCTGATAGAACGGATAATCTGGAACGCATACGTCGGATTTTCGCGGCGCTACTGGAAACACTGCCTGACCAATGGCGGGGGCCAGAGCACAGGATCATTACCAACAATCGTAACGGGCTCGTATTTGCGAATCGCTCGACGGTTGACCTTCTGGCTGCTGGCACTAACCCGGACCTCGGTGCTTCGCGAGCAATCAACTGCTTGCACGCCACCGAATGCGGAACGTGGAAATCGCTCGCCGGTGTCGAAAGTCTGAAAGCCTCGCTCGCACAAATCAATCCGCATCGCTTGTATATTTGGGAGAGCATCGCGAACGGATTCAATTGGTGGTACCACCATTGCATGCGGGCGAAACAAGACCGTCACATGCGTTTTATATTCTGCGGTTTCTGGTCGAACCCTACATACGCAATCCCGAAAGACGACGAAGACTACAAGACCTATTGGGATGGATCGCTCACGCCCGAAGAGATCCAGCGAGCACGTTATGTCAAACGCGAGTACGGCGTCACTGTGCGACCCGAGCAGATCGCATGGTGGCGACGCGAGTCCGAGTACCGGCAAGAAGAGTACATGTTTCGTCATTATCCATGGACGGAGACAGAGTGCTTTATCGCTTCAGGAAGTCATTTTTTTCCAGCACAACGCACTCTTGAAATCGGTGAATCATTGGCCGCCGGCCCTCCGTACAAGGGCTATCGCTATGCTTTCGAGGAGCGCTTTCTTGCAAGCCGAATTGAGCAGACTACTGACCCTGACCTCGCCGACCTGAAAGTGTGGGAGCCACCAGACCCGCAAGGGGTGTATGTTATCGGCATCGATCCAAGCGGCGGTGGGGGTGGCGATGCAAACGATCACGCAATCGAAGTATTCAGATGTTACAGCGATCGGCTTGTTCAGGTCGCTGAGTTTAGGACTAACAGACCGCTCACCTATCAGATCGCGTGGGTACTCGCGCATATGGCGGGGGCCTATCGCGATCATCTCGCCAATCTCGAGGTGACCGGCGTCGGCGCGGCGATCTTGCCCGAAGTGCGCAATCTGCGGCAGCTCGCCGAGCGCGGCATCCTGCAGGCCGAGCCGAACGTCAACCACATCCTGAACATGATCGGGAGTGTGCGGTGGTTTCTATACAAGCGTCCCGACACGATGGGCGGCGCAGGAAACGTCATCGCCTGGAAAACAAATTTCGACAACAAACGGCAGACCTTTTCTGAGCTGCGCGACTCATTGATGCTGCGCAGATTGGAGATACGGTCGCTCAAGCTCGTGCAGCAGCTTCAAGCAGTCGTGGAAGACGAAGGCAATTTGGGTGCAGGCGCAGATACCGGCGAGAACGACGATTTGGTATCGGCGACGGTTTTAGCGCATCATGCGTGGACTGAATGGAGACGTCCCGGACTGATAGCTCGTAATGTCACGTGGGAAAGCGTGAAAGGCGAGCGACCGCCACAGGATCCTGGGACGATGTTGAGCTTCGCTTTCTCAGAACACGTTCGCAAAATCAATCAGAAGGCGCAGCGTCGACAGGAGCGTTTCTGATCCGGCCGGGAACCAACCTCCTCTCGGCAGGTGGCGGCAGCGTCTAATAGACGTGGATGGCGGTCCTACGGCTGGGCGCTGCCGCCTTTACGGAGTTAGACGATGCCAATCATCAGAACATATGGGTGTCCGGAATGCGGGTACCTTACGGACGTAACTTTAGATTCGGCCGCGTGGGACGAGCCACCGCCAACCTGCCCGCGGTGCGACGCGCGCGAGATGCAGCAAGAGTTCAAGCCGGTCGCCCTCGGCGGTTCGAATCGTTCGCGAGCAGTGGCTATCGCCCAGGAGATCGCGAGCCAGGACTACGGCGTCAGTGACTTCAATGCGGTCGCTCGCGAGGGCGAGGTCCCCAAGGTCCGCTACAAGGACTCGAGCGAGATACCAAAATCGCAGTGGACTGGCCCGAGCGCGACAAAGCTGCAGCTCGGCCGCGAGGCGCTCGAGACAGCGATCGCGCTCGGCCGTGAGACGCGCCTCAAGTATGGCTCAGGCCTCGACGTGCTGCACAGCGCGCTCAAGGCCGGCACGCAGCCCGACCTCATCGCCAACAGTAAAAAGAACGCCATCAAGGTCTGGTAATGACGCTCAAGATTCCCAAAAAAGTCACCGACCTCGAGGAGTGGGTGCGCGAGACGATCGACGAGTGCATGTCGAGTGCATCCGATCGCGGCCTGATCTACACCCGCGCGATGCAGTACTACTACCAAGGCTCGTACGACCAGAGAGCGGCGATCTACAACAAAACAAAATCGTTCGTCGACAAGCTCAGCGGCTTCTTGATGCAGCCCACCGACGTGCGATTTCAGGTGGTCTTTGACTCGGGCGAGGATGAGAAAGTGCTCGAGCGCGCGCAGCTCATCGGCGAAAAGCTCTCGGCAGACTTCCGTATTGTTGATGCCGATGTCGTGTTTGCTGAAACCTTAACGCACAGCCTGATCAACGGCTGTCACTATCTGAAAGCGCGCCCGTCAGATAATCAAACGTTCAAGCTCGCGCCTGTGCACCCGCAGAACATGGGCGTGCTCAGCGAAACAGTGCAGGACCTCGAGGAGCAGGAAGCGTTCTGTCACATCTCCTATCCGACGCTGTCGCGCCTGCGCTCTTGGCTCGAGGATGCTGAGCATCCACACGCTGATTCGATCATCGCGCGCATCGCCGAGGCGCGGCCAAATGAAAAAGACGAAGAGCTGCCCACTTATTTTCATCAAATGGTCGTGGGGGGTCTGCAACCGCTTGGCAATCCTGCGGATGCGCAATCGCAAGCAGGCAACACGCAGGCGGCGGGGATCGTGAATGTGTTTCCAGTACCGACGCCATATCGGCCACAGCGCAAGATCTCGCGCACCGTGCGCTTCTGCGAGCTGTGGGTGAAGGATCGCGATCGCGCCGGCGATTGGACCACGCTGCAGGTCGTCTATCCGGACATCGTCATCGAGGGCGAGAACACGCGGCGCAATCTATCGCGCATTCCCGGGCGCTCATCGTTCATCAAAGTGCAGGCGCAGCCCACACCCGGTTACCATTTCGGCCGATCGATCATTGCCGACATTCAGATGTTGCAAGATTTGCTCAATAAAAGATTGAGAGATCTAAAAGTCATGTGGGACAGAAACGTGAATGCTCCGCAGGTGCTGAGCGGCTTCACGTCAGTGACCGAGGAGATGTATTACAAAATCATTTCAGAAGGCGGGTTCATCACCGATCCGAATCCAAATGCCAAAGCGCAGAAGCTCCTCGAGCCGCCGCCTGAGCACTACCTCGAGGAGTTAGAGTTCATCTGGAAAATGTTCGACGAAGCGAGCGGGTTTTCGCCGATCATGAGCGGGCAAGGCGAGCCCGGTGTGCGAGCTGGCGTTCACGCGCAGACTCTGGTGCGGACCTCCTCCCCCCGCCTCATTGATCAGGCCGCTCGCATCGAGCGCCAGCTCGCCGACACCGGCTACGTAGGCCTGCGCATCATGCAGGCGATGGATGCGTTCATCTACAAGAGCGACAACGGCCAGGAGTTCTTGCTCAGTCAGCTCCCTGAGAATTTTCAGGTCATGGTCGACAGCCACAGCGCGTCGCCGGCGTTCGCGGAGGACAACCGGCAGGTCGCCATTGCGCTTGCCCGAGCCGGCGCGATCGACGCCGAGGACCTCGTGCACATGCTGCATCCGCCCGGTGCCGAATTGATCATCAAGCGGCTCAGAGATCGCAAGAAGGAGCAGGCCAAGGCCGCTCAGGAACAGGATCAGAAGGAACTGATCCGCGATGTGCTTCGGTTGCCAGCGCGTAAGGGCGGTGGCGGGGGACGTACGCCGAAGTAACACATTGCATCGCCTCGTGTTGCATTGATGTACAATCTAGGGGTAGTTTACGCGTCGCTCGTCCTCTTGGGACATCGATGGCCGACGACCCCACCATGCCAGATCCCAGCGGGCCAGAAACTCCTTCTGGTCCTCCTGCTGGTGATCCAACTAACGCTGCTCCTCCTGGCGGCGGCCCAATGCTGGCCGCGCTGAGCCAGCAGCGAAACATGCCGCAGGTTTCCGCGCCGGGTCCGGGCAATCAGGCCGACGCGATGATGAAAGTGAAATCCGGCGTCGATCTGATTACGCAAGCGTTGCCGAGCCTGGGCGCAGGTACGCCGCTCTACAACGCCGCGCTCAAGGCGCTGCGCGATCTGAGCAAGCACCTCGCGCAGGGCGGCCCGACCGCCGGCGTGCAGCAGACGCAGTTACAAGACCTGCTGCGCGGCACGCTGCAGCGCGCGCTGTTCGCGAAGATCATGGGTCAGCGCGCGGCGCAGGGTCAGGAGCAAAACCCGAATCAGCCTGCAGGTCCATCGCCGCAGATGGCGCAGGCTCCGATGCCTTCGATGGCACTGCCAGGGGCGTGAGATGGCTTACTTCGGCAGAGCCGGTCACGCCCTAAACCGCAGACAAAAATTTTGGCGAGCGGATCGGAAAATTCGACAAGACGCTGAGCGGGTCCGTCAGCAGTTCGTAGAGGAGAATACTTATGGCTCAGAATCGGTCCTACGATCCACCGATCACCGCGCCTCCAGAGACGCCGCCGAGAACGGTGCTGCAGGTCGATACTCAGAGCGAGGTTAGCGAGTGGGGCGCTATCCCGAAGTGTGTGCCAAAGCCTGAGGGCGGCGTCCCGTTGCAGCCGACGATCGTCGGCAAATCTAACAGCGCGTGATCACTATGCCGCGCGAAGTAACCGACGAAGAATACAATTTTCTGCAGGGCAGACGTCAGGTAGCAGATTTCGTTGAGTCAATTTATAACGACCCAACGCTCAATCAGGAAGCAAAGGCGCTCATCAAAAAGAAATATCCGCGATTGCAAATCCCGGACTACGACATCGAGCAAAAAGTCACCAAGCGGCTCGATGACGAGAAGAAGGCGCGGGAGGACGCTGAGGCTGCTGTCAAGCGCGAGCAAGAGACAACGGCCTGGAAAGAGCGGCGCGCTGAGACGCAGAAATCATTCGGCTTTACTGACGAGGCGATGAAGAAGCTCGAAGACCTGATGCTGGAAAAGAACATTGGGGACTACGAGGCCGCCGCCGTTTATCTCGCCAGTAAAGAGCCGAAGGCGAGCGAGCCGACGTTCGACTCGACGCACTGGCATCACGACCGCCAAGAGGGCTTCAAGGAAATTGCTGCGGATCCTGAAGGCTGGGCCCGCAAAGAACTCCTTGCGGCTGTTCGTGCTGATGACGCAGCACGCAGAGGGCAGAGGTAAGCAAACATGCCTATTCTTGGCGCAGGTATCATCCCGTCAGGGCCGGTCGGTCTTGAGCTGGAAGCAACGATCCGTCGCGTGTTTGCGCAGATGGTCGTGATATTGATTTACAAGCAAAATCCGTTATTGGCGCTGCTCCTGCGCAATGCCATCAGGGCATCGGGCGGTGTGTCGCCGTACACCCAGCCGGTGCAGACGGGCGCGTATGTCACATCAAGCTGGATGGGACCTGCAGGTCAATTCAACATTCCTGCCGACGTTGCTGCCACGGTCAACGCCGAATGGAACATGTGTGCGCTGGCAACGCCGGTCACGTCTTTCGGCCTCGAGCAGCTAGTGACGCAAGATGCGATTGCTGTTGCCAGTCGCCTCATGTTGAAATTGAACGATCTAAAAAACAGTGCGCTCGCATCGCTCGCCACGGCGCTGTTCGGCACAAACGGCGCAAACGTGCTGCAAATGTTTGGATTATTGGACGCGTACGATGACGGCACTGCCGTCGATGTGTATGGCGGCCTGTCACGCACGACGTATCCGACATGGAAGGGCCTCAAGGTCGCGACCGCTGGCGCGATTCTGACGCGCGCAGCATTCATTCCGAAATTGCTGCAAGCAGCAAAGAACGCCGGCGGCGAGGCAATCGATTTCGTTGTGATGAGTGTGCAGGATTGGACAACGCTGCTAACAGACTTCCTCGCGCTCGAGAGATACAACAATGATCCTTCCATGCGCTGGGGCAAAGACGATCCGGTCAACTCAGGCTTCAGAGGTTTGTTGCTCGGTGATACGCCGATCTTTTTTGATCTCAATTGTCCGGTTGGTACGGCCTTCATGTTCAACAGCAAATACATTTCGCTAGTGGTGCACGAAGACGCAAATTTCAGTTGGACAGGGTGGTACTCAACAATTCCTCAAGGACAGATTGCATCGGTTGGTTTGACGCTGACAGCGCTGAATCTCGTCTGCAGCAAACCGTCGACCGGCGCGATCCTCACCGGCATCACAGGAGGTCAGGCTTTTTAGATGACGCCGCGCTACTACACACCGAACGATCTCTGCTTCCTGCAGACGCGCGTCGCCTTGCCTGCACCGTGCCCGCATTATGTGATTCCTGGCTCACACGCATACGATCCGTTCTATGCGTGGCAAATCCCGCCGTTTCCCTTCCCGCGCGCACCCTGGCCGTTTGAGAGTGAGACTCGAGCTGCAGGCACAGGCCTGCTCACGAGCTTTATCGGCCGGCCCTGCACACCGGGCACGTCGTTGCAGTCCTCTCTGCAGACGGCAGCGCAGCCGTTTCAACGACCGCAGTGGGCGCAGCAGGCCTTAGCGCGAGGTCGCTGATGGGTGAGATTGAGCCCCAGACGGTGATCACCCCGACGCCGATGCCGACGACCAAGTCGTTGGTGCCGGCGGCCAGCTCGCCGATCGGCTTCCCCGCACCGCCGGTCGATGCTGATTTCAATGTCACTGCTGGCTCGGTCGCGACCGCGACCGGCACCTCGACTGGAACGATGAGCCTGACACTCACTGGCGTGTCGGGACAGATCGGTACCAACGACACAATCACTGGTACGGGTGTTCCGGCAGGACTGAGGATTGTCAATCAGCAGAGCGGCACGCCCAGCGGCAACGGCGTCTATACGACGAGTGCAGTGTCGACACTGGCCGGTGTTGCGCTGACGTTTACTGGATCGAAACCGATTGATCCTGCCGGCAACGCGCCGCCGATCGTCGTCAACCCAGCGACCGTCATTCCTGGCGAACCGCTGAGC
>Ga0126378_10004395_pt1 | contig 10755 bp, 10 predicted proteins | sample PanSoiMetPlot_23_FD_92587 | JGI IMG/M metagenome (GOLD analysis project Ga0126378, IMG submission 92587) | Tropical forest soil microbial communities from Panama - MetaG Plot_23 | ecosystem: Environmental > Terrestrial > Soil > Tropical forest > Bulk soil | place: Panama | collected 2016-02-17
AGCCGGGCTGCCAGCAGGGCACCGGCGCTCTTACCCGCGCGACGTCGTAGGGTGCTGGGGTGGCCACCTCACGACGGAACCCGTGTTCGGAGCCCGGCACATCCGCGCCGCCGCCACGCTCCGGCGAGGGTGACACCGGCGGCAGCAGCGGCGCAGCCGCAGGTCCGGCGGGTGGCAGGCCAGCCGCCGGCCGCGCCGGAAGCCGGGGCGGGCCACCCAGACTGCCGCCGGTCAGGCTGGCACCCCGGGAGGAACTGGCCGCCGCGGCGCGGGTAGCGCCGCTGCTGCGCGCGGCCCGGCTGGTCGCCTCCTGGGCCGCGGCCGACCAGCGGCCCGGGACGTGGGAAGGGCTGACGCCCGTCGTCGCGGCGGCCGCGATGATCGAGCTCGAGCTGACCCCCGCGGAACTCGACGTCGCCTGGCGCGTCGCCGCCGGAACCGGCATGGTGGCCGTGCCGGGCCAGCGGGCCGCCCCGGGGCCGCGGGTGGACGTGCTGGCCAGCGGCGACGCCGGGGACGTGCTGACCATGTGGGAGGACGCTCTCCGGGTGATGCTCCACGCGGACGACCTGGACGGCATGGCGACCGCCCTGTACACGGTCGGCGCCCCGGTGAAAATGGATGCGCTGTTCGAGGCCTACGTAGCGGCGGCCGGCAGCCGGGACCGCCCCGGGCGCCCCCGCTCCGGCGGCGAGGACCTGGCCGCGGGCCTGTCCGCCGCGCTGGAGACCCTGGCCGACCTCGCCGTGGTCGAACTGGGGACCGACGACACCGCGGGCGGGCTGACCGTCACCTTGTCGCGGCTGGGGATCTGGGGCATGCACCGGCAGCTGGGCGCCCAGGGGTGGCACGTGCCGGTGCTGGGCAGCGGCGCCCGCGACGGTGCTGCCGCGCTGCTCACAACGCTGGCCAGTTGTGACGCGGAAGACGGTGAAGCGGAGATCGCTGCCTGGCTGGCGGCGCGGGTCCCGGCGCGGGCGGCGCGGGAACTGATCGACGCGGCCCGGCGCGGCACCCCCGGGCTGCGCGGCGCCGGTTTCGCGGTGCTGGACCGGATCGGCGAGCAGGCCGTCCCGGCGGTGCGGGCCGCGCTTGACGACCCGATGCTGCGGGCGCACGCGGCGGTGTGGCTGCACGAGCACGGCGAGGAGGCCGAGCTCGGCCCCGGTGAGCGGGCCTGGCTGCTGGTGGACCTCGGGGCCGGGCTGCTGGAGGAGGCCGACCCCAGGGACGTGGTCGTCGAACTGCTTCCCGACCTGCCGCCCAAGGCCCAGGCAGACATGGTGGCCGGGCTGTGGGAGGTGGAGCATCCCGCGGTGACCGACCTGCTGACGGCGCTCAGCGAGCACCACCCGGACCCCGCCGTGGCCCGGGCCGCGCGCAAGGCCGCGTTCAAGGCGCGGTCCCCGTCGCCCGGGCCGCGCTGGACGCGTTCGTGAGCTGCGCGACCCCCTAGACTTGATCCGGCGGAGCCTCGCCGCCCCAGGCTGTCCGCCCGCCGCATCCGGCGGCCCACCCGAAGGGATGGTGCGCCATCAGCATCAAGCCGATCCGGCTGTTCAGCGATCCGGTGCTGCGCACCCCGGCTGACCCCGTCAAGGTCTTCGACGCCGAACTGCGCAGGCTGGTCAAGGACCTGACGGAAACCATGCTGGACGCGCCCGGCGTGGGGCTCGCGGCCCCCCAGATCGGGGTGAGCCTGCGCGTGTTCACCTACCACGTTGACGATCAGATCGGCCACCTGATCAACCCGACGCTGACCCTGTCCTGGGAAGAAGAGACCGACGACGAGGGCTGCCTGTCCTTCCCCGGCCTGGTCTTCCCGACCAAACGCGCCCACGGCACGGTCGCCAACGGCTTCAACATGCACGGAGAACCGGTCACCCTGGAGGGAACCGGGCAGCTCGCGCGCTGCATCCAGCACGAGACCGACCACCTGGACGGCGTGTTGTTCATCGACCGGCTGGACCCGGCGCAGCGCAAGCTGGCGATGAAAGAGATCCGCGAGTCCGACTGGTGGGGTGACGCCGTCCCCAAGGTGAAGATCTCCCCCCACCCCACCTGGGGCAAGGCGCTCTGATCGTGACTTCGTCACGTTGCCTTGGGCCGGCCAGCCCCGGCGGGCGACCCCCGGAACCCTGCTGAGCCATGCGCCTGGTCTTCGCCGGCACCCCGCAGGCGGCGGTGCCCTCCCTGGAGGAGTTGCTACGGTCCAAGCACGAGGTCGTGGCCGTGCTCACCCGGCCGGATGCCGCCGCTGGGCGGGGCCGGCACGTCGGCCCGAGCCCGGTCGCGCAGTGTGCGGCGGACGCCGGCATCGAGGTGCTCAAGCCGGCCTCTCCTCGCGAGCCGGCGTTCCTCGACCGGCTCGGCGCGCTCGCGCCCGACTGCTGCCCGGTCACCGCGTACGGTGCGCTGATCCCCAGGGCGGCGCTGGAGATACCCGCGCATGGGTGGGTGAACCTGCACTTCTCGCTGCTGCCCGCCTGGCGCGGTGCGGCGCCGGTGGCCCACGCCCTCTGGCACGGTGACGACATCACCGGGGCCACCACGTTCCGGCTCGTGAAGGAACTGGACGCCGGGCCGGTGTACGGGGTGATGACCGAGCCCATCGGCCCCGAGGAGACCGCGGGTGACCTGCTGGCCCGGCTCGCCACGGCCGGCGCCGCCCTGCTGGTCCAGACCCTCGACGGCATCGAGTCCGGCGACCTGCGCGCCGTCCCGCAACCCGCCGAGGGCGTGAGCTACGCGCCCAAGCTGACCACCGAGGACGCGCGGGTGCGCTGGGACACCCCGGCGCTCGCCGTCGCGCGGCAGATCCGGGCCTGCACCCCCACGCCGGGGGCCTGGACCATGCTGGGGGACGCCAGGCTGAAGCTGTGGCCGGTCCGAGACGACGCCGCCGCGCCGCCGGGCGACCCGCTCCGCCCCGGACAGCTGCGGGTCAGCAGGTCCGGTGTACTGGCCGGCACCGCCACCCACCCGGTGGAACTCGGCGACGTCCAGCAAGCAGGCAAGCGCCGGATGCCCGCCGCCGAGTGGGCCCGGGGCCTGCGGGCCGGCCCCGGGGACTCCGGCGCCACAAGCCTGGTCCTGCGCTGACATGCCCGCCCGCCGCGCCGCCGGACCGGCCCGCCCGCCTGCCCGCGATGCCGGGCGCCGCATCGCCGCGACCTCGCCCCGCGAGGTGGCGCTCGAGGTGCTCCGCGCGGTCGCCGACCGGGACGCCTACGCGAACCTGCTGCTGCCCGCGCTGCTGGCCGATCACGGGCTGCGCGGCCGGGATGCGGCGCTCGCCACCGAGCTGGCCTACGGCACACTGCGCGGCCGGGGCACCTACGACGCCGTGCTCGCCGCGTGCAGCACCCGTGCGCTCGCCGACATCGACCCGCCGCTGCTCGACGTGCTCAGGCTCGGCGCGCACCAGTTGCTGGCGACCAGGATTGCCCCGCACGCGGCGGTGGCCACGTCGGTCACGCTGGCCCGGGCGGCCGCCGGGGCCGGGGCCGCGGGATTCGCCAACGCCGTGCTGCGCCGCGTGGCAACCCGCGACCTGCAGTCCTGGGTCGCTGCCGTCGCGCCGGACCGGGCGGCCGACCCGGTCGGCTACCTGGCGGTCAAGACCAGCCACCCCGGCTGGATTGTGGCCGCGGCCAGCGCGGCGCTGGGTGAGGAGCCGGTCACCGGGCTGCCGCGGACCGAGGCGGCGCTCGACGCGAACGGAACCCGCCCGCACGTCGCCCTCTGCGCCGTCCCGGGGCTGGCCAGCCCGGCGGATCTGATCGCCAGGGGCGCCCGGGGCGCGCGGTGGTCCCCGTTCGGTGCCTACCTGGCGGGCGGCGACCCGGCCGGCCTGCCCGAGGTCCGGCAGGGCCTCGCGGCCGTCCAGGACGAGGCAAGCCAGCTCGCCGCGCTCGCCCTGGCCCGCGCGGACACCGGCGGCACGCCCGCCGCTGCCGTGGACGCTGGCGCCACGGACGCGGGCGCCGGCGACCGCCGGTGGCTCGACCTGTGCGCCGGGCCGGGCGGGAAGGCGCGGCTACTCGCCGGGCTGGCGGCGGGCCGCGGCGCGCGCCTGGTCGCCTCCGACGTCAGGGAACACCGGGCGCGGCTGGTGCAAGCGGCGGTCTCGGCCACCGGCGCTGGCGCCGCCATCGTGGCCGACGGCACCGAGCCCGCCTGGCGGCCCGGCTCGTTCGACCGGGTGATCGCCGACGTGCCCTGTTCTGGCCTTGGGGCGCTGCGCCGGCGCCCGGACGCGCGCTGGCGCAAGTCGCCGGCGGATGTGGCCGCGCTCGGCCCGCTCCAGCGCTCCCTGCTGCGCAGCGCGATCGACGCGGCCCGGCCCGGCGGGGTGATCGCCTACGTGACCTGCTCACCGCACGTCGCGGAAACCCGCGCCGTGGTCGGCGAGGTCACCGCCGCGCGCGACGACGTCCTCCTGCTGGACGCCCCCGCCCTGCTGAGCGAGGTGCCGGACCTGGCCTGCCCGGGTCCCGGCGGCCGGTACGCGCAGTTCTGGCCGCACCTGCACGGCACCGACGCCATCTTTCTCGCCCTGCTGCAGCGTGTTGGCCCGGGGGGGCGACCCCCCGGGAACCCCCCGATGGCCTGAGGCCCCGTTCCTTCGTCACGGGGCCTTGGCCGTGCTAGCCCGGGCATCCTCGGGTGGCTTTGGGCCTTATCCGGTCAGTGCGCGGCCACTTGGCCGGCCGAGGCGCGCGGTGCCGATGTCGGCGCGCTGGCCCTGCGCGTACCCGCTGCCGTACCCGCTGCCGCTGTAGGTCACCCGCGACCTGCGGGTGACCGGGTATGCCTGGCGGAGCGTGCGCTCGATGATCTCCGCCCGGTCCGCGAGCACCAGCGCGGTCGAGCGCCCATCTCCTGCCGCGCCATCCGCGGCGCGCTGCGCCGCACCCTCCTCGGCGGCGCGGACCCGTGCCACCACGGCGGTCGCGAAGCCGAGCAGCCAGCTCCGGCGCCAGGCACGCGGGCTCTGCGCCCAGACCGGCGGCTGCGTGGCCGCCAGGCCCTGCCACATCTGGATCAGCACGGAGGTGTACAGGACGTCGGTGCGCTCGATGTCCGACGCGAACCCGAACACGTGGATCCGGGACCCCGGGCCGCTGCGGGGCAGGATCACGCACTGGCAGCGCAGCGTGGCCGCCAGCCCGCACAACAGGTGGGCCTGGACCCGGGCCCAGGGATTGCCGATGTCGATCACCCGGTCGCCCGGGCGGTCGGTCTCCGGCCGCCGCGCGGCGAGCAGGGCGCGGTCGATGCCGTACTTCGCCATCAGCTCCGCGGCCTTACCGGTCAGCGCCTGCGCCTCGGCCTGCGTCACGCCGTCTGCCTCGGCCTTGACCAGCAGCTTGCGGACCCGGTCGAGCAACGCATCCGGCGTCTCTGAGCTCACCGACTCCTCCTCCTGCTCCCCGGGCATCTATCGAATTCAGGATCGAATGCTATCCGCGGGCCGTGACAGTTCCGGCCGCAGCGGGCGGTGCAGGAGAACCCTACTGGGATCGGGGCAGCCAGGCGGGCCTCCGGTACCAGGTCCGGCCCGGAAGCAGCCTCGGCGGCCGGGGAGCCCAGGGTCACCCCGGGCGCCACCCGCGCGGGCCCGGTGGCGCGTTTAGACTCGGCATCATGGCCGTCCAGATGGCGCCGAGCATCTTGTCCGCCGACTTCGCCCGGCTCGCCGACGAGGCGGCGGCGGTCGCCGCCGTGGCCGACTGGCTGCACGTGGACGTGATGGACTACCACTTCGTGCCGAACCTCACCATCGGCCTGCCGGTCGTCGAAGCCCTGCTCAAGCACACCGCGCTGCCGCTGGACTGCCATCTGATGATCTCCGAGCCGGACCGCTGGGCGGCGGGGTACGCGGAAGCAGGGGCCCGCAACGTCACCGTGCACGCCGAGGCGCTCCAGTCCCCGGTACGCACCCTGCGGCTGATCCGGGCCGCGGGCGCCCGCGCCGGGCTCGCGGTCAACCCCGCCACCGCCGTTGAGCCCTACGAGGACCTGCTGCCCGAAGTCGACATGCTGCTGCTGATGACCGTGGAGCCGGGGTTCGGCGGGCAAAGCTTCCTCGACATCGTGCTGCCCAAGCTGCGGCGCGCCCGGGCGATGGTGCAGCGGCACGGCGGTTCGGTGTGGCTCCAGGTGGACGGCGGGGTGGGCGACGAAACCATCCAGCGGTGCGCGGATGCCGGGGCGGACGTGTTCGTGGCCGGCTCGGCGGTCTACGGCTCCGACAACCCGGCCGCGGCCGTGCAGGCGCTGCGCCGGCAGGCCGAGCAGGCCACCGGCCGCGCCGCCTGGCGGCACTGACCTGGCATAGCGCCGCCTGGGAGCGGCGGTTAGGGGGACGGGAGAGGCTTGTCGATTCGGGGGCCGACCGATCGTCGGGGTAAGTGACGGGGCCCTTGACGGGACGGAAGGATGATCAGCATGGCCGAATACATGATCCTCATCTGCGAGGACGAGGGTGCCTACGCCACCGCCACGCCGGACGTGTTCCAGCAGGTGATGGAGGCACACAACCGGTTCGCCGGGCAGGTCACCGAGAAGGGCGGCAAGATCGTCGAGGGCCGGGCCCTCCAGCCGACGTCCACCGCCACCAGCATCCGCGGGGACGTGGTGACCGACGGCCCGTTCATCGAGACCAAGGAGGCCGTGGGCGGCTACTACCTGATCGAGGCGCGTGACCTCGACCACGCCCTGGACATCGCGAAGCTGTGCCCGGCCCGGTTCGGCGGCGTCGAGGTGCGGCCGATCAGGGTGTTCGGCTGAGGTGAGCGGTTCCCCCCCGCCCGGCGAACCGGGGTGCGGGGGTGGCACCGGCGCCGAGCCCGGCGAGGCCGGGGCGGGCGCCGGGACCGGTGTTCAGCCGGGCACGGTATCCGCCGCGGTCGCGGACGCGCACCGTCGCGAGTGGGCCTTCGTGCTCGCCGCGACGGCGCGCGTCGCGGGCGACCTCGACCTGGCCGAGGAGTGCGTCCAGGACGCCTACGCCGCCGCGCTGACCGCCTGGACCCGGCAGGGGCTGCCGCGCAACCCAGGGGCCTGGCTCACCACCACCGCGCGCCGCCGGGCGATCGACGCGAAACGGCGGGACGCGGTGCTGCGGGCGAAACTGCCGCTGCTGATCGAGCCGGACCCGCCGGCTTCGGTGTCCGCGCCGCCCGGGACCGGCGAGGCGGCGGAGCGGGGCGAGGTGATTGCTGACGACAGGCTCAGGCTCATCTTCACCTGCTGTCACCCCGCGCTCGCCAGAGAGGCCCAGGTCGCGCTGACGTTGCGGCTGGTGTGCGGGCTGACGACCGTCGAGATCGCGCAGGCGTTCCTGGTTTCCGAGCCGACCATGGCCGCGCGGGTCACTCGGGCGAAGAAGAAGATCTCCGCGGCGCGGATCGCCTACCGCGTCCCTGACCCCGCGGAACTGCCCGACCGGCTCGACGCGGTGCTCACCGTCGTGCACCTGCTCTACACCACCGGGCACACCGCGCCCGGCGGCGAGAACCTGGTCCGCGCCGACCTGGTCGACCGGGCGATCGGGCTGGCGCGCATGCTGCGCACCCTGATGCCCGACGAGCGCGAGGTCGCGGGGCTGCTCGCGCTGATCCTGCTGACCGACGCCCGCCGGGCCACCCGGGCCGACGCGCAGGGCCGGGTGCTGCTGCTCGAAGAGCAGGACCGGTCCCAGTGGGACCGCGCCGTGATCGCTGAGGGCGCCGCGCTGGTCCCGTGGGCGCTGCGCGGCGCGGGCCGGTTCGCCCTGCAAGCCGCGATCGCCGCGCTGCACGCCGAGGCCCCCAGCTACGCCCAGACCGACTGGCCGCAGATCGTCGCGCTGTACGACGCGCTGCTGCGGGTGTGGAGTTCTCCGGTGGTGGCACTCAACCGCGCCGTCGCGCTGGCCATGGCCCACGGCCCGGCGGTTGGGCTGGCCCAGATCGGGGAGCTGGAGGCGGACGGCCGGCTCGGCGCCTACCGCTACCTGCCCGCGGCCAAGGCCGACCTGCTGCGCCGCCTGGGCCAGCGGGAGGCGGCGGCGCAGGCCTACCGCGCCGCCCTGGCCCTGACCGACAACGCCGCCGAGCGCGAGTTCCTCGCCCGCCGCCTCACCGAGGTGACCGGGACACCCAGCTGAGCGATGCGGGGCCGCGCGGGCCCGCTGGCGAACGCGCACCGCCGTCACCCGGCCTCCGTCGTGGTGGCCCTGCCCGGCATGCACCTGGCGGAGGCGTGCGCGGGCGCGGGGACCGGCATCCTGATCGCGCCGCCGCTGCGGACCCGGGTCGGCACCGCGGTGGCGGGTATCACCGGCCTGACCCTGCTGTCCCTCCTGGTGCCCTGGGTGCCCCCGCTGAACCCGGTGCTGCAGGCCACGTTCCGCCGTGTCTCACCAGCACCGGGGCTGTTGTGGCTGGTCACCGGGCAGGCCGTCGCCCTGGGGCTGGCCTGCGCCGTCGCAAGCACCTCGCTGGCCCGGGCCCGGCGCCCCGGCTAACCACGGGCCGGCCCCGCGCGGCAGGCTGGCGCGGAGACCGTCGGCCAGGCCGGCCGCGAGCAGCGCGGAATAGCCGCCGTGGCACACTGGTTACCGAAGTGACAGCGTGCTCCGGGGTCGGTGAAACTCCGAGCCGGCGGTGACAGTCCGCGACCCGGACCAGGCCAAGCGCCTGGCCGGTTGACCCGGTGGAATCCCGGGACCGACGGTGAAAGCCCGGATGGGAGGCAGCACGCGTCGCGGTGTGGCGTTGCGGGCCAGCGCCGGGCCGCGGTGGCGCGTTCTGCGCGTACCCCGGAGCCGGCGAAAGGACGGCCCGGAGGAGGCGCAGCCGCGGATGTTCACCGGAATCGTGGAAGAACTCGGCGAAGTCGTATCCGTCGAGCGCCTCGATGAGGCGGCCCGGATCACCGTGCGCGGGCCACGGGTCACCGCCGACGCCCGGCCCGGCGACTCGATCGCGGTCAACGGCACCTGCCTGACCGTCACCGGCCTGTCCGGCGCCGACTTCACCGCCGACGTCATGGCCGAGACGCTGAGCCGTACCGGGCTCGGTGCCCTGGCCCCGGGCTCACCGGTCAACCTGGAGCGGTCGCTGCGGGTCGGCGACCGCCTCGGCGGGCACATGGTCCAGGGCCACGTGGACGGCGTGGGCCGCATCGTGTCCCGTAGCCCCGGCGAGCACTGGGAGGTCGTGCGGATCGCCGTCCCGGCGGGGCTCGGCCGCTACCTGGTGGAAAAGGGCTCGGTGGCCGTGGACGGCGTGAGCCTCACCATCTCCGCCCTGGACACCGGGGACGGCAGCGCCGGGCAGCCCTGGTTCGAGGTCAGCCTGATCCCCGCCACCCTGGCCGGGACCACCCTCGGGCGGGCCGCGCCGGGCAGCCTCGTCAACCTGGAGGCCGATGTGATCGGGAAATACGTCGAGCGCATGCTGGGCGGCCACGCAGCGGCGGCCCGGTCATGACCCCCGCACCGGGCGCCATTCCCCTGGACAGTGTGGAGCGCGCCGTCACCGACATCGCGGCCGGCCGCGCGGTCGTGGTGGTGGACGACGCGGACCGGGAGAACGAGGGCGACATCGTGTTCGCGGCCAGCAAGGCCACGCCGGAGCTGATGGCGTTCACGATCAGGTACGCCCGCGGCCTGATCTGCGCGCCCATGCTGGGTGAAGACCTGGACCGGTTGCAGCTGCCCCCGATGACCAGCGACAACCAGGAGCATATGGGGACCGCGTTCACGATCAGCGTGGACGCCCGCGACGGCATCACCACCGGCATCTCCGCCGCGGACCGGGCGAGGACCGTGCGGGTCCTTGTCGACTCCGCGACCGAGCCGTATGAGATCGTCCGGCCCGGGCATATCTTCCCGCTGCGCTACGCCGAAGGCGGGGTGCTCCGCCGGGCCGGGCACACCGAGGCCGCGGTGGATCTGGCCAGGCTGGCCGGGCTCACCCCGGCCGGCGTGGTGGCCGAGATCTTCAACGATGACGGCACGATGGCCAGGCTTCCCGAGCTGCGGGCCTTCGCGGACCGGCATGGCCTAGCGATGATCACCATCGCCCAGCTCATCGAGTTCCGGCGGCACTCGGAGCGGATGGTCCGCCGGGTCGTGGAGACCCGGCTGCCCAACGCGCACGGCGAATGGCGGGCCCTGGGGTACCAGGACTCGGTCGACGGCACCGAGCACATCGCGCTGGCGCTCGGGGACCTGGGGGACGGGCAGGACGTGCTGGCCCGGGTGCACTCCGAATGCCTCACCGGGGACGTGCTCGGCTCCCGGCGCTGTGACTGCGGCGCGCAGCTCGACGCCGCGATGGCGGCCGTAGCCGCGGAGGGCCGGGGCGTCGTCTGCTACCTGCGAGGCCACGAGGGACGCGGCATCGGCCTGCTCAGCAAGCTGCGCGCCTACCTGTTGCAGGACGGCGGCGCGGACACCGTGGACGCCAACCTGGAACTCGGCCTGCCCGCCGATGCCCGGGACTACTCCATCGGCGCACAGATACTCGCCGACCTCGGCGTGCGCTCGGTGCGGCTGCTCACCAACAACCCGGCGAAGGTAGCGGGGCTGGCCGCCTGCGGGATCGAGGTAACCGGCATGGTCACCCTCCCGGTCGAGCCGACGCAGGAGAACCTGCGCTACCTCACCGCCAAGCGGGACCGCCTCGGTCACCGGATCGACGGGCTGTCGGCCCCGAACGGCGACGGCCACGCCAGCCGCAGCACCGGGCTCGCGGAGGC
>Ga0126378_10004396_pt1 | contig 10755 bp, 10 predicted proteins | sample PanSoiMetPlot_23_FD_92587 | JGI IMG/M metagenome (GOLD analysis project Ga0126378, IMG submission 92587) | Tropical forest soil microbial communities from Panama - MetaG Plot_23 | ecosystem: Environmental > Terrestrial > Soil > Tropical forest > Bulk soil | place: Panama | collected 2016-02-17
CAGCCACCTGCGCGAGGCGTTCGACCTGGCGACCTGCCGGGCACTGGCCCCGATGCCGGTGCTGGCGGAGCTCTGCCTGCCCTTCGTCCGGGTCGGAGGCCGCCTGCTCGCGATGGAGACCGAGGTCGAGGACGCAACCCGGGCGATCGCCGCCCTCGGGGGCGGGGCGCAGTCCGTGATCCCGGCTCCCAGCAGCGCCCGAAATCGGGGCGTGGTCGTGATCGTTCCCAAGATCTCGCCCACGCCCGCCGCGTACCCGCGCCGGCCGGGTGTCCCGGCCAGGCGGCCCCTCCGTTGAGAGACCCAGGGCGTGCGCTCTCGACCTTTTGCGAGGCCCCCACCGCGCGTACAATCCACTGCAAAGGAAAGCGGGAGCTCCAACTGGGGCTGAGAGGGCCGCCCGGCCGACCGCCAAACACCTGAACTGGGTAATGCCAGCGGAGGGAAACGTCATGAGCGCAGCCAGTCTGGGTGCCACCCAGGCTCCTCAATCGGTGGACGCCCTGGTCATCGCAGGCGTCGAGCTCCGCTCGCGCTTGTTCCTGGGTACGGGCAAGTATCAGGACGACGGCGAGATGCTCGGCGCCCTCGAGGCTTCCGGCTGCGAGCTGGTGACTGTCGCCCTGCGCCGGCTCGACCTCGACGACCCGAGCAAGAAGACGATCCTGGACGCCATCGACTGGCAGCGCTACCGCGTCCTGCCCAACACGGCCGGCTGCCAGACGGCGGCCGAGGCAATCCGGATCGCCCGCCTGGCCCGATCGATGGGCCTCTCCGACTGGGTGAAGCTGGAGGTGATTCCAGATCCCCGGTACTTGCTGCCGGACCCCGTGGAGACTCTGGCGGCGGCTGAGACCCTGGTGAAGGACGGCTTCACCGTCCTGCCCTACATCAACGCCGACCCGATTCTGGCCACACGCCTGCAAGAGGTCGGGTGCGCGACCGTAATGCCGCTGGGGTCGCCGATCGGCTCCGGCCAGGGCCTGGTCACGCAGCGTCAGATCGAGCTGATCATCGAGCGAGCGCAGGTCCCAGTGGTCGTCGACGCGGGCATCGGATCGGCCAGCGACGCGGCTCTGGCCATGGAGCTCGGCGCAGACGCCGTCCTTGTCAACACCGCTGTGGCCCTTGCCAAGAAGCCGGTGCTGATGGCCGAGTCGATCCGGCTCGGCGTCGAGGCCGGGCGCAAGAGCTTCCTGGCCGGCCGCATCCCGCGTCTGGCCTATGCATCTGCAAGCTCGCCCGTCGCGGGGATCTCGACGCGAACCTGAGACGCCTTCCCACACCAATCGCCATGGCAGTCGTCCGGGAAGCTGAGAGCGGGGTACGGGCGTTCGAGCTCGGGGCCACGCTGCTGCAGCTCCGCAACCCCGATGCCACCGCCCGGGCGCTCGAACATGAGGCGGCCCGGTTGGTGAAGGACGTGCCGGTGCCCGTGGTCGTCAACGGCCGCGTCGACGTGGCGCTGGCCGCTGCCGCCGCCGGAGCGCACCTGCCAGAAGCCGACCTGCCAGTTGCGGCCGCCCGCCGGCTTCTGGGCGACGCCAGGCTGCTCGGGCGCTCAGTGCACTCGGCAGCCGCCACCATGGAGGCGGAGGCTCAGGGCGCCGACTACGTCATTTTCGGGCCGGTCTTCGCCAGCGCCTCCCATCCAGGGCGGCGGCCGGTCGGGCTCGAGGCCCTCAGAGAAGTGTCTCGGCGCGTTGCGATCCCGGTGCTTGCCATAGGCGGTGTCGATGCCGCGAGGGCCGCGGCGTGCCTTGAAGCGGGCGCATCAGGCTTCGCCGCGATCGGATACTTCCGCGACCGATGATCCAGCTCCGGGTGAACGGCAAGCCAGTCGAGCTCCCAGGACCAACCCGTTTGCTCGACTACGTCCGCGAGCTGGGTGTCGACTCTCGCGCGATTGCGGTCGAAGTCAACGGCGAGATCCTCCAGCGCGACGGCTACGCAGACTGCACGCTGGCCGACGGCGACGTGGTCGAAATCGTGCGGATGGTGGGTGGCGGCACGCGGGGCCCCCACGCAGTGGGAACGGCGCCTCTCCTGAGGCGCCGTGGGGAGCGTGCCCCCCAGATAACTGAGTGGCCGGCCCCATCAGGGCTGGACGGCCGCCAGTCCCAGCTCTCGCAGCGCCTGCTCAGCTTCTCTGCGCTCATCCCACGGCACCGGGCCGTCGGCGAAGACCATGGTCCGCTCGTGCCCCTTGCCGGCCAGCAGCACCACGTCGCCAGGCCGCGCCCTCTCCAGGGCCAGCCGGATCGCTGACCTCCGATCCAGCATGACCTCGTAGTCGCGGCCGCGAGCCCGGCCTTTTGCGCCCGCCTCCACCTGGCGCGCCAGCTCGCCCGGGTCGACGCCGAGAGGATCGTCGGTCGTGATCACGAAGTAGTCCGCGTACCTGGCGGCCGCCTCTCCCATTCCGGCTGGATCATGCCCACCGGAGCGCGCGCTGGCCCCGAAGACCGCCAGCACCCTGTCGGTCGTTCTGAGTCGCATCTCCTCCAGGACGCCGGCAAGAGCGACGGCGGAGTGGGCGAAATCGACGTAAACAGAGAATCGCTGCCCCAGATCGATCCGCTCCAGACGGCCGCGCACCCCGGGGAAGCTCGAGAGCCCAGCCGCTGCCTGGTCCAGTCGGAGCCCGAGAGCCAGGCCGCAGGCGGCAGCGCAAAGCGCATTGGAGACGTTGAATCTGCCGGGCACCTTCAGCCGGACGTCTGCAGACTCGCCCGAAGTTACGATCCGGAACCTCACTCCGCCGTCGCCCGGCGCCAGATCCACTGCCCGGAGGTCGGCATCGCAATCTATCCCGTAGGTCATCCTCCTGGTCACACGAACAGCCGAGAGCGGCTCATAGGAGCCGTCGTCGCGGTTCAGCACCGCCGTCTTGGGCAGTCCCTTGCCGGCCGCGCCGGCGCAGAGCTCGATCAGGCGTGCCTTGGCGCGCAGGTAGGCCTCGGGGCCACCGTGGTACTCGAGGTGGTCGCGACCGACGTTGGTGAATGCCGCAACGTCGAACTCGCAGCCTGCCACGCGACCCTGCTCGAGCGCGTGTGAGCTGACCTCGAGCACCGCCACGGAGATGCGTTGCTCCACCATCCGTGCCAGCCAGGCCTGTACCTCAGGCGACTCCATCGTCGTCTGGCCGGACTCGTTGTCGCGTGCCGTGCCGGCCGAATTGGCGATGGTGCTCAGATATCCCGCCCGGAGCCCCGCTGACCCGAGAACGTGTGCCGTAAGGTGAGTCGTCGTGGTCTTGCCGGCGCTACCGGTGACCCCGATCACCTTGAGCTGGCGAGCCGGCCGCCCCTGGAGGGCCGCGGCCAGCTCTCCCAGGCCCCAGCGCGTGTCGGTCAGTCTGATTTCCGGCGTTCCAGGTGGTAGCGGCATCAGGCGTTGCAGGGCCACGGCGGCACCCCGAGCCGCAGCGGCGGCAGCAAAGTCGTGCCCGTCGACACGCAGCCCGCGGACCGCCACGAACAGGTCTCCCGGCACGACGTCACGCGAGTCCTGAACCACCCGGCGCACATCGAATTGCCCTCCGACGAGTACGGCCGCGCCAGGCACTCCTGCCGAAAGCAGAGACAGTCGCATCGCCAGGCTGAGCATACTGAGCTCATGGGCGCGGTCGGGATCATGGGAATCGTGAACGTGACGCCGGACTCGTTCAGCGGCGATGGCCTTACCGACCAGGGGGCTGCGATCGCACGCGGCCTGGCCATGGCGCGTGCTGGGGCCCAGATCGTCGACGTAGGCGGCGAGTCGACCCGCCCCGGGCACAGTCCAGTCGCCGCCGGCGAAGAGATCGAGCGGGCGGTGCCGGTGGTCGAGGCGCTTGCCCGTGAGGGGCTGACGGTCTCCATCGACACCAGCAAGCTGGAGGTTGCCAGGGCGGCAGCCGACGCCGGCGCGACGATCGTGAACGACATCTGGGGCCTGAAGCGATCGCCGGGCATCGCCTCTCTGGCGGCCGAGCGAGGCCTGCGGCTCGTGCTGATGCACAACCAGGAGGGCACCGAATACACGGGCGACCTGATCGACGCCATGCGCGATGGCCTGGCAGAATCGTTGAGCCGAGCAGTTGGCGCGGGTGTGCCCCGGGACATGGTGATCCTGGATCCCGGCATCGGGTTCGGCAAGACGGCCGAGCAGAATCTGGTCGTGCTGCGGCGACTTGACGAGCTTCGCGGGCTCGGCTGCCCCATCCTCGTCGGGCCCTCCCGCAAATCGTTCCTGGGCAAGCTGTTCGGGCAGGAAATGACGATGCGGGTGTGGGGCACGGCCGCGGCGGTGACCGCGGCCATCCTGCGGGGCGCCGACATCGTGCGGGTCCACGACGTACCGGAGATGCTGGCGGTGGCCCGGGTCGCAGAGGCGCTGAGGGCGCAGCCATGACGCTTGCCTACCTTGGGCTGGGTTCCAACCTCGGCGACCGCGAACGAAACCTGGCCGAGGCTCGGCGGCTGCTCCCCCGGTTCGGGGCAACGGTGCTGCGGCAGAGCGGCATTTACGAGACGGAGCCGTTCGGTGTGACCGACCAGCCCCGCTTCCTGAATCAGGTGGTCGAGGTGGAGTGGTCGCAGGGGCCTCGGGAGCTACTGGAGGCGGTCAAGGCGGTGGAGTCGGAGGTGGGGCGAACGCCGACGTACCGCTGGGGGCCGCGCGAGATCGACGTGGACATCTTGCTCTTCGGCCGCGAGAGGGTCGACGAACCTGACCTGGTAATCCCACACCCGGGCCTGTTCGAGCGGGAGTTCGTCCTCAGACCACTGGCGGAGCTCCGGCCAGACCTGCCACGACCAGGGCCCTCCGCTCCCCGCCGCGCCCGTCAAAGCCCGCCACCACCCGTCTCCAGGGTATCCCTATGACTCAACCCCTCCGGGTGGCGTGGCTGGGCCACCGCTCGACGACCGGCGCCGACGGCATCATCACCTACTCCCGGGAGATCACGGCCGGCCTTCGCGACCGCGGAGTCGAAGTCGTCTTCTTTCACCATGCCAGGGATCAGGCGGACGACGAGCAGTCGATCGCGCTCGACGCCTTCTCGGTCTCCCACCGCTTTGTCCTCTCTCCACCTGGCGGGAAGCGCAAGCTGCTCAATCTTCTGCGCACCCACAGCGTGGACCTCGTCCACGTTTCGCTGGCGTTCTCCAGCCTTGACTTCAACCTTCCTCAGCTCTGCCATCAGCTCGGCATCCCCATCGTGGCGACCTTCCACGTACCCTTCGACAGCCGCTTCTCGGTCTGGGGGGGCATCACCTCAGCCGTCTACCGGCTCTACGCGCAGGCCCTCGCGGACTGCGACGCCGTGATCATCTTCGGCGAGGCCCAGCGAGCGATCCTGGTCGGCCTCGGCGTCCCCCGTGAGGTGATCCACGTGCTGCCCAACGGGGTCGACGTCGATCGCTACAGTCCAGGGCCGTCCGGCAAGCGGGCAGCGCTGGCGGCAGAGCGACTGTTCAGCTACATAGGGAGGTTGGATCCCGAAAAGAACGTAGACGTGCTGCTGTCGACGTTCCTGGACGCGGACCCGCCGCCTACGGCTCGCCTCGTGATCGTCGGCGGGGGCGTCGAGCGCAGGCGTCTCGAGCGCCGTTATGGCGACCCTCGGATCGTCTTCACCGGCGTGGTCACAGACGAGCACGAGCGGATCGACATCCTCCGCGCCTGTGATGCGTTCTTCCTTCCTTCCACCGTCGAAGGGCTGTCACTGGCGATGCTGGAGGCGATGGCCTGCGGCGCTGCCACAGTCGCGACGGACGTGGGGAGTGACGGCGATGGACTCAGGGGCGCCGGAATCGTGCTCGACCCACGCCATCTGGAGGCGGAGCTGCGGGCCGCGATCCGGCTGCTCGTCGAGGTGCCTCAGGCCTGCGCACTCCTGGGCCAGCTGGCCAGGGAGCGCGCCGTCGAGCGCTTCTCGCTGGCCAAGAACCTCGACGCACTGCTGGCGCTGTACGCTCAGCTCTCGGCTCGGGCGTTGGTGAACCGGTAGCCGATGCCTGGCACCGCCAGTACGTAGAAGGGCCGGCTGGGCTCCAGCTCGATCTTGCGTCGCAGGTTGCGGACGTGGACGTCGATCACGCGCGTCTCGATGTCCCCGGGGTGGTCCTGGCCCCAGATGTGCTTGAGGATTCGCTCGCGTGACAACGCCTTGCCGGCGTTCGCGGCCAGCAGCGACAGGAGCTCGAACTCGGTATGCGTAAGGGTGATCTCCTCCTCCTGTCTCACCACTCGGCGCTCGTTCAGGTCGATCAGCAGATCCTTGAACTCCATCCGCGCCCGCTCCGAGCGGGGCCCGTCGATGCGTGCTCGCCGGAGGTTGGCTGCCACCCGCGCCGTCAGCTCCCGCAGCCGCACCGGCTTGGTGAGGTAGTCGTCGGCACCGATCTCCAGCCCGACGACGACGTCTACCTCTTCATCCCTGGAGCTGATCAGGATGACGGGCATCACGTCTCCATGGCGGCGCAGCTCGCGGCAGACGTCGAACCCGGACATGTCCGGCAGGTCGACCTCGAGGAGCACTACGCTGGGACGGCGCTTCTCGAACTTGGCCAGGGCCTCCTCGCCGGTGGCGGCCTCGGCCGTATCGAAGCCGTCCTGCCACAAGGCCTCCCTGATCTCGCTCCGCAGGCGCGAGTCCGGGTCCACGATCAGGACCAGCCGGCGAGCGGTTTCGTCCATCCGTTGAAGACTCTACATTCGAGATACGGCAGCGGGGAGCAGGTCCTCCCCTCCCCACCCCCACCAGGGGGCAGATGGCACCGCCCGCTCGCGCGGTTGCCGGTGACCGGCAGTGGACAAGCGGTTCCACCAGCGGCTCAACGGCGTAGACGGCCGGCGAGGCCGCGTGCGCCTTGAGCAAGGCTCTCCATCCGGTCCGCCCAGTGATTGAGCACCAGGTCCCACGCACCGCTGTACTCGACCATCTCTCCCCCGAACCCGGCCTTGAACTGCCAGAGACGGTGCCAGGGATGCTCGGTGTCGGCCGCGCCGCGTGGGACGCCCCAGAGGTCGTAGTCACGGCAGCCGCAGCGCGCCGCGTCTCGCATCGCGGCCCATTGCACGGCGTAAGCGGGCATCAGCTCTCGCTTGACGCCAACCGATCCCCCGAACAGGTAGTAGGCCCTGCCCGAGAACCAGGCCACGAGGATCGCCGCCAGCGCCTGACCGTCGTGGCGGGCAACGTAGGTCCTGCATCCCGCGAGCAGCGTCAGCCGCCGCTGGTACTGCGCCTCGCTCAGCAGCGCGATGTCCTGGCGCTGCTCCGTCCCACGGCTCTGGCGCCGCAGCTCGGCGGCTTCGGCGCCCACCTGGACGGTCACCCCGCGCCTGAAGGCCAGCCGGATGTTGTATCGGTGCTTGGGCTTGAAGCTTGCAAGCATCGCGTCTTCGGCGCCGAGGGGCACCATCCGTGTGTGCCTGGGATGGAATGTGGGTGCGGCGCGAAAGCCAAGCTCTCGCAGCTGTTCCCCGAAGGCAACCGTGGTCTCAGGCTCGACGCGAAGCCGCGCCAGGCGGCGTTCCCTGGCCCAGTCCCCCAGCCAGCCCACAGCCTCCAGGGTTGCTGGGACCGGCCCGCGCGGCACGTAAGCCCAGGTGAAAGGCCCACTTCCCTTGAGCAATACGAGCGCCCGTGCCCCACCCGGGAGGACCAGCCGCTCGACCGCCCATCCCTCCAGCGCCTGGACCTGCCCATAGCCCCAGGACTGAAGCAGGGGCGGCGGTGAGCTGAGCGCGCCCAGCGCGGTATCCCAGGAGCAAGCCTGGTCGGCAGAGCTCATGGCAGGTCGCAGATTACTTGGTCGGCCTCCCGCGAGGGCGTTTCAGGGCAGCCCAAGTGGCGTGAATTGGCCGGTATCCAGGCCGCTCTCGGCCCGGATGACGTGCATGACGGCGTTGATCAGCGCCAGGTGGGTGAAGGCTTGAGGAAAGTTGCCGAGATGACGGCCGCTTCGGTGATCGATCTCCTCAGCGTAGAGCTCCAGAGGGCTGGCGTAAGAGAGGAGCTTCTCGCAGAGCTCTCGAGCCCGCGCGATCTCGCCTACCTCGACCAGCGCCGAGACCAGCCAGAAGGAGCAGATGGTGAACGTCCCCTCTTCGCCTGTGAGGCCGTCGTCGGTCTCCTCGACGCGATAGCGGAGCACCAGGCCGTCCTCGGTCAGTTCGTCGGCGATTGCCAGCACGGTGGCCCGGACGCGGGCGTCATCGGGAGGTAGGAACCGGACCAGGGGGATGAGAAGGACCGAAGCGTCCAGGGCGGTGGTCTCGTAGTGCTGCACGAAGACGCCGCGCTCGTCGACCGCCCGCTTGCAGATCTCAGCGTGCATCTCGTCAGCCGCCTTTCGCCAGTGTGCCGCCAGCCAGGTGTCGCCGTGCATCTGGGCCACACGAGCCCCGCGGTCCGCGGCTACCCAGCACATGACCTTCGAAGACGTGAAGTGCTTGGGCTCGCCCCGTACCTCCCATATCCCCCGGTCCGGCTCGCGCCAGGCGGCGATTGCGGCCTCAACTGAGCGCTTGAGAATCGGCCAGACGTGCTCGGGCAGGTAGTCGCGAGACCGGATGTGCAGGTAAACCGAGTCCAGGAGGGCTCCCCAGACGTCGTGCTGCCGCTGCCGGTAGGCGCCGTTGCCGATTCGAACGGGCCGCGCGGCAGCGTAGCCGCCGAGGTGCTCCAGCACGCGCTCCTCCAGCTCCTTCTCGCCTCCCACTCCGTAGAGGACCTGGAGGTCGTCGTCCTTGGCGACGTCGGCCATGAAATAGAAGAAGTCGTTGGCTTCACGGGCGAAGCCCAGTGTGTACAGGCCCCAGAGCATGAAGGTCGAGTCGCGGATCCACGTGTAGCGATAGTCCCAGTTCCGCTCTCCGCCAGGCGTCTCAGGCAGTGAGGTGGTGGCTGCGGCCAGGACCGCACCAGTCGGAGCGTAGGTAAGGCCTTTGAGCGTCAGCGCGCTGCGCTGAAGGAAGCTCTGCCATGGGTGCTCTGGGAACACGCCGTGGTTGATCCAGCCGCGCCAGAAGTTGGCGGTCCGTTCGATCCGCTCAAACGCCTCGCTGGCCGTCCTGGGCGGCGGGTGCTCGGCCAGGAACTCCTCCGACGCGGAAAACTGCGAGCGTGGCCAGCACAGAGCCGCGAAGGCCGTTTCGCCTTCCCGGAGGTTCCGGGTTGCGTGGGCGCCGGGTCCTTCGAACCCCACCCTCATGTCTGTGACCAGCCTCATGGGGACGTCGTCCTTCCCACCTGTGGCGACCGCCTCGTCGTAGCCCTGGCCGACGTACTCCCATTGAGCGGCCGTCTCGCCGTAGTTGAAGACAGGCTCGCAGTCGAGGCTCAACTCGACCCTGCCCACGATGCAGCGGGCGGTGCGGACCAGCATGTGCTCCGCCTCCTGGTCCGTTGGTGGGCGGCGATGGGTGCCGGAGCGGCGGCGCTCGTGATACCAGGGACCGATGGAGAGTGCGTCACGGATCACCATCCAGCCGGTCCGGGTGCGCCAGGTCGTCTCCAGGACCAGGGTGCCCGGCAGGTACCGGCGGCCCGCCGGCACCATCGCGCCGGTGGGCCCGAAGCGGAAGCTGCCAGCCGCCCGATCGAGCATCGCGCCGAAGACGCTGCGGCCGTCTGGCCGCGGCAGGCACAGCCACTCCACCCGTCCGCTTGGCGCGACGAGCGCGTTGACCTCGCAGTCGGAGAGGAATGCGTAGTCGGCGATCGGCGGGAACGGGGCAACCGCCAGCGCGGCATCCGCGACAGCGCGCGGAACGACCACCGGCTCTGCGAGCGGGACCGCTTCCAGCCGGCTACCGTCGAGCTCCTGATCCCCGACCTTCAACTGGGTTCCTCCCCCGGTGGGTTCAGCTGAACTTATCACCCCACGGATCGCAACGGACGTCAGATCCGCAAACGCTGACGACGCGCATATCCCCGAGATTCGCCGGTGAGCAGGCCGCGCCGGTATGTTCTCCATCACCTCTTGGGCCCCAATAGGCCAGCTGCCTGCTCACGATGAGCTCAAGTTTGGGAGGCGTGGCGGGTAGGCCCGGCACCGCCGGGACGGCAGTGACCTCCGGCGTCATTCAGCTCAGAAAAGTCGAGACCGCCCTCACGACAGATGACAGGTGTCGTTGACAGTCGTCACGACCGAGCGACCATTGGCGCGCTGTATCATGGTCAAGGAGCAGTTCTCGATCAGGAAGGGAAAGATGCCGTGGCTCGCCCGCCCGACCACGTTGAGGATCGCGACCTGGATCACACCGCCATGGGTGACGCAGAGAACGTCACCTTCCGGGTGGCGCTCATAGATGCTGCTCAGAGTCCGGGTCACACGCTCCGCGAACGGCCCGGCACCCTCTCCCCCAGGGACCACGTCCCACGTCGGCTCCCGGCGCCACCTCTCCCACAGTGCGGGAAACTCATCCATCAACTCGGCTCGGGTCTTTCCCTCCCAGGCGCCTAGAGCGATCTCACGCAGGCCCTGTTCGAAGGTGGGCTCGATGCCGAGGGTCGCCGCGATCTCGTCCGCCGTCTGGCGCGTGCGAGCCAGATCGCTGCTATAGAAACCGGTCAGTTGGTGACCAGCAAGTCTCTCCGCGAGCTCGCGCGCCTGGTCCAACCCTCGATCCGAGAGCGGGGGGTCCAGCTGGCCCTGGATGCGACGCGTGGCATTCCACGTAGACTCTCCATGTCGCACGAGGAGTAGTCGAGATGGGGCGAGGGTGCGAACGCGATTGTCTGCATTTTGCGGGGCG
>Ga0126378_10004397_pt1 | contig 10755 bp, 6 predicted proteins | sample PanSoiMetPlot_23_FD_92587 | JGI IMG/M metagenome (GOLD analysis project Ga0126378, IMG submission 92587) | Tropical forest soil microbial communities from Panama - MetaG Plot_23 | ecosystem: Environmental > Terrestrial > Soil > Tropical forest > Bulk soil | place: Panama | collected 2016-02-17
AACGCGGCAATAATCCACAATGATCCGAAATCCGACACTCATGAAATTTTGCTCAAGAAAGGTGCAGGCGAGGTTAACCGGAATGGCGAGACTGTCCATCTGGCCGAACGAGAAAGTGAACTTGCAGACTGAATTGAGCAAGATGGCGAAGCTAAAGGAAGCGGCACCGCCTACGCCGATCTCCTCCGCCAACATGGCTCCCGTCTCTTAACTGCGGGTGAGAGCCGGGACGTCGACTTCTCCTAGACTGCGATGAAGGCTGCTGGGAATGAGGCCTTGAACCTCGAGCTTGATCCTTTTGTTCAACACGATTCGGTATGTTATTGAAGTGACTGGCTAGGCTGAGTCAGGGCCTCGCGTTATGGTGGTCTCGAGCTCCCCATCACGGCAAACGACGGCAGCTTCCGCTACTTCACCCCGCCGCTCCAGCTCGGCGAGAGCGTGATTACCATCACTCAGCAAAACAGCGGCGGTGGTGTCAATCCATGGCAGAAGATGGTAGTAATTCAGTAGGCACGCTACCTGAGGGCGGGGACTTTGGTGTTAGGCCGAAACTGGAAATTTCCATATACAATGAGAGTGGCAGCTTTCCCAGACAAGCGGTCGAGAGCGGGTAATTTCCGGAATGCGGCGGTTGAAAAACTAAAATAGAGAGAAGTTTGAGCATGTCATCCAACGGATTCCACACCAACGGTTCGCGGATTCACAACCTGCGCTCGCTGTTCAGCGTCTTTTCAAGCGATCTGGCCATTGACCTGGGCACCGCCAACACGCTTGTCTACGCGCGCGGCAAGGGCATTGTCGTCAACGAACCTTCCATCGTGGCGATTAACAAGAACACCGGTGAGGTCGAAGCCGTGGGCAAGGAAGCGAAAGAGATGCTGGGACGCACGCCGGGAAATATCGTCGCCATTAAGCCGATGAAAGATGGTGTGATCGCCGACTTTAAAGTCACCGAAAAGATGTTGAACTACTTCATCCAGAAGGCGCACAACCGCAAGATGCTGGTGCACCCGCGCATCGTGATCGGCGTGCCTTCCGAGATTACACAGGTGGAAAAGCGCGCCGTTATGGACTCTGCGTATCGCGCCAAAGCCAGCGAAGTGCATTTGGTGGAGCAGGCCATGGTAGCGGCGATCGGCGCGGGACTGCCGATTACCGAGCCTAGCGGTAACATGGTTGTCGACATTGGCGGCGGTACTACCGATATTGCAGTTATCTCTTTAAGCGGAATTGTTTACTCGCGTTCGGTGCGGATGGCTGGCAACCAGATGGATGAGGCCATCATGAACTATTTGAAGAGGAAATATAACCTGCTGATTGGCGAGCGCACCGCCGAACAGATCAAGATTGAAATTGGTTCCGCTTATCCTCTGGATAAGCCGCTGATAATGGAAATCAAAGGCCGCAACCTGATTGAAGGCGTGCCGAAAACCATTACCGTCGATGACAGCGAAATTCGCGAATCCCTCAGCGAGTGTGTTTCCACGATCATGAACGCAATTCGCGTAGCACTGGAACGTACGCCACCCGAGCTTTCCGCCGACATCAGTGATCGAGGGATCGTCCTGACCGGCGGTGGCGCACTCTTGAAGAATCTGGACAAGCGCATTCGTGAGGAGACCGGGTTACCGGTTTCGATTGCCGATGATCCGCTCTGCAGCGTGGTGCTGGGCACTGGTAAAATGCTGAGCGATTTCAAGCTGCTGAGGAAGATCTCGATCGATTAGTTTCGAGCTTCGGGTTTCGGGGTTTCTAGTTTGCAATCCCGCAGTAATCAAACAACCGAATAATTGTGAAGGCCATCGAAACCGGAAACTAGAAGCTGGAAACCGCAGTCATGGAGAACTTGATCACCCGCCACCGGAATGTAAGCGTCCTGGTGGCTGTTTTATTTGCCCAGGTACTTGGGCTGGCGGTGCAGGTCAAGCGCTCCGGGCAGTCGGAAGAGACGCGCTTGATTCGCCTGTGGACAGTCAGCGCGGTCGCCCCTTTCGAAAAGGCGTTGGTGTGGACGCAACACGGCCTATCGGGAACCTGGCACAACTACCTATATCTACGGGGCGTGCGCGCCGAGAATCGCGAACTCAAGCAGCAAATCGAGCAAATGCGCATTGCGCAGGTACGCCTCTCTGAAGACGCCGAACAGGCACGCCGGCTGCAGCGTCTCTTGAGCTTCAAAGAGAAATTCATCGCCAAGACCGTGGCTGCCCAGGTGATCGGATCCAGCGGCAGCGAGCAATCTCGCTCGATCTACATTGACAAGGGTTCAGCGGACGGGGTCAAGACCGACCAAGCCGTGATAACCGCCGATGGCGTTGTTGGGAAGGTAATCGACGTAGAGCAGGATCATACCGCAAAGGTTCTACTGGTAAACGATGAGAGCAGCGGAGTGGGCGTCGTCCTCGAGAAGTCGCGCTTACAAGGTATTTTGCGCGGTACTGCCTCGGGCGAACTGGTAGTGGAGAAGATTCTGAGCGACGAATCGGTGCCGCCAGGCGAGCGGGTGCTTACCAGCGGCGGCGACCAAATTTTTCCCAAGGGCCTTAATGTCGGTGTAATCATTAAGGCTATACCGGGCTCAGATTCGTTCCTCAACATCCGCCTAAGCCCTGCCACGAACCTGAGCAAGCTGGAAGAGGTTCTCGTCGTTACCCAGGTGGACACGCGTCCACCCTCCCTGGCCGAGACCGGAGGGCGGCTGCGTGCGGCTGACGTTCTTGCTGAACGGCTTCCGTCGGTCCCGCCTAGACCGGCCGTTGACCTGAATCAATCAGCCGGGGTAATTGTTAGCACTCCGGGAAATGTAACTGCAGGGAATCGGCCTTCACATGGAAGCGAGTCTGCTAAGCCAGCCGCCCCCAGGGCAGCATCGCGACAAGCGGCGACTGGCGACGCAAGCCCTTCCGCCTTGGTGGTCAAGTCCGAAACCAGCCCGAAGCCTGGGGTAGATGCCGGTCTAAATGAGGCGCCCAGGAATCCTTCCGGTGCCGCCACCGGCGACACGAAGCGGCCTGACAACGCAGGCGCTTCGGCCGTCGTAAATGCCGCCAAGCCGGCGACCGGTGCGTCCGTTCCAGTCTTGACGCACGACGCAAAACCATCCTTAACGTCTAAGCCCGCATCGGAGACGAGCAACCCTGCTGCCCAGCCTGCAAATAAGAGCACGATCCCGGCCAAGTCTCGGTCGGGACCGGCGCCGCTGGAGGATAACCCCCAGTAGCGTGCCGGTTTTCTACGATTCGCAGGAGCAAGTTGAGGTCTACAGGTTCAGTTTCCTGACTGCGATCTTTATACCCTTGGCGGCGCTGTTCTTGCAGGCTTTTGTGCCGTTACGCTTGCCCTGGTTCGGCGTGTTTGATCTGCCCCTGCTGGTAGTGATTTTTTTTGCCATTGCACGCCGCAGTCAGATATCGGGCTTGTTAACCGGAGCGGTGATTGGGCTGCTTCAGGACTCGCTTACGCACCAGCCGATCGGGCTGTATGGCATCGCAAAAACGGTGGTGGGATTCGGTGCCTCGTCGTTGGGCGTGAAGATAGATGTGGAGAACATTGGAGCCCGCTTTCTCGGCACAGTATTTTTCTATCTGGTACACCAAATCATCTATTTCGTCGTCGCCCGAGGCATGGCACAGCTGGACTTGCATTGGAGCTGGTCGCACGAATCTCTAGCCAGCCTGGCCAATGGGTTTCTGGCCGTGTTGCTTTTCGCGGTGCTCGATCGGCTGAAGCAAAGGACGTGAAGACCACTCGCGGCTTCCAGTTCCACAGTGGGCGAAGTAAAAATCTTGCAGCTTTTTGCGGGTCAGTTTCGATCCAATCCTTCTAGAGCTGAAAGAACTGAAGTTGTGACTTTCGTTAGGCCCGAGTCTGGCGAGCTAAATTTCCCCGCCAGAGTAGAGTTACAATCACAACATATCCCGTTCTCACTTCAGAATGGCCAAATTGGACGTGTGTTGAAGATCGGAACCGTCGAGCCACAAACCGAGAAATGAGAACCGATACCTGATGTTAGGTCGCGACGAAAAAGTCTCTCCCCTCCGCCTCACCGCCGTGCAGTACATGATCGTCGGGATTTTTCTGCTGTTGGCTTATGGTTTGTGGCGTCTGCAGGTGATGAACAGTGACGTGTACTCCAGTCTGGCTGAAAAAAACCGAGTCCGTAACGTTCCGATTCTGGCGCCACGCGGCAAGCTTCTCGACCGCGAAGGCCGCATCATTGTGGACAATTATCCATCCTTCTCGGCGCTACTGTTGCGTGACCAGCCCCGCGATCTGATTGCTGACGCAGATCTGATTGCGCGCGGGCTTCATCTCAGTCCCGATGAGATACGGGACCGGATTCGCAAGTCGGCATGGATGCCGCAGTATCAGCCTATCTTCCTCAAAGACGACATCACGCCGGACGAACTGGCATTTGTCGAGTCTCACCGCAACGAGTTACCTGAGCTGGATACCATCATGTCGCACCGCCGTCTCTATCCGAAAAACGGCTTTATGGCTCATTTGATCGGGTACGTCGGCGAAGTCACAGAAGACATGCTCAACCAGCCGCAGTTTGAGTTTTATAACCCCGGCGATGTTGTGGGCATTTCTGGCGTGGAGAAGGAATACAACCAGCTCCTGATGGGAACGAACGGCTCACGACGTTCGGTAGTCAATAGCCGGGGAAAAGAAATAGAGCGCCTGGATGAGACCCCCGCCGTGCCCGGCAAGCAGCTGAAGTTGACCGTCGATATCGACCTCCAGATCGCGGCTGAAGAAGCTCTGGGCGACAAGAACGGTGCCATTGTGGCGATGGACCCGCGTAATGGAGAAATTCTCGCCATGATAAGCCGCCCGACCTTTGACCCAAATGACTTTGCCGTACGTATCTCGCGCGAGCGATGGAACAAGCTGGTTACCGATGAAGAGCATCCACTTCTGAACAAGGCGATTCAGGGGCAACTCGCCCCTGGGTCAACCTTTAAGATCATCATGGCGACGGCAGGCCTGCAGGAGGGGATTGCCCAAGGTCTGCATGTGAACTGTGCTGGTGGCGCAATCTTTTACGGCCGCTACTTCAAGTGTTGGATCACAGCGCAGCATCGTGTCCATGGCCCCGTGGACATCAGCAAAGGGATTTATCAATCTTGCGACGTTTTCTTTTACACGCTGGCCGAGCGACTAGGCATTGGCCGCATAGCCAAGTATGCAACCGCGTTCGGACTCGGCCAGAAGACCGGCATTGACTTGCCACAGGAGGTGAGCGGCGTCATGCCGTCGGAAGAGTGGAAGATTCGTAACTTCAAACAAAAGTGGTTTGCGGGCGAAACTATTTCAGTGGGGATTGGGCAGGGAGCAGTGGCAGTGACTCCGATTCAATTAGCTCGCGCTATTGGCGGCATTGCGAGCGGTGGCGTGCTGCGCCGACCGCATGTGGCCAATCCCTCAGATCTGCCCCCTAATGTGATTCCCGCTTCCAATGTGCCGGACCAAGTGAAGATCCCGATCGATCCCAGGAATTGGGAGATCATAACCGACGCCATGGCCCAGGTCACGACGGGGGCAGGTACCGCGGGGAGTGCGCATTTGGAAGGGATTGACTTTGCCGGGAAGACTGGCAGCGCGCAGACCATCAGCAACATGGCAAAAGCGAAATTGGTTCACGGCAAGCAGAATTATAAGGACAATGCCTGGTTCGTCGGCGTCGTCCCTAGAAGAAATCCTGAGTTGGTGGTAGCGGTTTTGTTTGAAGGCGGTGAGCACGGCCAGTTCGCCGCCCGTTTGGCAGCGCAGGTGGTGAAGGCGTATATGGATAAGGAGCGCAGGCAGCCGACGAAGATGGCCAAGGCCGGCCGCCCGGCGAAAGTGGAAGTTGGCGGTGTGTGGTCTATTCCTGACGAGCAGCACGAGGCTGAGTCAACTCTGCAGGCAGCACACTTTTACGTAGCGGTTCCGGCAAAGCCGTTGGCTCTGGCGGCGGCGCCGGGAGTGGAATAAGCGATTGTGGCTGCCCGGCAGCAGGCTCAAGGCGGCTAGCCGCATCCTGATAATCTGATTGCCTCAGCGCAAATGTAGCTTGCTGAAACAAGTGGATAATCAGAAGCCTCCAGACGGCGCCGCTGAATTACGCCACGAGAAAAACCAAAGTGTCTAAATACGTTTCATTCCGCGACTTCGACTGGCCCCTGTTGGCGTTCGTCCTTCTGATCTGCGCCATCGGCGTGACCGAAATTTATAGCGCCACCTTGCATACCAAATTCGAGGGCGCCCATATCAAGCAGGTTTACTGGATTATTGGAGGTGTGATCAGCATGTTCCTGGTGAGCCTGATTAACTATCAGGCCATGCTGGAACAGGTTCACTGGATGTACATCGCGTCGGTGGCTTCACTTGTTTCTGTTTTGGTTTTCGGCCAGAAGTACCTGGGTGCCCGGCGATGGATAAAGATGCCGGGATTCCATTTTCAGCCGTCGGAGTGGGTCAAGCTGATCCTGATCCTGGCTATGGCTCGGTATTTCGCCGAGATGCGTCACAAAGAGCTTTCCTGGCCCGACTTCATTAAGGCAGGGATGGTCGTGGGTATTCCAATGCTGATGGTTTTGGCCCAGCCCGATATGGGTACCGCCTTGACCTATCTTCCGATTGCAGTAGTTGGACTTTTCTTAGGCGGTCTCCGTCTGAAGCAGGCGCTCATCGTCCTGCTGCTCGGCGGCATCATGCTTCCCGTCGGCCTGCGCGTGATGAAGCCGTATCAGCGCGAACGGCTGACCAGCTTTATGAACCCGGAGGCCGACAAACAGGGCTCCGGGTATCAAGTTATACAATCCCAGATCGCGATCGGTTCAGGCGGAATTTGGGGCAAAGGAACGGCGAAAGGCTCGCAAACACACCTTGCTTACCTACCCGTACCCCAGACCGACTTTATCTTTGCTGCCTTCTCCGAGGAGCATGGTTTTGTGGGTGCATTAGGGGTTCTACTGTTATACTTCATAGTGCTGATGCGTTTGACGCAGAATGCCCAAACGGCGCCCGACCGCGCCGGAGCATTTATCGTCATGGGAGTGGTTGCCGTTCTTAGCTTCCATATCCTGGTGAACATCGGCATGGTGGTCGGCTTTATGCCGGTCACGGGAATACCGCTGCCATTGATGAGTTATGGCGGCTCTTCCGTCCTGTTCATGTTTTTGGCGCTAGGCATTGTGATGAACATTCGCATGCGCCGTTTTGTTAACTGAGCCGGGCGGGATGCAAGAAATGCTGCGCGCCGCGCAGCTTAGACCAAGATTACGATCGCCCTCGCGTGAAGAGGGCACTCGCCGGCCAAAGGAGAATGAAGGCCGGGGCAGGATTGCGGCAAGCGCGTTGCCGGGCGGGTAACGGCCCCCTCATCGATTGAGAGAGCGGTCACAAACCGGGCACAAGGCGCAAGTGCGATAAGTGCAAACAGATTCCCAAGCTTGTAACGAAGATTTCACTCCAGGGGAGACTCCCTTGGCCGGAGCCGGCTTGTATAGAGCCCGATACCGGATCGCCATGCTTCATCCTTCCCGCCTTTTCCTGTCTTTGACCCGGTGATCCCTGTCTTCGCATCGCGGGGACAGGACCGGAGTTAGCATGACAAAAGAACTTTTTGTGTCTTCAACCCCCCATGAAACCAAGGTGGGCCTGGTAGAGGACGATCAGCTCGCAGAAATTTACCTCGAGCGCGAGAACGAATACACCCTGGCGGGATCCATCTACAAAGGACGCGTGACGCGGGTTCTGCCGGGAATGCAATCGGCCTTTGTCGATGTCGGCTTGGAGCGGGATGCGTTTCTCTACGTTTCCGACTTCATGGAACTTGAGGAACACGACGAGGATGTAACCGATATAGTCGCGATCGGACGGGGCGTGCAGGAGGTTGCCCAGCCTCCCCGAGTTCAACCCCGGGAAGGATCTGCAACCGTGCCCAATACGACCGCAACGGGTCCGAGCTTTGTGATTGAATCGGAACCTTTCGGTGAGGAAGAACCGAGCGGCGCCGCATCCGAACCTAGCAACCCAGCCCCGGAACCTGGTAATAAAGCCGAGCCTGAAGCACGCGAACCAAGAGGCTGGCGCGGGCGCCGGCGCCGCCGCGGAAGGCGTGGAGAACGCGGTCACGAGCGTGGCATGCCGGAATCCCGGTACGCGCGCCCCTCCGAACAACCTTCCCAGCGGACAGGCGAACGAGCGGAACGTTCTCGCACCGACTATGGACCGCCGCCGGGATATCACCCCATCATCCTTCCTGGCGAATCGATCTCCAAGTACCAGCGTTACCAGAATCAATCCACGCCGACGCCGGGAGAGAAACCCGTAACTGCCAGCCCGGAGCTGGCAACGCCTTTGGTCTCCCAGGCTTTTCCCGAGGATGAGCCCTTGTTCTCAGCTCCCGAAGAGGTGGCCCAGCGGCAACCCGAGGCCGAATCGAGCTCAAGTCATGATCACGAGTTGGAAGTGGACGAGGGTGCTCGAGATAAGACACGCGAGCAAGCGGAAGTTCGCGGCACGACCAATACCGCTCCTCTCGGCCGCGAAGGCGAAGAACGCCACGACGATATGAACGCGGCGTCGGTATTCGCAGACGGGGTTGCGAAATCTGAGGTGGACAAAGAGACCGAACAGGGTGGTCAGACTCCTGAGGTCGACGAGCATCCCGAGACTTCGTACTCGTCTTCCTTCAATGCTGTGCCTGGAACAGTGGAGGAGGAGGAAATTGACGAAGACGAAGCGGACATCTCCTCCTATGTCGAAGAACTGGAGGAAGATGCCCAGTTCGAAGAACTTGAGGAAGAAACCACCGAAGCAAATGCGGCTGGGGGTGCTTCGCACGCGGCTTCGGAACAAGAAGTCGCAGCGGATCGGCCTGCAGCTGAAAGGGTCGAAATCGAGACCGCGGAAGAGAGCGCAGCAGAAGAAGAGACCGAAGAGACTGCGCTGGAGGAAGCGCAGGAGCAAGCCGAAGCCCTGCTCGACTCGGAAGCCTTCGGCACCGGAACGCTGGATGCGCGCGCGGAAGTTCGCGCTCCCCAGGCTACCGCCGGATATCAGCAGCGCGCCCAGCGTCCTGCCTACGATCGCCATCGGGGTGGGGGTCGCCGGCCCACGGGACGACGCTTCCGGCCGCGGCGTGACTTCCAGTCTCGCCCTACACCGCTGATCTCCGACCTGCTGAAAGAAGGCCAGGAGATTCTCGTTCAGATTGCCAAGGAGCCGATCGGGAAGAAAGGTGCCCGTATTACTAGCCACATCGCGCTGCCCGGACGCTTCCTGGTTTACATGCCAACCGTGAACCACAGCGGCGTATCTCGCAAGATCGCTTCGGAAGAAGAGCGGCAGCGCTTGAAGCGAATCGTTCTCAGCGAGCGGGAGAACGGGCAAGGTGGATTCATCGTGCGTACTGCGGCGCAGGGAGCAGCTGAAGAAGAACTGCGCGCCGATATCCGGTTCCTCAAGGGATTGTGGAATGAGATCAAAACTCGTGCCGAAGACGGTAAAGCGCCGGCATTGATCTATCACGATCTAAATGTGGTGGAGCGCGTTTTACGCGATCAGGTGACCTCGGACTTTTCGCAAATCTGGGTTGATACCGAACAGGAGTATGAGCGCATTCTCCGTTTCGCCAATCGCTTCCAGCCCGCCCTGGTGAAACGCGTGAAACTCTACACCAAGGAGACCCCGCTGTTCGAACAGTTTGGTCTCAATGAGGAGATCAATAAGGGCTTGAAATCCAAGGTTTGGCTCAAAAGCGGCGGTTACATCGTTATCAACCAAACCGAAGCCCTGGTAGCTATTGACGTCAACACGGGCAAGTATGTGGGGAAAACCTCGCGCCTGGAAGATACGATTGTTAAAACCAATGTTGATGCGATTAAGGAGATTGTTCGCCAGATACGTCTCCGCGATCTGGGCGGCATCATCGTGATCGATTTCATTGACATGGACGAGCGGCGTAATCGCCAGAAAGTGATGCAAGCCCTGGAAGAGGCGCTGCGCGCTGATCGTGCACCTTCCAAGGTTCTACAATTCAACGATTTCGGCCTCGTCGCGATTACACGCAAGCGCGTAAAGCAATCGCTGGAGCGGACGATTGGCACTCCTTGTCCCTACTGCACGGCAACGGGATACGTTAAGTCGGTGACCACTGTGTGCAACGAGATTTATGTCGAGATGCGCAAAATGACGAAACACCTCGAGCATACAGACGTCATGTTGCGCGTTAATCCCGAGGTTGCCAAGGTTCTCAAATCGAATAATGGCAGGTGGCTAAGCGAAATGGAGGAGCTTACGGGCAAGACCATCATCGTGAAAAGCGATCCCGCCGTGCATCAGGAGCAATTCGATATTGATTAGTTGCTGGCGTTGGCTTGCTTAATGGAGTATGGAAAGTGACTGCCCCAGGGCCAGCCATCTCTTCTTCCAGCTCTGGGTATTGCTCTCCACTGCTGTGGGGAGAGGTGTTGGTGCTTCGACCGTCGAAGTTCCCTGACAAGTTTTGTGTGGGAGCAGTGCGCAGGCGACTGACAGTCAAGGCGCGCTCGACCACGAGCTGATGCCAGCCATTGTGAAGATAAACGATTTGCTGACGCGGTATCCTCTGGAAGAATGGGCTGCATCTGAGCGCCCTCGAATCCATAAGCCATTCGGGCATTTGTGATTCGTCCGGCTCATGAACAACATGCGCTATGCCGAGCGGTCTGCAGGAGTTCGACAAGGCCTTTGTTCTGATGAAAAAAGAGAAAGCAGGCG
>Ga0126378_10004400_pt1 | contig 10751 bp, 11 predicted proteins | sample PanSoiMetPlot_23_FD_92587 | JGI IMG/M metagenome (GOLD analysis project Ga0126378, IMG submission 92587) | Tropical forest soil microbial communities from Panama - MetaG Plot_23 | ecosystem: Environmental > Terrestrial > Soil > Tropical forest > Bulk soil | place: Panama | collected 2016-02-17
CTTGATGATGATGCGATCGCTGCCTGGCATGGCTGTCCCTTCGAATCAGGCGAGCTCGATGATCTGGCGGCCGAGAACGGCCCGCTTGCGCAGGGCGCTGAGCGCCTCACGCACGCCGTCGAGCGCGACGCGCCCGGCGACGGGCACCGTCATCGCCCCGGTCGCGGCGAGCTGCAGCGCGTGAGCAAGATCCTGCCGGGTCGCCGCCACGGTGGATACGAGCGAGGCCTCCGACAAGATGAACTCGATCGGGTGCACGGACAGGGGCTGGTCGGTGTAACCGGTAGAGACGAACCGGCCTCCTTTGGCCAGGCAGCGAACTCCTGCGGTCATTGACTGCGTGGTCCCGACCAGTTCGAAAAACACGTCAGCGCCACGGCCGCCGGTGAGTTCTCGCACCTGGTCCGGCAGGCTGCCGAAGTCTTCTGTCTGGCCCGCCAGAACCGCGTCGGATGCGCCGTGCGAGATCGCAAGCTGACCCTTGTCTTCCGAGTCGGCCACGGCGATCACCCGGGCGCCTGCCTGCCTGGCTGCCTGCACGACCAGCACGCCGACTCCGCCGATGCCGTTCACGACGGCCGTCTGGCCCAGCCGAAGCCCTGACAGCCGGGTGGCGTGCACGGCTGTCATGCCCGCACAGGTCAGGACCGCGGCGGTGGCGAAATCGACTGCTCCCGGGATCGGCACGAGATTCCTGGCGGGGACGGCGACGTACTCCGCGTCGCCGCCATCCATGTTGAAGCCGAGCTGCCCAGGTTCGGTATCACAGATGTTGTGCCGGCCCGCCAGGCACTGCTCGCAGGTCCCGCAGAAGAGCTTGTTGTAGACCGCCACCCGGTCGCCAGGGGACAGCCCAGTTTCCGGCGCCGCGACCGCCACTTTTCCCGCCGCCTCGTGGCCAAGTGTCATCGGGTAAGGATCGGGCTTGATCATGCCGTCAAGGATGTGCAGGTCGGTGCCGCAGACCCCGGCGGCATGAATGCGCACCAGCGCCAGCCCGGGTCCTGGCGCAGGGTCGGGAACATCCTCGACGCGCACGGTCAGATCCTCGAAAATCCTGGCTGCACGCATAACTGGCCAGGCTCCTTTCCAGCCGGTGTGCCGCCCGCCGCGTGCGCGTCGTAGGCCATGTCCCAGAACTCCACTTCGTAGCTCACCGACCGGTCGAATATCGCAGACAAGCGCCCAACGCTGACCGAATCGGCGGATTCCGCGAGGCGGTCAAGCAGCCCGGTCGTCTCGTCGACCAGCGACGCGTACGCGTCGTTCCCGAACATCGCGATCCAGTCTGCGTAGACCTCATCAGCGGGGGGCGAATCCATTAGCGGCCTGGCAAGCTCTCCGTAGCTCCACTGGCAGGGCAGCACCGCTGCCAGCCCCTCTTCGCAGCTGCCCTGGGCGCAGGTCGAGAGCAGATGACGCGTGTAGGCGTACGTGGTCGGGGTCATGGCACTCGTGCCGCTGGTGGTGTCAGGCGATCCGCCAAGTCGGCTCAGGAACGCGATATTGGCCGGTATCTCCGTCCCGACAATCTGCCTCAGGAAGCGGCTGAGCACATCGGCGGCGTCCCAGTCTGACGTTTTTCCGACGATGAACCCGATGGAGCGAGCGTAGTCATTCAGGTAAAGGACGTTCTGCTCGAAGTACCGGCGGAATGTGGGGTGCGGCAGCGTTCCCTCGCCAATCTGCTTGACCATGGGGTGGCTGATCGCTGCCGCCCAGACGGGTTTTCCGCGCTCGTGTAGCTCGCCAGAGATGCGCGAACACCCCGTCTCCGACATAATGTGCAGCACATCAGATATCATGCGCGAGCGTCAAGGGCTGCCAGGGCCACCTCAGGGCGCAGATCCCGCCTCCCGCAGGGCGCGGAGCTGATCGTCGCGGACGCTGCGGATGTGTTCTCGCATGTACTGCTCAGCGAGGTCCTGATCGCGAGCGGCGATGGCCTTGACGATCTTCTCGTGCTCGTCGACCGACGCCTCTACCCGTCCGGGTATGCCCTCGGTCAGGTGCCCGATGCGAGCCAGGTGCGCGCGCAAGTTATCGATGAGCGCCCTGATCCTGGTGTTGTGAACCTGCTCGAACAGCACGTCGTCGAACTCGGAGACCAGCGCGGCGAGCCCGGACCCCTCGCCGCTCGATCGCAGCTCGCGGCTCTCGCGCGTGATCCGGTCGAGACGGGTGCGATCCTCATCGCTCATTGAGGCGGCTGCCGCACGCGCGGCGGCGTTTTCGAGAAGCTCGCGCAGTTCGTATATCTCGAGCAGGTCTTGCTTGGAGTATCCGGCGACGACCGCGCCCTTGAACGACATGGTCTCGACCAGGCCTTCCTGCTCGAGCATCGTGAGTGCCTGACGGATCGGGGTCTTGCTCACGCCGAGCTGGTCGGCAAGCGTGGCCTCGCGCAGCGGCTCACCAGGGGCCAGGCGCAGATCGACGATCGCAGCCTTCAGCTCCTCGTACACCCAGTCGGTGACCTTCCTGCGGTCATGCTGCCTGCTGAAAATCTGCTCGGACTGGTTCCCGCCAGCAAATCCCGCGCTGATGGCCACTTACGTCCTCCCTGCACTCTCGTGCTCACCGCCCGGCGGGCCAACCAACTCGACGAGGAGACCCCCGGTTGAGGCGGGATGAATGAAGGCGATCGAGGTTCCCATCCCTCCTGGCCGGGGTGCACTGTCGACCATGCGCACCTCGCGGCTGAGCAAGTCTGCTATTGCTGCCTCGAGGTCAGAAACCTCGACTGCGACATGGTGCAGGCCAGGTCCTCGCCGTTCTACGAAGCGCTCAACGACGCCAGGCCCGGTTGACTCGAGCAGCTGCAGGTTTGAATCGCCGACGGGCAGCATGCGCTCTACGAATCCTTCGGCAGCTTCCGTGCTCGCGCATGGCAGCCCAAGCAGGTCGGCAAGGAGCGCGGGCGTGTCGTCAGTCCGATGCGCGAATGCGACGTGGTGCAGCCGGTTAACTCGCCAGGTCGTCACCGGCTTCTCGGAGCCGTGCTGGTGCGTGAGCGTCTCCCTCTCGCGGTACCAAACATTATGTTACAAATCTAAGATCTCGTCTGGGTGCTTGGGCTGGTCCTTGCTCGTCGCGTCCGCCCAGGCCATCGCGAACTCCCTGACGGTATTCATCCGCGCGGCTCCGAGCGGGAAGACGTGCACCGAATCCGCGCCGGCCCCGACCGCCGCCCGGATCTGCGCAGCGGCACGGTGCCGGTCGCCGGCGAGGGCGACCTTCCTCACGAACTCGTCGGGGAGTGCGGATGCTGCGGCCGCAGCCTCCTGAAACTCCCCGCCGCCGTATGCCGCTCGCACGCGCGCGACGATGTCGCTCGGCAGCCCGGCGAGGTCGCAAACGTGCGGCGCGGTCTGCGGAAACCAGGCGGCGATGGACCGCGCGTCCTCGATTGCGGACTGCTCGTCGTCGCGAATGGCGCCGTACGCAAAGACCGCCGCGTGGGGGCGCGGGCGCCCGGCCGCTTCAGCGCCGCGCGCGAGATGGGAAATCGCCCACTCCAGCGCATCGGGGAAGAGCCCGACCAGGATGATCGCGCCGTCGGCGATCCGGCCCGCGAGTTCCAGGGTCTTCGGCCCGCTGGCGGAAATGTAGATAGGGATGTCGGGTCGGGCGACAAAACGCAGGTGGGCGCCGTTCATGGCAAAGCCGTCGGCGGCCATGTCCAGCCGCTCGCCGCGCCACAGCCGGCGGATGCCGTCGACGGCAGCCTCAAGAGCGGCCAGGGAGCTTGGCCGGAATCCGAGCGCCAGGAGTGGCCTGTCCCCGGCTCCGATGCCGAGTATCAGGCGGCCTGCGGATAGCTCGTCCACCGTGGCGGCCGCGGCCGCCGTGATCGCGGGGTGGCGGGTGACAGGGTTGGTGACGGCAGGGCCGACAGTCAGCCGAGAGCTTCGCGCGGCAGCCAAGGTCAGATAGGCGTAGCAGTTACGCGCGTGCAATGAGGAGTCGGTGAGCCACAGGTGATCGAAGCCGAGGTTGTCGATCTGCTCAACCATGGCACCGAATGCCTTCGGCGGGTCCACTCCCTGCAGGACCACGCCTGACTTGAGGCGCGTCATGACTGTCCTTCCGCGATCCGTGGCTCGTTCGGCTTCATGTCGCTACCGCGATGCCCTGGCTGATGAGGCCATCGATTTGTTCCCTTGCCAGCCCGGCGTCGGCGAGTACGGCGATAGTGTCCGCACCGAGCGCCGGAGCTGGGGAGGGGTAGCCGAGCGGAGCATGGCCGATCCGCAGCGGTGGACCGATCAGCCGGTACGGGCCGGCCGTGGGGTGTTCAAGCTCCTGCACTGCGCCAAGCGCGTCCACCTGAGGGCTGGCCAGCGCTTCGGGCAGGCTGCGAATCTGGCCTGCGGGCACGCCGGCGTCCGCAAGGACGGTGAGCCAGTGGCCTGTCGGCCTGGTGGTCAGCACCGCCTCGATCTCGCGTGTCAGGGCGTCGCGGCTGGCCACCCGCCCGGCATTGTCGGCGAACCTCGGGTCATTGGCGAGCGGGTCGAGGCCGAGCGCGCGGCATGCGCGCATCCAGATGTCCTCCGATCCGGCCCCGGCGAGCACCAGCCACCCGTCGGCTGTGCGGAAGCCGCCGTAGGGCGCGAACAGCGGCGAATGAGTGCCGAGCAGGTCGGGGACCTCGCCGGAAGCGAGCACCGATGCGGCGAGGGTGCCGAGGGTGGCGAGCGCGAACTCGAATAGCGAGGAAGACACCTGGCGGCCCGCGCCGGTGCGGTTTCGTTCGACGCACGCGGCAAGCAGGCCAAGGGCGCATGAAACTCCTGCCCCGACGTCGAGGACGGGCGCACCCACCTTCACCGGCCCGGAATCCGTGGTACCGGTCACGCTCATGATCCCGCTCTCTGCCTGCAATATGAGGTCGAAGCCGCCGCGGGAGGCATCGGGGCCGACATCGCCGTATCCCGATATCGATCCGTAGATCAGCGTTGGGTAGCGGGCATGCACGGACTCCCAGTCGAGCCCGTGCCTGGCCAGGCTCCCTGGCCTGGCGTTCTCCACCAGCATGTCCGCGCGGGCGAGCAGGCGTTCAAGTGCCTCCCGTCCGGGTGCCGCCCGGAAGTCGATGGCCACACTGCGCTTGCCAGCGTTGAGCGCGAGGAACAGCGGCGATTCGCCGTTGCCCTGCTTCGTCCCCGGCGCGCGATAGGGATCTCCGGCCGGCACCTCGATCTTGATCACCTCCGCGCCAAGCGCGGCGAGCAGCATCGTGGCGTAGGAGCCCGCGACGAATCGGGTGAGGTCAACCACTCGCACGCCGCTCAGCGGCCCGGTCACCACGGCGAGGGCTCACGAAACTCGCCGAACACCGTCCGGAATACGTCACTCATCTCCCCGACGGTGGCCCCCGCTCGAGCAGCTGCGACAAGCGCGGGCATGACGTTACGCGGCTGCGCCGAATCTCGCTCGAGTGCACGCAGCGCCTCGGCGCAGGCCTTGCCGTCCCTGGCCGCCTTGCGCCGCGTCGTGCGGGCGATCTGCTTGCCTGCGGCCTCGGGGTCGGGCTGGTCGAGCGCGATTTGGTGCTCTGGCCCTTCAGCGCCGGCGTAGACGTTAACCCCGACCTTCGGCCGGCGCCCCGCAGCCAGATCCTGCTCGGCGCGGTATGCCGCATCGGTTATCCACCGTTGCGGCACGCCGCGCTCAAGCGCCTTGACAGCCCCGCCGATCTCCTCGATCTCGGCAAGCACGGCGGTCGCACGCGCCTCGATCTCGTCGGTGAGGTGCTCGACAAAGTAGGACCCGCCGAGCGGGTCGGCGGTCCGCGTGACGCCCGTCTCGAGCGCGATGATCTGCTGGGTGCGCAGCGCCAGCGTGACCGCGTCCTGGCTGGGGATCTGGTGCGCCTCGTCGTAGCCCATGACGTGGATCGACTGGGCGCCGCCAAGCACGGCTCCCAGGCACTGGATCGCCGAGCGGATCACATTGTTGAGCGGCTGCTGAGAGGTCAGCGTTGTCCCGGAATTCCCTGAGAAGAAGCGGAGCCTGGCCGCGGCCGGATTGACGGCGCCGAACCGCTCTGTCGCGATCCGGTACCAAAGACGGCGTGCCGCCCGCAGCTTGGCGACCTCCTCGAACAGATCGAGTGTCGTGGCGAAGTGGAAAGACAGCCGGGGCGCGAACTGGTCGAACACCAGGCCACGCCGGGTCAGTTCTTCGCAGTACGCGATCGCCGAAGCCATCGTGAGGCCGATCTCCTGCACCGCGTCGCAGCCAGCCTCCCTGGCGTGATAGCCCGTCACGGAGATGGGGTTGAAACGAGGCAGCTCTTGCGAGGAGTACTCGATCACGTCCGCCGCCAGCCGCATCGACGGCTTAGGCGGAAACACATACGCCTTCCTGGCCAGGAACTCCTTCAAGATGTCGTTCTGCAAAGTTCCGGTGAGCTCGCGCTGGCTCACCCCCTGCCGCTCGGCAGCGACCAGGTAGGTCGCCAAGATGATCGGCGCCGTGGCATTGATGGTGAAGTTCACTGACACCTTGTCGAGCGGCAGCCCGTCGAACAGGTCCGTCATGTCCTCGGCGGTGTCAATCGCGACTCCGACCCTGCCAACCTCATTTTTGGCACGCTCGTCGTCTGAGTCGTATCCGAGCTGGGTGGGCAGGTCGAACGCGACCGAGAGGGCAGTCTGCCCCTGGCTCAGCAGGAAGCGGAATCGGGCGTTGCTCTGTTCAGGCGACCCGTAGCCGGCGAACTGCCGCATCGTCCAGAGCTGGCCGCGGTACATGGAGGCGTACGGCCCGCGGGTGAATGGCGGCTCGCCAGGCAGGCCAAGCCTGGCCTGGAGGTCATCCTGTCCTCCGGCGACGTCCGCCGCCGCGTAGACCGGGGCGACGGGGATGCCGGAGTCGGTGGCGAAGGCCGGCGTGGCCGCGTCGCCCGGCGGGGCGCCGCTGGTCACCGGACCGCCGCCTGGGAGCCCGCCGCCAGGGAGCCCGCCGCTAGCAGCACCCCTGCGACGACGTCCGGTAGCGGCGTGCCTGCCGGGAAAACCGCGGCTATCCCGAGCTTGCGCAGGGCGTCAGCGTCGCGTGCGGGGATCGTGCCGCCGACGACCAGAGGGACATTGGCGCCCGCATCGCGCAGCGCGGCCAGCAGTTCTTCCGCGATCGCCATGTGGGCTCCGGACAGCACGGAAATGCCCACCACATCGGCGTCCTCAGCGGCGGCAGCGGCCGCGATCTGCCTGGGCGTCGCCCGCAGGCCGAGATAGATGACTTCGGCGCCCGCGTCGCGCAGACCCATGGCCACGACCTTGACCCCGCGGTCGTGCCCGTCGAGGCCGGGCTTGGCCAGGATCACGCGCGGCCGTCTCATGACACCGCTCCCTCGGCAATCACCTCGCGGCCGTCAAGCTCGAGGGTGGCATCCCGCATGACGCAGTCGAGGTGCGCGACGGCGTTGACGATCCCGCCGTACGCGATCGAGTTCCCGAGGGCGACGTGCGCTGTGCCGCGCGCGGATTCGGTCTCCATCGGCACCGAGCACACTGTTCCGGCCGGGTTGAACGCCACGGAAACCTCGGCCAGGTTCATCATCTGCTCGTCAGCGCACCGCTCGAGCATCCGGGTCAGCCGCGAGCGCTCCGCACCTTCGATGGCCACCACCCGGCCTCCGTCGACGTGCAGCACCACGGGCTCGGGCAACGGGCCCGTCCCCATGAACAGCAGGTCACCGTCGATCACCACCGTGCCCGACGCTGTGCCTTCCACCGGTGCCGTGCCAGATTCGATGTCGGGCGGCGCCATGTAAGAGCCGGGCTCCCTGGCCACGCCGTGCAGTACTCGCCCTGGCCGCCCGTCCGCGGAGCCTCGCAGGTCCGTCCCGCCGCGGCTGGTCAGCCTGAATGCACGGGCGGAACCCCACGCCCTTCCCACCCGCTCGGCGTCCGCGCGAAGCTGCTCGAAATCGACATCCAGGGGACCACCGTTCCTGAAGGTCTCCATTCGCATGCCCGGCATCGCGAGGTATCGAACGCCGCGGTCGGTGGCGCGCCTGCGCGCTTGGCTCGAGCCGATGAACAGGCTCGTCAGCTCGATGACCGCGCCCGACTCCTGCATCATCGCTGCCACGGCTGCCGGCGGCTCCGCGCCGGGCAGATTCGGCACGGGCATCCGGGCGAGGAGCGGGATCGCGCCGTGCGCCCCGACCGACTCAAGCAGGCCGGCAGCGACCCCGTCGTCGGTCCCTTCGTCGGTCAGCAGCACAACCTGCTCGCCCGGGCGGACGCCGAGGCACTGCTCGACGACATGGCCGAACACGTCAGCGCTCATGGGAGCCCTGCATCGCTTCGGCAACATCTGCCGAGCCGTCCTTGTGATCCGCGAGGGCCAGGGCGGCGAAAACCGCGTACGCCTTCGCGGCGAGGTGAATGTCGCCGACCGGAAGATGCTCGTCCGCACAGTAGACCGGCGGACCGCCAGGACCGAAGATCACTGTCGGGACGTCGGCGCCGAAGCTCGCCGTATCGCCAAGCCAGTTCTCGGTCACCAGGGCGGGTTCGCTGCCCTTGATCAGCCGCACGGCACTGGTCATCAACCGCACGACCTCATCGGCCGCGCGAGCCAGGTATCCGCTCTTGACGTCGACGAGCTCCACGTCGGCGGCAAACCGCGGGTCTGCGGCCTCGGCCTCGGCGAGGCAGCGCTCGATCTCGGCGCGGACCTGATCCGTTGTCACCCCGGGCTGCGGACGGCAGTCCACCCGGATCACGCACTCGTCAGGGATCATCGAGGGACCGCCGGGCGCCAGCCCGCCGTAGATCCGGCCGGGAACAATGTAGGTCTCCTTGCCGAACAGCTCCGCCACGCCGTCGTCGAGCCTGGGTTCGAGCCTGGAGCGGTCGAGTGCAAGAACGGCCTGCGCCGCGAGCACATTGGCGTTCACGGCGGCGTGCTTGTGACAGGTGTGCGCCGACCGGCCGCGCACGACGACGTCGAAGTAGTAACGCCCGCGATGCCCGAGGCAGACCTCGTTGTCGGTGAGCTCGCCGAGTACGCAAAGGTCCGCCGGCGGGTGGGCATCGAAGTACGCGCGCGAACCCGTCTGGTCGCCCATGTGGTCACAGACCGCAGCCATGGCGAGCGTGCCGGACAGGGGTAGGCCGCTGGCTCTGACGGCTTCGATCGCCACGATCTGGCATGCCAGGGCGGCCTTCATGTCCATGACGCCGTGACCGTAGACCGCTCCGTCGATGAGGTCGCCTGAGAACGGGCTGGCCACCCGCCAGCCGTGCGATTCGGGCTTGGTGTCCATGTGTCCGGTCAGTACCACGCGCGGGCCAGCGCCCAGGCCGACCTCGCCGACGGCGTTGGGCCGCTCGGGCAGCACGGGCTCAAGAGCGACAGACTCGAAGCCGGATTCCCTCATGACCTCGGCCAGGAAGGCCGCCAGGTCGCCTTCCTGGCCGAGGACGCTCGGAATCCGGCACACCTGGCGCACCAGATCCACGGCGCGGTCAAGATCGAGCCTGTCCAGAACCTGCGCCGCGAATCGCGAGTCGGCCTCCCGCGGCGTCCAAGGGGGTCGCCCCCCGTGGACGCCATTGCGGGGGGTGCGTACGGTCATCCGAATTCCTCACGCATCACGGAATCCCGCCGCGCCGCTAGCATGAATACGGCAGGTACTTATCCGTCATGACCGCCGAGGCATTCGGGGTGTCCGTAATCAGCGTGTTGGACTTCATCCAGTTTCCGAAGCTCTGCCATGACGACAGACTCATGCAACCCGTCTTCATGCCGTTGTTCTGCGCGATCAGCTTGAGCGTGTAGGGGACGCTGACCTGCAGGAAGGAGGGCTTGTACTGGCTGGCGGTCTCCATGATGCTGGTGGTGCCGCTCGGGCTCTTCATAGCAGCGTTTGTCCCGGCGACGAGTGCCGCGACAAACCGCTTCACCGCGCTGGCATAAGCCTTGTCCGACGCCAGCCTGTTCTTGTTCGCGACCAGGACGAGCTCGTCATAGTTAGGGACGCCGAGCTGGTCGGCGGGGAAGTCCGCCGCGTGCTTGTTCATTTCCTGGCTGATCTGAATGTCTTCGACGTTGCGGTAGCCGCCGACGATGGCATCCACCTTCCCGGCAAGCACCGATGGCACCAGGTTGAATCCGACCGTGACCTTGGGCACCTGCTTCGGGGTGAGATGGCACTTGGCCAGCATTGTCGTGTAGATGGCGCCGTCGCTTGGAATGCCCGTCACGCCAACCGAATGACCCTTGATCTGACACACGTTCGTGAGGGAGATCTTCGGCGACACGATCAGGCCGTTCAGCGGTACAGGGATGACGGCGGCCACGGCGACGACCGGCAGCTTGTTCTGCTGGCCGTAGAACATCTCCGGCTCGTAGGAGATCGCGAGATCCACCTTGTTCAGGCCCACAAGCTTGATCGGGTCTGCTGTGTTCGAGGGAACCTGGAAGTGCACGGTCAGATTCTGCTTCGTGAAATAGCCCTTGTTCTGGGCGTAATAGAGACCGACGTGATCGGGATTCGGGACCCAGTCGAGCTCGACATTAAGAGACGCGGGCGCCGCCGCACCCTTGCTGGTATTCGCGCTCGCGCCGTGGCCGGGCGAGCTGCCGCAGCCCGCCGCCAGTAGCGCCAATACGGTAACGGCACCGAAAGCCATGATGCCGTGAATGCGGGCTCTGTTCACCAGATGCCCTCCTTTCCTGGTCGGTGCTGCGTGCGCCGCTATCAGGCCCTGTGTTGTCGATCCGTA
>Ga0126378_10004401_pt1 | contig 10751 bp, 11 predicted proteins | sample PanSoiMetPlot_23_FD_92587 | JGI IMG/M metagenome (GOLD analysis project Ga0126378, IMG submission 92587) | Tropical forest soil microbial communities from Panama - MetaG Plot_23 | ecosystem: Environmental > Terrestrial > Soil > Tropical forest > Bulk soil | place: Panama | collected 2016-02-17
TGACCGGGCCACTAGTCTTATGTATTGATCCTAAAGGGCTTGGAGAGCAAAGACGCGTCCCAGAGCTGTCCATCTAATATTTTCCTAAAGAATTGGTAAAATTTTAATTACTCGCTAATAATCATCTATGTTATTATATGTCTGCTGCAAATTAACGGCCAGGACAGCTTCCCCGACCTGTTCATTGCTAAAGACGGTTTATCGTGAGTCGCAGAGCCGTGCGCGATTTGTTGGTCGACTATTATCGGAATTGCGGCAGCGAATGTGGGGGAACAGAGGATTGGACTTTCGCTGACAGCACGATGGCCGATTATTGTGTTGGTTATACGTTCAAGTACACGTCCTGTAATACAGGAAATTGCCGAGACCAATTCACCTGCTATTCATGCCTGTAGGTATCCATCGGTGGGAGTACAAAAATGTCCAACGGCTATGTCTCACGCATTGGTCTGTTGCTAGTGCTTGCTTCTCCGGCTGTCCTAAGCGCGCAAACCGTGCATTTGTCGGACTCGACGCAACGAGTTGTCTTTGACGGTGCTGCGTTTTCGGCGGGGACGGCGATTCCACAATGGAGTAACGGTTATCTTGTTTCTCGGCAGGTGGAAACTTTCCAGGCAGGTGTTCCCAACGTATGGATCTATGACCAGTCAGGTAATAAGGCACGTCAGGCCGCGATTTGGTTTCCTGGTTCTCAGCGGGTTTTAGTCTATTCCGCGATCGACACATCCGACGGGAAAATCATTGCGTCTGGCAAGACGGAAAAAGCGGACGGAGAGGCCGCGACTTCCATAGCTCTGATCCGACCTGGCCGCCAACTTGGCAAAAGTAATTCAGACAACCGGTTTTGCCCCCGAGCACCAGGGAAGGCAAGGCTTCGCTGGCTGCCAAAGCATGCTCCCGATTCTTCTCAAGCGATAGAAAAAAAGGACATCAAGTCCTCTAAAATCAACACTTAGACGAAAACCGGGGAGGAGTGGGCGTTATCGTTAACTACGCCGACTCTCCGAATGCAGCTATTGGCTAGGCGGTTGATACAACTCCGGGATCGCCGTCACCACGGTTGCGTCCAAGGGCTTCAGTTTCAATTGCTCGGCGAGAAATGCCAGCCGGTCGCCGCGAGCTGCCGCGTTTAGCGCGTGCGGCGCTTCATATTCCTGGAATTTCTTTGGTTCGCTGACGTTCGCAGCGTATTCCTTGGCGCGTTCCACGGTCAGAAAATCTTCCTTAGTTGCGTACTGGAGAAAAACGGTCGCCGGTGCGGCGTGGGAAACGAACTTGCCCGGATCGAGCCACGCGTATTTGGCTTCGAAGGCGTCAAACTTCTCGGGACCGATCTTCTGCCGAAACTCCGCGAATTCCTTGGACTTCATATCCACCTGATCGGACAGACCGCCAGCCATAAGCACGAAGCACTTGAATCGTTTATCGAGCCCGCTTAGGAAAGCGCCTACAGTGGCGTTGTAACTGTGGCCGACGTAGGCGAGGCGCTTGGGGTCGACATCCTTGCGCGCGAGAAGCAAGTCGGCGCCGCGACGCATGTCCACGATGGCTTGCATCAGGTCGGTGGCGTTCTGCTCGCTAAGCGGATCCTTGGGCTCGACGTGGCCGGGCCGCGCGATCGGCCCGTCGGTAAGCAGCGAAACCACTCCGCTCTTGGCCAGTGCCACAGCTTCGTCAAGGAATTCCGTGCGGTTGCGTTGCTCAGAATTGCTCCAATACCAGTGTCCCCAGATCACCGCAGCAAATGGTCCTTTGCCAGGTGGAACCACCAGATAGGCTGGGACCCGCCCGCCCTTGGGGCTGGCATAGGAAATGTCGTGCACCGCGATGTCGCCGCGCTTGGTGACGGCGATCTCCTGCAAATCGAGCGGCGCCGAGTGGTCAAAGTCGAGCGCCGCCGGTTCGGAAGGAGCCTGCGCGTAGGATGTAGACGCCGTCCCGAGCAGAACTGCTGCGAGCAAGATTCGCATACGTTGTTCCCCAGGTGAAGCTAGCCGAGATTGAGGACTGCACCGCCGTGAAATATAACTCAAATGAGGGCTAGAGAAAGGAGAGCTGGCGGCTCTCGAGAGCGAGAAGTTTTTGTTTGGTCGGGAGGCCGCCCCCGAACCCGGTGAGGCTGCCGTTGCTGCCGATGACGCGATGGCACGGGACGATGATGGGGATGGGATTGGAGCCATTGGCAAGGCCCACGGCGCGCACCGCTTTCGGATTGCCGATCTTCTTGGCAAGGTCGAGATACGAGATTGTTTTTCCGTACGGAATCTTTTGCAGATGGCGCCAGATGCTCAATTGAAAGGGCGTGCCGTCGAGGACGAGCGGTAGATCGAAGTCTTCGCGCTTGCCGGCGAAGTATTCGTCAAGCTGCTGAATGACGGCCTTGAAGGGCTTGGCGTCCTTCTTCCATCGAGGATCCGGCTGTTTACGCCGACGGCCTTCGACGAACCAGAGCTGGTGCAAGCCGTCGTCATAGCCGACGAGCAACAATGGGCCGATGGGACTATCGATTTGAACGTAGGAAGTAGTCATCGCGAGGTAACGCTTCTGATGCTACGCCGAAGTGGCGCCAGGCGCTACGATGACGACGGAAGAAGTCAGCTGGATAGCTTTGTGGAATGTGCGGTAGAGCGGGCAGTTCATGGGATAGAGGCCGTGAACACGCTCGACGGTCTGCCGCAGCTCGGGAGTTTCGCTGGCGACGAGCCGCATGGCCACGTGAGCGCGCCGGATCACCAGGACGCCGTCTTCAGCCTCGACCTCACCGGTTACTTCCCCGGTGAGCTTGCCGTTACTGGCATCGATTTGGCGCGCTTCCAGCGCACCTCCGAAGGTGCCGAGCATTCAACCGGCGGTGGCGTTGATGACGTAGTCGATAGTGGCAGCGTGTGGCTCGGTGAGCTTCGAAGGGTCGACTTTGTAGTGCTGGGCGATGGCGCCATGCACGCTATAGATAACCGGCTGAGGTTCTCCGGGAAGATGGGCAACGCGCAGCGGACCCTGTTTGCGTTCCAAGGTGGATTTCGAGACGTAGACGACTTCGCTCATGGCAGTTCCCTCAAAGCGTGATTGGATGCGCAACTCGGGGGAAGGTAACAAGCGGTAATGCGTGTCAAAACGTATCGAAATGGAACGTAAGTCGAGTGGGACAAAGGTACTAGACTTACTTAGCCCGGAGTACGATTGGTACCCACTGGCGTGCGAACTGCTTTGGGTATAGATTCACAGCATCCCGCGGTAGGTTGTCCCACCGACCGATAGGGCCTCTACGGAGGCCGACTGGAGGTGCGCTGTGCCGGATCTGGCGCACTATATGGCGCAGTACGATCACGAGCATTCCTCGGCCTGGAACAAGTTGTGCCACGGCGTGGGAATCCCGATGATCTTCGCAGGCGCTATTCTGGTGATTCTGACGAAGTGGCTCCTAGGGCTGGGAGTTTTCCTGGGAGGCTGGGCCCTGCTATTTGTGGGACACAGGATTGAAGGCAATCGACCGGCATTTTTTCAGGGACCTATTTATTTGCTGGTTGGTCCCATCTGGGTAGCGAAAGAGTTTTGGGGTTTCCTGACCGGAACGCACCGCGCGCCGGACAAACACACGTAACAGTACAGCGCTTGAGACACCTGAGGCGGAGAAACGGCGGCGGTAGTGATGAATGATGCGGGTGGCAACTTTGCCGAGGGAACGCGCGAAATGGTGTCAGACAACGCCGTGACGCCGAGCACGGAGCTCCGCAAGCGGCGCAGCACCCGAATCGTCCAGGCCGTACCCCTGATGGTGACCGGCGTGGATGCGCTAGGACGGCCGTTCACCGAGCGGACGTCGACGCTGATCATCAACTGCCACGGCTGCCGCTACCAATCGAAACATTACGTGCTGAAGAACATGTGGGTGTCGCTCGAGGTGCCTCATTCGGAGGCGGGGCAACCGCCGCGGACTGTTCGTGGGCGCGTGGCATGGATCCAGCGGCCGCGCACGGTGCGGCAACTCTTTCAGGTGGCGCTGGAGCTGGAAGTGCCGGGCAATGCATGGGGAATCGCGTTTCCGCCGGAGGATTGGTTTGCATTTCCGGAACCAGGGCCGCTGCTGACACCGGCACAAGAACCTGCGGTAGGAGGAGAAACGCAGGCAGCGAGTTCGCCGGACTTGGAGTTCTCGCTGCCCCTGAACGAGGGAGAACCCGGGAGCGGCGCAACGGCCGACAATCTGCGGGTCATGCCTCCGCCGAGCAGCACTACGGATGCTTCGCTGCAACTGGCGCGACAGGTGGCGCGGTTGCTCTCCGACGCCAAGCAACAAATTCAAGCCGCAGCACGAGAAGCCGCCTCCCACGCCGTATCGGCGGAAAGCCGCGCCTCGTTCGATCAATGGGAGCAGAAGTTTGCGGCGGCTCGAGCAGAAGTAGCCAATGAAGCTTCGCGGGCCATCGAACGAATTCAGCGTGAGACCGACGAACGAGCGCGCAGCGCGAATGCTGCGGCAGCCGAGGCTCTGCGCAACGAACTACCACGCTGGCTGGCGCCACAGCTCGAGCAGTTGACCCGTGAGCTGACGGCGCATCTTTCGCAGGAAGGCGAGGCACAACGCAACGGGCACACTCAGCAGCTGGCCAGCGCCTCGGAAGATCTGCGCACGCTCTGCGGACAAGCCGAGGAAACCGTGGCGCGGCTCAAAGCGCAAGCCGAAGAGAACCAGACGCAGCTCGCGGCGCAACGGGAAGCCGCAGCCGCGGCAAACGCCGAGGAGGTGCGGCGACGCGAAACTGCCGCAGCCGCCGAACGCGAAGCGCTGAATGCGTCCGCGCAACAAGCGCGCACTCAGATGGAAGCCGCGCTCGAAACAACGCGGACGAACTGGCAAAGCCATCTGAACGGCGAACTCGAATCCGCACATTCCCGCTGGCGGTCGATGCTGGAAGGCAGCTTTAACACGGTGCACACGCAAGCGGTGGCTTCGCTCGCGGATCATTCGCAAAGGCTAGTGGCGCAGATTCAGGACGAAGGCGCGAAACACGCAGGCCAGCTGCGGGAGAGCGCGGCGGCCTCGACGTCCGAGGTCGAGAATCGGTTGAACGCTTTGAAGGAGGCGGTACAGGAACAAGAGGAACGTCTCGATGCGGTGCTGTCGCGGGCGCAAGAAGCGATCCTGCAACTCGGGCATTTCTCGTCGCGCGTGGATACCGTGCAGCAACAGGCGATCACCGGATTTCAGTCGCAATTGGACGACGTGCTAAGCCTGCACCGCAACGAGCTGCACCGGCGGTCGGAGTCGCTGTTCGACGAGGTCAACACCCGGATTCGATCGACGTTCGAAGAAGCCAGCCATCAGGCGCTCACGCACTTCGACCAACAGGTCGAAGCGATGGTGCAGCCGCACATTGCGCGAACGGACGAGGCTATTCACCGCCTCGCGGGCGGGCGGTCACTGTTGGACGCCGCACTCACGATGCAACAAGAACGCATTCGCGCGGTAGCGGATGAAGCATTCGCCGAGTCGCTGGCTCGGTTCCGCGAAAACCTGGGCAGCGTGGAGCAGATTTTGCAAGAGAGGGCGCAGTCCGTGAGCGGGCGCAACTTGGCGGAGGTGGAAACGCGTATCAACGAGTTGAAGCAGCAGGCGATCGAGGACGTCTTTAAATCGTCGGAGTGGTACGAGAAGAAGGCACAAACGCAGATTCAAAACAGCACGGACAAGGCGATCGAGCAGACTTCACAAGCATTCCGCGAGAAGGCCGGCGAAATCTCCGCGGTCTTTGCCAGCGAACTAGATCATTCGAGCCGGAGCTTTGTGGCGCATACACGGACGCAGATCGATGATGCAGTGCGCGACGGATTCGATCGGGCGAGGGCCCTGTTTGCGGAGGCGGCGGACACGACCTCGGCGGCGTTCACCGACGAGATTCAGCGAAATGCGCGCGCGGAGTTGGATGGATTTGTAGAAGAGGTCCGGCGAACGAATGCGGAAACGCGCGGCGCGTTCGACGTGGTTCGCGCGGAGATGGCCCTACGCGTGACGGCCGAACAGGAGAGTTTCCTGCGGCGATTCCAGGATGCCCTGGGAACTGCGCTCGAAGCGAGCGTGGCCGAAGCGCAGCAGCGCGTGAAGGAGGGCTTCGGCCCGCTGCTGGATACCTGGAAATCGATGACCACGGGGCACCAGGAAGAGCTGCGGCAAGCGTTTTCAAAGATGGCGGAGCAAGCCGTGGATCAGCACAAGCACCGGTTGGAAGGCGTATCGAATCAGTGGATGTTGGCCACGGTGGCGAGCCTGGACCACCAGTCGCGCGAAATCATTGTTGGGATCACCAAATCTGCGGAAGAGAAACTCCGTGACACGTTTACGCAAGCCTTCGGCGAGATGGCCGATGCTTTGCGGGAACGGTTGCAGCAGGTGGCGTCCAACCTTGCACCGGGCGACGCGAAAGCCAAGGCACAGACGGTTGGATCCTGACAGCGCTTAGCAAATAAAGGAAGAGTAGATCGTTGCGGCAAGCCCACCTTTGGCCCGTAACCGTACCCGAAATGACAGTTTTGAGCTGACCCCTTAGGCGCAGCTGCGCAAGTACTATTGACACCCACAAGCGTATACAGAAGAATCTTATATGTAGCGAGGAGAGGTATGATTGCTCCGGGCATCAAACGCGGGACGGCGGAACTGGCGATTCTAAGCGTACTCGAGAGCGGACCGGCGCACGGTTACGAACTGGCACGCAGCATTGAGAAGCGAACCGAGGGTTCCCTGCGCTTTACCCTGGCAGCCCTGTATCCGTTGCTTTACCGAATGGAGCAGCGCGGGTGGATTCGCGGCAACTGGGAAACCAGCCGAAACGGGCGCCGCCGGCGTTGCTACCGCCTGACACCGGGAGGGAAAAAGAAACTGCAGCCACTACGCGAGGAGTGGAACGAACTCTTTGCGGCGCTGCGGCGGCTGGGCAAGGTGACCCATGCGTGATTGGCAAGCGATCGTCGAAGAACGGCTCAGCAACCTGGAGCTGGAGCCTGAGGAAAAGGCCGAAATCGTCGCAGAAATAGCGGCGCATCTGGAAGACGCTTATGACGCGATGTGTAGACAGGGAGTGCCAGAGAACGAGGCGGTGGAGCGGGCCTTGTCGCAAGTCGGGACCTGGCGAGAGTTGCAAAGCAGAATCCTGGCGACGAAGAGGAGGGAATGCTTCATGCGGAATCGTATCCGACAGCTGTGGTTTCCAGGTCTTCTTACGCTATTCATTTCAACGGCTTTACTGATCGTGCTGCAGAGGGGCGGATTTCGGCCTGTTGTCATCGGCGGCGGAGCAGATACAGTGCTTTTCTATTGGCAGTGGCTGCTGTTCCTGCCTCTTCTCGGAGCTTTTGGGGCGTACATCTCGTTGCGAGCCGGAGGGTCGAAGGCAAGTGTGCTGCTTGTCAGCGCATTTCCCGCTGCGGCCCTTGCGACCGCGTTCTTGCTGATGTTGCCCATTGGCTTGGCGGCGGAACTAGTAATGCACAGGCACTCGGAGTTCGGCGATGTAGGGGCGGGGTTGCTGCGAGATGGACTGGGTTGGATCGTGATTCCAGCGATGGCTCTTCTGGCTGGCGGCTTGCTTGTGCAGTCCATGGCAGGCCGCGAAGCGTCGAGGCAAGAGGTGGAGGGTTAAACCTACATGGAAGTGGATGAAGAGTTTCGTTTGTCCCAGTACCGATAGAACGGCAGACCAACGAGGATCAGCAACAGTCCGATCGAGGAGCGGCCGGGGCGGTCGATCCAGATGTTGAGCGTTAGTGCGAATGCTCCTGCCACGAAGAGTCCCGGCACCCACGGATAGCCCCAGCAGCGGTACGGCCGCGTCGCATTGGGCTCCGTCTTCCGCATGCGGAAGAGCGCGACGACGGCCGCGCCGTAGAAAATCCAAGCAGCGAAGATGAAGAGATTGGTCAGCTCTTCGAACGTTCCTGTGAGGACCATAAGGCTGGCAAGCGCGCCTTGCCAGATCAAAGCGCGACCGGGCGTTCGATACTTCGGATGGATTCCGTCCGCGATCTGGAAAAAGATGCCGTCGCGCGCCATGGCATAGGTAGGCCGCGCACCGCTGAGCACTGATGAATTCATCGAGCCGAGCGCGGAAATCACCATGGCCACAGTGATCCACACGGCGGCGCCGCGTCCGATGACCTGCTCGACGACGTCGGAAGCGATATGGGTTGATGCGGCCACGCTCGAAAATGGCAGAACGTTGAGGCAGGCCGCACTGAAGATGAGATAAACGACTCCAACAAACGCGACTCCGCCAACGAGAGCGCGGGGAAAATTCTTCTCCGGCTCGGCGACCTCCGAACCGACAAGGTTCAGATCTTCCCAGCCGTCATACGCCCAAAGAGCTGCGGCGAGCGCAGCCAGGAACGCACCGAGAATCGCCCCACCGTTCGTGCCAGCGGCGGGCCAGAGGGGCTCGATGCTGCCTGTCTTCGCACCAGCGGGCGCGAAGAAAGCTACACCAATCACAAGGGCAACGGACGTGAGCTTGATCGTGGTGAGAAACACTTGCACAGCACCGCCTAACCGCACGCCGAGGTAGTTGATGCCGGTCATTCCGGCAAGCCAGACGACGGCGAGCGGCTGCGCCCAGGTGAACGCGAAATCGTAAGGCTTGATCCACGAAGTTAATCCAGGAATCGCGATGTGTACGGTGAAGAGAGGAGTGCCGATGCCGGGCACCAGAAAGCTGAAGAAACGCATCATGCCGGCGGCAATGGAACCGAGTGAACTGGGACGGCCGACGATCGAGTGCATCCAGCCGAACAGAAACCCGTACACAGGACCGAAGCCGCGCCGAAGGTACGCATATTCGCCGCCGGCTTCCGGAATCATCGCGCCCAACTCCGCAAAGGACAGCGCGCCGAAGAGCGAGAGGATGCCCCCGACAATCCACGCTGCGAATACGACAGAGACGGCGCGGCCTTCGCGAGCCATTTCAGCCGGCTTGAGGAAGATGCCCGTGCCTACCATGGTGCCGACGACGATGGCTCCAGAGGCCCAAGCACCGAGTCCACGCACCAAGTCGAGTCGCTGCCGGCCGGTTGCCATGTTCATTGGGCCCCGGTGAATACGACGTTTGCGTTATCGCGACTGGAGCCGCCGAAGCGACTGAAGGCGGCGCCGACAGCGAACGTGACGAGCGAGCCGATCAAGAAGAACCAGGTGTACGCGACGCTGGTGAAGAGATAAATGCCGATCACAGTGAGAAGTCCTGCGACCATACCGGCAAGAGCACCGTTCGCAGTTGCGCGGCGGTCGAGGGCGCCGAGCAGGAAGAGTCCCAGGAGGCAGGAGAGGGGCAAGGAAACGATGGTCAACGCGGTCTCCAGCAATTGCCTCCAGGGCAGCAACGCGAATGCGATCAGCACCAGTCCCCAAAGCAGCGTGATGCGCCGCGCCAGGCGCAGGAGCTGGCCGGGATCCGCTGCGCGTCCACGCACGCGTGCAAAATCGAGCACACTCGAGGCCGCGAGCGAATTCAGCGCACCACTGGCATTGGACATCGCGACGGCGAGGATCGAAGCCAACAGCAAACCGGCCAGACCTACGGGCATTTGGCGCACCAGAAACAGCGGCAATATCTTCTCAGGCTTTTCTCCAGGGGCGAGTAGCGGCCAATGCTGAGAGAAAACGAAAAGCAACACACCGATCAGAAGAAACACTGCGAACTGTATCAGCACCAGGACGCCGCTGGCCAGCAGCGCATTGCGGCCGTCGCGTTGGGTTTTCGCGGCAAGGAAGCGCTGCACAATGGTTTGGTCAGTGCCGTGCGTGGCCATGGTCAAAAACGAGCCGCCGATGACGCCTGACCAGAACGTGTACTTGGTGGCCCAGGCGAACGAGAAGTCGAGCACCTGGAGCTTGTGCCCCGCGGCGGCAGCGACTTGGGTCACTTCACCCCACCCACCGGGAATGCGATGCAGCAGCACGAAAAGAGTGACCGTGCTGCCGGTGAGGTAGATCAGCAGCTGGACGACGTCGGTCCAGATGATCGCTTTCATACCGCCCTCAAAGGTGTAGAGCACCGTGAGCGCGATGACCAGCACCACGGCGGCGCGCTCCGACGTGCCCAACACCACGCTGACCACCAGCGCAATCGCCGAGACGCGCACTCCCTCCGCGAAGACGCGCGTGACGAGGAAGGTGCTCGCCGCAATCGTGCGCATGCGAGCTCCAAATCGCTGCTCGATCAGCGCGTATGCAGTCAGAAACTGGCCGCGAAAGTACCCGGGAAGCAGGAGCACGACGATTAGCGCGCGCCCCACCACGTATCCGAAGATCAGCTGCAAAAAGGTGAGGTTTCCGGTGTAGGCGATCGCGGGCGTGCCGATGATGGTGAGGGTCGACGTCTCCGTGGCTACGATGGAAAGCGCGAGTGCCCACCAGGGCGCGGTTCGTCCACCAAGGAAATAGTCGCTGGCGCTTTGCTGCCCGCGGCGAAACCACACGCCGAGCGCCGTAACGCCCAACAAATACACCACGACGATCGCTGCGTCCGCCGCATGGATGCGCATGTCCGAGGCGATTATATGCAGCCTCAGGCGCGCTCTGCAGTGTTTTTATGGATAAGGAGGAAATGCAAGGCCGCGGCTCAGGGAAGGTGCGGGACTTCGCCATGCACGGCGAAACGACCGGCGAAGTCGACGACTTTGGCCTCCCGATGCGCTACAACTGGGCAGCCGACTATCGCGGCTCCGCTATGGTCGTCTACGGCCACACGCCCGTGCCTGAGGCGGAA
>Ga0126378_10004402_pt1 | contig 10750 bp, 10 predicted proteins | sample PanSoiMetPlot_23_FD_92587 | JGI IMG/M metagenome (GOLD analysis project Ga0126378, IMG submission 92587) | Tropical forest soil microbial communities from Panama - MetaG Plot_23 | ecosystem: Environmental > Terrestrial > Soil > Tropical forest > Bulk soil | place: Panama | collected 2016-02-17
AGCTTCCCTACGGTTGTGACGCGCGCAACGGATTCTCGCGAAGAGAGGGATGATCCGTAGTTTGCGAGGGGCGATTCAATCCCCGAGAAATTGAATCGATAAAATCGGCGACGTGTTCGCCAATGATCGCCTCCGCTGCGGCAACCTGTTGGCGTCGGAGGGCGAGTGATTGCTCCGCCACGGATCGTATCGAATCGATGTCGTAAAGATAAACCCCTTCCATCTCATTTACGCCGGGATCGACGTCGCGAGGTACGGCGATGTCGATGATGAAGAGCGGACGATCCAAGCGCTCGCGGAGCATGGGCGCGAGTTCGCCCTGTGTCAGCAACGGCGTTTCCGATGCCGTCGCTGTAATCAGAATATCGATCTCACGGCATTGCACCGCCCACTCGTCGAACGACACGGCGCGGCCGCCTACTGCATGCCCCAGCTCGCACGCGCGCTCGATCGAGCGATTGGCCACGCGAAGATCACTCACGCCACGTGAAATGAGCGCGCGCGCAGTGCGTTCGCTGGTTTCACCCGCGCCGAGCACGAGAACCTTGCATTCGCTTAATTTGCCAAAAATTCTTTGAGCCAAATCGACGGCGACCGAGCCGACCGACACCGAGCCCCGCGCAATATCCGTGTGCGTGCGCACTTGTTTCGCCACGCGAAAGGCGCGCTGAAACAAACGATGCAAATACGGACCGACTGCTCCGGATGTTCTGGCCACCTCGTATGCTTTTTTTGCCTGTCCGAGTATCTCGCTCTCGCCGACAACCATCGAGTCGAGTCCGGAGGCGACCCGGAAAAGATGCTGCACGCACTTTTCGGCTTCGTACCGATAAAATGGCGGCGCGTAATCATGAGGATCGATGTCAATTCTTCGCATGAGACAACGCGCAATCTCATCGGTCGACACGCGTTTTTGGGAAACGGCGTAAACCTCAACCCGATTACAGGTCGTTAGCAGCAATGCTTCGGCGCAACCGCTTTGACGCAGGATCGATTCGGCCGTCGCGCTACCGGCAAATTGCTCCCGCGTCGCCACATCGGCGGTGTGATGACTTAAGCCGAGACAGAAAAGATTCATGGCAGCGGACGCATTTCCGCGGTGAATTCGATTCCCCAGAGGAGTGCCAGCGCTACGCTAAAGCCAATGATGCATAACGTGGCTACCCATCTCGGCGCAAACCACCGAAGATGACGACCTTGTAAAATCGCCGCGTAAAGCAGCCAGACCGCAATCGCCGCCACGACTTGCACACGCGGTAATGGGTGGCCGGTAAAAAAACCGCTCACAATGCCCAGCGTATAAAGCGCAAAACCCCACCACAGCAGCCGGGTGATAGTTGCATAAAGATCTGTCAACGGCGGCAGATGATAGAAAACAGAATGTAACTGATGCGTCTTAAGCTGCCGTTCCTGGATCAAATACATGACGGCTGCGATGCACGCGAGAGCGAACGCCCCGTAAGCCACGATCGAAATCGAAGCGTGAAACTCCAGCCACGGATTGGCGGGCACTTTCACCGGATGACGAATGTCGATTGGCATCACCAGCGCGAAACCTTGCAGCAAAACCACCAGCGGAGCAGTGAACGCGCCCATCAACGAGAGGCGATACAGCGGACCCACCAGCATGTACATCAGCGCCACCGACCACGCTAGAAAAACGAAAACTTCAAACAGGTTCGTCAGCGGACAGCGACCCACCGCATGACCGCGGACCGACAAGAACGCCGTCTGAAAAATGAATCCCAAGCCGACCGCAAAAAAATTGAATCGCATCGGCCGAAAGACTCCGGCACGCAACTCAACAATCGTATGCACGACTGCGGCGAGAAAACAAACGGTCGAAGCGATGAGAAGATAGCGATCCACCGGGGACAGCCTATTCCAGGTTGCTGTCCCTGAACAAGCTTGATTGACCTTTCATTTTAGCCCGCTAGGGTTCGCGCCGATGGCGTTGGACCTAATTGGAAAACTCCGTGCTGGTGTTCGCGATGTGCCCGATTTTCCGAAGAAAGGGATCGTATTTAAAGATATCACGCCTATCTTAAACGACCCTGTCCTGTTTCGTGCGTCGATTGATCTTTTTTTGCAGCGCTGCCGCGGAAGAAACATTGACAAGATTGTCGGGATCGACGCGCGCGGGTTTGTTTTTGGATCGGCAGTCGCCTATGAACTTGGTGTCGGGTTTGTCCCGATCCGAAAACGCGGCAAGCTTCCCTATCGAACGGAGACTGCGAAATACTCGCTCGAGTATGGTGAAGCAGAGGTGGAGATGCACATCGATGCCATAAGAGCCAGCGAGCGGGTCGTGCTGGTGGACGATTTGCTCGCGACCGGCGGGACTTCTGCTGCCGCGGCTGTCCTTATCCGTAAAGCCGGCGGACATCTTCTCGAAGCGCAGTTCCTCATCGAGTTGGAATCCCTTCATGGCCGCAGCCAACTCGATCCGATACCGGTGACGTCATTCCTGAAATATTGACTCTTTCGTCCCTGTCGGGGACTTACTTTTCTTCAGTTCTCCTTGTCCCTGCGTTAAAAGGCTCGGCTATTTTCAGGTCTCGCAGCGGATTTTGGATTTTGGATTTCCAACTTTAGATTAACTCCAATCCTACTCCGTGATGACAACGTCTCGACACTTGGAACAAGTTCTGACGCATGCCGAAAACCGCCTCGCGGCCACAGGAACGACGCGCCCGACTGAGGTACTTCCGCTATATAAAAAGTTTCTCAAGGTTGAAGAGCATCGGTTGCGCCTGAAGCATCAGGCCGGCGGTGGCGGCCGGGAAATTTGCGCGCGACGGGCTGAATTGATTGATATTTTATTGCAATACGTCTTCGGTGCCGCTGCCGCTGCTGCACACGGAAATGGCGAACGCAACGTTCCATTGGCGTTGATCGCCCTTGGTGGATATGGCCGGGGTGAACTCAATCCGTTTAGCGACATCGATGTGATGGTTTTGCATCGCAAAGCGGCGAAGATTTCGCCGCACCTGGAGGAGATGGTGAATCAAGTTCTCTACCTGTTATGGGACAGCGGCTTCAAGGTCGGCCACTCCACGCGTTCCATTAAAGACGCGATCGCCCAGGCGAACCGCGACATGCGTACAAAAACCGCGATGCTCGAGTCCCGATTTCTTGCTGGCGACATCGAACTGGCGCAGGAATTTCGAGAGCAATTTCGTTCAAAATGCGTCAGGGGACGCGAACGGAAGTATGTTGAAATGCGTATGCAGGACCAGGTCGCCAGGCACAAAAAATTCGGCAACAGCGTCTATCTGCAGGAACCCAATCTCAAAAACGGATGCGGTGGACTGCGCGACTATCAAAATCTGCTTTGGATAACTTACTTCAAAGAGGGTTCGCTGAGCACGAACCAGCTCGTAGGGAAAGATTGGCTGAGCGAAAGCGACCAGCGACGGATCGAGACAGCGTACGATTTTCTCCTGCGCTTGCGCACGGATCTGCATTATGCGACCGGGCGCGCGACCGACATATTGCACATCAATCTGCAGGAACAAATCGCAAAACGGTTGAATTACTCCCCTCGAAACGGCCAGCTCCGCAGTGAGGCGCTGATGCGGGATTACTACGAACATACGCGAAACATCTTCCGGGTGACAGAACGCATTACAGAGCAATTTGCGACCGGATACGTCACAAATAAGATGCGCTCGCTTTTTAGTTTTCTTCCGTTGATACGATCGGACAAAACTCCGATCGGGGACACTTTCTTTGTTCGCAACCAACAACTGCACCCAGCGCAGCGCGAGGTTTTTCGCAAAGAGTCTGAGCAGATGATGCAGGCCTTTCAACTGGCACAGGAGCGCGACCTGGACCTCAGCCCGGAACTGGCAGATTTACTGACCAGAAGCCTCAGCCACGTAACCCGCACGTATCAATATGCGCGCGCGCCTCGGGTGATCTTTAGATCGATTCTGTCACAAAAAGGAAAAGTAGGACGCATCCTGAGAATGATGCATCGGGTCGATTTTCTTGGCCGTTACATTCCCGAATTCGGCCAGCTGACCTGCCTGGTGCAGCATGAATTTCTGCATCGTTACACAGCTGATGAACATACCTTGGTTTGTATCGATAAACTGGATGCACTGGCGGAGACGAATGATCCCAAGCTCATTGCGTATCGCAAGATTTTTGAGCGCCTCGAAGACCCGCTGGTTCTCTATCTCGCGCTACTCTTGCACGACAGCGGCAAAGCCGTCGGCGCGCGACCACACTCGGAAGCGAGCGCGCTCTTTGCCCAGCGCGTTGCTGCCCGTTTGCAGTTGTCATCCGAGGAGCGGAAGTCGCTTATCCTGCTGGTCGATCATCATCTCACTCTCTCCAGGATCGCGCAGCAAAGAAATCTGGATGACCCAGCTACGGTGATGGAACTGGCCCAGATTGTAAAGAATCAGAAAAACCTGAATGCGCTGATGCTGCTTACACTGGCTGACGGCCAGGGCACAAGCGCCGAGGCGTGGTCGGATTGGAAAGAGTCCCTCGTTTGGCAGTTGTTTCACGAGACATCGCAATATCTGGCGGATCGGAAGTCCTACGACGAGCAGACAAGAATCGAGCGCGAAAGCTTGCAGGCTTCTGTCTCAAAGCATCTTTCGCCGGATTACGCTGGCGAAACTGAAGCTCACTTTGAATACATGCCAGATCATTATTTTCGCGCGACCGATCTTCCCGAGATTATCGAACACCTGAAACTGTTTCGCTCCTTTCTTGAGAATGTTTCCAGTAGCGGAGAATCTGGACTGGCTGCTGCAATGAGGTGGAAGCTTGTGCCAGAGCAGGGACATAGCGTTGTCACATTCTGCACTTGGGAGCGTGAACGGTTGCTGGCAAAAATTGCTGGCTCATTCTCGGTTGTGCCATTGAATATTTTGAGCGCCGACGTTTTTCCGCGCGGCGACAACGTGGTGTTTAGCGTTTTTCGTGTTTGCGATACGAATACTCGTCCGGCCGCCCACCCGCGCGATTTACAGATGGTGGAACAAACTTTGCGACGAGCGCTCGAAGACGAGACCTTCGATTTTCTGCCCTTGATCGAAAAGGCGAAGCGCCAAAGCCGTCCTCTCGCACCAGCAATTGAATTTCCGATGCGCATTAGCATTGATAACAAAACGCACCCCGGCTACACACTGATTGAGATTCAGGCTCCGGACCGAATCGGATTGCTCTACGACGTGCTGAGCTGTCTTGATCGCGAAAATATTTTAATTCCGCTGTCTCGCATTAACACGCAGGCTGGCGCGGCGATCGACACGCTGTATGTGGTGGACGGCGCTAATCACGCCAAGATCACCGATTCACATCGCATCCGGCTGATCCAACAGCATCTGAAGACCGCCATCTTAAGTGGAGGCGTTGTGAAATTGCGGTAGAAAACACGAGCGCGTTTCAGTTTTGCTGCGAACTGTTTCGGTCTCATGAACGCTCTGATTCTCGCTGCTGGATACGCCACCCGCCTCTACCCGTTAACGCTTTACCGAGCGAAGCCGCTGCTCGTCGTTGGTGGCAAACCAATTATCCAGTGGGTGGTGGATAACCTCGCAGGAATTCCTGATCTGGAAACGATCTACGTGGTAACAAACGACAAATTCGCAGCTGACTTCCAAACCTGGAGCCAGCGCTATCGGAGCCAACATCCGGAATTCAAATTCAAAATCATCAACGACGGGTCCAAGAGCGATGACGACAAGCTGGGCGCCATTGGGGATATTAATTTTGTCGTCACACGCGAAAACTTGAACCAAAGCAGCCTGTTAATCGTCGCCGGCGACAACTTGTTAACGGAATCGTTAGCGGACTTTGTAGCCTGTGCTCGGGGAACCGAAGCGACGGTTGCGGTCTATGATGTCGGAGATGCTGAAGCGATAAAAAAATACGGCAACATTACCGTTGACGCGGATGGCATCATCACCCGCTTCGAGGAAAAACCGGAGAAACCTGAGGGAACCTTGGCTGCAGTCGCTGTTTACTATTATTCGCCTGCAGTTCTCTCTCTTTTAACGACGTATCTGGCTGCGGGCAACAATCGGGATCAACCAGGCCGTTTTGTGCAGTGGCTCTACACGCGCAAGCCGGTAAAGACATTTCAGCTCAAAGGCAACTGGCTCGATATCGGAAGCAAAGAGACTTTGGAGAACGCTGACAAAATACTCAGCGGCGGGCCTGCCACGCCGTAGCCTTGGCGAAGGCGGATCATTTTAACCGTCCTTCATCAAACTCGATCAGCTCGAAATAGGTCCGAATATCTTTGCGGCCTTCGCCGCCGGATTCTTTGAGAAAATGGAGGAAGCGCGCCTTTTTGGCAGCGGTGTCGGGATGCCGGGCGATCATCGCCTGGTTCCAAAGGTCAATCTCTTGCGGCGAATGTTGCGCTCCATTTTTCTGCACCCATTTCAAAATCGCGACATCGTCGTCAAGCTTGTTGGTAATCTCTTCAAATGCGTCGCCGTCGATTTTGAGAAACGCCAGCAAATGTTTATCGAAGCCGACGGTTTTATAGTTGTAACCATCAAGCAATCCTTTGCGATGCAGCCTGGCCTTGTCGATTAAACGCGGCAGATGAACGTAGCCGCCAAGTTTCTCGTAAGGACTGCGTGGATGCAGTCTTGGCATGGAGGAGATCGTGTTAAGTGGCCGGAAGAGGCCGTGGTGCGGCATCCGGAAAATCGGAGGCCGGAATCCTCAGCACGCCTGGTTTTTGTTCCTCTAGCAATTCTCCCTGCGTAAAAGCGATGTTGCCGATGACGAGTTGACCGGAAAACATCCCGCCTTTTTCCACCGTAATGGCCCGCGCCGTGACATCGCCTTCCAGTGTGCCTTTCCTATCGACCGTGACCGTTTGCGCCGCTATCTCGCCCGACATTCTGCCTCTTATTTCGACGCTTTCCGCGCGCGTTCTGCGGAAGCAGTGAATGTCGGCTTTCCGATCGACGATAACGTGCCGTGCGCTGATACGGCCCGGAATTTTACCTGAGTAGTTAATTGTCGCAATGTCGTCGCAATGCAGATTCCCGCGCAGCCTGCCTTCTATTAATGCGGATCGGCAAACGACGCTGCTGCTGGCCAGATCGCCTTTGCCGGTCAGATGCACATCGCCTCGGGTTCGAATGCTTCGGCTAAAACCGCTGGTGATTTTGTAGTCGCGCAGATCAATATGCGCGCTACAGGACGGGCAGATCGTCGAACTCGCCGCGCCACTGACCTGCTGTTTCCGTTTACAATCAAAGCACTCAACGACAGAACTGCGTTGTCGTTTCCAAAAATCCTCGAATCTGCCAAGAATCGAGGAGCTCTCCTGCGGGGGCGCTTCTTCCGTCGTCCGCAGTTTGAGACCAGGCTTCGGCACGAATGGAGAAAACGAGCGGCCGCACTGGCGGCAGATTGAACTCTTGGCCGCGGCATATTCCTTCTGCTTAAAGCCGCAATGCGGGCATTCCGCACTGACTTTTACAAGCGACGGATTGTTGGCCACTGGACCCTAAGCCGAGATCCTTTCCTTAAGCGCGCGCTCCAAAGGCTGCTTTGATGGGCTCGCTCGGGCGTACAACCTCAGGGCGAGCTGCCGACTTGGCGGAAAACGCCCCACTGGTGACTTCCGACTTGCCGATGAAAGTGGCCCCCTCCTCGATGGTGAGACGCGCTGCTTTCAGATCCCCCTGCAACACGCATTTGGACTTCAGCTCGCAGCGCTCGGACACGGTGATGTTGCCGTGCACTTTGCCATAGACGGTAATCGACTTGGTTTTTATCTCGCCCCGAATTTCGGCGTTTTCACCGACGGTCAAAATGCCATCAGAGTTAATGTCCCCTTCGACTTTCCCGTCGATGAGAAGTTCTTTTTGGAACTTGATCGAGCCTTTGATTTCGACATCGCTCGAAAGGATGTCTTTACCTCCATGTTCTGCCATAGGATTTGAATTTCGATTATCGATTTTTGTTGGTGTTTTTGGTTCTTCGCGACTCGCAGGATGATTGTTGTCATCTGTATCCGGGTACCGCGACTCTTCTCGAACCGGCGGCATCGGCTTTTGCGGGACGAATCTCTTGAGCATTGGGTAGATTGTGACACTCGTCGATGCCTGTCAACGGATTCTCTTCCTTGATCACAAAGTTTTTAATTCTTATCGTTCGTCAGCGACCCGGTAAAGTTTGAACGCCGCAGTCTGCGCGGAGAGAATCAGCAAACGCGGTGTTTGGCCGGGTGTTCGATCCAATACGCGACAGAGCGGATGCAGGGGCAACGGCTCATTCAGAATCGCGGCGGAATTTTGGGCCACGCGGTCGGAATCGTACGCATATACCCACGCCACACGATGGTTCTGCAGAATCTCTCTCGCGCTTTGCAAATCGTCGGAAAGAAAAAATCGCGCGCTACCCTCGATGCCGTTTAAACTTTCGTGCGAACTTCCGGCCACTCCAGGTTGCCCAGACCAATAGGCGATGGGGGGCGAAAGCCACCACGGCGCAAGGAATGGATGCACATCGCCTGATCGCAAGCTGAGCGCCAGCTCGCGCAACTGCATCGATTCATTCCGCCGTTCCACACGAGCGGCTAATTGCGTTTCATTTGGCCAAAGCCTTTCATCCCAATCGCGCAAAATCGGAAAGATCGACAACACAAATGCGACCCAAACGGCCGCTGACCCTTTGATTGGCGCGAGCAAAGCCGGAAGCGCAAGTGCAAATATCAACACAAAAAAATATCCCCATCGTGCCTGCCAGATGGTGAGACCGTAAGTTGCAACGAGAAGTACAAGAACAAACCACCACGCCGCTGCTTCGCTTCTTCTGCGATTGTTGCTCATACTGATCCAAATCAAAACCGGTGTAATCAGGAGAAAATACCCGCACCAGCGCAACCAGATCGCATTAGTCGGCGAAACGTGCGCGAGTTCGCCAATCGTGCGCGCCCAATTTTTAAAAATCGGGTCAGGATGCAAAATCGATAACGATGGGAAGCGCTGTTCGACCAAGAGTGCAATCGCAATGATCGCTGCGAATAAAATCCAACCCGCGCGACGATCTCGTCTGAAAAGCGCTCGTCGATTCACCAGAAAGGTGGCGATTATTATTATGAGAAAGAGGACGAGCGGCTCGTAAGCGGATACCCAAATCGCCAGCGCCCACGCCGCAGCGCTGATCATCGCCCATTCTCGGACGCCTAACGCTGCTCGTGATTCACATATAGCATCGCTTGACGCGTTGATTGCCTGAAGGTTTTGCAAACTCCATTCCGCGCAAATGGCGACCGCTACCAGCACAATGGACAACGATTGATGATCGGGTCTGCCAAGCTCTGTCCCGTGAACAAGAATCGGACTGATCGCGTACAGGCTCAGCATCACCCAGCGATACCGGAATTTCGTTCGGCGCGACCACCACCACAGGAACCAGCCGCCAAGCAGCGCAAGCAACGGCGACACAAATGCTCCTGCGAAATCGAGCGCGTATGTCGTGAACGGTTTTAACAAAAGCGATAGCCCGAGGATGAGATAATCGAACGGCGCGGTCGTGTGCGAAATTGTGCCCTGCGGAAAATTTTCAAAAGCATGATGCCGCACGATCAGTCCTGGCTCCTCCTCACACATTCGGACCCGTGTCATCCGCGCATAACAATCTGCATCGACGAAGTAAATGTTCCCGGCGACAAAAACGTCCTGATAATTTGCGCACCTTATTGCCAGGATCAGCGCGCTGAGAAGCGCAAGTTCAATAAAGACCAGAAGAAACCGCCCGAAACGTGGCACAAACCGACAATCGCAAATCGGTGATCCAAAATCGAAATCAAAAATGCCGTGGTCCTAAAGGTTGGACGTCGGACTTTGGATGTTGGATGTTCGCGCGTCAGCGCGCCACGGGCCTGTAGCTCAGCGCTTAGAGCAGGGGACTCATAATTGAAGAAAGAGTTTTGCGCACGTTTTCGCTGCGTTGCGCAGCATCTCTGACGCTAGGTGACTCGGCCATTCAACATTCGCGCTGCGTTACCCAGATTTGCGCCATTTTGCAGCCAAAATCTCTCAGACCGTAGAAAACGACCGTGAAAAATTTAGCGTTCCACCACGAGCCTGAAGCGTTGCGCTCTGCAGTCTCAGTCATTCCAAGCATTTGCGCTAAGTAAGAGCGCCGTTGATTGCATGGACTGATTCCTGATTGCAAGTGATTGCAATTGGCGAGAGAGATCCAAACGGGCTCCCAATTTGTTGCTGCACCGGGGGAGACTGGTTTGATCGAATCAGGAAGGCAACAGCAGTTTATTTTTTGGCGACCAAGAAAATCAGGACGTTGCCTTAATCCTGAGACAGTTCGGGCCCGCAATTAAGACTCACGCGATGGATCGTTGGAGACCATTCTGAAGAGGAAGACGAAACCCATGGTCCGCGCGGTGTCTCGTAAACTTTTCTGCCATTCCCGCCAAAATTTTCCGAAGGAAAAGGATAAAGGCCAGAAAATGAGTTCTCAACGACGAGGAATCAAAGAAGGCCAAACACGGCTTACTGAACAGAAGGAGTGGTTATGAGAACAACCAACGCAACCGCGGAGCTCCGGCAACAGATTCACCGCACCGTTTGCGCAAGATGCGGCATGGAAATCCCAGCCGGCGCGCCAGACGGATGCTGCCCTGGATGCCTTCTTCAAGGTGGCCTTAATTTGCTCCCCGAGGAAGCTGTAACCACGATCGTTGACCTCCGCCAGGATGAAGGAGTGCGGCCAGTTGAGATCAACAGCAAGGATG
>Ga0126378_10004403_pt1 | contig 10750 bp, 6 predicted proteins | sample PanSoiMetPlot_23_FD_92587 | JGI IMG/M metagenome (GOLD analysis project Ga0126378, IMG submission 92587) | Tropical forest soil microbial communities from Panama - MetaG Plot_23 | ecosystem: Environmental > Terrestrial > Soil > Tropical forest > Bulk soil | place: Panama | collected 2016-02-17
CTCGAACAGGACAAGCTGAAGCGGTCAAGCATCCCTAACCATTCGGTCGCTCGATACGAATCTTTATTTCCAAAACACGCGAGGGAAGGGCCGCTCGACAATTCCGGTTCCTTCCTTCACTGCGACAATCTGATCACTCTTCAGGTTCGAGAGCTTGGTTACTAATCCGCTGGGCCAGGCGATTTCAACCGCGTCGATTGTGGAATGCTGACCCAGTCCAAAATGGAGTCGAGGATCCTGGGCGGATTGATAGCTCATGCCACCCTTTCGCTGATCGTAGAGAACGAGATCACCGACCGATATTTTCACGCGCGCTCCGACACCATCTCGATTCGATTTCGTCCCCATCAGGAGAATCTCCAGCCAGTGATTGGCATTGCCGCCATCATTCCGGAGCAATTGCGGCCGCTGGCCGTTGTTGTTGATGAGAATGTCTAAATCGCCATCATTGTCGAAGTCGGCAATAGCGGCACCTCTGCTCACGCAAGGCAATTGAAAGTCCGGACCAAGCCGATCGCTAACGTTCTCGAAAATGCCACGCCCCGTGTTGCGGAACATCAGCTTGGGTTCGGCGTATTGCGTATCGGCGTGGTAGCGCTCAATGTTGTCGAGAACGTGGCCGTTGGCCATAAACAGATCGCGAGCGCCATCGTTGTCGTAGTCCATAAAGCGCGTCCCGAACGTGCTGATGTGGTAGGTAGAGTAAGCAATCTTTGAGCGGAAGGTGGCGTCTTCGAAGGTCTGATCTCCCTGGTTCTGGTAGACGCGCGCCAACTGCATGTCGAGGTGTGCGACGATCAGATCAAGCCGGCCGTTTCCGGTGGTATCGGCGGCGTCCGTGCCCATGCCGGCCTCGAACTGGCCGTCCCCGCTGACAGCAACGCCGGCGAGATATCCCACTTCGCGAAATGTACCGTCACGGTTGTTGTGAAACAGGAAATTCGGCATGTGGTCGTTCGCGATGAAAATGTCCTGCCAGCCGTCATCGTCGTCGTCAAACGTTACGACGCCCAGGCCGTTACCTCCTTTCAGCCCGACTCCGGAGGGATTACTGACGTCAGTGAAAGTGCCGTCGCCGTTATTGTGATAAAGCGTCGGCGCCTGACCGTTGAAGTCGTCAGGATGGCAGTAGCTGCGCATGCCCGGTCCACGATCGCCGCAGTAGAAGTTGCGCTCCGGAGACCAATCGACGTAATTGGCAATTACCAGGTCCAATTTGCCGTCGTTGTCGTAATCGAACCAAGCCGCACTCGAGGCCCACCGTCCGGAATTCTCCACTCCTGCCTGCGCGGTAACATCAGTGAAAGTTCCGTTTCCGTTGTTGTGGTACAGAATGCATCGCCCGTAGCCGAGCACGAGCAGATCGGGAAATCCGTCGTTGTCGTAGTCTCCTACGGCTACGCCCATTCCGAACAGACCTTCGGCGCCTACCCCCGCGGCGGCGGTGATATCGGTGAGAGTGCCATCACCGTTGTTGCGGTAAAGCGCGCTTCGCAGTGGTTGTTTGGGGCTATACACGCCCGTTGCCGCGCCATTTACCAGGTAAAGATCAAGCAATCCATCCTGGTTGTAGTCGATCCAGCCGCAGCCCGCACCCATGGTTTCGATCAAGTACTTCTGGGAAGACGCGGCGTTGTCGTGACGAAACGTGATGCCAGCTTGCGCGACAACATCGAGAAAAGTGACGGGACTGGTTCCGATCGCGGGCCACCCGCGGCGCTCCGTGGCGAGCGTGACACCCAGAGATCCGAGGCCTTTCAGCAGATCACGCCGGGAGATGGTCCAGAGAGATTTCACAGACTCGCGGAATAATTGAGGAACAGCCCAGGCTCATTCTACGAAATTCGCCACTCCAGCAGCCCGAACTCGCGCCATTGTGTATCTCTCTCAATAAACATGGCAGCCGGCGGACCGATCTGGCCGGCTTTGTAGAACTTCGTTGTGGGCTCTACCTCGAGACGCACTGCCGTCGTTGTTACCGGTGCAAAACTTACTGAATTAAATTTGTCTTTGCCTACGGCGTAGGATTCGATATTCGCGACTGGCTTCCAAGTATCGCCTTCCTTATACAGGATGCGCCAGGACGTTGGTAGCCGGCAGAATCGCCGGTCGTCGAACCAATAGACTTGCGCAGAAGACACCTTCGCAGGCGATTTGAATTCGTATTCGACCCATGCCGCGGTCCCGGGCTCGGGCCGCATCCTGTAATACAAGTAAGATTCGTCGGCAGAACTGAGAGGATCCTTGCCATCATAGAGGGCGCGGATGTCATCGTTCTGATCGTTGTAGCCCGTCCAGACTTTTTGGACTCCACCCGAGGAGCGAACCGTATGGATGGGATCGGGAGGCAAAGGTGCGACCCATGCCTTGTGCGGCTCGGTGGACAGCCAAACTGCCATCTCTCCCGGCCCTCGATTGGACCAAGCAAAATACGGAATCGCCACCATCTGGTGAGCTTGCTGCTTCAGTTCACCACCGTTGTCCTCCCGCCGCAAAGCTCCAACCTTGCCGGTTACGACTTGGATGCCGTTCAGCAGTTCGGGACGCCATTGGCTGTCGAACTTCGCGTTCTCGGGAACGATCAGGTTTAAGGCGTGTCCGTTATTGTCCGGCCACTCCGCGCAATATACGAGCGGCCCGCGCTGCAAGGCCACCATGCCGTGATCCTCCTGCGCGTTGGCGTTGGCCTTCACACGCCGCACGGGCATGGGCAAATGCAGTTGAATCCTATCTCCCTTTTCCCATTTTCGTTCGATGCGAACATAGCCCTGTTCGAGCGCCAACTCGACAGGCCGGCCATTCAGGGTCAGCGTGGGTTTCTCTTCGACCTTATCGGTGTATGTGTAGAGATCGCCAGAAAGGACCTCGTCCCGCGCCCAACCGGGAATGCGCAGCAACAAGGTGAATGGTTCGGCTCGCCCGGGATCAAGGCGGATGCTGACGGACCCTTCCCATGGATATCGGGTCTCCTGTTCGATGGCAACGATGTTTCCATTAGGAAGATTCACCTTTGCTTTGCTACCCACGAAGAGGTTGACGTAAACCGAATCGGAGCCCTGCGCATAGATGTAGCTCGGCAGCGAAGCAACGAGGCGGACTACGTTCGGAGGGCAACAGGGAACATCGATCCAATCGAAGCGTTCGTAGTTGCCAAAGGAGCGCAGAGGATTCTGATAGAAAAAACGATCGCCGTTGAGCGAAACGCCATCGGCAAAGCCGTTATAAAGAACCCGCTCAAGCACATCGATGTATTTGGCGTCCTGATGCGCCTGAAACATGCGCTGATTCCACACAACATTTCCGTACGCCGCGCAAGTCTCATTCCATGCGCTTAGATTCGGAAGTTCATAAGCGCTGCCGAATTGCTCATGAAAGCGAATGGATCCGATGCTGCCGGTCAGATAAAGTTTGAGATGAACAACGTCGTTCCATATTTTGTCCGCAGCTTCCTGGTACTCCGGCCGCCCCGTCAGCGCCGCGAGATCGGTGAGCGGGATATATAAGAACATCGCACGAACACAGTGGCCTACCGCTTGGTCCTGTTTCACCACCGGTTCGTGGTCCTGCGCATAGGTGCGGTCAATTGCATATTCTCCAACGCGCGGATAGCTCTCTTTGCCGCGTTCATCCATGAAGAGTTTGGCAAGCCTTAGATATTTCTCGTCGCCGGTTCGACCATAAAGCGCGAGCAATCCGATTTTCTGGCCTTCGTGCTCTGAAATGTAGTCTCGCTTGCCGGGCCCGAAGTTCGCATCAATCACTCTGGCATCTTCGAGTGCGGCATCGAGCATCTTTCCCTTGCCGGTGGTTGCGTAGTAGGCGACCGCTGCCTCCAGAAAATGGCCCGGCACGCGAATCGCCTTATCAGGATCAGCTAAGCGGGGGGTCAGCTGCGTGACCAGCTTGTCGATTACCTGATCCACATAGCCCTCGAGCTCGGGATCAGGACGCTTGGCCAACATGTAGGCAGCCGCTTCGATCAGTTTGGGAGTGCCAAAGTCATCGGGCTCCGCCATTTTATTGAAACAGTGCCATAGGGAAACTTTGCGATTCACTTCCATGCGCGGCGCCCAAAAATTATCAAGAACGTCGACCTGCGTAAGCGGAATTGGCGTTACGGTATAACCCCTTGGAGTTGTTGCGCCCGAGTTCAGCGTCTCTAACAGACGCATGCCTGGAATCAGAGAACAAGTCGAGAGCAGCAAGGAACGGCGCGTAACCTTGTGATCCGTGAAGATGCTCATAGCTACTCCGAAACTAAGCGGACTTGATAGGCCCGCCGTGCGGTTAGGCGATGACTGTCGATGCCGCCCCGGTCAAGGTTGCTTCGGGCCGAATTCCCGTGCACTTTCGGGGACTATTTCCGATTCCATCATTAGAACCGGAATCATGCCCTGGTTGTTGAATCGGTCCATGAAATCCCGCAGCACAAACGGCTTGCCGGCCATGTCCTGCTCGTGGGCGTAGGCTGTAATTAGTTCGTCGACGAGCATCTTGCCGGTGATGTAGCAGCTGCCATACCCGGGCTGCCGGAGATACAGCAATTGCTCGAATGTCGTGAGCGAGTCGTTTGCCTGGGCCCATCTCCGCGGGGTCCACTCCGCCTGGAACTGTCCTGCCTGCTCCAGGGTAAATTCATTGGCTTGCGCGTAAAGCGAAGCAAGACCACGTGCGGCACGATTCGCCAGCATGATCCAGACAAGCTCTCTGGCGCGCGGATTGTCGTCGTAAAGGCCTACGTGCATCATCAGCTCTTCAAAGGCCGTGGCAAAACCCTCGGCGCGATTATCCCAGATGTTTGAGAGCAGGACCTCACGGCGAATCGGGCTTGGATTCGGCTCGTCCCGCATCCGCCCCAGGTCGATCCAGTGATAGTCGTGGGACAGAAGCAACATAGGCTCGCGGTGCGTGATGCGGGTGAAGAACACCCTTTCGTCGGCTGGAACAAACTGGCCGAGTTCTTCCGCGAGGACCGACTCGATGTAAGGCTTGTCCGGGATGATCTCCTGCTTGATGAGGAAATCCACGAACTTGTCCAGCCGTTCACGCGTCATCTTGTCGAACGCGGCGGGATCCGCAGCCGGTTCAAGTGGGGGCAGGTTGCGGTTACGGTGTTCCTCGAGACGCAAGGCGGATTGCGCGCGCGCCAGTTCGCGGCGCAGCAGGACGACTTCCTCGTCCCAAGTGTAGGGAATGAAATGTACATTCTGCTGATACCATGTGTAGTTCTCCTTGCCGATACCAGACGTACCAGTTTTGCTGGATGCCAACTTTTCCAACCATGTGATGAATTCGTCGGTCGCTTTGCGCGCACTCGTCACCACTGCCCTTAACTCCGGGGAGGTTCCGGTCAGATCGGCACGTTGGTGTTCGGCCAATGTGCGGACTGTGAGTGTGCCGGCTTCCAGCGAAGCTAGGGCGCGGGACTGATTCCGAAGCTCCTCCTCGCCATAAACCCAGAGGTCGCGCGCGTTGCTCGTTACTAGATTCTCTTTCGCTTCGGCAAGAAGAGCAGGGATCATACCGAGCTTCGTCAGCAAGTCTTTTTGCGCATCGGGGTCGAGTGGAAAGCGATAGGTATAGAGCTTGATCTCGGGATAGGGCACGGGACCCTCCCGCGATGGAACGTCACTGCGAGAAGGGAAAGTGTTGACATAAAAAGAGGGGTCGCGCGCCCAAGGACGAAGCACCCTTAGGTTAAAGTCGAGGCCATTCATCTCCGCCTTCACCAATTTGTAGTCGTTCTGCTCCTCGACCGGCCACGATTTGGGATCAATTTCGTCGAGCCGCTTGCGCCACCGCGGCAGCGCCGCAGCCTTAGCCGCCATCGCGCTTGCGCTATAGTCTGGAACATTATTCTTGATCACCGGATGTTCGAATTCCCGCCATTGCTGAAAAAGCTTGACCAACGCGGAATAGCCGTCAGGCGCGCTCGCGGCTATTGCCGAACCGCCGTTCATCGCTCCGAGGAATAGAGCCGCAATGGCCAGAGCACGGCAGACCTGCAGGCGCCGGCGCATTGCGCGAGATTTGCGGTCGGGATACCCAATCACTGAGATCTCCTGATTGTCGAATTGAACGCCTGAGGGGGCGACGAGGCTATCGCGCAAAACCCAGGCCAGCTCTAGGTCTTTAGCAACACGTAGGTGCTGTAATTCTCTTTATCAATATTCATGAAAGGCCGCATGGTTATTTCACTTCCATCGACCGATCTTGCCACCCAATCTCCCTTGCCGTTGTTCGTTGGCTTTGACTGCAGTAGGCCATTCGTGTCGAAGGTTGGCTGACCGTCGGCTATGGCAAGTAAGACCACAGGCCCATTCAACAAGGCCACTAATTTCGGATGATTGGCGTCGACTGGCTCGAGGCGCAAGTGCATAGGCAATTCGAGCTCTACACGGTCGCCCTCACTCCACGTGCGCTTGATGGCGGCAAATGTACCGGGACGTGCCGGATCATCAACGCGTTTGCCATTCACCGACAAAACAGGATCGACGGTCCAGGCTGGTATGCGGACATAAATCGCGAACTCAGCGGGTTGCGAAGCAGTTACCTGTATCTTCACTGTGTTTTTGAAGGGGTACTCCGTAGTCTGGGTTAACGCAAACCGGCCGCTTGCATTGTTCCACTGCACTTTGGAGGGCGTGAAGAGATTGACATACACGCCATCGGAAGAGCGCAGGTAAGCGCTGATGTGATAGTCAGCGGCCAGTTGCGGGAAGGTTCCCGAGCAACACGGCCATTTCTGGCCGTACCAGACTTTCTTCCCCGTGTTGGCGTAGTCCGAATAGTAGAAAGAGGTGCCATCGGCCTGAATCGGCCAGGCTCCCAGAATTGTGTTGTAGAGCACGCGCTCCATGCTGTCACCGTATTGCGGATCTTGAGTGACGCTCAGCAAGTAGCGCGTGATCTTAAAGTGGCCGTAGGCGCCACATGGGGTTTCGAAGCTGGCGTGGCTGGAAGAGAGACTATCCCCCAGTTGTCCGCGCCCGGGTTCGCCGAAGCTCTCGTCCGGACCCCATCCGCCCGTGACAAAGCTTTGCGTGGTCTGCAGCATTTCGAAACCGTTCTTGGCCGCCCGGAGATGCTTCTCGCTGCCGAGCGTGATGTAGGCCTGCATAGCCGAACTGAAAGCGTTCACATGACTGTAAGCGTGTTCGAATGGGAGGACGTTATTTCCCTCGGAGAGCGGGTTGAAGTACGTATCGTCTTCGAGGTATTTTTCGCCATTTCGCGATAGAAAGAGTCTCCGCTACGCTGGTAGGCAAGAAAGAAATTTTCCGGCAGGGTATAGGTTTCATCCCACGTGTAGGAACTGTCCTTATGAGGGCGGGAGCGTTGTTCCTGACGGGACAGAGCTTTCTCCGGCAGGTAAGTCACGATGGCGTGCGTGAGTCTGTTGTGAATCTCCATGGCCATCGGGTCATGGGCAAACTCATACGCGTCAATGAGGCCACAGGACAATTTGTCGTACGTGTAGGCGGGAAGGCGGTAGTCGACGAAAAACTTTGCCTTGGGATCGAGGGTCTCGCCATAACCTTTGACGAGCCTATTCACTTTGGCTTTGGTTTCTTCCGATCCGGTGACAGCATAGGCGCGAGCCAGTCCCGAGAGGTATTGTCCGAAACTGTGGCCCGCAATAAAGCCATTCCAGTCGTTACGCACCAGGCTGAAGCCAGTAAGGTCGTACCAGCCACCCATATCCTCTCCCGGAGCGGGCAGTCCCGCGACCTGCCGAAAAACCTTCAAAAGGCGGTCGTCTTCAAGATTAAGGAAACGGGCATGATTCTCTTCAAACTGACGCTTGAGCGGACCACCCAGCAGTTGCACGTCAGAGTAAGGGAAGGTTGATAGAGACGGGGTGATCGCAACCGAACCTTTGGGCGAAGGTGAGAATGCCCAGACAGGAAGTGAACTGGCCGCGTACGCAGAAGCGGTAACCGCGCCAGCTGCCTTCAGGAAACCGCGACGGCTAGTGGAAGAACCCATGCCCCCTCCTTGTTTCGGGAAACGTTTTCCGACAGTCTGGTAGAAGCGCTTCCCATTTGTCAAACTTGACAGCCGCTTTGTCAGGCGACTATAAGGCATTTTTCGCTTGGCACAGAAAGCGCTTACTCTGCCTGCTCCGAACGGGCGTCGTTCAGTAGTCGATAGGAAAGGGATGAATCGTTATGGCCGAAAAGGGAAACTTCTCACGAAGGCAGTTCATCGCATCGGTTGCATCCGCAGCCGCTGTATCATCGCGGCCGGTTTCGGGTCTCACTCGATTTGCGGAGGGCAGAACGGCTCCCTCGCAGGGCGCTGTGAAGTTGACCGACACACCGAATTGGAAGGATCAGGGAATTGAAAATCTTGCCAAGTCACCACATGCCAAGCTGCGAGGCATTCCGGTTCGGGCGGTGACCGTCACTGGCGGATTCTGGGGACCCCGCCGCGAAATCAACGTGACTCGAAGCATTCCCACCATGCATGATCTTCTCGAAGCAAATGGCCGGATGAACAACTTCCGCCGGTTGGCAGGCAAGAGTTCGGCCGCGCAAAGTGGCCCTGTGTTCTCAGATTCCGACGTTTATAAGTGGACAGAAGCCGCGGGTTTTGTGCTGCAGTCAGGGGATCTACCGGCTCTTCGAGCAACTGCCGAGAAAATCATCGATGAAGTGGTGGCGGTACAGGAACCGAGCGGATATCTAAACACTTACTATCAGGATGACCGCAAATCGCTCCGCATGCTTCCGCAGACGCAGACAACCGGACATGAGTTGTACAACATGGGGCATATGCTGCAGGGCGCGATCGCATACTACCGCGCCACCGGTGACCGCAAGCTGCTCGATGCCGGTCTGCGCTTCGTGAACGATTTCCTCATCCCCAACTATGGACCCGCTCCCAAGAAACCAATCGTTTCGGGCCATCCTGAAATTGAGTTGGCACTGATCGAACTCTACCGTATCACAGGCGACAAGCGTCAACTCGATCTTGCAGGCTACATTTTGCAGGGCGACCCGCGCATTGAACTGCCCGAGCGGCGAACAATCTACATGTTCAGCGGAACTCCATTTACCGCGCGCACCAAGATGCAAGGGCACGCCGTGCGAGCCATGTACGCCTGCTGTGGCGCAACCGACTATTACATGGAGACGGGAGACGAGAAATATTGGCAGACACTGAATACGCTCTGGAATGATACAACCAACACCAAGATGTATATCACCGGAGGAGTCGGCTCGCGGTCCGACGGAGAGGCGTTCGGGGATGCCTACGAATTGCCGAACTTCCGTGCTTATGGAGAAAGTTGCGCCGCCATCGGAAACATGATGTGGAACTGGAGGATGCTGGCCGTTACCGGAGACGCAAAATTCACTGACGTCATAGAGCGCGCGCTGTACAACGGGATCAATTCCGGCATGTCACTCGATGGAACGCTGTACTGCTATCGCAATCCCTTGGCCTTCGATCCCTCGACGGGAGATAAGATCCGCAATCCCTGGTACGACGTGACCTGCTGTCCACCGAATCTTGAACGCACATTCGGATCTCTGCCCGGTTACTTCTACAGCACGAGCGCGGATGGAATGTACGTGCATTTATACGATGATTCCGAGCTAAACTGGCACCTGGAGAACGGTGTCGGACTAAAGATCGTCCAGAAAACGAAGTATCCTTGGGCGGGAGATGTAGAGCTTACTGTTAGTCCTGCCGAAACCTCTGAGTTCACATTGTATGTGCGCATTCCAGGTTGGGCCGACCAGGCACATGTCGCGGTGAATGGAAAAGCAACATCTGATGCCGTTCCGGGAGAATACCTGCCCGTGCACCGCCGCTGGTCGAGGGGAGATGTGTTGCAACTCAAGCTCGAGTTAATGCCTCAGGTGATCGAAGCCAATCCTCGTGTCGCAGACGACACGGGGAGAGTCGCCATTCAGCGCGGTCCGTTGATCTATTGCCTGGAGGAGATTGATCAACCGAATGGCACGGTCCTTAGCGGCGTTGCGGTCAATCCCGGCCGACACCCGGCGGATGCCTTCGAGGCTGAATTCAGAAACGACCTTCTAGGTGGAATGGTTGTCCTTCATCATACGGGTGCGTCTTTTGAACGCGGACCCGCGGACAAGATGCTTTACTCCCCTTACAGCAGTGACACGAAGATGCGCAAGGTCCCCCTGACGTTCATTCCTTATTATGCGTGGGCGAACCGACAGGCTAGCTCGATGCAGGTATGGAACTTGTGGCTCCAAAGCTGAGCTTGCGCGTGAACTCACCAACTCAAGCGTAGTAGCGAGAGACTCTGGCGTGGTAGTGTGAACCGAGTCAGGAACTGAGCTCCCTTAATATCCACCCAGGCAGGCGAGGTCAGAAGCTGGAGCCGGGCTGCGTTCTGCAATTGCTCAAGATGACTCCCCGAAAGCGATTCTGGCGAACCAAGGTTGTGCCAGACAGTGAATGCGTTGCTGTGGTCGGCATCAACGCGAAAATGTTCGAGAAGCGCGCGATTAGCGTCCGGCGGCAGGTTTCTAATCACCAAGTCGATGCTGGAGGCGGGGAAGGAAACATCGTCATCGTGATAATTCCACACCAACACTTCCACTTCGCGTTCTTTGCGAGCGGCGATGGCATTGATGTCCGGACTTCCGCCCACTCCGTTTTGGACAACATCGTTGCTGGACAAGGCTGCTGAGCTCGTTGCATTTACCCTTTGTGGTCCGAGCAGCCCCAGCATGCGAAAGGCGTTGAGAACCGGCTTGTCTATGCC
>Ga0126378_10004404_pt1 | contig 10750 bp, 25 predicted proteins | sample PanSoiMetPlot_23_FD_92587 | JGI IMG/M metagenome (GOLD analysis project Ga0126378, IMG submission 92587) | Tropical forest soil microbial communities from Panama - MetaG Plot_23 | ecosystem: Environmental > Terrestrial > Soil > Tropical forest > Bulk soil | place: Panama | collected 2016-02-17
CCAGGACCAAAGCCGTAGTCATTAGGATAATGAGGCCCGCCCGTATTATAAGCAGCATCATCCCAGGTATACAACATCTGTCGTGCTAAGCTGCGGTTCATATAACGATTCATTCCAGTTGCATAATTCTGCTGAGCATATGCACCCTGAAACTCTGGCCCTCTAGGGTTGCGAGGAATCGTCTGATGTGTCGCGGGAGAATCGTGGTAAGGAGGCGGTTTAGATGAGTCGGCAATGGCATCTAAGCCAAAGGGTGGTATAGGCCACAAATCGCGGAACTTAGGACACCAACCCATGTATCTACCCTGTCGCAGAGAAATTGGAGCTAGTGGGCAGAATAGCCCAATTCGGTAATGGAGCAGGCGTACCAACGGGCACCATCGGATCAAGTATTGGATTGATTGAAAGATTGCTCGGATCGTACAGGTAAGTTAGACCAGTAGCTGGATCAAAGATTGGGTACAAACTACCACCATTACTAATGGGAGTACCAACGTTGGAAGTTGGAGAGATTGTACCCGACACATCTGGACCAGGCGATAACTGCTGTGTTCTACCAGAGTTTTGACTTTGACCAGCGGACTGGCTATTCATGTAAAGAATGATGCCTACTATCGCAGCTCCTCCAATGAGAAGCCAGGGCATCATGCCTTTCATTACCCCTTACCTTGCAGTGCTTTGATCGCGTTTACGTAGTTACTTCCAATTGACCCAAAGACATTGTTGAATGCCTGTCCATTATTGATGGTTAGTATCAGGTACAGACCAATAAGCAGAACTGTACCCGAGACAATTGCCAGCGTTGTTCCACTCATCTATCTACCCTGTAGTGTACGAACCGCTCCAGTGTACTGTGTACCTATTGCCTGAGCGACAGTACCAAAGTCACTACTGTGAACAAGAACAAGATAGAGAATAATAAGAGTAACAGTACCTTCGATGATCTTTCCAACCATTACCGTCGCCTTCCGCCCTTCAGCAAATGGTATGCAAACAAGATCACAATTGCTCCCAATGTAATCCCGAGAATACCATGCGGCAAATACGAGGTCGCTCCCTGACTACTCCAAGTACCGCCAGGATAGTTGTCATCTTTTCCAGGGATAATCATCGACGCTTTCCACCCCTGAATAAATGCATCATAATGAGCAGACCAATGACGCCGATAACGAGCGCAAGCATCCATTGCGGCGTGTTGTTCTGACTGAAGTTAAATGCCGTGGGAAGTCCCCAACTACTAGAGTTGGGAAGATACGACATATCGCCAGGGCTACCACCTATAGCCATTCCGTCACCTCAAGGCATCTACTACTTGGCGTATTCAACGATCAAGCGCCAAGCAATTAGCGCCATGATAAGACCGAGCCAACTAATGGTGATTACTCCGTTGGCTGTTCCGCTGCCTCCAGGCGCGCTTCTAGTTGGCGGAGCTACGGACCCTTGTGTGGGACCACTAACAGACGTTGGTTGGAGAGTTGACCACGCATCGCTACCGACCCCATACAGGTCGGCCATGTTCATGGACATTAACGCTTCCTCTTTTTACTGTAGAGTACCTTAGCTTCTTTAACCTTGCCTGTTCTATTGTCGATTGCTATGCGTATCTTCTTACCGCCCCGAGTAACTACCCGATAACGGACATTCTTGAGAGGCATTATTTTGTCTCTCTACCGAAGATAAAACCTACCGCGGAACCAACAATAACAAGCGCAGCCTTAGAAGTTTCATCGGTTACTGGCGAGACTACTATCCACGTCATACAAACTAGCAAAGTAAAGGCTAGAACAGCCATTACTATGATGCGTAGATAAGCCTCACTCACATGCTAAGTAAGAACGACTAGCTGGCGACGAACTGTGTACAGAGTTGCCGCACCAGTAGCAGTAATAACACTGGCGAGGTCAGTAACGAGGGCGCTATTGAACATGTCGCGTGTAAGACCGTAACAACCAAGTCCACTGGATGCGAGCAAGTCTACAAAGACTCCACCTAATGGACGCGCGCGACCCTTCTGCAATCGATACTCCATGTCGAGGTAATCAACAGGTGTAGACTGCAAGTAATCGCTCTGATTAACACGTACTGCAAAACGGTTAAAGGAATCGGCTCCAGCGGCTCCGATACCAGCACCGTGCATAATCTGCAAATAAGTGTTGCCTCGCGGCCAGTAATAGGGGAAATCACCAGCGGCTGCAATCTGCTGTTGATCTTCGAGGCACTGATGAATGACGTTAAGAGGCGGCCAATCCTTTGGATCAGGTGGAACGGTAAAGACCTCAAGGAAAAGATCGCCTGTAGTAAGCGTTACCGTTGCACCTGATGCAACAGAAGTATCCGCCAACCAGTCCAGATAGAGGTTGACAATTGTCTGCTCATTCTGGAGCATGATAAGCCCCGTTGTATCGCGCATGTTAAGCGCGAGCGGAATCATCTCATCGAGTGTGAAGGTTGTTGCGGTGACTGCGGTTGTACCATTCGTTTGACCAAGCGGGTCAATATACTCACTCTCAAGAGCATTGCGCAAGAGATAAAAGTAACCAGCGCCACTGACATTGAAAATATCAATACCGCTATTAGCCTGTACTCTTGTCCTTGAAAGGATAGAAGAAAAGCCAAGACTATTGGGAGTTGTAAGAGTACCAGCGACAGACCCGCGTAACGCGAGAAACATTCTAGCCAATAGGCCAGTCTTAGGAAGCGTAAGGGGTCCAAACGTACCACCACCTACAGGGCGAGTAAGCTGCGAGGTAAGCGGGAGAATCTTGCGACGAGTATTGACTGCGAAACCGCCAGCCATCTACGTGCCTTTCATATTCCCGCTTACTTGCGGTGTTTTCTCCAGCTTGTATACTGGCAATTCAGGGGAGTCTATACAGAGCCGAATGCGCCCAGGGTTATTCGGATCACGCACTACTATGATCGTGATTAACTCGCCTATCTTTATGCCCTCTCCAGGCTTGCGAGAGAGGTAGAGCATAACTACAGGCTAATAAACAGATCACTCAATCCAGGTACGCGGTACTTCGAGAAGAACCACCTGAAGAACACGATAAACGTCGTGGCCATAATGCCAACCGTAGCCCAACTAAGTAATGTTGGTTTGACGTCTGCTACATCAATGTCCATTATGACCTCGCCATCTCTCTGTGCTTTTGAATCGGTATCCTGCGTGGGGTTATTCCAGCGTCATTCTCTGGATCAAACGCTGTCTCGCCAGGATCAAAGATTGGGTAGTATAAGGGGTCAACCCAGGTTTCATAGAATACCCAAAATCCATGCTGGTCTCTAATCGGGTCGTTAATCTCCTCATAACCTGTTCCGTCTGCGATTCGTTTTCTATCTTCCGCCGACCGTAGCATAAAACAAACTCCCCATTCCGCCTCCGTAAAAATCTCAAATGGTACGTGTCGTGGCCGCTGAGTAGATGCCCAAATCCCGATGCCATGTTCACGACCTTGCGTATAGATTCTTCTAAGCGGGTAGGTCATTTGTCCGTTTTTAGCGACAGAATACATCTCATCAATGTAGACAGTAACATCGCCTAAAGACCAGGCAAATTTGAAGATTTCATCCCATACAGGAAAACCATCTTTATCAATAGCTGGCGGTTCAAAGACTCTAACTCTGGCACGTTCTCCCTTCTGTAAGAGGTCAAATCCTTCCTTCTGCTCTAGCAAATTCCACTTGCTAATTGCAGGACTAATCTTAGGGTCAATAACTATGACTCTTCCAAGCTGGCGTAAAAGATAGTGTGCCATAAAGGTCTTTCCGCTACCCGTTTTGCCAGCAAAGAATACACGGTTATCAGACCTGATCTTGTAGAGCGTCACGGAATAAGATCAATTAACCTCGGAACGATTTGCCAGATAACAAAGAGTACAACAAGACCTCCAATTATCATCAAGCCCGCACTAGTAAAGCGGGCTTCTATTTTATCGTCTACATCCGCTCGCTTTCTCGTGTACTCCAGACCGATGGAGACTTTTAACTCCATGCCAGAGTTGCGCTCTTTCTCTGGCTCTTCCATTTAGCCCCATTGATTTGCCATCGCTTGAGCTATTCCATCGTAGGTAATAGACCTTACCGCGGCTCTGTACCAAGTGTCACTCATGTTGTGACTTTTAGGGTGACGACCTTCCACAATATTAGTAGGCCGTAACTTGGGTAAGTTCTTGAGCCACAAACAGGTACGCTTAACTTCACCGTGACCGAATTGCCAGGGGTTGATAATCTGAGTAGGCTTTTTAATGTAGGTACTGATCGCACCAATAGGATTCTCGATTGCTATACTTCTAATCGGTGCCTGCATTAAAAGGTCCACAAAATCTAATGCTTCTTCCATCTCCTGACTATCCCACCAATATTTACGTCCACTAAGAGCGAGATATGTACAAGGTGGAAAGGCTACCATCAGGTCCCACCCCTCACTGAGGTAGCCTACCACGTCCCCCTTTAGGTGAGGTCCAGGCGACCAAGTATCCACGATATCACAGGACCAAGCATCGTGACCTTTAGCGAGGAAAGCATCACGTACTTTTCCGCTAAACTCGCAGGCCACAAGAACTCTCAAATGATGCCTACCCAAGCACCCGCACTTTTAATGTAGAGTCTCTGGTTCGCTGTAGCAGGGGTATCACTTCTGAAGTAATAATCTCCATTATTACCATTACCATTGTTGGGAACACCAGTGCCACTGTATAGGCTACTGCCAGTAACAAAGCCAAAGGGAGAACCAGCGCCGATTTGAATAAGGCCATTGCAGAAAATCGATTGCCCTACATAAATACTGCGAGGTCTGGTCGCTCCAGATGCTCCAATATCATAGGTATTATCTGGAACGAAGTACAACGCTCCACTTAAAGTGTTATTAACTGGAGCAGGATCGCCCATAGATGGACCTACATTATTAGGTGCAGGTCGCCAAACTGGCATTACCATCAGGTATAAGTCTCGGGGTCTACAATCTGTACCGCGTGATCGATCATCTTTTGGGCAAACTTATCAGCCCCAAATTCACGGTACATTCGGGCGAGAGTATTCATCCAGACAAACACTTCGGTTGGACTCCACTCCAACCAGTCCATAACAGCGCCCATTTTGAAGGTAACTGGTAGACCTGTATTGGGGTCTATTTCATCATACATCGGAGGCGGTGGTTTATTTACAGGACTTGTCACTTGAAATATTCCGCCAATTCTGGAGTGTCAGCAAACATGCCGCTAAACATTGCGGGATCGGCACCTAATGATTTGGCAAACATGATGAGAAACTCTGCATTATCCCGATCAGGTTTGTCTTTCAGTGCATCTAACTGATCGCGTAACTCAAGCTTCTTTGCATTATCCATTTGTGCAATAGCTGCGGGAAGCATAGCCTCAGCAAATGGCTTAATCATCTCGGGGCAAAGCCGCATGAGAAGTTCGTATACTTCATTATCCATCAATACGGCACCCCTAAATCAGCCCCATCAGATTCCGTTAATGTCGTCGTTTCGGGTGTCAGCAATTGCGTCTGGAACTTTTCCGACAACCCCGTTTGCATTGACTGTATTAACTGGAGTTTCTGTAGGTACTGTTCCTGCTCCGTTTCCAGTCGGTCCAGGCGCGCTAACATTGTCGCTTGATTGATTAGGCGACTGTCCCTGTCTATCCCAATGGATTCCGCTCGCCTGAGCAAACTCCCTAGCTGTAATTGAATTTGCTTCTGCTCGTTGTCGAGACTTAATAGATACAATCCTATTAGTCCAAATGCCAAGGCCGAGAAGCAGGACAATGGGATCAATAAATACAGAGGCTCTTGCCGCACTAGCGACAGGCATTCTGTTAATAACTCTGGCAAGGGAGGGATAGAGTAGCTTTTTCTCTCCATCGTATAGTCCACACTCCTGACCAAACATCATTACCACGAAAGCATTTGTGCTTCCCAGGCAAAGATTAGCCAGGGTCAAACTATCGGGAGAAAGGTCAGTAATCTTAGGCTCTACCTGCTGACCATCTACCCTCGCTTTCGGGGCATCTTCAGCTACGAGATTGTCAAACGGCGGATTCGAGACTTCTTCTGTGAACCTGTATCCTTCGGGGGTTGCGACGACTTCTTCACTGCTATGGAAGACTTCCGCTTTTGGTTCGTCTTTCCGTTCTGGCTGCTTTTGGAGTCTAACCCTGCCGCTTTTCGCGCCTCTTTCAGCCATCGCAAATCCTTCTCAGTAAGATAGATGTTATCATCATCTTCATCTTCTTCATCATCGTCATCGTCATCATCGGGCAACTCTATCTCGTATTCGTTGCCTTCTTCATCTTTGACCTTTTTAACTGGCATTCTTCTGCATCCAAACACTCCAGGCTAGTAGCACCATAATAGCCACATCTACCCACATGGTAACTACAGCCGCTTCTCTAGATGATACTCTCACGGCTGATTACCACCAGTAACAAATATCTCGTTGCCGTCGTATCCAGAAATGGCTATTACGGTGCCAATTATAGAAACTCCTTGCGCCTGTAATGTTAGGAATGGTCGGCCACGGCTAGGTAAACAACAACTACCACCGTTACCAAGCCTAACAGAATAACCAACGGGATCGGCATCAGTCCAAACTCTAAGAATCGCAGTAGCAGCGTTGACTACTGTAGAGATTACCCAATACTCTGGCGGACTGTCAGTCTTAATGCGTTGGATCGCGCCCGCTGTTAGTGGGCTCACATAGGTGACCGAGTTACTTCCCTGTCGGCTTTCGACCCCGATATCAAAGACCTCATACCACTTATTCTTGACATTATTAGGCTGAGGCCATTGAGGGTCTACAACATACTTACTATCAGCGTCGGGAGGTGCCTGTTGTACTGCGAACTGAAAGCCGTTATTAGCAGTAAGCGGTGGATTATTAAGCATTACGGCTCCAGATAGATTAGTTGAACGGGGCCTAAACTGTTGAATTGACTACGATTTAGCGTGTCCCAAACACCGTCATATCCAGGCGCAGAATTAGCAACCCAAAGATCGCTGCCACTAACACCCCTAATAGCCATAAAGTGATACATCCCCAAAGGATTGATTTGCCCAGTGGTGTTAGACATGATTGAGTACGCTTGGTCGTAAGTAACCCATGCTTGTTTGGCCTGTAAGCCGTAATGTGCATAGGCGTCAATAAGACACTGTGCAGACATGCAACCATAGGTCTCATTAACGCAGTTAGGATACCCGATAATGTTAGCCGCTTGTTCTCGCGTGAGCGATGGGTCTGTGTCAGTTGCGTTAATTACCCATGTGAAAGAACAGATGGAACAAGTCCAGCTTTGCTGCTGGGGTGCCATTGGGTAGTTGGCATCCCAGGTCAGCCTTTTGGGGCTTGTTCGTACTCACTTTCAACAACAGGTTTGTCGAGGTCTAAAGTGCCTTGGAATTGCGGATCGAGGGCATAAAGATAGGCTTCAACTGTATCTGCTCCAGCGGTCCATTTACCCTGAAGCATTGCAGCTAAAGCCTGTGTGAATAAGGCTTGTTGTTGCTGGAGTTGATTTAACTCTGCGTTAAACGCGTCGGTCATCTTGACTTATCCCACTCTATATGATGCTTTTTACAAAGCCATCTAAACAGTTTCGGATGGTCATAATCATAATGAGCCGCTTCAATACGACCCTTACAATCATCTGATTGTAGTTCACATTGATCGGGACGTTTTAATCTTCCTGCAGCAATAGAGTTATTTACCCAATTATGACAATCCGAAGCTTTTGGATGTTTCTTTCTCCAGTTATTTACGTAGCTTGAGTCACCCTCGTAAGACATTTATCAAAGCCTTATGCTTCATAAAACTATTACCTCTCGTACTTTGTAGCAACCACAAATCTTCTCTTTTGTCGGCTCGAATTCTGGCTTGTATTGATAGCCAGAACTCCAGTCATCTCCTAGCTCTACCTGACACTCTGGCCTTTGATGCTCCCTTACCCATACATGAAAGCGCTCAAAGTGTCCACAATATTCACATTCTTTCATGGCCTCTATTGTTGAACTTGACAGCCGATACCGTCATAGTGTATACTCTATGTTAGTGGTGGGTAGTCCTGTCTACATCGGGGCTGTTCTATTTCCCTTCTACAGTCCATCTAGACGGTGTAGATAGGCCCCACCAATTCCTACCTAAATAAAAGGGGCTAGCAGTCGCCAAACTACTAGCCCCGAGTCTCACGAAAGGATGCATTTCATGAGCTACCTAGATACTAACACACCCAGCCATAACCGTCAAGCACATTGTCGAGGCCCTCCATAACTATATGGTGGGCCTTTTTCTATGTCTTTTGATTACCTCTTTCCTGATGGGAAAGTCTCTAAATGCACCAGCCGTTTATGCTGTACGTGTAATGACGTTAGCATAAACGACTGTGAAGGAGCATCAATGGCTTTCAACTTTACGCGACTCTCAAAAGCGGAGGCTGATGAAGCTTTTGCGGAGCCTGATGATAAGCAGTCTTATTATGACCACAAACGTTCGGGTTCGGTCAAAAAGACTACTGTACTCTGTATCGATGGGGAAGGTAAAAACCTCAAAGGTACGGAGCTAACCAAGCGTCGAAAGAAGGGTAACTGGAGTTTTAGTCGCGAACAGGTTTATACGTACCTTGCAGCGTCAAATTCAGACAGCTCTTTTACAAGCGAAATCAGCAACTTCCAGGCGGGGCTTACTACCCTCGATTGTTTCAAGTGGCTGATGAACCTTCCAGCCGACGCTCTTATCGTAGGCTTTGCTTTCAACTATGATATCAACATGATGTTGGAAGCTTTTAGACAGCCCAAAGAAGCTAACCGATTGAAGCTTCTGTATGAAAAGCAGAGTGTTATGTGGAAGGGATATACGATCACCTATATCCCACACAAGAGTTTTAGCTTGTCTTACACCAATAAAGACGGTGTAAAGTCAACTAGAACGGTGTGGGATTCTTTTTCCTACTTTCAACTCTCCTTTGTAAAGACGCTTCGAGATTGGCAAATTGGAACCAATGAAGAAGTCGATCTTATTACGGAGATGAAAGCCAAGCGGTCTGAGTTCGACGATGAAAAAGACGAGGATGTAGCCTACTACTGTAAGATGGAATGTAGGCTTGGTGCTCAGCTCTTTGAGAAGGTACTTTCAAATACTCGTAAAGTTGGGCTAAAGCTGACCCGCTATGATGGTGCTGGAAGCGTGGCACATGCCATGATTAGAAAGCACAACATTTCGCAGTACATGATCCAGAAAACGAATAGACTACCAGATGAGGTTATTCTGAGTGGATATCAGGGCGGAAGATTCGATCTATCGGCTTTCGGTCACGTCGGTCAAGCATATGAGAACGATATCAACTCCGCCTACCCCTATCAAGCTCTGCATCTACCATGCCTTTCTTGTGGTGCATGGGAGTATCGTAGAGATTATGACGCGGGAGCACCTTGGTCTATATGGTTCGTTAGCTGGGATCTTGATAAATCTGCTTTGTGGTCCCCTTTCCCGTATCGTTTTGCTGGACATGGAGAAGGGTACTTGCGAAATGGATCGGGATGGTATTGGGCTAATGAAGTGCAAGAGGCTATCGCACTCTATCCCTCTGCCATTCAAGTACGAGAAGGATACGTCTTTCGTGTCGGTTGCAGCCATCGGCCTTTTGAATTCATTGAAGAATATTACAAATACCGAAACGAACTAAAAGACAAAGGTGACCTCGCCGAGAAGATGATTAAACTCGGCCTTAATTCGTTGTACGGAAAGCTGGCTCAAAATGTTGGGCGATTCGGAACTATACCAAAGACTCAATGTTATACTTGGGCGGGAATCATCACTAGTAACACCAGAGCTATGCTCCTTGCATCTATTCGGCAAAATCCTGCTGATGCGTTACTTGTCGCAACGGATGCAGTGTTCACAAGAGATGATCGCACTAACATTGAAGATGCAACAAGATTGGGAGGATGGAAAACTGAATCTATGCCCTACTTGTTCATCCTTACTAACGGGTTTTATCAATCTGTCTATCAACGGCAAGATGGCAGTTGGGGAATAAGGAAGAACAAGACGCGCGGCTTTCCCGAGACATATATGTACGCCCCGAAGCAGGAGATTAGCGACGACATTTCCAGCTGCCTCCAGGCGAGCAATATTCCGCTCAAAGGCATTCACAAGCAGGGAACAAATCACTGGAAAGAAATACGTGACCTTGCCAGACGATCTGATAGATTTGACTACTCGATCGTGCGACAGGACTTTATTACTGTCGGTTCTGCTATCGGAGATAATGCGGTCAATTTCGATGAATGGCGACATTGGGTCTGGCGGCCTCACACTCTCAAGTACGGTGAATTTGAGCACAAAGAATTGCGTGAAGGTCGCGTCTATCCAGGCGACAATCCGACCCCAAATGTACCATCGGCTCCTTATGCACCTGAAGCTTACCGCTTCGACGAAGAAGTACCAGTAGTATCAAATATCGACCAGCTGGCCGACAAACAAATCGTCTAACTCGGGCTTGACGGCGGGTACGGGCATCGAGTACAATCTAGGGGTGAAGGGAGTTCAGGGACCGCCAGCTAGGGCGGGGCATAGCGGGAATAAAAGTGACCTCCGCTATGTTGTAGTAAGTAGAAGGGATAAACAGACAGGATGATTACACAAGAGTTACTCGAAACGATGTGCGCGCAGTTGCAAGACATCGCGGACCAGTTAGACAAGGCAGAACAGGACGCCGATGAGGCGTTCAGTCACGCTGAAGACTTAGCCAAC
>Ga0126378_10004405_pt1 | contig 10749 bp, 11 predicted proteins | sample PanSoiMetPlot_23_FD_92587 | JGI IMG/M metagenome (GOLD analysis project Ga0126378, IMG submission 92587) | Tropical forest soil microbial communities from Panama - MetaG Plot_23 | ecosystem: Environmental > Terrestrial > Soil > Tropical forest > Bulk soil | place: Panama | collected 2016-02-17
AATGAGCGGCCACTGCTGGAGTGCATGGCTGAACCTCCTGGGTCTCGAGGTTTTTGTTCCGCCTGGCAGGACGTTTCGGTTCGACGCGGCACACAGAACACCCTACGACCGGGCTGTCAAGCCAAAATAGGCGCAGTGCTCGGCCGGCGCCCGGCGCAGTTGTCCGAGTCGTAGCACCTCCTCAAGAGTTCGAGCTCTTCGTGATGGAATTATTTCAGCAATGACGCGCCACAGCTCGCCGAGCTTTCAGTGGAGAAGGTAGCGGAGTGCGTACCCACCTGCGCAGATAAGTAGGATAACGGTCGTTATCCGAGTGCGATTCCAGTGTTCCAGTTGCGATGTACTCAGCTCCGAGATCTCAGCCATGATCTGGGTGCGTCTTACTTGCCGCAATTCATGGGCGTGATTACTCGCAAGATCGTGGTCCTGGGTGCACTCGTACACCCTGTCGAACACGGCTAGCGCGTTCAGTTCATCCTTAAGGCGTGCCAACGCCTTGTGCCGCCGCCACATATCGGCCCCTTTGATGTAGGACGTAAACGTTCTCGGGGGAGACCCAGTCGAGGTTTTCGTTCAATCGGCCTGGCAGGACGTTTCGTTCCGGTGCGGCACACACAGTACACCCAGCGATCGGGCTGTCAAGCCAAAAAACAAGCAGTGCCCGATACCTGACCAAAGGTGAGATGGACATAGACGCATTTTGCCGTTCCGCAAATCGCAAATCAGGCGATGAGGTTTGGCGAATGTCCTAGACGGGGGGGCGAGAACGAACTCATTTATAGATTTGGCACAAGCGAATGACAGCCGTACGACGCGCAACACCGATGAAAGAAGCGGACACCGGAGCATGGCCATGAAGAGTCCGGTGTCCGAGTGAAGACCTAATTTCTAGGGCTTGGCAGGCTTCTGGATAGCCACTTTCCAGAACGGATCTGCTGCTACCCACTTGCCAGACACATAACTTTCCCGCGGATTGAAGATGAACAGATTGGTCTGGGCACTCTCTATTGATGCGGCGGACAGATCGCTCAGCTTCTTCATGCCGTCTTCGCCCATCGATTGTTCGAACTGCTTTCCCATCACAATTTCCTGGTCAACTTCCGTTGCGGACTTCAAGGGAGAGAACACAGCGTAGGCAGTTCCGGACTGCTGCCCATACATTAGTTGGAAGGCAGCCCAGTGAACGTCCGGGATCTTCTCGTAAGCCGAGACGTACATTTTCGCCAAGTTTTCAAAGTCCTTGTCATGCCCCGGCTTGACGATAAACAAAGAGATCTCGAAATAGCGCATATGGGGGAGATCAACTACGGGCCGCAGACTGAGATCTTCCCGGTAGGTTAAGACGCTGGCATCAGCATCGCTTTGCAGGTCGCCATCGACGACCCCTGCATGATCCAACGCTGCCGACAGCGTCGCATTGTTCTGAACGGCCTGCGCATCTTTCTCCCAAGCGGCAAACGAATCGTAGCCGACTAGGAACAGGGAACGCGGCTTGCCGGACAGAGAATCCACTGCCAGATATTCAGTGGGCCAGTTGGCCGCGCGGAATGCCTGCACAAACATGCTCTCACTTTTTTCGTGGGTCGTGCCCGTCCTCCCTGGTTTGAGGAATTCGCGCATGATCACCAGCACTTTAGGCGGAGGCATTTCTCCGGCCTTTTCTTGTGCCGTTCCGAGTCCCGACCATCCAGCTAGAAAGCACAGCAGCAGTCCTAGGCCCATAGGTTTCCTCATGGACAACCTCCTCGGTGAATGAAATGAACGACTCCGGTATACAAACAGATGGGTTTGGGCAATGGCGGCTCAAACCGCCTTATGGCGACGAGAGAGATACGATCTCCTTCCGGGGGGAAGGGAGCGCGACGGTGTGGACCGAAACAGAGAATGCTGAGGCACGCAGCTGTCGAAACAGGGCGGAAACGTGCCACGCCCCCACCGGCGGGAATACTGATCACGCAGCAAGAAGAAGTCAAGGCAAAAATGTGACCAAGCCGGAATACAAGAGGAGCAAGCGACGCACCTCAGCCGGCCAATGAGAGAGCAGATGGAGGTTTTTCAATCGGGAGTTTGAAGCTTCCTAAGAGGAGAGTCGTCAAGAAGGCGCAGCAGTCCTCTCAATCGGTACAGGGTGGAATCCCTAGATTAGGCTTACCCCAGCTAGAACTTGTATCTCAGGATGATGCGATGCTCGCGATGGATCGTAGAAATCGCTCTACTGTTTGTCGTACACCGCGAAACCGCTTGCCTTCTTGCCCGCTGCATCCGTCCCACCCGTGTGAACCGTTCGGTTCTTGCCATCGGCAGATACCCACGATTCGACCACTAGTAGTGCTCTTGCTACCATTCTTAATGGTAAAACGCGGTCGTCCGATCTTCGTGTAAGACCTCGCGTCTGAAGTCGGATGACCGGTAACGGGATAGTCTTTCCCGTCAAATTTGCCTATCCACTCGTTATGCGTGGGCTCTCCATCCTTGTCAATGCCGTCGATCGCACGCTTTGGCCTTAGGGCGTGCCTGACGGCGCACCGGCGATCTGCCACGAGAAGGCCAGGAACGATGAAGCCGTCAAGTCGATGGCAGGTTCGACCGTCGAGTAGGACTGTACGAAATCCTTATAAACCGCTTTGCTGTTGAACTGTGCAAAGACGTCCACTCCGTTGGGAGGACACGCGACCATGCCGCTTAGAGTGCCTTTCGCAGCAGCCGAGTTCGGACCCTCTACTGCGGCTCCGGACAAGAACGGTGGACCGTTGGGGGGTGTGGGCACGAGATTCGTGACTTGATGCTGCATACACAGCGGGAACGTCGTGCCATTGTTCACGATGAGCGAAGTTCCCCAGGCGTTCGTTCCCAGGACGTTTGCCAACTGCCGGTTCGCATATGTCGCCGAAGAGGTGTTGTTGTTGAGCGTGCAAGCGGCGCCGAGCGAGACCAAGTTGTTGCACTCCGCCGCCATGACGGCGAGTCCTCCGCCGTGCGAGGTGGTGTCATAAGTAGCCCAGGTGAATCCGAAACCAAACGGATCAGTCGCGCTCTGGGTGACGGCTTTATTTAGTTGTTTCACCAGATCGACTACGAGTGCAGCCTGCGTGGTCTCGAGTCCGCTGGGATTTCCGGCGAGCGAAAACGCACGATACAACTCGAAGTGCGCGAGTCCGCTGACGTCGTAGAGATTCAGCGTGTCCGCCGCATCGTTGGGTCCGGTAATGTACGCGTTGGCCCAGTGAGCAGCCTGCTGCAGATAGTACGACGCCGGATGCAGATTGATCGGGCAACTACTGCCGCAGCCTTGTACGGCGAAGTACAGCTCCGTGGCACCCCACTCCATGTCATCGCGCCACTCGGTTTCCGGATAGAAGCTGAAAGGAATAGCGGTCAATAAATTTCCGCTGGGAGCGGTATTGGCGAGATCGAAAATATGCTCTGCCGACGTCAGACACTGATTCGCGTATGCCGCATTGCTGCTCTGAAAGACGTGATAGCAGAGTGCGAAATCGGCAGCCAGCCGTCCAGCGAGGTTGGGACTGATCAGAGCGCTGGTCTGAATCTGGTGTGACGAGTTGAGGGCTGCTGGATTGACGAACACTGGACGGTGGCAGATGTAACGATACAAAGAAGTGCATCCGCCATATGTGTCATCCGCCTGCGGCAGTCGCCAGATGTCGTGGTCGCTTATCGTTTGCGCGTTCCCATTCCCGATCGCCATCTGGTAATAGAGAATCTTGTTGGTGTCGTCCCACATTTCCTGCAGCCAGTCGAGCCCGAATTTGGCTTCATCGGGCCAGTGCAGGCCATTCTGCGTGACGCCGGCGCTGCCCATCTGATTGGGAAAATCGCGAATGCCGACCAGCATCATGCCGACCGTGTAGGTATGAGTTTGCACGAATTTCAGGTAGTCGCCAGCGTCCCACCAGCCTCCCTCGCCGTTGATCAGGGGCTGCGTTCCGTTGAATGTGGCCGCAGTAAGGTCTCCTGAAAAGCGTCCGTTATTGTTGACGTTCGGGGTGACGTAGACCTTAGCACTCTGATCGTTGAGGTGTCCGGCCGCGGTGCGCAGCGCTGTCGAGATGAAGTTCGGCCCGTCACGCTCGTTCTGATAGTAGAAGAGACTGTTCGAGAGCGCGCCATTGTAGACGTTTGCGGCGGTATCGACTTTGAAGCTTGGGGAGCTCGCGGCGATTGGCCCGCTTACGCTGATTGTGTAAGTTCCGGCCGTCGTGAAACTGTCGAAATCAACCGCATAGACGTCGGGATAACTGGAACTCCAGGAACCCAGGTTCGCTCCGATTGCCATGGGACCGAAGACGGTGGATCCACTGGAATTCTTCAGGACGAAAGTTGCGCCGGTTTCTGCGGCGGAGGCCATCAGGTATGCACGTTTGGCGGCGCCGGAAACGTAGCCGACTTGGTTGACGCGAACGTAGGCCGTCTGTGCGAATGTTGTCACGCTCAGGATTTGCAGCGCGAACAGGAAAGCGAGAGTGAAGCGAATTTGTGAACAACTGAGAGCCGAGGCGGGGATTCTCATAAAGCTCTCCGTAGTGAAAGGTTTTAATAAAACGCGTGAATACTGCTATAGGTCCAGGGAGTCTGTCAATAGGGAGAGTTGGGTATGGGTGGCAGCCGGAGAGGGCGGCGACAGCCCAGCAGCGGGGGTTGCCCCCCTGACCAGGGTTAAACTGGTTCTGCAAGAGTAGCCAGACTAGCGCGTTCGATTCGATCAGCGACACGTCAATGTTTCCCGTGTTACAGGCGAGATGCTTAGATGCCGGAGACGAGCCTATGTTCAAAATGAGCCGGAGGCGGACCATGTCCAAACAGATTACGGTCTCTGGCAGTTCGTATCTCGACACTCGAGACTCGTCCCAGCAAAACTCTTATGAATGTGTCCTCCAGTAGTGGGGGAGCTGGTTCCGATCTCTAATTGAGGAATCCCAAGGATGCAGAAATCGAACGACGCCCAGTCCGCCTGCGAGGATTCGCTCGGAGTTTCTAATGTATATCGTAATACGATACAAACTTCGGACTGCCAGGCAGTTTCGGAGATTCTTGCCGAATAGAAAAAATTACGGAACGAACCCATTAAGTCGTTTGTTTGCAATGCGACCTTCGCCGACTCAGGCAAATGATGGGTGTGGGAATATGATAGGCATCAACCGGGGCCGAGCCGAAGTGAGGTACGTTCCAGTTTGCGGTAAATCTGTTCGCCGCTCTTGACGTCCACGAACAAGCGCGCTCAAGCGCAAGCCAACCAAAATTAGCCAAACGGGGGAGTGATGCCCCACTTCAATGAAGGTTGTTGACAAGGAAGAATGAGCATTTTACGCACAAGTGTCGTGGCGTATTTGGTCTCCGTGCTCATATTGTTGATTGCCTTTTATGCCCGCGAGCGCGCCAAGTTCGGTCCCATCTCGGGGCGTACCATCCGCGTCATGACGGAAATCGCTGCCATGGTTGCATTGTTGCCGGCCGCGGCGTACGTACTATTTTCTCAGTTGATAAAGAATGCCAGGTAACGTTCCAGAGGGAAGAGGCTGAGCGATGAAAGTACAGCGGCGAGTATTGGTAACCGGTGCAGGCGGATTCATCGGTCATCACCTCGTCTCGTTTCTGAAATCGAAAGGCTATTGGGAGGGGGGTGGATCTTAAACCCCCAGAGTTTGCTTCGACGGAAGCGGACGAATTCGAATTGCTTGACCTGCGCGACCCGCAAAACTGTCTGAAAGCGACGAACTGGGTCAACGAGGTATACGCCTTGGCAGCGGACACAGGCGGAGTAGGGTTCGCGCCACGCGACCCCGCCGAAGTTTCGCGCGGAAATTCCCTGATTGATTCTCACTGCATCGAGGCAGCAAAACAAAATCGCGTCGGTCGCTTCCTTTACGTGTCAAGTACCAGTGTTTATCCGGAACTCAAAATCTCGACTGCTGGCGTTCCTTTGGCGTCAGAAAAGGACGAAGCTCATCACCGTAAATTCTCGAAGGATGGGGGAAGCTTTTCGGTGAACGACTTTGCCAACAGTATCGACAGGACTATGGTTTTCAGACACGCATTGTTCGCGTGCACGGCATCTACGGTCCAATGTGCCCTTGGCTTGGGGGCGTGAGAGAGTAGTGGCTGCATTGTGCCGCAAAATTGCGGCAGCGCGTCTCGAAGGACTGAATGTAATCGAGGTTTGGGGCGACGGCGAGCAAACACGATCTTTCTGTTACATCGATGATTGCGGGGCTGGCTTGCACGCAGCCATGCACTCTGATCACAGCGAACCATACAATTTGGGTCACGACCGTATCGTCTCCATCAACGAACTAACGCGCACCATTGCTGATACAGCGGGCATGCGGGTCAAGGCAAAACATGTTGATGGTCCCCAAGGGATTCGGACCTGTGAGGTGGAACACGCCCGCATCAAGGCCTTTCCGCGATGGTCCGCTGAAATTTCGTTGGAACGCGGGTTGCGACGGACTTACAAATGGATCGAGCAACAGGTCAAAGAGGCTGCTTCGGAGTATAGCTTTGGGATCGCAACGTTTCGTCGGCCGGACCTTTTTGATGGCGACATGTAATTTTTTTGAGGAAGATCATTCCAAGCAATCGCGTGAAAAATCTTGAGGTTCAAGGGTGTTCTATTGACCGGTAACGGAAGCAAGAATATTCCACCATCAAAGTCGGACGTCCAAAAACAACGAAAGCCGTACATAAAGCTCGCATTTCGTTACGAGCGAGTGTTCGAAACAATGGCGCTGGCGTGCGGCAAGACAAATCCGACCCAAGGTCATTGCCGTTTTCGCAAGAAGAGCATCGGTTCGTTTTCTTTATGAGTGTCCTTGTGGTCGCTGCTCATCCCGACGATGAAGTGCTTGGATGCGGCGGAACGATGGCGCGTTTGGCTAGCGAAGGGCAGGTGGTCAATGTGGCGATCTTGGGTGAAGGGATTACGTCGCGCCACGCTCAGCGAGAGAGCGCGGATCCCGCTGCTATCCAGGATCTTTATCGTTGCACGCGCCGGGTCGCTGATCTTCTCTCCGCAAAAGATGTCTCTTTTCATGGATTGCCGGACAACCGTTTCGACTCGGTACCTCTGCTGGATGTGATTAAGCTGGTGGAGGAGGCGATCCGACGCTGGCAGCCAACCGTCATCTATACCCATCACGGCGGTGATCTCAACATCGACCACCAAGTGGTGAACCGTGCAGTTCTAACCGCCGCACGCCCCGTTGAAGGCCAAACCATTCGTGAGGTGTACATGTTCGAAGTTGCCTCCTCGACCGAATGGGCATTTCAGCAACTTGCACCGGTATTCAAACCCAACGTATTCGTAAATATCGAAGATACATTGCCGCTGAAACTAGAAGGCATGCAACTTTACGAGAGTGAAACACGAAAGTTCCCGCATCCCCGCTCAGCTGAGGCTCTAACGGCGCTTGCGCAGAGGAGGGGCAGCACGGTGGGTTGCCGGGCTGCAGAAGCGTTCGAAATTGCGTACGTCATTCGTTGATCGGTGCAGGTTTCAGGAAGTCGTCGAAGGCCCCAGCACCGAGGTAATCAGGACGGGCCGCACAGTTAAAGCTACAATTTGCGCAACATGGAACTGAAGCACCTGGTGAAACAATTCAGCTATCGGATCGAGCCGAAGCCGGAGGGTGGATTCATCGCGCGTTCCACCGATCCCGCGATTCCTCCGCTGGAAGCCTCCACGCGGGAGGAGTTGCAACGTCGGATCGGGGAAAAGTTTTCAGCGGCGCTCGCGGAATCATTTCCGGGCTTGAAGATACCGGTGCAAACCAAGACCAACACCGGTAAGTTTGAGTTTCATATAGAGCGCAAGCCGGAAGGCGGCTTTTCGGTTCATTCCACTGAAGTCGGTGGCTCAGCGGCGTCCCCGGTGAATCACGAGAAGATGGATCACTTCGCTGAGGAGATGCTTGATTTCGTCGACAAGCATTTTCCGGATTTGAAAGAAGCGCTTATCGAAAAAGCGATGTCGCAGGGACAGATCCCGACGAAACCCGGAGATATTCCACCAGATACACTCGCAGCGCTGGCCAGCGCTCGAAATCTTCTTCCAACCAATCCGACCGCCAACGCGGTTGCGACCGTTACGACGTCGATTTCAAGGAACGGAAAGCCAGTCAATGGCAGTTTCGAAGATGTCGCGCGCGTCATAGACAATAACCCGATCATTCCGCAGGCAGGTGGCAACTGGAAGCTGTTCCGATTTCTGCTGGTAGCGCTGGGTCTTGCCGTTTTCGTCTATCTCGTCCTTCATAACGGTTGATCGACAAGCAGCAGCCGACCTTTCCTGGGAACGGTTCACCCACTTGCGTACACTGGCGGGAGCAAAAAATCAATCACTTCCACGTATTAACAATAAGTTATAGATAATTTCTATCACTTGCCGTCGAAAGACCCGCCAAACAGACCCCGCAGGCGATCTGTGGAATGCCCGTTCCGTGCGTTCTGGAGCCCGTGGCTGCATTTCAAAGCTTTGGGCGGCCCTCTGGGTCGTCTCGCGAGCTGGGACGCGCCTATAAACGATCCCTGCGCGAAGTTTGCAAATAGCTAACATTCGCTCCAGGTATGACGTTGTATTGCCACTGGGGTTGGTGCGCCACCGCGTGGATGTTCCTGACATCGCGAAGCTGTTATGCTGGCGAGCGCTTTTAGTGCCTTGATCGAATTTCGGGAGGAATGAGATGGGCTTTTCCCGTCGCGAATTTCTTACCACGACCGCGTTGGGCTCGCTTGCCTTTGGACTGGAAGGCCACGGATTGGAGAATGCTTCTCGGGTTACGGGCATGCACGACGCTCCGCCGCCGCAGTCTGGGTCGGGTATGGGCAAGAAGCCAATTATTGTCTGTGCCAACAACGGCTTTGCGTAGCTCGATCGCGCCTTTGAACACATCAGCAAAGGCGGCGATACGCTGGATTCGGCGATCCTGGTCGTTACCGGGCCAGAAGACGATCCGAAAGACGACAGCGTCGGGCTCGGCGGACTGCCCAACGAGGAAGGCGTGGTTGAACTTGATGCCTGTTGCATGCACGGGCCGACGCGGCGTGCGGGGTCGGTCGGCGGCGTCAGAAACATCAAGAACGTTTCCAAGGTTTCCAAAGCCGTGATGGAGCACACCGGACACGTGATGCTTGTGGGCGAGGGCGCCGAGCGCTTTGCGGTTGCTATGGGCTTTCCGCGAGAGAACCTGCTTACCGAGCACTCGCGCAAAATCTGGTTGTTATGGAAGGAGTATCACTCGACCGATGACTGGTGGGGCCCGGGGATTGCCGATCCCGGTTGGCAAGCGCCGGACGCCAAGCGCGACGAGAACAAGCCGCAATCGGAACTTTGGCGCGAACGAGTGATGCAGCTTGCTGAACGCGCCGGAGGCTTAGGGATCGAACCGGAGTCTCGCATGGCCGCAGTGCATCGCGTGCTGTTTCCGCCGACCGGCACCATTCACTGCTCAGCGCTGAGCGAGAAAGGCGAAATGTCGGGAATTACGACGACAAGCGGACTCGCGTTCAAGCTGCCCGGTAGGTGTGGAGATTCGCCCATCATCGGCGCGGGATGCTACACCGACCAGGACGTGGGATCCGCCGGCGCCACCGGCAGTGGGGAAGAGAACATCAAGGTCGCAGGCGCGCATACGATTGTCGAGAACATGCGGCATGGCATGTCGCCACAGGACGCAGGCATGGATGCCCTGAAGCGAATTGCGCGCAACTACAACAACGACGTGAACAAGCTGCGCTTCATGGACATGACCTATTACATTCTCCGAAAAGACGGCGCGTATGCGGGCGTTTCGCTGTGGGAGGGTTACTCGGAAAATAATCCTCATAGGATTGCGATCCACGATGGCAACAAGCGGGCGGCGAAGACAACTGCGCTGTTCAAGGGATACTCGCAGGAGTTTCCGCCATTTCCAAAAATTCCGCCGGAGTTGCTGAAGGATTCGGAGTACTTGAAGTAGATCGAAAGACCAAGGCCCGGGCACAGAGCCGGGCCTTTAAGATCGCGAGTGCTGGCGAAGTGTGCTACGACGCGGACGACGAACTCGACGTTCCGCCGCCTCCGCTCGATCCCCCCGATGTTCCCGCGAACGGATAGAAGTTGAGATTAGTGTTGTTGCCGATGGCCACGCTTCCTCCGAACAGGAGAGAGCCGTTGATTAACACCGGTGATGGAGTGTCCCCGTCGCCGGACGTGAATTGTCCCTGCGGAGCGAGGATGGTTCCGTTAAATACGGTGTTATTTCCCAGTTGGGCCGTTGTGGCTGCGCCAACGAGGTTAAAGATTACGCGATCGGGAGTGATCCCCGCCGGTCAGCAACACCGATGCCCCGTTACCAAGCTGCAAGCTGCCGGGGTCCGTGGCTGTGCCGACGTTGATGATTACGATCTCGGTGGCTCCGGCATTAATCGTGATCGTCGCCTTCGTGCCGGTAGTGATCGAGGGGAGGGCTATGACGTTGACTCCTGCGCCGCCCGGAATTGTCGTTGCACCGTGTGATCCCAATGTGATCGCAGGCAGCGATTGCGTTGCGGCTAGGTTGGCCAAGTTCGTGGAAAAGGGTCGTTGCGTCGGCTCCTGCCTGCGCGTAGATGACAGTGAGCTCAGGGTTCGTCCCGGAGGTGTCTGTTCCTACGGCGCAATCACCGGGCGAACTTACCGCGCCGCCACCGGTAATGCATTGACCGGCAATTTCGCTGTCGTTTCCAAGACAGATTCCGAACGGATTTCCGGCGCAA
>Ga0126378_10004406_pt1 | contig 10747 bp, 8 predicted proteins | sample PanSoiMetPlot_23_FD_92587 | JGI IMG/M metagenome (GOLD analysis project Ga0126378, IMG submission 92587) | Tropical forest soil microbial communities from Panama - MetaG Plot_23 | ecosystem: Environmental > Terrestrial > Soil > Tropical forest > Bulk soil | place: Panama | collected 2016-02-17
GCCGAAACGACTCCAGGGCTCCGCGTCCTCGCGGGCGGACCTTGTGGCTGATCGGGGCGGGATTGCTGGCGCTTCTGATCCTGGCGGCGCTTTTGGGCTGGCTGCCGCGCCATCTGCGCGCGAAGGAGCTTGCCAATGAATCGCGCCAGGAGCAACAGGCATTGCCTCAGGTCAAGTTCATTCGCGCGCAGACATCGGCGCCGACCGACGAGCTGATTCTTCCAGGCACGACGGAAGCGATTACTGACGCTCCCATCCTCGCCCGCGCCGATGGCTATGTGTCGCAGCGGTTTGTGGATATTGGTGATCACGTAAAAAAAGGCCAGATCATGGCGATCATTGGGGCGCCGGATGTGGATCAGCAGGTTGTGCAGGCGCGGGCACAGGTTGCGCAGGCGCAATCGGCGCTCAAACAGGCCGACGCAAACCTGCAGCAGGGCAAGGCCAACGAGGAGCTTGCGCGCGTGACGGCGGCGCGATATGACCACCTGGTAACACGCGGAGCGGTTGCCCGCCAGGACAACGACACGCAGCAGGCCAACTATCAGGCGCAGGTATCGAATGTCGCCGCCTTGGCGGAGGCGGAGAGCGCGGCATCGCAGAATGTAGAATCGGCTCGCGCCAATCTGCGGCGGCTGATCGAGTTACAGGGATTCGAGCGCGTCACCGCGCCTTTTGAGGGCGTCGTAACGCTACGCAACATCGACGTGGGAACGCTGATCGGCACTGGCGCCACGCTGCTGTTTCGCGTTGCGCAGGTGGATCGTTTACGTACCTATGTGAACGTCCCACAGCCGAATGCCCCGTCGGTAGCGGTGGGTGAGGAGGCGCGCGTGGAGGCAGCGGAGTTCGGCGATCACGACTTTTCGGGGCGCGTAACGCGAACGGCTGAGGCGCTCGACCCCACAACTCGCACACTGGTCACAGAGGTGCAAGTGCCTAATCCGGAAGGTAAGCTTCGGCCCGGAATGTTCGTAGATGTAAAGCTTCGGATCCAAAGGGCGAGCCAGCCGATTCTTGTGCCGGGTGATTCGCTTATCGTGGATGCGAAGGGCGCTCAGATCGGCGTGCTTCGCGACGTCAAGCGTGCGCAAATACTGAAAAATAAGGATAATAGCGGCAGACCGAAGGCGACGACCGTCGAGGGCACAGTGCACCTGCAGAATGTATCGTTGGGACGGGATTACGGGGCGGCGACGGAGATCGTATCCGGGCTCTCACAGGGTGATCTGGTCGTCGTGAACCCGAATGATAGTGTTCGGGAAGGCGTGCGCGCACAGGCAACCGAAACCCAGGCGATACTCGACGTGGAGAGCGGGTCGGCGGCGCAGCAGAAGCAAAACGCCAACAGCGAAAAGCTGCAGAAGCAGGCTGGCGCGGAGCCGCCGGCGAAACGGCCTTCCGAGATGAAAAAGAAGCGAGGCCCGGGGTTTTGACGCAGCTTACGGACAGCGATTTTCTCCGGTCGATCGGCGTGACGCCGTACGAGCCGGAATTTTTTGACGACGAGATTCGCGCGCGGCGCCGTGACCGAGTCATTCAGGTGTTCGCTGTGCTTCAGTTGATCGCTATGGCGGCAGCGCTGGTCTGGACGGCTGTTTAACGCTCGGCGAAACACCGCATGAATAATGGGGTGGTGAACCCCGTCTATGTCAGAGACGCCTCCGGATTTACCGGCTGGGCGGACGACGTTAAGATCCCTGCCAACAAGGAGGAACTTTCCGCGGTGCTGCGCGAGGCGTCCGCGCGGGGCGTTCCTGTAACGGTGATCGGGGCCGGTTCGGGGCTGACGGGCGGCCGGGTGGCGCGCGGCGGCTGGGTGGTTTCGCTGGAAAAGTTCCGGCGGATGGAGGTGAACCAAGGCTGCGCCCACGCGGGCGCGGCGGTCACTCTGATCGATATCCGCGATGCGGCGACGCCTTCCGGGCAGTTTTACGCGCCGGATCCGACTGAAATTACGGCGTCCATTGGCGGCACGATCGCGACGAACGCCAGCGGATCGCGTAGTTTCCGCTTCGGCGCGACCCGACGCCACATTCTTTCGCTGCGCGTCGCGTTCATGGATGGGTCGGTCGCTGAGTTCCGGCGCGGGGAAAAGATCGACTTCGACGTTCCGCATATCGCGCTGCCGCACGTCCGCAAGACAACGGCAGGGTATCGTTTGGAGCCGGGGATGGACTGGATCGATCTGATCTGCGGCTCGGAGGGAACGCTTGCCGTGGTGTTCGAGGCGGAGATTGCGCTGCTGCCGTTACCCGCTCATCTGTTCGCCGGCGTCGTCTTTTTCGGCTCCGACGAGGCGGCGCTGGATGCTGTGGATGCCTGGCGTCCGGTGAGCGACCTCAGGATGTTGGAATATGTGGGCGCATCCGCGCTCGATCTGCTGAGGGGACGGTATCCAGAGATTCCCGCCCAAGCCAGGGCTGCGCTGCTGATCGAGGGCGAGGAAATCGACGGATGGGATGAGCGATTGGAATCGGCGGGGGCTCTGCTCGAGGCGTCGTGGTTTTCCGAGTCGGCGCGCGACCGTGAGCGCTTCCGCCGATTCCGGCATTCGCTTCCCGAGATCGTGATTGAAACGGTGTCGAAGCGCGGGTTTCAAAAGAAAGGCACGGACTATGCAGTCCCGGTGGCGCGCAACCGCGAGATGCTGGCGTATTACCGGCAACGACTGGACGATGAGATGCCGGGCCAATACGTTCTCTATGGGCATATTGGCGATGCGCACGTCCACGCCAACATGCTTCCAGCGACAGAGGGGCAGGCGGAAGCCGCGAGCGCGCTGATGACGGAGTTCGCGCGAAAGGCGGTGGAACTTGGCGGCACGGTTTCGGCCGAGCATGGCCTCGGGAAGAGCAAGGCCTACCTGTTGCCGCTGCAGTTCCGCGCGGAGGATATCGAGGCGATGAAGGCGGTCAAGCGACGGTTCGATCCGCAGTGGCTACTAGGGCGCGATACGCTGTTTCCGAGTCCACACAATTAATGGGTCCTGACAATCTGGCAGAACGCACGCGGCGGCGCGTCACGTTGCGAGCGATGCCATTCCTGATTCTGGTCTACGTAACCGCATACCTCGACCGCGCGAACATCGCCATTGCGAAGTTACAGATGCAGAGCGCGCTGAGCCTGACCGATGAGGTGATCGGGTTTGGCGCGAGCATTTTTTTCATCGGCTATTTTCTGCTGGAGATCCCGGGGACCCTGATCGTCGAACGCTGGAGCGCGCGAAGGTGGCTGGCGCGGATCATGATCACCTGGGGAATTGTGGCGACTCTTTCGGGATTCGCCGGCCTGATTCCTGTACCCCTCAGTGTGCGTCAGCAGTTTTACTGGCTGCGCTTTTTGCTGGGCGCGGCGGAGGCGGGTTTCTTTCCGGGCGTAGTCGTTTATCTGTCTCATTGGTTTCGAGAGCAGGACCGAGCGCGGGCTAAAGCGTGGTTCATGATCGCGCAGCCGCTTTCGATCGTGATTGGCTTGCCGATTTCGCGTTGGATTCTTGAGACGGCTCATTGGTACGGCCTCGCCGGCTGGAGGTGGGTTTTTATTCTCGAAGGACTGCCGCCGGTGCTGCTCGGGTTTGTGACGCTGTTCTACCTCACGGACCGCCCTGCGCAGGCCAAATGGCTCAAGGACGATGAACGGGAGTGGCTGGTTGGGGAACTTGCGGCGGAAGAGCGGCGGCGGACCGCCGCCCGCCGCACGGGCATTATGGACGCCTTGCGGCAGCCTCGCACGGCTTTGCTGGCAGCTTCGTTTTTTCTGATTGTGACTGGCAATCAGGCGATCCTGGTTTTCCTGCCGTCGATTACGGACAACATGAAGAGCATGTCAATCGTTTGGCGTACGGTCGTTACCGTACTGCCATACGTCTGCAGCATCGGCGGAATTCTGTTCAACGGCTATCTCGCGTCGCGCACGCGGCGGCCCACGCTCCACACGGCTATTCCCATGTTGATGGCCGGCGTGAGTCTGGCGATGGCCATCCTCTCCGGCTCGAATCTGGCGATGGTGATCTCGTTCCTCTGCCTTTTGGGGTTCAGCTTTCAGGCTTATCTGCCGGTGTTCTGGAGCATTCCGTCCGGGTTTCTGGGTAAGTCGGCCGCCGCGACCGCTGTTGGTCTGATCAACTCGTTCGGGAATCTTGGAGGATTCGTAGGCCCTTACAGCTTTGGGTATCTGCGAACACGCACTGGCGGATATGAGACTGGCCTTTGGTGTCTTACGGCTTGCATGATCGGCGCGGGAGTTCTGGCGTCGTTTATCCGGCAGGATGCGCCGCATCGTCGTCCGGCGCAAGCCGCGGGAGAATGAACGCGTATTCGAGCGCCTTCTCGGCGATCTTCTGATAACGGCCGGAGGGCCCGCCGTGTCCCGCTCCCATATTGGTTTTGAGAAGAATCACGCTTGCGGCGGTGTTGCGATCCCGTAGTTTCGAGATCCACTTCGCTGGCTCCCAGTAAGGGACACGCGGATCGTTCAGCCCGCCGGTGGCCAGAATGTCGGGGTAGGCTTTACGCTCGACGTGTTCGTAGGGCGCATAAGAACGGATGTACTCGTATGGGGGCCACTCGTTGGGATTGCCCCATTCGTCGTATTCGGTCACAGTCAGGGGAAGAACCACGTCGAGCATCGTGTTAACCACGTCGACGAAGGGTACTTGCGCAACGGCGGCGCGGAAGAGTTCGGGTCTGGCGTTCAGCACGGCTCCGATGAGCAGACCTCCGGCGCTTCCGCCTGCGATCGCAAGGCGGTCGGGCGATGTGTAACCCTGGGCGATCAGATGTTCCGCACAAGCGATGAAATCGGTGAAGGTGTTCTTTTTCTTCATGCGGCGGCCTTCGTCGTACCAGATTCTGCCCAGGTCGCCTGAGCCGCGAATGTGCGCGATCGCGAAGATGACGCCGCGGTCGAGGAGGGAAATCCGCTCCGGGGCGAACGAGGGTTCCGTGACGATTCCGTAGGCTCCGTAGCCGTATAGATAAGCAGGATTGGGCCCATCGAGGCGCGCTTCTTTTCGATAGGCGAGGGAAATTGGGATACGGACTCCGTCGCACGCGGTGGCGTAGATTCGTTCGGTCGCGTAGTCGTCCGAACTAAAGCCGCCGAGGACCGCATCGCGTTTCTTCAGCTCGCGTTCGCGCGTCTCCATGTCGTAATCGAAGACGGACCGCGGCTCGATAGGCGAACTGTAGACGAACCGGAAGCGCGTCGTTCGGTATTCGGCGTTATGCTCGGCGTGGATCGTATAAACGGGCTGGTCGAATGCGACAGTGTGATCGGTTCCGGCGCCCGGGTTGAGAATGCGCAGTCGTGGAAGGGCATCCGCGCGTTCGAGCAGAACCAGATGGCTTTCGAATGCCTCGACGTGCTCGATGGCGACCTCAGTCCGGTGGGCGATGATCTCCGCACGATTCGCGGGTGAGGGATCCGAGACCGGGGCGCGAAGCAATCGGAAATTGCGGCCGTTTTCGTTGGTCCGGATGTAAAACCAGGGCCCGTGATGCTCAACGAAGTACTCGATTTCGTCGCGACGCGCGTTGATCAGCCGGAATTCTCCATCCGGTGCGCCAGCATTGAGGTAACGAACTTCGCTCGACGCATGGCTGTCGACTGTCAGCAGCAGGTAGCGGCCGCTACGCGTCCTTCGGATTGAGACATTGAACCGCGCATCGGACTCTTCATAAACCAGAACGGGCGCCGAACCCAGACCAATGCGCACACGCCACAGCCGGTAAGGGCGTTTCGTGTCGTCCAGAGTGGTGAAGAAGAACGTGGCGCTGTCCGCCGCCCAATCTGCCGAGTAGTAGACGCCCCGTATTTCGCCCGGAATGCTTTCGCCAGTTTCCAGATCGCGGAAGCGCAGAGTGTAGACTTCGGACCCGTCCGTGTCGGTCGCGTAGGCGAGACGTTTTCCGTCCGGGCTGACCTGGTGGAAAGCCAGCGAGAAGTAGTCGTGCCCCGCCGCAAGCTGGTTGCAGTCAAGCAGGATCTCTTCCCGTTCCGTATTCAAGGCACGACGGCAATGAATCGAATACTGGCAGCCCCGCTCGGTTCTCGAGTAATATTCGTAGTCCCCGAGCTGCCAGGGAACGGTGGAGTCGTCCTCCTGAATCCGCCCGACCATCTCGTTGTACAGTTGCTGCCGCAGGTCTCCCGCGGGTTGCAGGACCGCATCCGTATATGCGTTTTCGGCCTCGATGTAGGGGATTGTTGCGGGATGCTCACGATCGCGAAGATAAAACCATTCGTCGATTACGGTTTCGCCGTGGACCGTCCGTGGCTTCGGGATTTTCGGTGCGGAAGGAGGGACCATCACCGATACGCCGCCGCGCGCGACGCGATTGGAATCAATGGCATGCGGGCAAACCCTTACATGTACCACGCCTGCTGTCCTGATATCCTGAAGGTTTCGACCTGAATTATTCCGAGGTAAATCCGAATTGGCATTAGTGGAAGGCTGCAAGCACGAGTTGGAGATCTCCGTCCCTGCGCAGGACGTGGAGCGTGAGACCGGTAAGGTAACAGAGCAGTTTCAGAGCAAGGCGCATCTGAAGGGTTTTCGACCCGGCAAGGCGCCTTTGTCCCTCGTGCGAAAGAGCTTCTCGAGCGATATCCGCCAGAAGGTTCTGGAGAACCTGGTACCCCGGTTCTTCGAGGCAAAAGTAAAGGACGAGAACCTTCGCATGGTGGGGTCGCCGAGCATCTCCGACGTTCATTTTCACGATGGCGAACCGTTGCGCTTCAAGGCGCAGTTCGAGGTTTACCCCGAGTTCGACCTGGCTGAGTATCGTGGCGTCGAAGTGCCTTATTCCGAGCCACAGGTTACTACCGAAGATGTCGACAAACGCATCGAAGAGATCCGCGAAACGAAAGCGCAATATGTGAACGAAGAACCGCGCCCGCTCGCGAACGGCGATTACGCAGTGGTGTCGCTCGAAAGCCTTTCCGGGACCGACGAGGGCATCAAGTCGGATGAGGTGCAGGTTCTCCTCGGCGGACCCGAAACGCTCCCGGGCTTTACCGAAAACCTCACCGGCGCGTCGGTGGGCGATGAGAAGGAATTCGATGTCACGTATCCGGAAGACTATGGGCGTGAAAGTCTCGCGGGTAAGACTGTACGTTTCCACGTCGCGGTGAAAGGGCTGCGCCGCAAGGAACTGCCCGAGTTGAATGACGAGTTCGCAAAAGACATGGGCGATTTCGTCACGCTTGACGAATTCAAAGAGGCGGTTCGCAAGTCTCTGTTGGCGCAGCGTCAGAACGAGGCGCAACGGCTGGCGAAAGACAAATTGGTCGAGAAACTTGTCGACGCCAACGAGTTCCCGGTACCGGAAGTGTTTGTCGACCGGCAGATCGAAAGCCGCGTAGAGCAAAGGCTCAGGGCGCTCGAGCAGCAAGGGATCGACCCGCGCTCATTCAACCTCGATTGGTCGAAGGTTAAGGAAGCTCAGCGCGGCGATGCGCTCCGCGAAGTCCGGGCATCGCTGATTCTCACGAAGGTCGCCGAGCGCGAAGCGATCGGAGCGACGCGTGAGGAAGTGGACCGCGAAGTGGAGCGAATCGCGCGGCAGGAGCGCGAGCCGATCGCCGCTGTTCGGAAAAAGCTCACCGAGAACGGAACAATGGACCGAATTGCGGCGCATATTCAGACGGAAAAGACGCTGAATTTCCTGTTTGAGCACGCGACCAAGACGGCCGAGGTTCCCGCCGAGACGCCGACCGAATCCGGACAATAAGCCCTCGTTAATTATTGTTAACAATGGGGTTACGCGTGCCACGCCATAACCCGGATCAAAATTTCCGATTGGCCTTTTTGGCCGGCCGCCGCTAGACTTGGAAACATGAGAGGCACTCAAGCGGAAGAAATGCTTTGCTGTTGCCTGACAATATCGGCCAATCGTTGTCGATGTCGCCGTTGTCCTTGTCTTGGTTGTCGATGTAACGACAATTAAGATAAACGGCCTCGGTTTTCAGAAATTCACAATCCCTTGTTGGATTTACCCCGCCCGCGAACCTGACTTCGCGGGGTGGCATAGTCGGTCGCGCGAGCTTTATCCGCGCGGCAGCGCAAATCCGTACCTGAAAGGACATCTATGAACACTAAGCTTCGGACGCTGATCGCGTCCTCCACTCTCGGTCTGTCGGTGGCGGCGTCGCCCGTTTTCGCCGGCGAACTGGAACCCCTTCGCGTCACTGTACCGTTCGCGTTCACGGCGGGCAAGGCCAGCTTTCCCGCAGGGGACTACACGGTATACGAAAACGACGCGCATCTGCTTACGATTCGCGGCATGAAAGCAACCGCTCTCATCCTCGGCACTCCCGGCGCGGATGTCGAGGATGACCGGAATACGCTCAGCTTTGAGCGCACCGAAAAGGGCTACGCCCTCAAGGCCGTGCGCGCGGCGGGGAAATCCGCCGTCGTGCCCGCCACGGTTCACGGCGAGCGGTAAACGACCGGGATCACCCGGCTATGCGGGGACCGGCGCTCGGGGGGCCGGTCCCTCTTCTTTCGATTCAGGGTTTAATGCACACAAAGGTCATGAAATGACCATGCGCACCAGGGATCTCGCCGACGATCCGCAGTCCCGCATGAACGTTTAAGAGCCAGCGAATCGCCTCCAGCGAGAAAAGGTAACGGAAATTCAGCAGGATGCGCTCACCGCGCGCCACCAGAATGTCCCGTCCCGCGGCGATCAGCCGCAAATCGCGGAGCGTGTGGAAGCGGCGCGTCAGGATGAACAAGCCGTCGAGCCGGTCGTCCGGCTTTTCGGCATATTCGAGTCCTCCGTCGTCCGTCGTCAGTCCCGCGGCGACGAGCGGCGCGAATGCGAATTGGCGTTGTTCCTCACTTGGCGTCAACGGACTTCCACCGTGTATCGTCGCGTCGGTAATCAGAATGTCCCCTTTGTGCATGCATTTCGCGACATTCACCGCCTGCTCGAGGGGGTCGAACCCCGCAAGAGTATTTCCCACCATCAGAAACAGACGAGGGGCCTCACTGACATCGGCGGCGAGCAGCAGGTGCATCGGGCTGGAGATATCGGCCTTGATGCCCAGTACCTCGCAATCGTCTTGTTCCGCCCTGGCGCATGCCATCTCCAGCAGGGTCTGGCTCGCGTCCACCGGGAAGTATTTGACGTTTCTTCCCGCATTGGCGAGCGATTTCAGCAGCAACCGATCTCTTGACCCATCTCCCGCGCCGAAGCTGATTACGGGCATGCCTTTGCCGAACTGTTTTGTAAGATCGGGCGCCTTTGCGGCCAAGGTCTCCCAAGTGGCCTGCAACTGCTCCTCTGAACGCGCCGATAGCGTCTGCCAGGCTTTTACTGAGGCCGGGCTCCAATAAAAGAACTTCTCAGGGATGTCGCGGGCTTCGATCGACTCCGCAAACTCGTCGGCGATTTCCGCTTCGGTAAGCAGAACCTCAATGGTCATTCCTCACCAGCTTACTCTGCGCGGAAATCCAGTCGCTGTTTCAGGCCAGGACGGCGCAGGCCATGGAATGTCAAACTGAAAGTGCCAGATCATGCCGGAATTCTGCACCTGCGGAACAAGACTCGTCGAAGGGGCGATGTTCTGTCATCGCTGCGGAAGGCCCACTGCCGAGCCCGCGGCGATTGAGGACACGCCGGCGGAGCCGGTCAGCCAGCCGATAACGTCTCCGGAGTCGCCGCGCCTCAAGGCGGCGGCTCTGCCCGTCAGTTTCAGTAACCCTGTTGCGCTGCGGGTGGCTCTGCTGATGTCGGTGGTGATCATCCCCATCGAATTGACGCCGTTTCTGAATATGCTTACGTTTCTCTGGTGGGTCGGGGCGGGCTGGTGCGCAGTGATTCTTTACCGGCGGCTGACAGGCTCCGTGCTGACCGTGCGCGCGGGAGCGAGGCTCGGCTCGATTACGGGAGTGCTGACGTTTCTGGGCTACGCGATCGGCATTACGGTTACGGTATTATTCGCGGGCAAACAGCTGTTCGACCAGATGGAGAAGCAGAATCCAGACCTGAAGCAGGTCGTGAACGATCCGCCCATGCTCTTCGCCGCGCTGGTAATGGCGCTCGCGTTTCTGTTCGCCGTGGTGGTCGCGCTTTGCGCCGCCGGGGGGGCGTTGGGAGCGCGCTACGCAGCCCGCAAGATGAACCGCTCGGCTTCCTGAGTCTTAGTGCGAGAACCGGCTCGCCACCGGGACGGGCAGCGGGGCCGCCGGCCCCTTGATGACGGACCACAGAATCGCGTTCAGTTCGTCGTCATCGATTTCATCGGCATCGTCAAAACGCATCTTGTTGGTGCGGATTGACGCTGCGGTATTCGGCGGATTCAGCACGTTGAGCGGCGTGAGCGCCTTCTCGGTGGAGAAGGGCTGCGCGCCGGCAGTGGTCCCGAAAACCGCGAACATGGGACGTGCCGCGGCGTCATAGGTAGTCAAAGGGCGAAGTCCGAGAATTAACTCCATAGTTCGCAGGACCGATTCCTGGTTGTACATCGTGCTGTTGACTGTGCCGCGCCTGACCCACGGCGAAATGACCCAGCAGGGCGATCGATGAGAGTCTATATGGTCCGGCCCGTTTTGCGCGTCGTCCTCAACGATGAAAATCGTCGTTTCGTTCCAAAAGCGGCTCTTCGACACCGCATCGACGACCATTCCGACCCCCTGATCGTTATCCGCGGCCAGAGAAAGCGGAGAGAGCTTTCCCGCGGCCGCGCCGTTCGTGTGATCGTTGCCCATGCGCATGAGCAGGAACTGGGGCATGGA
>Ga0126378_10004407_pt1 | contig 10746 bp, 10 predicted proteins | sample PanSoiMetPlot_23_FD_92587 | JGI IMG/M metagenome (GOLD analysis project Ga0126378, IMG submission 92587) | Tropical forest soil microbial communities from Panama - MetaG Plot_23 | ecosystem: Environmental > Terrestrial > Soil > Tropical forest > Bulk soil | place: Panama | collected 2016-02-17
CGATCAGCGTGCCCTTTCCGACCAGGCCCAGACGCTTCGCCACGTAGCCGCGGACCGATGACGACTGCATTCGAAGGAGACACCAAGATGAACTCACCGAAGCGCCTGGCCAGAATCGCGGGCGTCCTCTACCTGCTCGTCGGCATCTTCGGCGGCTTCGCCCAGGGATATGTCGAACCCAAGGTGTACGTTGCCGGCAACGCGGCGGCCACGGCCAGGAACGTAGTCGCCAACGCCGGACTTGTCCGCGCCGGTGTCGTCGCTGAGCTGTTCGATTCGACCATCTTCGTCTTCCTGGCGATGACGCTCTACGTGCTGCTTAACCATGTGCACAAGAGCATGGCCAGGGCAATGCTGGTCCTCGTCACACTCTCCGCGGGTATCAGCTGCCTGAACGTTGTCTTCGAGTTTGAGGGCTTGCGCGCCGCCACCGACAGCGCCTATGCAGCCGCGCTTGGCAGCGCGGGTTCGAATGCGCTCGTGATGCTATTGCTCGACACCCAGCACCACGGCGTCCTGATCGCCCAGATCTTCTTCGGGCTGTGGCTGGCGCCGCTCGGCTACCTTGTGTACAGGTCAGGGCTGTTCCCGAAGGCGCTCGGCATCGTCCTGGTCGTCGGAACCGTCTGCTACCTGATAGACGTACTCGCGCTGTTCCTCGTGCCCGACCTCGGCCAGAAGATCGCCGCCTTCATTGTCATCCCATCCGCCATCGCCGAGGTGTCGACCGTGCTGTACCTGCTCGTGATCGGCGTCAGGACGGTTAAGGGCGAGCGCACGATCCCCGTCGCGGCTTGAACGCTACCGCACAGCGGTGGAATGCGGTTCGGAACTGGTTACCCCGAGAGGCGCCATGCCGCACCGCCGGATCCGCTACGAGGGAGAGGCATGCTCCGAATGAGGTCCACGGATCCCGATCACGTTGAAAGCGGACACGGGCCGAGCGAAGCCTCTAAGGGCGAGGTCACCGGCCGGCGCCACCTCGAGTTGGGCTGGGACCAGGGCGGACAGTCGATGCGAGATCAGGATCTGCCCAGACCTCGCCTCGGCACAGAGGCGCGCCGCCAGGCTGGTGACCGTACCGATCGCGCCGTAGTCCCATCGCCCTAGAAGCCGATGGTGCCGATGGTCGCGGAACCGGTGGCCATGCCGATGGCGACGCCGAGATCGTATCCGAGCCGGCGCCACGTTCGTGCAAATCGCCGGCGCGCTCGCGCATCGCCGGCGCCAACTGCAGCCCACGCTCGGCCGTGTTAATGAACGGCATCGCGCTTCGCCGCCGCCTCGCCGTGCGACACGTGCCGGAGGGCGACGGCATCGGCGGTCCCGGTGGCGGCCGGCCGGTCGCGCCGTTCTTCCGGCCCGTCTCACCCGCCCCCTCTCCTGCAGGCACCGTGATTCCGCTGTTCGACGGCTCCACCCTCTCCGGCTGGCGGCTTGCCGGACGGGGTACTTCCACGCGATCGACGAGTCCCTGCAGTCGGTGCCGAGCTTCGATCTCGGCCTTCTCTGGTGCAGCCGACCGATCCCGGAGAGCTACCGGCTTGAGCTCGAGTTCCTGATCCGCCGGGCCGACACGGCGTCTTCCCGCCCACCGGCTCGCACGGGTTGACGACGTCTCTATGCCACCATGCGAGACGGGATGTCTGGCCCGGGCAGCGGCAGGAGGTCCCGGCTAGCAGGCAGATCCGCGCCGCGATCTACGAAGCGCTGTGGCAACTCAGTGCGTCAGAGCGTAGATGACCCCGGCGATGATCAGGTAAAAGGCGTAGCTGCCGACTACAACGCCCGCCATCGCCACCACCTTGAGCGCGGTACCGATCGGGCGCCTGGCCAGCCATAGGTTCACGATCAGCCCAATCGCGCCAATCGCCCCGCCGATCAGGCCACCAATGGCGATCACGCCGATAGGCAGCAAGCTGAGCACCAGCTGCCACCAGCGGAGGCCTCGGAATTGGGCGAAGCGATCTCTCTTCGCGACAGGCTCCTGGTCTTTACCGCCCAGTGGTTGCTCCATGTGAACTCCTCCCTACCTGCGAATTGGCGAGCAAGCATGACACACGGGGCCTCCGCGGCACCAGTCCGGGCTAGAACAAAGCCCACCGACGGTGGCGGCCGCCACCCCGCACGTCGATCAGATCCCAGTGATCGACATCGGTCAGGTGGTTGCAGCGGGACGCATCGAGAGTTGCTTCACACGGATCGTCGGTGCGCCGACCGGATGTTAGGCGCTTCCGGGCTACTCGACTAACTTGGGCCGACGCAGGGTCGTTCCGGCTCTCAGCCTGGCTAACCGATCAGGCAATTCATACGTCAATCGCAGCAGCTCATCGAGGAAAGCAACTAGGCCAACTGCATCCTCTTCCTTGACGGAGTCAAGGCCGTCCTCGTGGGGATGGCCGAGCATTGCCCTACCAAGCGAATTTGAAGTGCCCAATCGACAAGCCCCGGGTGAAAGACTTGCGCCCTGCCCAACTCTTCAATCTGGTCGTAAAGGCGCGTATCGCGTTTGGCCTTCTTGTCAACACACACGCCCCGGATCGCCCGCAGCGCATGGTTCGATACACTCAAGCAAGTATCGCCCAGGACTTCAAAGGCGGGGGCGGCGTCATGGACTTCGCGAGGGCACTCCAGGCGGGGATGGAGCCGAGTGAACTTCCTCCGATCAGGGTGTTCACGCGGAATGGCAGCCTGTACTCGCTGGGCCATAGACGGCTGTTTGCTGGACAGATGGCAGATGTCTCACTTCCCTACCAGATGGCAACTCCACGAGAGATCATCACACAATCGTGGAAATTCAGGTCGACGAATGGCGGCGCAGGCATACGGAAGAGAGGAGTGGGGTACTTCTCGTGGTTTGAGGGCCGGTAGGTTGCCGATATTCAGCCGCCATGATGGCAGGCATCGGGTCATACGTATTCTTCAGGAACTTCACCTTGACCTGAAGAAAGGCAAGGGCTCAGGTTGGGAGAACGATACGCTGCCGAGCTACCTGGAAGCCCTTGCGGGATGGCTTGAGGACTGTGAGGGCTATTACGCCAACAAGGGTCGTCCCCTGCCGCTGGATGCCTGGGAGATCATGGCGGACGCGCTGAGAGCAGCGCGCATCTACGAATAGCCGGAGTACCATCGCACTGGCTCACAAAGTTGTGGGGCGGTTGGTAATCGTTCTCCCGCACGGACCACGCAGTATTAGAGCACCGGCTGCAAACCATGTCTCTACACTTGAAACATACGCTGGAACGAGGCAAGCCTCGTGATGGTGGTGGTGAATCAGGCTGGCAGCTGTCTCCGCGGAGTGACCCCTGACCCGGAGAAGGGCGTAGGCGACCAAAACCGAGCGCCGGCGCCCCTGCTGGCAGTGAAATGAAGACCGTATGTCGGGACTGTCATCGAGTGCTCGAGCCGCGAAGTGCACAGCAGCAGACCATCGCCGCGCATGCTGCCTGAGGCCGCTGTCCCACATCGGAGCGTGAGTGACGCGCGACGAGCCGAAGATCGATCGCTCTACTGTCAGGTCCAGATAGCGCGCCTGCAGGTCGATCAGCTTTGCCTGGGCCTCGGCCTGGGTCTGCGCGTACACCGTCTTACGGATGCGTCGCCCGTCCTGATCGCGACCGGCCGATATCCGCCACCCAACGTCCATCCGGGTAGCGGTAGACCGAGCCGGCATTGTTCGCGCGCTTGGCGCGCCTTCTCTTGATACCCACCGTGATGCCCACGCGAGGGGTATTAAACTGGTCCGCTCGATGTAAAGGTATGGTCAGTCAGGGGTCGCTTCGAACTCGGCTGTAGCTCCAGTAGGGGTCTCTGACGCCTAGCCGAATACGCCTGGCGGCGAATTCCTAAACCGCGTGTCGGAGGTTCGAGTCCTTCCGGGGGCACCACTTTTTGAACTCAAATTGTAGGTAGATCTATACGAAGCCTCTTAGTTGGCGAGCGAGTATACCCATCAGGGCGCATGACTCCAGGGGCGTTGTCCGACCAAAGTGACCGCGCTGGTTGCCCGAAAAGCCTCCTTGGGGAGCGCCGTTTCAGACGGCCTCGGCGATCGCGGCCGGCGTCTTCTGTAAGGAACCATCCTCTCGCTTTCGACGATCAGGTGCCGGGCAGGGTCCCGACGAAGTCGCCCTTGAACCCGAGGTCGTGCACGGTCTGCAGGCTGTCCAAGTGGATGTACGACAGGTTGCCGTCTGGTTGCCTGCCGACCACCGTCCGCGAGTCGACCCAGCCCTGGGCAACGAACCCCTCAGGGAGCGTAACGAGCCCGGTTGCGGTCACCGCGTGGCGCCCGTCGGTGATGGCATCGCCGGCCGGCGCAAGCCTCAGCGCTTTTGCGTTGAACCCGTCGACTCCGGGCTTCAACAGAACCTGGCCGCTGTAGCTCCGGATCGTGACCGCCCCGCTGCTGGAGATACATGCCGCGACTCCAGAGGAAAGAATGGATGCCGCAAGGCAATCAGGTCCCGCAACCTGCTCGAGAGTCTGCCCGGTGGACCCGATCCTGAACAGTGGGCCGCCGTACCAGACGTTCTGAGTGGCGATCGGAGCGCCGAACATGGCAACTGGACCCTCTTGCGTCCAGCCAACCGGGAAGGTCGGCCTCAAGGGCGCTCGCAGGTCAGCCGACTCGAGGTGCTGCAAGACACTGGTCGGCCCTCCGGCATTCGCGCTCGCTAGGTCGAACTTCCAGCTGCCGGCCAGTGTCGGCGGCAAGTCTTTGCCGGGTGGCGACGGAACAATTGCCGGCAGGGTCAGGATGCCTGCGAGCAGGCGGCTGCCGTCGGGGCTAACGGCGTACCACAGCTCGTGCTGGTCCGGTGTCATGGGGAAGGTGGCAACGATGCGGGACTCACCCGACTGGGTGAGCAGCCTGACGACCCCGTTGCCGTCCACGTAGTAGACGCCGGCGGGCCCGACCTGTGCTTCGCTCTGTGGCATGGTCGCCGCCATCGGCACGTATGGCGCCTTGCGTGGCGCGAACGTCGCCTTCGCCTTGGTGTTTCCGTACAGATCGACCATTGCGACCGTGTCAGCCTGCGTGACCCATCCGGGCGCGGCGCTCTCAATCACTGCGAGAAGCGGGCCGGACCGTCGCGGCGTGGTGGGTGGCGAAGCCGTTGCGTGCCCGGCCGGGGCAACAGATGAAGCGGACGCTCGGGGGTTTGGTGTCGATGCGCTGGGGCCGCTACAGGCGACCAGGCCAACGACGATTGCGGCCAGCGATACCAGGGTTTTCACGGGGAACCTCCAAACCCTGCTACCCCTCAGGGGTGTACTGATGCAACGGTCGCCTGGTGGAATCGTTACCGGGTACGCGATACAACAAGGACCCCTTGTTATCGAGCCTCCGCCGGGTCGGCCGTCGAGTTCGAGGACGCACCCTTTCGGGGCAGACCCTCGTGAGCCCTGCTCACTGCTCGGACTCGCGCCCGCTCGCGCTCCTCTGGCCGGTCTCAGCTTGCGACGTAGCCCACAACCCTTGTGGCGGCAGCGATCCGTCGATCCCGACCGCGACCGATGGCCTATGGGTGGTGGCGGTGCCCCTGGAGGTAGACATCTGCTGTCCGTCCACGTGGAGATTTCGTGTCCGCCAGCCGAGACTTTTGTGTCCGCCTACCGGGATTTTGACCTGTCCGCTGACAAGGGTCGCCTGGGTAAGCCCACTGCGGCCGTCGAGAACTATTACGCGAGGGCTCCGCTGAGCCGGGCGGGTCCAGATGCAGCAAACCTCCTGGGTCCTCGAGAGACTCCCGACCACCGGGCGAGAAACCGTCAGAGCTTGTGCAATCCAGGCCCGCCTGGCTGCTCAACTCGGCTGCGCCAGACGCGCCAGCGGCGTTCGTCGTTCAGGCCCTGCGACGAAAGGTCCGGCTCAATGGTGCTGAGGGCGATATCCGGGGCGGGTGGCCATCACACAACAATTGGGCGACGCTTGCAGCCGGTTGGGTGTACCGGGCGAGCAGATCCTGGACGCCTTGCTGAGAGGTGGTGAATGCGCTCATGGCATTCCCCCTATCGGCCGGGCCAGAGACGGAGCAGCATATGTTGAGCCGCTGATATCAACCGCCGATTCTGTCCGCGATGCCACGCACCTCACGCGACCAAGCATGGTCCGGGTCGCGCAGGCTGAAGAGATCGCTGCTGGCCATGCGGACGAGATCCTCGCTGAGGGGAAGGATCGCTGCCACGGGCTCGCCATACGCCGATTCCACCTGGTGCCGGAGCTCCGCGACGTCGACAGTCGCCAGAGCCTTGTTCACCACCAGCAGCAGCTCCGGTACCTCGAGCTTGCGCGCCACTTCGACTGTTACCGCGGTCCCCTGATAGTCCTGGCGGTCGGGTCGCATGAGCAGGATGAGCACGTCCGAAACGGCGATCGAGAGCAGGGTCTCCTCGTTCAGACCGGGGTGAGTGTCGATGAACAGGAGGTCCAGGCGCAGCCGAGCGGCGAGATCCTGGAAGCCGTCATTGAGCCGGCCAACGTCGTAGCCCTCGCGCAGCACGCGCGCGATATCGCCCGACCTGATACTGGAGGGCACGAGGTAGACGGCCGCGCGGCTACTCAGCCGCGAATCCAGCGCGGCGGTCACGTCATAGGCCGTGTCTTCAACGGAGCAGCGCTCCCACAGGTAATCGTTCAGGCAGCGACCGATCCGCTCCTCGTCCAGGCCGAAGATCGCATGGATTCCCGGAGACTGGATGTCAGTGTCGACGATGCCGACTCGGTGATCCTTCATCGCGACGTTGACGGCAAGGTTGGCGGTGAGATTCGATTTACCTGTGCCGCCTCGGAATGAATGAACTGAGACGATCTTCGGCACCGGCTAGCCTCCAGGCGCACGCGGCCCGGGCGTTCGGGCGCGGAGGGCCTTCGCGCGACTCTGAAGGTCACGAAAAAAGTCCGTGTCAGTGATCTCCCGCACTTCCCTTGCCTTCCTGGCTTGGTCGATCTCGACCCGAAGACTCTCCACCTGTCGACGCAGGCGCTGCTCACGGGCGTGGACCTCCCCCGCCATCCTCTCGAATACCCGCGCGAGATTGCCCAGGGAGTCCGGCCGCGCGGTCACCTGATCCAGGTCAGCGAGATCGAAAATGCCTGCCTCGACGGAACTCGCAGCCGCCGTCAACTTGCCGACCTGCTGCAGGTACTCGATTTCCTTGTCGCGAAGCCGCTTCTTTTCGAGCGCCGCGCCGATCCGTGCCCGAAGCAGTGTCGGTTCGAACGGCTTGGCCAGATAGTCTTCGGCGCCCAGCTCGATGCACGCAGCGATGGCATCCATGCTGTCCATGGCCGACAGCATGATCACCGGAACAGCTTTGGAGCTCGGTGACGCCTTCAACGCAGTGAGCACCTCGATTCCGTCCATGCCGGGCATCAGGAGATCGAGCAGGATGACGTCCAGCCCGCCCACTTCCGCCGCCGCAAGCGCGCTCCTACCGTCCTCAGCCTGGCGCACGGTGTGGCCGAGTCGGGTCAGCCGGCGTTCGAGCATGTCCCGGTTAGAGCCGTCGTCGTCGACCACCAGGATGACGCCGTCGCCCACGCTGGCCTTACCTGAAGCCCATACTGGCGCATGCTCTCCATCCAGTGAGCCCGCGTCGAGCTCGTCCCGGACGAGCAAGTGCCCGGCGAGTGTCGCCAAGTTCTGGCCAGCCGCCGTGATCCTTGCAAGGTCGGGCACCAGAGTAACCAGGCCTTGATTGGAGGCCTCCTCCTGCCAGAGCTCGCTGTAGCCGATGATGGCGGTGAGCCGGCTTCTGAGTTGCGCGTGCAGTGCCCGCAGGTCAACCCTGCCTGCCTTGACAGCCGCATCGCTCAGGTTGTCACTGATTAGCGTCAGCAAATCCTGACCTGCCGCATGGATGGACCTCAGGTCCTGCACCAGGGCAGCGGACCCACCCTCCTGAGCGTCCTCCAACAACATCTCCGTGTAACCGAGGATGTGGTTCAGCGGCGTCCGAAGCTCATGACGAATGGATGCCAGGCGCTTTCTGTTCAAACGTCACCACCGATCAGCGCCTGAATCTTCCCAACGAGGCGGGTGATATCCACAGGCTTGGTGTCGTACTCGTCGCAGCCGGCAGCCAGAGCCTCCTCCTGATCTCCGGCCATCGCATTGGCTGTCAACGCCACGATCGGAATGGCCCTCGTTCCTGGCTCCGCTTTTAGCCGTCGTGTCGCTTCCAGGCCATCGATGCCGGGCAGGCCAACGTCCATCAGTATGAGGTCGGGGGTCAGCGCCCGTGCCTTCTCGATCCCCTGGGCTCCGTCAATGGCAACCTCCACCTCGTAGCCCCGCCTGGACAGGCGGCGTGACAGCATGTCCCGGTTCATCTCATTGTCTTCGACGAGCAGGATCTTCGTCACGTCGAACCAAACCTCCCCTGAGCACGCGCTTCGTCTGGCCGAAGGCGCGCTCTTACCAGATCATGCAGCTCCCGCAGCAGTTCTTCGCGAGTAAACGCACCCTTCTGCAAGATCGTCTCCACGTAGCCGTTGAGGCGTGCCCGGTCGGCGGCGTCAATGTTCTTTGCCGTCACGACGACGACCGGGATGAACTGCCACTTCTCCTTCCGGCGCAGCACCGCGAGGAAGTCGAACCCATCCATCTCCGGCATCAAGAGATCGAGCAATATCAGCCCGACCTTCGCGCTTTCCATCTGCTCAAGCGCGACGCGGCCGTTGTCCGCCTCCAGGACCTCGAAACCCTCCGACTCGAGCGAGCGCCTGACCAGATCGCGAGTCAGGTTGTCGTCGTCAACGACAAGAACTGAGCGAGCCGCCTTCATGCACAGCCGCCGCACCGTGGCGACGAGAACGTCACGCTGGATTGGCTTGGTCAGGAAATCCGATGCGCCCAGCGAGAAGCCGAGGTTTCTGTTGTCCAGGATTGTCAGCATCAGAACGGGAATCGCTTGAAGGTCGGGATCAGCCTTCAGACGCGACAGCACCATCCAGCCATCCATCCCGGGCATGATCGCGTCCAGCGTGATGACGTCCGGCCGTAGATCGGCGGCCAGCCGGAGGCCTTCCTCCCCGCTGCTGGCCGTGACCACGTGGAAGCCCTCCTTGTCGAGAAATCGTCGAAGCAGATCACCGACCATTGGATCGTCGTCGATGACCAGGACGGAGCCAGCAGTATCACCGGACTTCCGTCGCTCCGCCTCCGACGCGGTCGGCTCCCGCAGTCGTTCACTGACGACCGCCGGCAGCCGGACCGTGAATGTGGTGCCCTGGCCCAGCTCACTTGTCACGCCGATAACGCCGCCCATCAGCTCACAGAACTGGCGGGTGATGACCAGCCCCAGGCCTGTGCCGCCGTATCTACTGCTGGTTGAAGTGTGAGCCTGCGTGAAGGCCTGGAAGAGCCTGGAGAGCTGTTCCTCCGTCATGCCGATCCCGGTGTCGGAGACTTTGAAAACGATCCAGTCCCCGCCAGCCTCTGCTTCACGCGTCACCTCAAGCCTGATCCGTCCGTTCTGCGTGAACTTGGATGCATTGCTGAGGAGGTTGAAGAGCGACTGGCGAACCTTTGTGAGGTCGGCCCGCATCGCCCCCACGTTCTCGTGGATACTCAGCTCAAGTGTGTTGCCGTTCTTTCGCACCAGCGGCTCGATGGTCGAGACAACGTCGGTGACGATGACGTCCACCCGGATCGTCTCGAGGTAGAGGTCCATCTTGCCCGCCTCGATCTTGGAGAGGTCGAGGATGGAATTGATTAGATCGAGCAGGTGGCGGCCGGCGGAAAGGATCTTGTGCAGATCGGGGACCAGATCCCGCGCCCCCCGCTCCTCGGCCTCCTCCTCGAGCATCTCGCTGTAGCCGATGATCGCGTTCATCGGGGTGCGGAGCTCGTGGCTCATGTTGGCGAGGAACACCGACTTCGCTCGGTTCGCCTCCAGCGCCTGGTCGCGTGCGATCGCCAGCTCCCACTCCGACCTGGTCAGCTCCTCGTTGGCGTCTGCCAGCTCGGCCGTTCGCTCCAGCACGCGCTGCTCTAGTAGCGACTCAGACTCGCGCAGCGCGACATTTGCAGCCTGAGTCAGCGCCAGCGTTTTCATCAGCCGGTCGCTGTATTGCCAGAGCAAGAAGAAGACATAAGCGGTCACGCAGGGCACCACAGTGACAACAAGCCCAGAGATCACCCAGCCCGGGATTGCCTCCACGCCGACTGATTCGTTGCGCAACCAGAACAGGCTGACCGTGACGATCACCAGCCAGGCTCCGGCCAGCAGGGCCAGTAGAGCTCGGCCGCCCAGGTAAGGCAGCCCGATCATCACAGACAAGATGGCGACTGCTACCCAGACCGGCAGCAGCAGCGGAACGATATAGCCGAGCACAAGCAGAATCACCCAGAAGCCGGCGCTGGCCACTGTCACAGCGGCAGCGACCCGGTTCAGGTGCACCAGGCGGATGGCAACCAGGTAGCAGAGGCCCTGGCCGAAGGTGAGAACGCCGGCGACGAGGAGCAGCGGTGACCGGAAGAAGTAGGCGCCGATCCAGAACAGGATCGCGAAGGCCCAGGCGGTGGGGAAGCCGGAGACGAGGAAGCGGCGTAAACCGGCCATACGTTCATTTGGTGCCGTGTCGAATCCGGAGCGGGCTACCGCCGGAGTCTCGCCCATCCTCTAGCCACGCTCCTCTGCGAACCTCAGCTCAAGGGAGCTCGCGGACCCAGCGAAGGGCAGCGTCAGCTGGCCTGCCGCGAGGGCAAGATCGTAACTCTGTTCCTGGCCGAGAAC
>Ga0126378_10004408_pt1 | contig 10745 bp, 11 predicted proteins | sample PanSoiMetPlot_23_FD_92587 | JGI IMG/M metagenome (GOLD analysis project Ga0126378, IMG submission 92587) | Tropical forest soil microbial communities from Panama - MetaG Plot_23 | ecosystem: Environmental > Terrestrial > Soil > Tropical forest > Bulk soil | place: Panama | collected 2016-02-17
ACATCGTCGTCGTAGAACGTGAGTCCGGTGGCTCCAAATTTCTGCGCGTAAGCGGCCAGATATAGATTCCCGCCGAGAATACCCGCTTCAAGTTGAACCGCGCGATAACCGTGATTTCCATAGCTCGCAAGAATTTTGTTCAGATCCGCAAGAAAGAAAACATCGACGCTCGCGTCAGCGGGCAGTTCTTGTTCCAATCCGAGATATCCCGCCTGTTTGCGGAAATCGCCTTCTTTCAGTAGTTCTAATTGTTGTTTGTCGCGACGAAAGAAATACGCGCCAGGGGCAAGACCCTCAACTTGGTGCACGATCAGATAGATATCGTTGAGGATTTTTCCAAATGGCTCATCGAAGTCCGCGCGAACACCGCGTGTCGCACGATCGAGTGCAGTGGACAGTTGCCCGAACGAGATTGCCTCGCGAGCAAATCTTCTGGTGGAACCCCGGCGTTGAATGACCTGCTCGATGGTATCGCGGGGCGCGTCGGAATCGCTAATGGGCTTGAGATCGATGAGTTTTCCGCTGGGAGGCGAAGTGGCATGTGGGAATCGGATAGAGCGCCAAGCTTTAACTTCCTCTGGTGACGTGAGCGTCGATGCAGTGTGCATCTGGCGCATCGCGGGATACTCCGATTCCTCTTTCGAATATGGAACGAGCGGGAGATCCAATGCGTCGACAGGGGGCGGCGAGGGCGGCCTGGGGAACGTATGTCCAAGGGTGAGCAATGAAAATGCAACTTCTTTCTGCTGATTCACACCGAGGAGAGTGTTTGCTTTGTCGTCGGCAAATCCCAGGATTACTTTGGACGGGAGGCCTAGTGCCGTGCTGACCGCAAGCGCGTTGGCCAGGATCGTGCCGTTGTCCCAGCCAAAGTGGCGATAGGTGCGTGAACGATACTTCCATGCATTCCGCCAGTAAGTCCCAGTGCAAACGATGATGACTGGAGCGCGCGCCACCGATGGCTCTTTGGCGGTTGCCTCAACAAGATGCTGACGGAAATCCCCGGTGCGCAGTTGGCGTAAGCCGAATTCGGCGGCGCCGAAATGATAGATCCCGGCTGATACTCCCGGTAAATCTCGGCACACAATGTACAACTCGATTTCGTAGAGTGCGCCCGTGCAGGCGGCCGCGCGGAAGAACGTCTCGCCGCCCTGAATTTTTTTGCTCTTCGTGACGCCTGCACTGAAGAACAGCAATTGTGCGAGATCTTCGAACGTGGGGATTTTTTGTTTTTTGGCGCGAATGCCGCGACTGGCGATGGTTGACAATGCCGATACGCCGGACTGCCGAAAGTCTTTCGGGAGGCGGGTGATCTCGAGCGTCGGATAGATCTTGAAGAGGAGAGGCTTGTTCTCCCAATCGAGCGAGTGCGGGTTGGCGCGCACGCTTAAGTAGGAATGCTTTGTGCCGTTGTGATACTTCCACGCTGCGTCGATGTCGCGATTCGACATGAAGGAGACATTGTAGTCGGTCAATCATCAGTGAAGAGCGCCTGATCTGACCTGGGGAGTGACTACCAGAAGACCCTTACGCTGAAGGAACTCGCGAACTACTTGCTTGCTGTCGCGATGCTGGCCGTCGACCGCGTAATTCAACTGCTGCATGTCCTGATCGGTAATTTTTCCTGCAAGATCGCTGAGCGCCTGCCCGACTTCCGGATGCTGCTGCAAGGTTTGCTGACGAACGACGGGTACCGCTTCATACGGAGGAAAGTAGTGGCGATCATCTTCGAGCACGAACAGATCGAGAGCGGGAATGAGCCCGTCAGTGGTGTTGCCCGCAATCAGGTCGACCTGCTTCTCTTTCAGCGCACGCGTGAGGATGCCGAGATCCATAATGCGCGGCTGCTCTGCGAAGCGCAGGTTGTACGCGGCAGCCAATCCTTTGAATCCGTCGGGACGTTCCATGAACTCGTAGCCGAACCCGGGCTTCCATTGGGGCGTGTATTTCGCGGCTTCGGAGAGCGTTTTGATGTTCAGTCGGCGGGCGTCTTCGCCGCGAATCTCGACGGCGAAGGTGTCGTCGAATCCCAAGGGCTCGCCGATCACGAGATTGAACCGGCGCTGATATTCGGATTGGACACGACGGAAAACATCTTGGGACGAACCTTGCGGTTTTTCCTTCAGGATCGCGGTGAGAGCTGTGCCCGTGTATTCGGGGTAGACATCAATGCGTCCAGAGAGAATGGCCTGATGGCAAATGAATGAACCCGCCAGATAAAAACGGCGTTCGACGCGCAACTGGGTGTGCGCCTCGAGTTGCTGCGCGAAAAGCTCGCCGAGTACAGCCTGCTCGGTGAAATTCTTTGATCCGATGACGATCCGATTCTGATGCGAAGGCGTGCAACCGGCGATTAAAAGCGTCGATATCAGCACAGCAAGAATGGGTTTGAGCATTCGGCCGAGATTCATCAGTCCTTTATTGCTGTGGCACGACGACGTTGGAACCGAGACGTTTTTCGAGCCAGCCAAGGCTCACATCCGCGAGCAATGCGAGGGCGGCGGCCGGGACGGCGCCGGCAAGAATCAGTTGGTTGTTGACCATCGCTAAGCCGCGGAAGATGTATTCGCCCAGTCCGCCGGCACCGATGGCCGCGGCGATCGTCGCAAGCCCGACCGAGATTACTGTTGCGACGCGTACACCAGCGATGATGACGCCGAGTGCGAGGGGTAGTTGTACCTGAAAGAGCAGTTGGCGATCCGTCATGCCCATGCCGCGCCCGGCTTCAATCACCGAGCTATCCACGCCCTTGATGCCCGCATAGGTGTTGCGGATCAGCGGGAGTAGCGCGTAGAGCGTGAGGGCAAGAATGGCAAGTCTCTCGGCGCGCGCACCGATCCACGGAACGGGGAGAAGAAATCCAAACAAAGCGAGGCTCGGCACGGTCTGAATAATGTTTGCGGCGCCGAGGACTGGTTTGTCGAGCGCGGGCCAGCGGGTGATCAGGATTCCGAGGGGGATGCCCACCATAACCGCTAGCAGTGTGGATATTCCGACCATCCAGAGATGCTCAAGCGTGAGTTCGAGAACTTCGGTGCGGTTTTGCGCGATGAATTGAAACATATTCATGCTAGACCTCGAGTTCCGTTATTTGCAGGGAGCGAGCCAAAAGCGTCGAGATACTTCTTCACCATGGAGTCGGAGGACTTGACGAACTCTTCGGGAGAAAGCGCTACGACGAGTTTTCCAGCTTCCATCAGTGCGATACGAGTGCCGAGAAGTAACGCTTCGCGCAGATCGTGGGTGACAAACACCACGGTTTTTTCGAGACGCTTTTGGAGGGAGAGAAATTCGCGCTGAAGTTCCGCACGGGTGATCGGATCGAGTGCGCCGAAAGGTTCGTCCATCAAGAGAATTGGCGGATCGGCGGCGAGGGCGCGCGCGACACCAACGCGCTGGCGCTGTCCTCCGGAGAGTTCGCGTGGGTACCGGGACGCGAGATTTGCGTCGAGACCTACGAGTTGCAAGAGTTCCATGACGCGCTTGTGAATGCGGTCGGGCGGCCAGTTCTCGATCTTCGGAACAAGCGCGATGTTCCGCTCGACCGTGAAGTGGGGGAACAGTCCAGCATCCTGGATCACGTAGCCGATGCCACGGCGGAGGCGAATGGGATCCCACTGAGTCGTCGGTCGGCCTTCCACCAGGATTTCGCCAGTGGTGGGCGATGCCAATGCGTTGATCAGTTTCAGGGTCGTCGTTTTTCCGGAGCCGCTACGGCCCAGCAATACGAGCGTTTCCGTTCGGCGCACTTGCAGGTTGAGGTCAGAAATGAGTTCGGCGCCAGTGCCGAAGCGGTACGACACGTTGCGGAACTCAATCGCCAGGCCGTTGTTGGAAAGGTCTGCGCTCATAAGCGGGCGAACGGAGGTTAGATGGACAACAGCACGCGGACGGCTCAGTGAATTGCGAAAAAACTGATCGACCTATGACGACCTGTATGCAACGGGTGGCAGGCCGGTGATGCGTATTCCGCCATGACCCTTGTGGCGAATGTTCAGCCCGATCAGCAAGGCCGTAATCTGTTCGACGATGCGCGCGTTTTCGAGCTTGCCGCCATCGACCGCGCGCAGGCCGGGAATTTTCACGACGAGGTCCGACGCGGCTTTTGTCGCCTCAGGAAAATCACTACAGACGATGATGTCGCATTCGAGCGGATCGTTGCCGTTCATCATATCGGCAGAAACGTTCTGAAAGGCCGCGACGACTTTCACGTCCTTGGATAAGATCTCAGCGGTTTGTTGCGCGGCCGATCCCTGCCAAACGCCGAGCATGCGGCTGGCACGGCCGCCAACGCTCGACGCCAAGGGCACCGTTGCGTCGACGAGAATGCTGCCCGCCTTGATCGAGGGTTTGAGTTGCTTGAGCAGCGCGGCCTGACCTTCAAATGGAACGGTAAGGATCAGCAGGTCGGAGGCTGCGCAAGCGGCTGCGTTTTCGGCACCGGAAACCTGGACTTGGCTCGCGATTTTTTGCTTAATCTGGTTGGCCGCTTCTTGTGCTCGCTCGGCGCTGCGAGACCCGATGATCACCGATTCGCCGGCACGTGCCAGGCGCAGTGCAAGGCCGAGGCCTGCGGGTCCGGTTCCGCCAACAATCGCGATTGGTCCACTCACGCGAACTCCGCAAGAACCTGCTCAGTGGAGAAATTCTCGAACGGCACTTTGATCTTGATTCGCGAATATGTGGTGTTGCGCTCAGCCGGGATGCGCCCGATTTCCAGAATCAGCGATTGGAAGTCTTCGGGGCTGGTGTACTGTCCCGCAGTCGCTCCGGCTTCGCGGGAGATGTTCTCCTCCATCAAGGTTCCGCCGTAGTCGTTTGCGCCCGCATGCAGGCAAAGCTGCGATAGCTTTCGATTCAACTTCACCCAGGAGACCTGGATGTTGTTGATGGATCCGGCTAGCAGGACACGGGCGAGAGCGTGGATTTTAAGATGCTCCGCGAGCGTGGGCCCAGACCTCGCGAGACCTTGCTGGAAGAGCAAAGTGTTCTGATGCACGAAGCCAAGAGGCACGAATTCTGTAAAACCGTCTGTCTCGCTTTGGATGTCGCGGAACATCAGGATTTGATCGACCCAGTGCTCCGGTGTCTCGACGTGTCCGTACATGAGGGTAGATGTGCTGCGAATGCCAAGGCGATGCGCGCTTGTAATGACCTCGCGCCATTGATCGGTCGAAAGTTTGTTGCGCGAGAGGATGTTGCGCACCTGATCGTTGAGAATCTCGGCGGCTGTTCCGGGTAGAGTGTCGAGTCCGTTGTCGCGGAGCATCTGGAGGTAATCCGCCAGAGGCATGCCGGTGAGCTCGACGCCATAGACAATCTCCATGGGCGAGAACGCGTGACAGTGCATCCCTGGAACGGCGCACTTCACCGCGCGAAGGATGTCGCGGTAATAAAACGCCGGTAAGTCGTGCGGCAGACCTCCCTGAATGCAGACTTCTCTGGCGCCGAGTTGCCATGCTTCGCGCGCTTTCTGAGCGATCTGATCGAGGCTCAGGAAGTACGTGTCGTGCTCGCGAGGCCCGCGACTGAACGCACAAAACTTGCAACCCACGAAGCAGATGTTCGTGAAATTGATGTTGCGGTTCACGACATAGGTGACCAGGTTTCCGGCCAGTTCGGCGCGTAAGTCATTCGCTGCAACGAGAAGACCGAGCAAAGCGTCACCTTGGCAATTGGCGAGGAGTGACGCCTGTACGCGAGTCAGTGAGGCTCCGTCCAACGTTGTCAACACGCTTTCGAGAGCAGTGCGGACGTCGGGCGTTAGTCGCGGAGAAATCGTGGTCCAGTCGAGGGAAGGGAAGTTCTCGAGTTCCGATAGCGAGAGTGCTCGGATCAAGACAGCCTCCTAGCGAAACAGGTCGCGTTCCGCAGGACGCAGCAGATCGCGGTAGCTTCCACGACCGTGCTTGTAGCGGAATCCTCGAATGATAACAAAGGGCGTGCGGCTTAGCTTGCCCGTGAGCAGACCTGCGGCGCAGGCGAGTTCATCGGCGATGGCGTCGAGACTGACGCGGAGTTCGTAGCCATAGGGATCGCGACGTCCGCGATCGTCATGAAGCGCTTTCATGCCGGCGATGCCAATGGCGACTTCCGTCAGACCCTCCCGCCACGGGCGACCGAAGGTATCGGTGATGATGACCGGAATGTGAATTTTTAGCCTACGCTTGAGTTCCCGGTGCAGTTTTGCGGCAGAGCGATCGGAATCTTCGGGCAAAAGCACGGCGTGTTTTCCGCCATCGACGTTTGAGACATCGACTCCACTGTTGGCACAGATGAAGCCGTGGCGGGTTTCGGTGATCATCACACCGTTTTTCTTGCGCAGCACGCTCTTGCTCTCGCGGAAAGCGAGTTCAGAGACCCGGGCGTCGAGTTTGAATTCCCTGGCCCACGCCTGCGAGCCCGGCGCCGGCTCAATGCTCTCCAGCCGAACGAGTTGGCCTTCGGCCTTGGAAACGATCTTGTGCTTTACAACGAGGATATCGCCAGCCAGCAATTTCACCCGGCTGCGCTTGAGAGAATCAAGCAGCGTCTCTGTCAGAGAGTCGCCCGGTTTGACTTCACCCGCGACCGGGACTGCGATGACACGCAACTCTCGGGGGCACATGGGCTACTCGTTGGCAGCACACGGGAGATCGGAAAGGTCCCATTGTCGAGCGAGGCGTTGCGCGCGAGTTTCTCCTGGCAGGGATACCAACTGTCGTAGATCGGCGGGATTGTCGACATCGACCGCGATTCCGGGAAGAGACAGAATTGTGCAAGGCTTTCCGGTGGCCTTGGCGGCAGCCAGATGCGGCTTGAAGCTGTCGTTGCCGAAGCGCAGGGGAATCAATCCAGCTGGACGTCGGAAGATCGCGTTTGTCCCGCGTCCATCTCCGGCAGGGGCAATCACCGAGCCTTCAACCGGAGCGGCTTCCATAATGCGCTGCAGTTCCCAGGCTTGGATCAATGGGATGTCCGCGGGGATCACGAGAGTGTGATCAAGGCCTCGAGTCTCGCAGACGTGAGTTGCCATGGCGATGGCATCCGTTTCGCCGGAGTTGGTGTGATCAGCAATTACTTCAAAGCCATATTTCGCGGCGAGGCGGAGAGCGAATCGATCGCAGGTCACGAGCGCAACGCCGTTGTGGTTCTTCCACGAGGCCACGGCTTCCGCGACGTCGTGCAGCATGGCCTGAGCAAGTTGTGTTCGTGAGGGCTGGTCGAGGATTGACGAGAGGCGCTGTTTGGCTTGACCGAGGTCCTTAACTGGAATGAGGATCATGATTGTTCTTGACCTGCAGCGGCCGCCTGACTGCGAACCGCCGAAAGAACGGAGCTGGCCAACTCGGCTTTATCTTCTGGAGTTCGCATCAAGGTCTTAGTCACATGCACCCGCAACCCGCATTGGCGCAAGCTTTCCTCCGATTCCGCATCCCGGACGTCAATCACCAGCATATCCAGAAAATCGTGATACGCATGAGCGACGCCGGCCACGGAGACCTCGAGTCCCTGCGAGGCCATCAGAATACCAGCCGGACCTGCAACGGCTTCACCTGCGATGATCGGGCTGACGGCCGCGACGCGAGCGGTGGTTTTTTGTAGAGCGTCCTTGATTCCCGGCACTGCGAGAATCGGTCCGATGCTTGTCACGGGATTACTGGGGGCCACAAGCACGATGTCGGCTCCGAGGATTGCGTCGATGACGCCGGGAGCGGGTTCGGCATCGGCGGATCCAGCGAAGCGGATCGACTCTACCGGGTCCTGGTACCAGCGCTGGACGAAGTACTCTTCGAAGCTCAATTCTCCGACCGGCGTGCCGACGCGCGTTTCCACGCGCGAGTCACTCATCGGCACGATGCGCGCTTTCACGCCCAGCTTGTCGCAAATCTCCGTGGTGACTTCGGAAAGCGTCTTGCCTTCGGCAAGGAGCTTCGATCGCAAAACGTGAACAGCCAGATCGCGATCGCCGGCATGAAACCAGATTGGCTGGCCGAGCTGTCCCATGGCCTGGAGACAGTAGAACGTGTCGCCTTTGACGCCCCACCCGCGCTCGCGGCTTAGCAGGCCGGAAAGAACGTAGGTGATGGAGTCGATGTCGGGCGAAACGTAAAGCCCCCACCAAAGCAGGTCATCGCCAGTATTCACGATAATAGTCAGTTCCTCGGGAGGAACGACTTGCCGCAAGCCGTCGACGAACTTGGCGCCGCCCGTACCCCCGGTAAGCACCGTGATCATGCGGCTCTCCGCGCGTAGCCCTGCGGATCAGCCGACGCGTTGACGCGCTGGGCAAGAAGGGCACTTTTGCCAAGAACATTCGGAACGAACTCCGGATATACGGGAAGCCGCGCTTCGAGCTTAAATACGCGAGCCGCGGTGCGGGCACGCAGTTGATCGAGATGCGGCCAAGGTTTCTCAGGATTGATGAAGTCAGGGGTCAACGGAGAGACGCCTCCCCAATCGTTGATTCCTGCGTCGAGCAGATCATCATAATTAGGAGCCGAAAGATTGGGAGGTGCCTGAATATTGACGCGCGGCATCAACAGGCGGGCTACCGCAACCGTACGAAGCATCTCTCCCAAGGTGGGCTCAGGCGAGTTTCGCATCGGGATGCCCGGCTTCGCTCGGAAATTTTGAATGATGACCTCCTGGATGTGGCCGTAGCGCTGGTGCAACTCGCGGATCGCGAGCAAGGTGTCGACACGATCCTCGAGCGTCTCGCCAATCCCGATCAGCAATCCGGTGGTGAAGGGAACTCCCTGGCGTCCGGCATCTTCGATCGTGCGAAGGCGTTTGGCAGGAAGCTTGTCGGGCGCGTTATCGTGCGCGCGGCCTTTTCCTAACAGCTCGGCGTTGGTGCTTTCGAGCATCAGGCCCATGCTTGGAGAGACGGCCGAGAGCCGGCGAATCCATTCCGCGCTCATCAACCCTGGGTTTGGATGGGGAAGAAGCGTGGTTTCCCTCAGTACCAATTCACACATTGCTTCCAGATAGTGCAGGGTCGATTTATAGCCAAGACGTTGAAGGGTTGCGCGCATCTCAGGAAACAAAAGCTCGGGCTTGTCGCCCAGGCTGAATAACGCCTCCGTACAACCCAATTTCTCGCCGTGCCGAACAACTTCGAGCACTTCGTTGGGCGACATGGTGTGTGCGCCGGGATCGCCGGGATCGCGCCGGAAGATGCAGTACCCGCAATAGTCGCGACAGAGATTGGTGAGGGGGATGAAGACTTTTCGCGAGTACGTGATGACGCCGGGTTTAAAGCTTTCTTTCGCGGCGCGCGCGGCCGACATCAGTTCGGGAAGGAATTCATCATTGCAACGCAACAAGCGGCAGGCCGCTTCACGATGCAGCGGAGAGCCCGAGTGCAGGTCCGCGCGGTATCCTTCCAGAGTTTGTGAATCCCTAAAACTTTGAGTGGCGACGCTCAACGCTTTGTTTCCCCGGAACTGGACCGGTTTCTGTTAGTAACCGAATCATACATTAGCGCGAATCATCGAGGTGGCGGGCGGGTTTGTCGTGGCAGCTGCTACGCCGAGGCTCAGGCAGCCGATCCAGACCGTGGTAACGTTGTCGTCTGCTGGAGTTTAGGTGGGTGAGTCGGGGGTATCCGGCGCAATCGCGAGTTTGGCCATGAGCGCAACGCAGGCAGAATTTCGGCAAGCCCTGGGGTCGTTCGCAACCGGGATCACGGTTATCACACTGGATTCTGAGGGTGAAGTACACGGGATGACGGCGAATGCGTTTACGTCGGTCTCGCTCGATCCTATGCTGGTGCTGGTCTGCGTCGATCAGCGCGCGAGTACGCATGCCCATCTGCATGCCAAGAAGCGCTTTGGAGTGAATGTACTGGCCGAAAGCCAACGAGTGATCTCGGAATATTATGCGCGGCCCGGGCGAACTCATGATCGGGCCGCTGAAGAGGCAGGCGCGACATTCGACCGCACGAAGCATGGAACGCCCGTCCTGCACGGGGCCCTAGCGTATCTGGAGTGCAAACTTCACTCCGCCCAGGACGCCGGCGACCACACGATCTTCATTGCCGAGGTAGAAGACGTTGTGGTGCGCGACGGCCGACCGCTCCTTTATTTCGAGAGCAAGTATCGCGGAATCGGGTCGCAGGTGGACTAGCGCGTTCCTTCGCCAACGGCGCGTCTTGCGAGAATATGCACTCGCCGCCGCCGATTCGGGGCTATCCGTGTGTCGTACTCGACGCGCCAGCGGTCGCTAATAGAGTCTTTGGCTCTCGCACCAACGCCGCAATGCCGAGGTACTTCCCGCACACCCGCGCCCAGCGGGCGCGATGTCCTCGTACATCTACGTGAAGAAAGTTCGTGTCCTAGGCTCCAATGCCGCCTTCGGCGAAAAGCGCTACTTGGCAGGCGAGATCGTACATTGCTTGCAGACTGAGCCCGGGCATATGAATGTCCGCGGCGAGACCGCGCGTGTGTTCGCTGTTCGGAACGCCTCCGACCTCCAGGTTGTGCGCGGGGCAACGATATCCGGCGTGAATCACGATCGGAACCTGGGCGCGACTTCGCAAGTCCTCGAGCGCATCGATCAATCGTTTTTCGATTTGCAGACGTCCGCAGCAGCGGCACGCTAGTTCCTTACGCGAAAAGTGAGTGCTCAAATCACCCATTCTTGCAATCCACCAAGAAAATCTACTTAACGTTAGATTAGCCAATAGCAAATCAGGCTCGAAAAGCTAGTAATCACAAAACGGTGTGCTCGTGGTCACAATCCACGTGAGCTGAATTTTTTCG
>Ga0126378_10004409_pt1 | contig 10745 bp, 10 predicted proteins | sample PanSoiMetPlot_23_FD_92587 | JGI IMG/M metagenome (GOLD analysis project Ga0126378, IMG submission 92587) | Tropical forest soil microbial communities from Panama - MetaG Plot_23 | ecosystem: Environmental > Terrestrial > Soil > Tropical forest > Bulk soil | place: Panama | collected 2016-02-17
GTGACGGTGTTGTGCTCCTCCGGCAGGTCTTCGCAGATCGCCACCATGCCGGTGCGGTGGCAGAACAGCTTGCGATAGGCGCGGTGGTGTTCGGTGCCCCACGGCAGCGACCGATCTGCATGCCGTGCACGGCGGCCATCACCGGCCCCTGGCCGCGCGAGAACTCGAAGGTGTAGCCGCGCACGAAACCGCGGGAGCGGTCCGTCTCGTAGAATTCCTGGCTCCAGATGCAGTTGCCCGGGCCGCGATAGCCATCGAGCGTTTCGTCGAAATAGCCGGCAATCCGCGCATAGGGATGGAACATCAGGTTCTTGCCGACCAGTCCGCTGGAATTGGCAAGCCCGCAGGGGAACCGCGCGGACCCAGAGTTCAGCAGAATGCGCGCCGTGCCGACGGCGTTGCAGGCGAGGATGACGACTTCGGCAGGCTGGAAATGCTCGACCCCATCTGCATCGTAGTAGACTGCGCCGGACGCCATGCCGTGTTCGTTGGTGGTGATCTCGCGCACTCGGCAGCGCGTGCGCAGTTCGACGCCGGCGCGGATGGCGGCGGGCCAGTAGGTGATGTCGGTGCTCGCCTTGGCGCCCTGCGCGCAGCCCGAAGTGCAATGCCCGAGATTGATGCATCTCGCGCGGCCCTCGTAATCCACCGAGGCGATCGCGCTGTCGGATGGCCACCAATGCCAGCCGAGCCTGTTGAGCCCGCGCGCCAATGTCGCGCCCGACTTGCCAAGTGGCAGCGGCGGCATCATCGGTTCGTGCGGCGGATAAGCGGGATCGCCCGCCAAGCCGGAGACGCCCATCATGCGGTCGTTCTCGGCGTAGAACGGCTCCAAGGTCACGTAGTCGATCGGCCAGTCATCGGCGATACCGTCGAGTGTGCGCACGCAAAAATCCGACGGATGGAGGCGCGGGAAATGACCCGCGTACAGCACCGTACCGCCGCCGACGCCGTTGAAATTGGCGATCTTGATCGGCGAGTCGGCGTCGTTGATCGGATAGTCGGTGTTGCGCGCACGATGATTGGGACTGATGTGGAAATCGTCGAGCTGACGCGCCTCCCAATCGCGGCCGGTGCTGGGATATTCGGACGGCTTCATCCAGTCGCCCTGCTCGAGACAGAGGATGTGCATCTTCGTCTCGGCCAAGCTCCAGGCTACAGCCGCACCGGAGGCCCCGGCACCGATGATCAGAACGTCAACGGGGGTGGTCATGCGAAACGGTCCCGCTTGAAATCGCGGCAGCAATCAATGGGGTCCGAGCGGGATTGTCAACGGCGTGCTGTTATCTCTTGCCGCCGCCCGCTGTGAGAAGCGGGCTCGCCTAGGACCGACCAGTCCCGTCTTGAACTCCGAATTCCCGGTATGAGGAAGCCTATAGTTGCGGCTGAGAAAGCGGCCCCTGAGGGGCCAGTCTCCGACTGCTCGAGCGCGCTCGCCCACATTTCTGTCACCTAAATCGGACAACCGCTCGCCGATCGCGGTCCGGGTCTGCTCGGTGATCTCGAACTGAACCGGCCCGCCGGTCTTCTTCTGGATCATCGTCGCTCAATCGCAAGCTCTCCCGGCCACGCATACGTCGTCGATTTTCAGCCGAACGAAGCCGCAACCTCCGACATTGCGGTCGATCGCCAGATTGAACACGGCGAGATCGCGCTTACCGCCCCAGCTGGAGCCGGACACATCTGGTCCAGACGTCCCTCACCGATCTGCGCTTCTGCGAGCGCCGTCCTCGCCTGCAGCCGAACCCGGCGCCGTCGGTACCACATTGATGCTCGCGGCGTCGTACAGGCGCCCGCCCGCCTCGAATGCAAGACGTTCTGAAGGGCATCAGCTTGCCATTTGGCGGCGTTTAAGCCAAGGCCAAGATTTCCCAGGCTTATCGAGCTTCTGCCGGATCGTCAGCTCTTGGTCTAAGCAGGGAGCGGCCAACCCAGCCAATTGCAGACCGCCTCGCCCATGACCAGCTCAAGATCGCGGGCCTTCAACCACGGCAGTTCCTCGGTAAACAGGGTCACGCATTGCCGCCAGGAACAAGGCATCCGGGTGATGTCGGTGCCCCAAAACATCCGTTCGGGACCAAACGCGTCGAAGCAGCGGTGGAGGTGCGGATGGAGGCTCAGGAAGGGGTATTTGTCTTCGGCGTAGCCCACCAGACCGGTCGCCTTGACCGCCACGTTCGGGTATTTGGCCAAAGCCAGCAATTCCGGCTGAAACCGATAGGCCGCCTCGCCCTTGCTGGCGCGTGGCACGCCCATGTGGTCGACGATCAGTTTCAGACCGGGGTGACGCTCGGCGATCTGGCCGACGGTCGGCAGGAACATCGCCGCGCCGAGCGCCATCGGCACCGCGGCGCGTTCTGCGGCGGCCCACAGCCAGTCGAGCGTCCCGTCGGTGAACCAGGATTGCGGGTGCCGCTCGTTGGTGTAGAAGCGCAGGCCGAGCATGCCCGGCCGCTCCTTCCACTGCGCGACGACGGCGCGGTTCTCCGGCTGGTCGAGGTAAAACCAGCCCATGATCGCGAAACGGTTGGGGTACCGCCGCACCGCTTCGACCGCCAACTCGTTCGAGTCCGGGTCCCATAACACCGGGTGGATCAGCGCGCGGTCGACGCCGGCGGCATCCATGCCGGCGATTGCCTGCTCTGCCGAATAGGGCTCCTGACGATGGTGGGGGGAAGGGGTTCCTTTTTCCCAGAGGTGGATCTGAGCATCGACGATCAGCATTGTGTGGTGTCCTCTCAGGCTCGAAGAATTGTACCTGACTAAGACTTGAACCTCCGGAGACGCAAATGATTAAGACGATAGTGATCGGTGCCGGCGTGATGGGCGCCTCGGTCGCCTATCGGCTGGCTCAGGCCGGCGCAGCGGTTACGGTGCTGGAAGCGGCGCGCATCGGTGGCGGCACCTCCGGCATCAGCTTCGCCTGGACCAACGCGCACAAAAAGCCGCCGAAGCCCTATCACGATCTGAATGTCGCCGGCATGAAGGCGCATGCCGCGCTGGCGGACGAGTTCGGCGCCACGCCGTGGTGGCATAGCGGCGGCAGTCTGGAATGGGAGGCTGAACCCGACCGCGCGGCGCAGCGTGAGAACATCGAGCAGCTGCGGTCCTGGGGCTATGCCGCCGAGTGGCTCACCTTGCCCCAGGTGCAGGAATTGGAGCCCGATATCGATCCGGCAACGATCGGCGATGCGCCGGTGGCGTTTTTCCCGGAAGAGGGTTGGCTCGATCCGGTGGTTTACGCGCATGCGATGCTGTCCGCGGCGCGGCGCCGCCACGGCGCGAAAGTCGTCTGTGGCGCGCGGGTCGTAGACCTGATCATGGCCGGCGATCGTGTGACCGGTGTTCGCGTCGCCGACGGCACGCAATACGAAGCCGACACCATCGTGAACTGTGCCGGTCGCTGGACCAACGAGGCGACCCGGGATGCCGGTCTGCATTTGCCGCTCGCACCGACCGTGGGGTTTCTGGTGCTCACGCCCCCGGTCGCCGCCGGCTTGAGCCGTGTCGTCCGCACCACGGTGATCGACGCGCGCCCCGATGGTGCGGGGCGTCTGATGCTGCATTGGAACCCGACCGACGCGACATTGAGCTTCGACACGAGGCTCAGCCCGTCGATGCCGGAGGCGCACGACCTGGTGCGGCGCGCCCGACAGCTGCTGCCCTCGATCGGCGAGGTCGAACCGGAGACGGTGCGCATCGCCATCCGGCCGATCCCCGGCGACCATTTCTCCGCCGTCGGACCGATGCCGCGGACGTCCGGCTACTACATCGCCGTCACCCATAGCGGCGTGACGATGTCGCCATTTCTCGGCGCAGCGGTGGCTGACGAGATCGTGCACGGACGGCAAAGGGCTGAACTCGCCAATTTCCGGCCGGCGCGCTTCTTCAATTGACTGCGAAGAAATTGACTGCGAAGAAATGCGGAGCCGCTCGGTTATGCATCGCGCGCAAAGACCCTCCCGCGATGGGGGATGTCCATGAGCCGCCGCCCAAGCCCGTTCGGAGAGAGCCGCCGAAAGCCGCCAACTTTTGCTTCGAGAGTTTTAAAACTGGGAATGCGCCTCGAGTTCTTACCCTAGTCGCGGCGCGGGCGGCGCAGCGTGAAGGTTTCGAACGGGGCCAGCTGGCCGTCGATCCCCACCACGTCATAGTAGATGACATCGATCGTCGTGAAGTCGCCGGGACGGGATCCGGGATCGACGGTGAATGCGGCGAAGCCATAGGAATGCGCGGCGTTTCGCACGGCCGACCAGGGTGCCTGCTCGTGCACGTAGACCGGCGGACGCTTGCCTGTTTTCGGGTCCGGTTCGCCGACGGCGGTGATCACCCGGCACTGCGGCGGGTTGAAGAACAGCGTGTTCGACGGTGCGGAGGTTCCGCCGCCGCCGATGACCATGTGCACGGTTCCCTTCGCCGTATCGATGACGTCCGTCGCGGTTGCCGTGGGGACCGGGGTCAGGGTGAGGTTCTGTTCGCGCCCGCGGATCGGATGTGAGCGCTCGTAATGGTGCTCGTGCCCGCACACCACGAGGTCGACGCCGTATTTGTCGAACAAAGGCACCCATTCCTGGCGGATCCCGAGGTCTGCGCCATTGAATTTGTCGACCGTCGAGATGGCGACCTGGTGCATGCACACAACGATCCAATCGACATCATGGTCGCCGCGGGCGCCAGCCAGCTCCTTTTCCAGCCAGGCCTTCTGCGCGCCCTCCGAATAGCCCCGGACATACGTGTTGCCGCCGTCCTGATACGCGACGTCGTCATTGGCAAGGCTGATCACGCGCATCGAGCCGACAGTGAAGGCGTACCACAGCCCACGGGTGACATCCGCTTGGCCCGCGGCCTCCGGCAGCGAAAAGTAGGTCTGATAAGCCTGATACCCGATCGGTCCGTTGCCGAGCTCGTTCTCGTGGTTTCCAGCCGCAGGCATCCAAGGGCGCTTGCGGGCGCTGAGGCTGTTGTTCTCCCAGAAATCCCACCAGGTCCGTACCCGGTCCTCGGCGATATTGGCGTAGCAGAGATCGCCGTTGAGCAAGTGAAACAGGGGCTGCAGCCTCTCCACGCCGAGAACCGTATCGGCAGCCGCTGGCGAGCCGAGATTGTCGTTCACATAGGGCGGGTTCGCGATCGTTACTCCCTCGGGCGGCTTGTACTTCTTGCCCAACGTCGGCGTGGCCTGATCACCGAAGCTGGTGAAGGTGAACCGCGCGCGGCCGCGCGGGGCGGTTCGGAACGTGCCGAACTCCGGCGCAGCGCCCTCGTGGGATGCCCCGTAGAGATAACCGGAATCGGCCCGCAGCTGGCCGATTTTCGCATGGTAGGCGTAGACAACCTGGCCCGACTTTGCGTCGGTATAGCTGGTCTCTTGCGCCGCGACGACTCGGTCGAGCGTGCCGTCGGGAGTTCCGAGCATGACGCGCGGATTGCGCACGGATTGCCGCGTGTGCCAGGACACCACCATTTCCGAGGCTGCATCCGCGCCGAACTGCAGATGCAGTCCGGCGACCGGAGGCATGGTCGGCGGATCAGGCGATGCCGGTGCGGCGGGTGCGGCCAGAGTGGCTCCGGTTCCGATGAGCGACGCCGCGACCGCGGCCCCTCCTGCGATACCCGCAGCGGCGAGCAGCTTGCGACGGCTGAGTTCAAGATTGAATGGGGTGTCCTGTGTGGTCATGGGCTCGAAATTGCTCCGCGGTAGCCGAGGGAGCCTATCGCGATTCGATGACAGTTCAGCGAACCTGTGTCAGGCCGGTAGGACACACTGGGGTCCTCCGATCGAGAAGAAAGCCGCAGTATTCCAACGGGTGAGGATTGCTGCTGGGAAAGGTCGTTCGTGGCTCAGCCTATCCCCTGGATCGCGGAGGTGAAATGGACGCTGCCTGTCGCGCGTATGGACTGCAGCGACTTGGAGTTTCGCCATGCAAACAAATCCGTTCCATGTCCAATGTTAGATCGTCCGGCCGTGCTCACATCCTACTGGCAAGGTGGTGCTGGATGAGAGAGTAGGCAATGTCGCGAGCCATCGGCCGCCTCGCGGCGCCGGTCGTGGCCGCTGGCGCCAGGGGACTGCGCGATTTGACCCTGAGCGAATCTGATTCGTCATAACGGCCCGGCCGGGCGACGCGCTGCCACGGCCGTCGCCGTTCACCGCCGTTCGGCGAGAATGTGCCAGTGCCAGGAGCCAGGGCGGCGCTGCTCCTCCTGGGTCAGGGACAGGAGCTCGAAGCCGGCGAAGAGCATGGCAAGACCGGCCAAGTCGCAATAGTAGTGCGGGTGCGCCTTCGCGTCGCTGCCGCGGATGAAGGTGTCGGGGGCGACCGGCGGGCCGCGGCCAAATTGCGCATCGCGCTTCGACAGCATCGTACCCTGGTAAAGCCCGCCGGGCTTCAGGATGCGCCAGATTTCGGCGAGACGGCGGCCGACATCGCCCATGGTACCGTGAAAGATGACGTTCCACGACAGTACATAGTCGAAAATTTTGTCGGGGAAGGGCAGCGCGTCGGCATCGGCCTGGCGCAGGCTCACTCGGAGGCCGCGCGCGGCCGCCTCGCGGCAAGCGAAGTCAAGGCCGGCGGCAGCACCGTCGATCGCCTCGACAGCAAAGCCGTGCTCGGCGAAGAGCAATGCGTGCCGGCCGACACCGCAACCGAGGTCGAGCACGTGCTGCGTGCCGCGCGCCTTCAGGACCGGCACCAGCGCCGCCACCGCCGGGTGCGGCACCAGCCAGTCGGAGCGACCCTCCGGCGTTGCCCACCGCTCGTCCCACGCCTCGACCGCCGTCGCCACCATCTGCGCCTCCCCCACTGTGCTCTGGCTGGCATCATAAGCGCGAAGAGCAGATGCGCGAGGCGGAAATGGTCTGCCCGGAGCGAGCCATTTCGCCCAGCGGCGGTCGCGCTGTCGCCGGCCGATACCCGACAGCGCTCGTCGTCGGCGAGGTTGTTCACCATAACGGACCTGCTCAAGCCGCCAGGCTCGGCGTCCGCTGGCGTGTCTCAGCCGTTCTGAAGTCGATAGCGGAGCTAAACCGCGCCGCCGTCCAGCACTACACTGCTTTGCAGCGTCATCACCGGACCGGGGCCGGTGCGCCGGCGAAGATGTAGGAGACACCATCGTTGCGGAGTCCCGCTGGGTGGGCGTCCGAGACCTGTTCCGTCAGCACGGCTACGATCGAATGGCCGGCGACGTCGGAGCGCCCCCAGACGATCTTGCCGTGCGTGTCGAGCGCGACACCCGTAGGCCTCTGCATCGCGCCGGGCGAACCAGGGCTCCCTTGGATAGGTGTGGCCCGTGTGATCGGGATAGGCCTTGGCTTTGGCGTATTCCTGACCGGTGACGCGACCGACGAGCCAGGCGTCGCCGCCAAGCAGCTCTTGGAAGCGTTCGAACAGTCCCATACCGACTCCCTGGCGCGGCCACTGGCTTGCCAGGATGCGGCCGTCGACGCTAGAGACCATGTGGCAGATCACGTAGGGCTTCATGCTGGCATTGCTCCGTAGCTATCGGCCGTTGCTCGAAACGCCTAAACAAGGGATCTTGACCGTCAACGCCCGGTATCGGGCGAATATCGTCTGGGAGAGAGGGCGATGAAAGTCACCGGACGCTGCCATTGCGGTCAGATCAGCTTCGAGGCCGAGATCGACCCGACCCAGGTCAGGGTGTGCCATTGCACCGACTGTCAAACCCTCACCGGCACCGCCTTTCGCACCACGGTGCCGAGCTTGCCCGGCACCTTCGTTCTGACGAGCGGAATACCGAAGATCTACATCAAGACCGCTGAAAGCGGGAACAAGCGAGCGCATGGGTTCTGCCCCGAATGCGGGACACCGATCTATGCGGCCGCCCCGGACGCAAACCCACCGTCCTATGGCCTGCGCGTGGGTGCCCTCGACCGACGCGCCGAACTGCGTCCGACACGGCAGAGCTGGTGTCGCTTGGCCCTCCCCTGGTCGATGGACCTCACCGGTGTCGAGCGCTTCGAGCGCCAACCATAGCATCGAGCGAGATCCCGCACGCATGTCTCCGTCTTGCGGATTTTGTCAGGCGTCCTAGCGCATCACCGACTGCGCTCGCAAATGTAGCCTTCAGCGTGCCGTATGAGCAAGCTACCCCCAAAAGGGCGCTGTGCCGCCGCGCGGCAGTCATCTGCTTCAGCGTGTCGCGGCGTAACGTTTTCTTTGGACGATAAGGCATAGCGAAACCTAAATCTGTAAAGGATTTCTGGACAGTACGGGCCTTGTTGCCAGACAAGGTATTTGCGTTCAGCGATGGAGCGGGCCCCGGCACCACTGATCCAGTCAGAAGATGTCTGGAACGGCATTATGCATCTTCCCGGCGATGTGGCACTGACAACCTCGAACCATCACGGGCAGCAGCTCGCGACGCTTTACACGCTATGGGAAGATTGGATCGAGGCGCGCGGTGACGAAAACGATGAGCCGATGTTTGAGGCTATGCTCGACGCGAGCGACTGCTTTCAGTCGAGTACGTTCGATGCACTTCACGGCTATTACCGGTCGGCACTGTCGAATCTTCGAAGTGCCCTTGAACTTACTGCGATCGGGACGCTTGGGAATCTTGCGCGGATGAACGGCGCATATCTCCGATGGAAGAATAAGGGCAGACGCTCGCCTTTCCCAACTGCCGACCGCAATTGCGGCGAATAATCGCCGAGCCAATAAGCAGCTTGCTTTTCAAACAAGGCAATTGGATGGAGAAGCTGTGCTACGAATGTGATCAGCGCACGATCAGCGGCGCTGTAGCGTTCGGTTTTCATCAGGGTTTTCGAAAGCAGAGCTCGCCCGATGCCCTTCGCCTGCGTTTCGCACCTGACGAAGAGTTGTGATAAGTACCAGAACTTCTCGGTCATCCAGCTGAAGCCGAAGCCAACGATCGTGTGGCCGTCTTCCGCGACCCAGAGTTCGGAGGGATCTTGCGCCAGGCAGAATTTCGGAAAGGCGGTCGCAGATGCGCCGGCCAGGCGGCCCGCCATGACGGACACGCAACGCGTTATCGGACTGTAGAACGACGCATTCGGCTTCCTTCAAATCTTCCGGCTTCGCAGGGCAATAGATAATGTCCTTTGAGACCCTCCCAGTGCGGTCCTTTGGGCAGACTCAAATACGGCCGCCGCCGCGGATGGGGGCTCAGCACGGCAACTGTCCAACCACCTCCCAACCGTGGCGCTGGCCTTGATAAGCTTGCGCATGAGCCGCGGCGCTGCCTGGCCTGACGCGTCGCGGCTGGACCAGCATGCGGGGGACGGTGCCGACGTCATCGGGCGCGACCCCGGAGGGCGGCGCCGGCACCTGCGCCTTCATGCCACGCGGCGTGCCGCATGCCTGGACGAGCACCGGCGCGGAAACCGGGCAAGTGCTGTTTCTCCGTGCTGGACCGACTTGCAAGAGCCCGGTCGTGGTGTTGTGGACCGCGTTTATTGCGTTTTGAGCCACTTCACCATGAGGCGGCTTAGATTGGCAATGCATTCAGTCATCCTGACGCCGGCTGAAATTCGACCTGCGGGCGCCCGTGCGCGCCCATCAGGTGAGAGTGACCCATCGTGAGACCATTGAGCCTCGGCGTGGCTCTCGCTGCCGCGTTCGCGTTGCTCATCGGCGTTACAAAATCGGATGGTGACGTCTTTGGGCTCGCGGTCGATCCCAGTCTATTGAGCACCGGCGGCGTCGGGCTGATGCTTGCGCTCGCCACCTTCCGCTCGCCGCTGATATCCCCATTCCTCCGCGTCTTCTCGACAATTTTCGCCGTCGAATATGTTGTGACCGGGTTTGCTTACGTTGCTGTGCGGGCGGGCTGGTCGCCTGCCAGCTTCTCGGAATCAGCGCCGCCCGCGAGCCTTCCCACCACGGTCGCCGTCTTCGGACTGCTCGTCCATCTGATCTCGTTCGTCCCGGTCATCCGTCAGATTACTCGCCTCGCCGATCCCTATTTCGTGACGAACGACCGAGGGGACCTCGAGATAGGCGGTTTCGGCGCGCGCCACGTGACAGAACGACGATTTGCCAGTTTGCTGGTTGTTGCACTTGTCCTGATCAATCAGTTACAGGTCGCCATCAACATTCGCCTAAGCTTCTTCAATCGGGATTGGTTCAACGCGATTCAAAACAAAGATTCGGCGGCGTTCTGGTCGCTGCTTTTCGGGGTGTTCTGCTTCTGGGCGGCGATTGCGGTCGTCAGCAGCTTGGTCGAGTATTACATCGAGTCCGTGCTCAAGATCCGTTGGCGACGCTGGATGAGCAAGCGGTATTACGGTCTATGGATCGATGATGGCAACCTCTATCGCGCGGCGCTCGTCGGCCAGCCTGCCGACAATCCCGACCAGCGAATAGCCGAGGATGTCCGTAACTTTCTCAACTCGACTTACGCCTACTCGATCAGCATGTTGTCGACAGTATCGACGCTCGTCTCCTTCTCGATCATTCTCTGGACGATCCCTGTCGACTTCAGCGTACCAGGAACCGAAATTATCGTCCCCGGACTGCCATTCTGGGTCGCCCTGGTCTTTTCGCTCGTCGGCACTTGGCTGACCCATTTGATCGGCAAGCCACTCGTTCAGCTCGAATTCCGGCGGGAGCGCTACGAGGCCGATTTTCGGTTCGCGCTGGCCCGCCTGCGCGAATACAGCGAGCAGGTGGCGTTGCTCCGCGGCGAGAGTGCTGAAAGGCAGATATTGGACGGCCGGTTTGGCTCAATCGTGTCGAACTTCTACGCCATTGTCGGCCGCA
>Ga0126378_10004410_pt1 | contig 10744 bp, 5 predicted proteins | sample PanSoiMetPlot_23_FD_92587 | JGI IMG/M metagenome (GOLD analysis project Ga0126378, IMG submission 92587) | Tropical forest soil microbial communities from Panama - MetaG Plot_23 | ecosystem: Environmental > Terrestrial > Soil > Tropical forest > Bulk soil | place: Panama | collected 2016-02-17
ACGCAGGTGCGGCACTTTCCAGTTCGTCAGCCGGGCCAGGTCCTTGCCGGCGACGTGGATCCGGCCCGACGTCGGCCGCTCCTCCTTGAGTACCAGCCGCAGGAAGGTCGACTTGCCGGAACCGGACGGGCCAACCAGGAAGACAAACTCGCCCTTCTCGACATCCAGGTTCACGCTCTCCAGCGCCGGTCGGCCCTGGTTCGCGTACGTCTTGGTGACGTTATCGAAGTGGATCACTAGCCCATCGCTCGTGGTAGACGAGATACTGGATTTAGGTTTGCTTGGGGCAGTTATCCCGCCCCGGTTTGGCCTCGGGCCAGTCTAGGGGGGAAACTGGCTTCGAACGTCCAACATCGTCGAAGTGGCCGGGTGAGCCCTATAGCCCGGTAGGAGCCGGATGAGCTGCGAGCACCTAATCTGCGCCCAGTGTGCTGGGCCGGTAGCGGAGGGTCGCTGCCCGACCTGCCGCGAGGCCCGCGCCCACGTCCACCACCACAGCCACGGCATGAGCGTGCAGCTGATTGCGGCCGCTCTGCTCGTGCTCGCCCTGCTGACGGTGGCCGCGATGCACCTGGGGCATTAGCCCAGGCGGCTAGGCCGGGGCCAGCCTGAACGCAGGCGCGGCCCGGCCTTTTGACGCCCCCAGGCCCGGCCTAAAGGCCCTGGGTACGCAGCCAGCGGATCTCGGCTTCGATGAAGTCGTCGATCTCGCCGTCCATGACCGCGCCAGTGTTGCCGGTCTCGTAGCCGGTCCGCACGTCCTTAATGTTCTGGTACGGGTGCAGAACGTAATTCCGGATCTGAGTGCCCCAGCTGCGGCCTCCGTCACCGCGCAGCTCGTTCAGCTTGGCCGCCTGCTCCTCCCGCTTGCGCTCCAGCAGCTTGGACTGCAGGACGGCCATCGCGGTCGCCTTGTTCTGGATCTGGCTGCGCTCGTTCTGGCAGGACACCACGATCCCGGTCGGCAGGTGGGTGATCCGGACGGCCGAGTCGGTCGTGTTCACTCCCTGGCCGCCTGGCCCGCTGGAGCGGAATACGTCGATCCGCATCTCGTCCTCGGGAATGTCGATGTGATCGACCTGCTGGACCACCGGCAGCACGTCCACCATGGCAAACGACGTCTGGCGGCGGCCCTGGTTGTCGTACTTGGAGATGCGGACCATCCGGTGCGTGCCGTGCTCGCCCCGGAGCGTGCCGTAGGCGTAGGGCGCCTTGATCGCGAATGTGGTCGACTTGATCCCGGCCTCTTCGGCGTAGGAGGTGTCGTAAACCTCCGTGGGGTAGCCGTGCCGCTCGGCCCAGCGCAAGTAGATCCGCTGCAGCCCCTCGGTCCAGTCGGCTGCGTCCGCTCCCCCGGCTCCCGCATTGATGCTGATCAGCGCCTCGCGGGAGTCGTACTCACCGTTGAGCAGAGTCCGGATCTCAAGCTGGTCGATCTCCTTGCGAAGGGCCCCAAGCTCCCGCTCGGCCTCCAGCCTGGTCGGCTCGTCGTGCTCCGCCTCAGCCAGCTCGAATCCGGCCGCCACGTCGTCGAGCCGACTGTGCAGGCTCTCTAGACGGGCAAGCTCGCTGTCGAGGTATGACAGCCTTCGGGTGACTTCCTGCGCTTGCTCCGTGTCCTCCCACAGGCCAGGATCGGCCGACCGCTCGCGCAGGCTTTCGAGCTCCTTCCGCATGGCGTCCAGGTCGAGGACAGCCTCCACGCTGGCGAGTGTTGCAATCAGCTCACCAAGCTCGCTCGTAGGGTCGGTTGCCATGTCTGCAGCCTAGCCGAGCCGGCGAACCGGCCGATTCAAGCCGCTGACTGAAGGGCCAGCCAGCTCTGCCCCCTCCGGGCACACACAGCCGGGCGGGCCTCAGGTCGGCAGGGTGCTCGTGGTCACCAGTGTCCTGACAGCCCGGACGGCAACCGACAGCGTGGCCACGGTGAAGGCGTTGCTCTCCCAGATCTCGGTCAGCGTCTGGGTAGCGCGCCGGACCGCCGAGTCGTTGCGCTGCACCCAGGCGGCCAGCCGCTGCTCCGGGCTGCCGGGCCCGGTGACCGTGAGCACGTCCCTTGCCAGGGCGCCGTGCGCGGTGTACAGGTCGTCCCTGATCGCGCCGCGGGCCATGGTGTTCCACCGGTCGTCTCGCGGCAATGCGGTGATCATGTCCCGCAGCCGGGCGATCTGCAGCCGGTCGGCCAGGTCGAAGTAGACCTCGGCGGTCTCCTCGACCGACCGGCCGGTCCCGTGCGCGATGTCGACGATGTCGAATGCCGAGTACGCCGGGACCATCGCGGCGATCCGGTCGGCCAGCACCTCCGGCACGCCGCGGGCAACGTAGATCTCGCGCCGCTCGGAGAAGCCCGCCAGATCACGCCCGGCGAGCATCCCGGGCAGATTGGCGCCAACCGTGAGCACGCCCTCAGCGAAGAAGTCGACCGTGGCCTGGACGTCGAACGGCGGCCTGCGGAAGTTCAGCAGCCACCGGGCGGTCCGCTCGGTCAGCTTCCGGCCCTCCAGCAGGGCCAGGGTCTGCACCGCGGTATCGACCTTGCCGTCGAGCGCCTCGACCTGGGCCCAGAAGCCCGGCATGTCAAAGACGGCGCGGCTGACCAGCCAGGCCGCGGCGATCTCAGGCACCGAGGCGCCGGTCTCCTCGTTGAGCCGGAAGGCGAAGGTGATGCCCGACCGGTCGACCATGTCATTGACGACCGACGTGGTGATGATCTCGCGGTGCAGCCGGTGCGCGCTCATGCCGTCGGAATACTTCTGCCGCAGCGGGGTGGGGAAATAGTCGACTAGGACGCGGTTCAGGTACGGGTCATCGGGCAGCGCCGAGGCCAGCACCTGCTGCGCGGTGTCGATCTTGGTCTGCGCGAGCAGCACGGAGAACTCGGGTATCACCAGCCCGGTGCCCGCCGACCTGCGCTCGGCGATCTCGCGGTCGTTCGGCAGCACGTCGAGCCGCCGCCGGATCTTGCCATCCCGCTCGAGCCGCCGGATGTACCTGGCGTGCACATGGAGCATCTGCGCGGACTGAGCCCACGATGCCGCTAGCGCGCGGACCTGCTGGTAGTTGTGCTCCAGCACCTGCTCGGCAACCTCGTCGGTCATCTGCTGGAGCAGCTCGTTCCGGCCGTCGGCGGTGAGGTTCCCGGCCCGGACCTCGCGGTCCAGCAGGATCTTGATGTTGACCTCGTGGTCGGAGGTGTCTACGCCCGCTGAGTTGTCGATGAAGTCCGTGCAGACCAGGCCGCCGGCCAGCGCGTACTCGACCCTGGCCTCCTGAGTCAGACCCAGGTTGCCGCCCTCGCCGACCACCTTCGCCCGGACCGCGGCGGCGTCGACTCGTACCGCATCGTTCGACCGGTCACCGACGTCAGCATTGGACTGGTTGGACGCCTTGACGTAGGTGCCGATCCCGCCATTCCACAGCAGGTCGACCGGGGCGGTCAGGATCGCCGAGATCAGCTCATCCGGTGACAGCGCCGTCTGTCCGGGAGCGAGGTCGAGCACGGCCCGGATCTGCGGCGTCAGGTGGATCGACTTCGCCGTGCGAGGCCAGACGCCGCCGCCAGCCGAGATCAGCGCCGGGTTGTAATCAGCCCAGGACGACCTGGGCAGCTCGAACAGCCGCTGCCGCTCGGCGAAGCTCACCGCCGGAGCGGGGTCGGGATCCACGAACACGTGGCGGTGGTCGAACGCGGCGACCAGCTTGATGTGCCGGGAAAGCAGCATCCCGTTCCCGAACACGTCGCCGGACATGTCACCGACGCCGACCACCGTGAAGTCGTCGGCATCGACGTCCACGCCGCGGGTGCGGAAATGGAACTTCACCGACTCCCAGGCGCCGCGGGCGGTGATGCCCATCTTCTTATGGTCGTAGCCTTCTGAGCCGCCGGAGGCGAATGCGTCGCCCAGCCAGAAGCCGCGGTCGGTAGCGATCTCGTTGGCCGTATCGGAGAACGTCGCCGTGCCCTTGTCAGCGGCCACGACCAGGTACGGGTCATCCCGGTCATGCCGCACCACGTTGGCGGGCGGTACGACCAGGCCCGCCTCCAGGTTGTCGGTCACGTCCAGCATGGCGGAGATGAACATCCGGTAGCAGGCCAGCACCTCACCCTGATATGCCTCGCGGTCGGCCGGGTCGGGCAGCTGCTTGCAGACGAACCCGCCCTTGGCGCCGGATGGCACGATGACGGAGTTCTTGACCTCTTGCGCCTTGGCCAGGCCGAGGATCTCGGTGCGGAAATCCTCCCGCCGGTCCGACCAGCGCAGGCCACCCCGCGCGACGCTGGCGAACCGCAGGTGCACGCCTTCGAACCGGGGCGAGTAGACGAACATCTCAAACTGCGGGCGGGGCGCCGGCAGGTCCGGCACCGCCCATGCGTTCAGCTTGAACACCAGGTAGGGAAAATCGGCCGAAGCGGTGCTGCAGTAGTTCGTCCGCAGCGTTGCGGTGATCAGGCCCAGATAAGACCGCAGGATCCTGTCCTCATCGAGGCTCGCGACGTTGTCCAGAGCTCCGGCGATCTCCTCGGCGATAGCCTCGCTCCGCTCGGCCTCACCAGCTTCCTTCGCCGGATCGAACCGCGACTCGAACAGGGTGACGAGCAGCCGGGCGATGTGCGCGTTGGCGCGCAGCACGTCCTCGATGTAGTCCTGGCTGAAGGTGGCGCCAGCCTGCCGCAGGTACTTGGCATAAGCGCGCAGCACCACGACCTGGCGCCAGGTCAGCTGCGCATCCAGGACCAGCGCGTTGAAACCGTCGTCCTCGACCTCGCCGTCCCACAGCGCCAGCAGCGCATCCTCGATCTGGTCTCTGATCCGCTGGTTGGAGATGAGGTCGGCCTGCTGGGCTTCGGCGCCAGTGTCCAGGATCGGCCTGCGACGGAGGCCGAAGTCGTAAATCCAGAACGGCTGCGCTGCCGGGAACTCGTACGGGTGCTCGTCCACCACGTCCACGCCCATGTGCTGCAGCCGCGGCAGCACGTCGGTGAGCGTGATCGGGCCACCGGTCCGGTAGATCGTCAGCCGCCAGACGCGCTTGGCGCTCGCCGCTACGTCGTCGTCGGGCTCGATCGGCACCCCGCCGACATAGTCCTCCGACTCCCACAACTCGAAGTCCACGTCACGGCCAGAGCGGCGCAGCTCCAGGATCCGGGCGAAGTCGGTGATGGCTGCCGAGGCGGGCACGTCGGTCTTGTAGGTGGCCGGGATCATGTCGCCAATCTGGGTCAGCAGCTCCCTGGCCCGCTGCGCGCCGAGCGCCGTCGCCGCCTCATCGGCCAGGTCGTCGTCCCAGGACCGGACCGCCCTGGCGACAGCCTGCTCGAGCGAGACCGGATCGACGTCGGGCAGCTGGCGGCCGCGATCAGCCCGGACCACCAGGTGCAGCCGGGCCACCGGCGATTCGCCGACCTGGACGCTGTAGTCGACGTGCCGGGCGCCGAATGCCCGCTGCAGGATCTCCTGGGCCCGCAGTCTGACCTGCGTGGTGTACCGGTCTCGCGGCAGGTACACCAGGCACGAGACGTACCGGCCGTAGATGTCCTTGCGCAGGAACAGCCGGGTCTGCCTCCGCTCGCGCAACACGTGCACGCCAGCGGTGATGGTGGCCAGGTCAACGACCGAGGACATGAAGAGCTCTTCGCGCGGATAGAAGTCGAGCACCTCGGCGACTTCCTTGCCATCGTGGCTGTCAGCGGCCATCCCGGACAGCGCCAGCACCTCGCCCAGCTTGCGCCGCAGTACCGGAATGCCCTTGATGCTCTCGGAGAACGCGGCGTGGGTGTAGAGGCCGAGGAACCGGTACTCCCCGACCACGGTGCCATCTGGAGCCAGCCGCTTCACCGCGACGTAATCCAGGTAGCTGGGCCGGTGCACCGTCGACCGCGAGTTCGCCTTGGTCACGATCAGCCGCTGCGGGTCCAGGGCGCGCGCCTTCACCGCATCCGGCAGGGTGGCGAACGAGCCGGGCCCGACACGGTCGTGCCGCAGGATGCCGAGCCCGGTGCCGGGCACTGCGGTGAGCGCCATGGCGGCGGGGCCGGTCACCAGGTCGTACTCGCGGTAGCCAAGGAAAGTGAAGTGCCCGTCGGCGAGCCAGTGCAGCAGCTCGGCGATCTCGGCCGGGGAATCGGCCGAGCCGTCATCGCCTTCCGGCGCCAGCACGTCGTCAGCCAGCGCCAGCGCTCTGGCCCGCATCCTGGAGTAGTCCTCGACCGCGACCCGGACGTCAGCGAGCACCCGGCGCAGGTCGGCGGCGACCGCCTCGGACTCACCGTCGGCCAGCGTCGGGATCTCGATGTGCGTCCAGGACTCGACCAGCTCGTCATGACTTGGCTGGCCGTCAGCTTCGGCGCTCACCCGGCCGATCACCTCGCGCAGCGTGCCGGTCACGTCCCGGCGGACCCGCAGCTGCGGGTGAACCACCAGGCGGGCCGCGAGGCCGTGGTTGGCCAGTTCCATGGTGATGGAGTCGACCAGGAACGGCATGTCGTCGGTGACGATGTCGATCACATCGGAGCTCGCGTCAAGTGCCGCCTCGCCGCCAGGCCGGACCTCCACCAGTGCCCGCCCCTGCGGCCGTTCGGCGGCCATCCGGGCGTGCGTCAGCGCGACCGCGGCGATCCGCTCCGGACCGGCCGCCCCCAGGTCGTCGACCTCGACGTGCCGGTAGTACGCCTTCAGGTAGTGCGCCACGTCGCCGACCCCGGATACTGGCTCGGCCGATGCGACCGCCTTAGCCAGCAGACCCTGCTTGTTCTCCGACATGACGTCACTCCCTTAGTGCGGCGGCGTTGCCGCTACAGCGAATCCCGAAGTTCCCACAGCAGCGGGTAGTAGCGCAGTGGCACCCGCCGGTTCAGGTAGGGCGCCCCAGTCGAGCCGCCGGTCCCTGACTTCGTGCCGATCTGCCGTTCCACCATCTGAACGTGCCTGGCGCGCCAGAGTCCGGCGAGCTCGTCGTGGGTCAGCAGGTCCTCGGCGAGGGCCCAGAGATCGTCGTGGTGCGGCCGGTCCCGCGCCACGCTGACCAGCGAGGCGAGGATCTGCTTGTCGGTGCTGACGGCCAGGCCTCTAGACGCGAGCAGGTCGACGTAGGCGTCCCAGAGGGTCGGCTCGGCCAGCCTGGCAGCAAGCCGGTCGCTCTCGTCCTTGGTCAGCGAGCGGAACCGGCGGACGAAGTCCGGGTCCTTCAAGCCCGAGAGGAACTCCAGCTCGCGGAACTGCACCGACTGGAAGCCGCTGGCCGGTGCCAGCGCCGCCCGGAACTCCAGGAAGTCCTGCGGGGTCATCGTCTCCAGGACGTCGATCTGGGCCACAAGCAGCCGCTCGATCACGTGCACGCGGTGCAGCAGATGCCGCGCCATCCAGGTCGGCCTGCCCTGCTCCGCATCCGGCTCCCGGCTCGCCAGCATCGCGTCCCTGACCGCGGTCAGCTCGTGCAGCAGCTGCTTGAACCAGAGCTCGTACGTCTGGTGCACGACGATGAACAGCAGCTCATCGTGTGCGGGCGGACTGACCTCCGGCACCTGCTGGGCCAGCAGCTGCGGCAGCCGCAGGTAGCTGCCGTAGGTCAGCAGGCCGCCTTCCTCGCCGAAGCTGCGCCCCGGGTTGCCGGCCGCGCCGGTGCTCTCCCTCATGCCGTGCCTCGTGGCGCGAAATAAGCGAGCACGTCCGGATTGGCCAGGGCGTCCGGGTCGGCGGCGTCGGCCACCGGCGTGCCGAGCAGGATCTTGCGGACCGGGACTTCCAGCTTCTTGCCGGACAGCGTCCGCGGTATGCCGGGAACCTGGATGATCTCGTCGGGCAGGTGCCGCGGCGATAGCTCTGCCCGCAGCAGCGACCGGATCTTCGCGGTAAGAGCGTCATCGACGGCGTGCCCTTCTGACGGCACGACGTACAGGATCAGCCGCCCTTCCTGGCCAAGCTGGCCGGTGTCGACCACCAGGCTGTCGGCGACCTCGGGCAGCCGCTCCACCACCCGGTAGAACTCGCTGGTGCCCATCCGGATGCCGCCGCGGTTCAGGGTCGCATCCGACCGGCCGTAGATCACGCAGCCGCCGTCGGGCAGGATCATGATCCAGTCGCCGTGCCGCCACACGCCCGGATAATCGGCGAAATAGCTGGCCCGGTAGCGCTCGCCGTCGGTGTCGTTCCAGAACCCGACCGGCATCGACGGCATCGGCTGGGTGAGCACGAGTTCGCCGACCTCGCCGGTGACCGGGTGCCCCGCCGGGCCGAACGACTCGACCCGCGCGCCCAGGCACGCCCCGGAGATCACGCCGGCGCGCACCGGCAGGATCGGAGCCGGCCCGACGAACCCGGTGCATACGTCCGTACCGCCCGAGAGCGAGCCGAGGATCAGCCCTGGCGACCTCGTTCCCACCTCCTGGTACACCCAGCGGAACGCTTCCGGCGGGAGCGGAGAGCCAGTCGAGCCCACGCCCTTCAGTCCCGACAGGTCATGCTCGGCGGCCGGGCGGAGACCTTCCTTCATGCAGGCCAGCAGGTAGGGCGCGCCGGTGCCCGCGTAGGTGACGCCGGCATCGGCCACCAGCCGCCAGAGCGCGCCGGTGTCCGGGTGCACCGCGCTGCCGTCGTACAGCACCACGGTCGCGCCGGCCAGCAGCCCGCCGATCAGGTAGTTCCACATCATCCAGCCGGTCGTGGTGTACCAGAAGAATGTGTCCGTGCTGGTCAGGTCCGTGTGCAGGGCCAGTGCCTTGAGGTGCTCGAGCACGATCCCGCCGTGGCTGTGCACGATCGGCTTGGGCAACCCGGTCGTGCCGGAGGAGTACAGCACCCACAGCGGATGCGAGAACGGCACCTCCGCGAACTCAAGCGCCGGCGCCTCGCCGTTGTCTGGGCCGAAGTTATCCCAGTTCAGAAGGGGAACGGCGGTATCCAGCGCGGCTGCCTCCGCGCCTGCGCGCAGATAGTCGACCACGATGACCGCCTTCAGGCCCGGCAGCTCGGCCGCGATCGCGGCCAGCTCCCCGCGGCGGTCGAACCGCTTGCCGCCATAGGCATAGCCGTTAACGCCAAGCAGCACCGTCGGCGAGATCTGGGCGAACCGGTCGATCACGCTGTGCGCCCCGAAGTCCGGCGAGCATGACGTCCAGATCGCGCCGAGGCTCGCGGTGGCCAGCATCGCGATCAGTGCCTCGGGCGAATTCGGCAGGTAGGCGGCGACCCGGTCACCCATCCCGACGCCGAGGCTCTGCAGGCCGGCCCGGACCTGCGCGACCCGGCCGGCCAGGTCGCCGTAGCTGATCCGGCCGTCGCGGCCAGCCTCGGAGCTATAGATCACTGCGGTGCGGGCCGGATCGACGCCGGCCCGGTGCAGCGCATTGCGGGCGTAATTGAGCGTGCTGCCACCGAACCAGCTGACGTCGGGCATCTTCCCGGCCAGCACCGGACCGGAGCCGCGGGTCCCGAGCACACCGAAGAAGTCCCAGATCGACGACCAGAATGCGGCTGGCTCGTCAACCGACCACTGCCACAGGTCACGGTAGGACGGGATGGCGTCAGGAGCCGAGATGGCCGGACCGCCGTGGCTATCGAGCCAGCGGGCGTAGCGTGCGATCTCGGTACATCCGGCCGACTCGGCCGTTGGTGCCCAGAGCGTGTCGCCGTAGTCACGCCCGGCCGTCGGCGTCAGGTCGTCACCCACGCCCTACGCCCCCCAAACAAGTTGGCAAGCCCGTCGCCATTGACTGGACTGTTATATACCAGTATGCGGGGTCGGCGGACCCGGACGAGCCACCGGCCGCGTTCACCGCGTGCCAGCGAGAGTTCACGCTGCAGGCAACCAAAACAGCATCCGCCTCCATTCACCCAGTGTGACTATGCCACGCAGATCGGGCGGTCAGCAGTGAGCGGGAACCTCGACGAAGAATTCACCCATTTTGTGACCGCGCGGAGTGGGGCATTGCGGCGTATGGCGCGCGGGACTTCCAGGGCCTCGGGGTGTTCATCAGCCTGGACCTGGGCGTTCCCGGCACTAATGACCCGTTGCCAGTCGCCGCGCAGGTAGGCGGGATGCTCGCCGTCTTCCGACACCTGCACCTGTTCGGACCTGACGTAGCCGACTGGCCGGCCCAGCAGAGGTAACCCCCACCGGCCACGTCGCGCTGGTCAACTGACTAACGGTCGGCTGGCACCATCGTCAGCCGGTCGATGGCCGCGATGACCTGGTTGGTATCGGACAAGTCAGGAAGGACCAGATCGGCGCCCGCGTCGCGCAGCTCGGGCACCATGGACCGGCCGGTGGCCACCGCGATGCACCGGGCGCCGCCGATGGCAGCCGCCTCGACATCGCGGACGGTGTCAGCGATGTAGACAGCCGACTCGTCGGCCACCCGCGACCCGTACTTGGCGGCAGCCTGGCTCTTGACCAGCAGCAGCAGCGAGCCTCGCGGGTAGGCGTCGGATCCGTAGCCGCCGATCTCGAGATCGAAGAACCGGTCGAGGCCGAAGGTACGTAGCTTCGCGACCGCGTTCGGCTTGATTGTTCCGGTCAGGACGGTCTGCACCATGCCCGGCAGGCCTGCCGCCGCGGTGACCGCCTCCATAGCGCCGGGCAGCAGGCGTCCCTGCTGCAGGAGGTCGTTCTGGCGCAGCGCGAACGCCGCTTCGAGCTCCCAGCAGTACCGGGCCAGCAACTCAGCGTCTGCAACCTCGTCCTCGCCGGTCGGGACGTCGTTCAGGTACAGCGACTCGAAGAAGATCTCGGTGTCGCTGCGGCCGGC
>Ga0126378_10004411_pt1 | contig 10744 bp, 12 predicted proteins | sample PanSoiMetPlot_23_FD_92587 | JGI IMG/M metagenome (GOLD analysis project Ga0126378, IMG submission 92587) | Tropical forest soil microbial communities from Panama - MetaG Plot_23 | ecosystem: Environmental > Terrestrial > Soil > Tropical forest > Bulk soil | place: Panama | collected 2016-02-17
CGTCAAGTACGGCGACGAGATCGAGCGGATGAACGAGATCCACGCCTACGAGCAGCGGACGGGGATCGTCCTCCCCGACTCGGTTAGGTTCCCGCAGGGGAAGTTGTGAGCGACCTGACCCCCGTCACGCCCGATCCGCTCTCCTTCCAGAAGAAGCGCCTCTGGAGCGAGGTGAAGGCAGGAAGCGCAACGTGGTCGGCCGTCAAGACGACCTACGCGACGTGGTTCAACGTCCTCTACTACTACCTGCCTGCACTGATCCCGATAACGCCCGACGCATCGCCACCCGTGTCCGGCGTCACGCCCGATCCACTGACCGTGTTCACCGCCGGGCCGACGGGCACGCTGACGTTGGCGGTCGCATCGCCCGATGTTCTGACCGTTCTCGCTCCCTCGGTCGTGGATCCCGTCTGATGCTGTACGACCGCACCACGATCCTCGCGCTGGTCGGCCGCCTGGTCGATGAAGGAGTCGAGGCCGACCTGTGGCTTCGCCGTGGCAGTGACGGCAACGGGATCGCGGAGGTCGTCTTGCGTCCCACCGACTCGCTTGCGAAGCTGACGGAGATCCTCGGCGACCAGGGGCTGGACATGAACTTCGACGGCGAGAATCTGACCGTGGTGGACCGAAGCGGCGAGGCACCGACCGCAACCGGGCCGTTGGAGCCGGTCGAGTGAATCTCTCCGACCTGAAGCTTCGCACCTCGCGCATCCTCGGCGTCGCGACGGGCACCGACGACGACGCGGTGGACGAGGACGACTTCCTCACCCGGCTCGCGAACGAGTCCGTGATCGACGTGCTGGTTCGCACGCGAGTTCACGTCCGCGACGCGACCTCGACCTTCACGGGCGTGGCGTCCGAGTTCGACATTGACGACTCGGTTCTGAAGATGATCGGGATCAAGATGAACGGGAACGTCCTGTACGAGGGCGACCGAGACGCGCTGAACGACGACGAGTTCGCCTACGTCGGCTTCAGCAGGATCGTGCTCGGCACGCCGACGAAGTCAGGGGATGTGATGAGCTTCTGGTACACGCCGAAGCCCGCCGCGCTGGTCAACCCGACCGACGACCCGGCGACCTTCACCTTCGGACGCATCCCCGCGCAGTTCCACTCGGCGCTGATCGACTACATGTGCTGGTGGGCCGCCGACAAGCTGGGTGACGTGCAAGCGGGGCGTGGCGAACGCTACCGAACCACCTACGAGGGCCAGGACGGCCTCGGCGGTGCCGGATCAAGCCTGGGGAGGATCAAGCTCGCGGTCAACATGCGCGGCACTTCGCGCCGTGTCGCACGCCGCCGCGAGGTGCTGGTCAGCGACGTGACCAACCGTCACTGGATCGGCTGATGGCCGATCTGATCCCGCTCGCCAGGCAGATCCAGGGCGTCTTCAACGACGCCGCCCGCGACCGGCTCCCGCCAGGCTCGGTCTGGGAGATGACCGACTGGGTGCCGACGATCCTCCAGGCGGGGGCGCGGATGCGCGGCGCGTGGAAGTGGCAGTCGCCGCCGCTCACGAATCCGCCCGACGGGATGATCTTCGCGCCCTTCCGGATCTCGCCGGGCGCTCGGCTGCTCGTCGCGAACGGGACGCTCCTGACGGACGTGCCGATGGCCTCGGTAGGCCCGCTCGGGAACGTGCCGGGGACAATCGTCCAGGCCGTCCAGAACCCGATCTTCCACCGCGACCGGGTGATCGTCCCTGCCGGTGACGGCGTCTCGGCGGCGCGGTTCATCACCTGGAACGGCGCTGCCTTCGTCAACGCGGCAGGCCCGACGGGGGACTCGCCGAACGGGGCCTACGGCAAGTACGCCTGCCTGTTCAAGGATCGTGTCGTGTTGGCGAATACGAACGCCCAGCCGTCGGGGGTCAACTTCTCTCAGGTCGGCGACCCGACGCTCAACTGGAACTTGAAGTCGCAGATCTTCACGAGCTACCCGATCACCGGCCTCGCGCAGCAGCGGCAACAGGTGCTCTGCTTCCACGACTCGACCATCGAGCGGATCAAGGGGACGACGCCGCCGGACTCGACACTGGCGACTCCGACCGGCGACATGTCGCTCGACTTCCTCTTCGACCGCGCAGGCTGCTACGACGCCCGCTCGATTGCCTACTACCAGGACAACGTCCTCTTCGCCGACTCACGCGGGATCTGGCTGACGGACGGCTCGCTGGTCCGCAACGTGAGCGAGCAGGGGGGCGCGGTCAACCTCTGGTACAGGACGTTCGCCCGGCCGGGGCCTCCGCTCTCCATCGCCTCGGTCGTCTACCGCAACTACTACCTCTGCACGGTCAGGCATTCGGGCCAGCCGCCGATCACCTTCGTGGTCGAGATCCCGACCCGGCGGATCTTCACGCTCGGGAACATCGACTCGCGCTGCTACGCCTTCTCCATCGGCACCGTCGAGAAGCTGTTCGGCACCGACCAGAAGTCGGCCAAGGTCAGCGACCTGACGCCCGTCTTCAACCCCGACGCGACCGTGCTCCAGGTCGATGACGACGGCACGGCCGTGCTGCCGGTGATCTCGACCGGCTGGTCGATGATCGACGGGAAGGTCGGCTACAAGCGCGTGATCGAGGCGCACGTCTCCTATCAGGTGACCCGTTCGGACAACAGCGAGTGCTGGCAGATGAGCTACGTCAACACGCCGACGGGAGCCGACAGGTCGCTGCTCCAGCTTCGCCCGACGAACGGCTACATCCGGCGGCCGGTGGCGATCCGCAAGCGGATGGAGGGGATCGCGATCAAGATCGTGCAGACGATCCCGACGCAGGACTCGCGCCTGTTCGACATCTCGCTGCGCGCCTACCCGGAGGAGCAGAACAAGACGTGAGCGTGGTCGGGCTTGACGAGGCCCCGCGTCCGCTCACCGACCGCGAGCGCCACATCCTCCAGCGCGTCTTCTCCGACTACCTGGAGGTGCCGGGCGAGTGGAAGACGGCGCTCCGAAACGACCTGGAGTCCGACCCCATCGGCCTCTTCACGTCGGTCGGTACCGGCGGCGGGCCGGTGGGGCCGGTCGGGCCAGCAGGCCCGCCGGGGCCGCAGGGAGTGCCGGGGCCGCAAGGCCCGCCGGGCACGTCGAACGCCAGCTACACGGGAACCTGGCGCTGGACGACCCTGACCACCGACGCTTCGACCACCGGCCGGGTCGGAGTCAACGCGGCGACCTGGGCGGCGGTCACGCAACTGAACCTGAACCGGACGACCTACCTCGGCGCGGATGTCTCCACCTACCTGGCGACCGTCGGTGCGGTCGGCAACGACATCTACGTCCAGAGCAAGTCCGACTCGACCTTGTGGGGTCGGTACACGATCACGCAGGCCTTCGTTGACCACGGCACCTGGGTTTCCTGGGCGAGCCTGACGCTGGTCGGCTCGGGTGGCGCGCTCCCCGCGAACAACGAGGACGTGCTCGTCTCCTTCCTCGTCCAGGGAGCGATTCAGACCGAGGGCTGGTGGTCGGGATCGGGTGTCCCGTCGGGTACGACGGGCAATACCGGCGACTGGTACATCGACACCGCGACCGGCAATTTCTACGAGAAGACCGGCACCTCGACCTGGACGTACCGGGGCACCTTCACGGGGCCGCAGGGGCTGACCGGGCCAGCCGGGCCTCCGGGGTCGCAGGGGCCAATCGGACCAGCAGGCCCGACGGGCGGCACCGGCCCGGCGGGAGCGACAGGCCCGCAAGGCCCGGCGGGACAGGGTGTCCCCGTCGGCGGCGCGGTCGGCACGATCCTGACCAAGACCGGCTCGGCCGACTACGCGACTGCTTGGAACCCGGCCCCCGTCGCTTTGCCGCCCGGTGGGGCTATCGGCCAGTCGCTGACGAAGAAGACCGCCGCCGACGGCGACGCGCAGTGGACGACGCTCGACAACCTGCACTATCTCGGTGACTACGCCGCCGGGAGCTTTGTCGAGGGGGACATCGTCGTCTCCGGCGGGATCGCCTACGTCTGCGCCGTTCCGACCAGCGCGGCCCCGACTGCCTGGCCGGGTGGGCCGACGCCGATGGCGACGCCGCTGCCGAACTACGGCACGACGCTTCCCGCGTCCCCGATCAACGGGCAGGAAGCGATCCTCGTTGACTCGCTCACGAATCCCTCTTACCAGTGGCGCTTCCGCTACAACGCCTCCTCGACCTCGGCCTACAAGTGGGAGTTCATCGGGGGCGCGCCAGCGCAGAACGAGATCCTCACGTCCGAGCAGATAACGGGCACCGCCTGGCAGGACATGCCGACGCCCGGTCCGCAGGTCATCGTCCCGCGGGCGGGCGAGTACGACATCGAGTGGAGCGCCGAACTCGTCCACCAGACGAGTACGAGCTACGCCTACTCCGGGCCGAAGCTGGGTGCGGCGGCGACGAACGACAACGACGCCGCCAAGATCTACGACCTGGCCGGGAACAACAAGCGGGTCGCCAGGAAGATCCGGCGCACGCTCGCCGCCAGCGACCTCGTGAAGATCCAGTACCGCTCGGGCGATGCGAACGCCTGCGCGGCGCAGTTGCGGAACCTGCACGTCGTCCCGGTGAGGGTGTTGTGAGCACTCCGAACCCCGCGACGACGCCGTGGGTGCCTCTTTGGAATCTGAACGGTGCGACCCCGCTCAACTATCGCGGCGCGTACGCCTCAGGGACATACGCCGACGGCGACATCGTCGTCCAGAACGGGATCACCTACCTCTGCGTCAGACCGACGACGAACCCGCCTGCGCCCTGGCCGATGGCACCCGGAACATCGAGCTACGGGACGACGCTTCCCGCTTCGCCTTACGACGGCCAGGAGGCGGTGCTGGTGGACTCGATCACGAACCCCGCCTACGTGTGGCGGTTCCGCTACAACGCGGGTTCGACCTCGCCGTACAAGTGGGAGTGCGTCGGCGGTTCGCCCTGGGTCGGCTACACGACCACGAACGAGCCGACGTCCGGCGGCGCGTACTGGAAGACGAACCCGTCGCCCGGCCCACTTCGCGCCGGGATCTACGCTTGCTCCTACTGGCTGTCTGCGAACGTGACGCCGACGGTCGCCCAGCCGGGCATCGCCCTCGACGTCTACCTCGGTGACGGCTCTGCCAACTTCACGCCGAACTTCCACCGCGTCTACAGCGTGAACGGGGTTGCCAACACGACCTACAGCAACGAGTTCGCCTGGTACCAGCCGCTGCCGGTCACGATCGGTGCGGGCAAGACCGTGAAGTTCAACGCCATGCCGACGAACTGGGACTGGAACATCGTAGACCGGGCGATCACGGTGATCCCGGTGAGGGTGTCGTGAGCGTCCCCGATCCTTCCGCTGTGGACTGGGTGCCGCTCTGGAACATGGCCGCATCGGGCAGCTTGCCCGCGGTCTGCCTGTTCCACTCGGTCAACTTCACGGCACCCAACGGCTTCTCGAACATCCCGTTCGACACCGAGGTCTACGACACCGACAACATGCACGCCCCCGGCGGGTCGGGGATCACGATCACGAAGGCGGGCCTCTACTACGTCTGGGCACGACAGTACTGGACGGTCACGGCGGCGGGCACGACCCGCGAACTCTTCATCCAGGACAGCTACGGCGTCCGGATCTTCGACCACTACATCCCCCCGAGCACTCCGCAGAGCCACTTCAACTTCGGCTGGACGGTGCGGCAATACAACGTCGGCGACGCGCTCCAGCACTACGCCTACCAGGACTCGGGCGCGAACCAGACGATCACCACGAACGGCTCACATTCGCCGATGTTCGGTGCCTTCCTGATCGGAGGCTCGCAGGGACCACCCGGCGCTGGCATCCCGACGCCGGTCACGAACGGTCAGTGGATCAAGGGTTCTGCTGGCACGGCGATCTGGGCACCGCTGACCGAGGCAGGCGGCCTAGGCAACAAGCACGCGATCACAACTTGGGCGAACGGCTGGGGCAACTACGGCAGCGGCTACCCGACAGGCGCGTACTGGAAGGACGCGCTGGGGATCGTGCACCTTGAGGGCCTGGTGGCCAACGGCACCCTCAACGCCTCGATCTTCCAGTTGCCAGTTGGCTATCGGCCTGCGGTGACGGGAACGACGCAGTACATGGTCTGCACCAACCACAACATGGGCGTCTGTGACTTGCGGATCGACCCGAACGGTTGGGTATCTCAGTCTGGCGCACCGACGGGAGCGAACGGCTGGGTGAACCTGAACAGCGTGCAATTCGACAGCGGCTCACCGCTCTAAGGAGGCTCCATGCAGGTCACGACGACGATCCAGCTTTCGCGAGGCGACACGTTCGACCTGACCTCGGACGAGGCGGCCGACGCTGTCCTGAAGGCGCTCGGCGGCGACGAGGACAAGGACGGCTGCGTCATCAACATCCTCGCCGAGTCGGAGCAGGGCCAGGCAGGGACGGTGCCGTCGCCGCCGGTCATGCAGACGTAAATGGGCCAGACTCCCGTCTACGCGCTGCCCTACCCGGAGCTTTCCGATCCGGCGGACGCGCACCAGAACTTCATGGATCTCGCCAACCGGATCGAGGCGGTGCTCCAGGCGAACCTGTCCATCGTCCCGCTCGGGGCGATCATTGACTGGCCCTACGCGAGCGGGAACATCCCCTCCTGGTGCGCGCTCTGCTACGGGCAGTGGCTCTCGCGTACGACCTACGCCGCGCTGAACGCGCTCGCGAGCGCGGCCGGGTACCCGCACGGCTCGGGTGATGGCTCCTCGACCTTCGGGATCCCTGACCTGCGCGGGCGGATGACGGCCGGGAAGGACGACATGGGCGGCTCGGTCGCCGGAAGGATCACCGCTGCGATCTCGGGCACGGCGGGAACGGTGCTCGGTGCGGCGCTCACGAACGGCGTCGAGGGCGTGACGCTGACGAGCGCGCAGATCCCCGCTCACAACCACCCGCTGACCGGCTCTCCCTCGCTCTCGGGTTCGCCGTCTCTGTCCGGCTCTCCCGCGTTGACCGGCGGGATCAATTCGGGCGGCACCGGGATCAGCGGGACGCAAGGACGTAGCGCGGCCCACATCCACACCTCGTCCGTACAGCGAACTGGCGGGACTGTTGGTGCTGGCGGATCGTCGTTCCAGGGGAACGTGTTGCTGACTCCGGGCGCTGGAGGTACTGCCACAAGCTTCAGCAGCGACCCGGAGACGACTGATCACACGCACCCGATCAGCGACCCTGGACACGGTCACGGGAACACGTTCGCCGTCAACCCCGGCTCGCTCGCCGTCGGGATCGGATCGCTTGCCGCCGGGGTGGGGTCGCTCGCCGTCGGCCTCAGTCCTGCTGGCAGCGTCCACCCGAACATGCCGCCGACGGTGATCGTGAACAAGATGATGCGGGTGACGTGAGCAACGACCCGGTCGAACGTCTGCGCGAGCTTTGGACGCCCGAGCGTGAGACGGCGGAGATCGAGGTGGACGACGCCCCGCAGACGCCGCTCGACTCGATGATCCGCGACCTCCTTCACCGGGTGATCCAGCAGAAGGGGCCGATGACGCTGACGATGGAGCAGGACGGTGCGCCGATCCTGAACATCGGCGCGCTCCGCTGGGAGATCGCAGGCGTGTCCGGTTATCGCGAGGTGTCGCTCTGGATCGAGGAGGCGTAGACTCCGATCATGGCCTTGGGCTATCGGTACGTCCCAACCCTGTACGGCATGCAGAGGGTGGCGACGAGGCCCAAGGCGAAGTCGCCGCCGTCGCTCGTGGATTCCAGCATGGGCGGGCCTGTGAAGGTCACGCCGTCCAACCCGACGGGCGACCCTGCGGGCGATCCTGCGACGGGCGCGGTGATCGGGCGCGGAGGCGGCGAGTTCGGCGCTGGCACGACGCCGGGAGAGGGCACCCCGATCAATCCTGGGCCGGTGATCCCGAAGGGGACGCCGCTCGGGCCGGGAGGCCTACCGGCGACCGGCGTCGAGATCAACCCGGCGACCGGCAAGTGGGGCATCCACCACGTCTACACGCCCGAGCAGGTTCAGGCGATGGTGCTGACCGCCGCTGCTGGTCAGATCGCTACCGCGACGACCAAGCGGCAGAACGCGATCAAGCAGGCCCTTTTCCGGATGGGCTGGGATCCGGGTCAAGACCTCAGCAAGTACACGGGCTACGGCTCGGACTTGACTCCGGAGGACATCGCCGCCGCGCAGACCAACCCCTACTCGATGCTCGCAGGCTTCAAGACGCAGCGGGCGCAGGAGCAGGCGGACGCCGAGGCGAACGTCGGCGCTCGCGGCCTCTGGAGTCCCGAGGGCGGGGCCTGGAGCGTGGCCGGTCAGCCCGCGTTGACTCGCTACAACGCGAACCTCGGAACCTGGGGGAGCGCGCTCGGCGGCGCGCTCGGCGGCGCGACCACGGACTACGCGAACGAGTACGGGAACGCCTTGACGGCCGGTGGTCAGGCGGTCACCGCCTCTGGGCAGGCTCTCCCCTGGTGGGAGGACTGGACAGGGCCGACCCAGGCATAGGGGGCTAGATGGCATTCCCATCGCTGCGCTCGCGGGCGCGCACCATCGCTCTCGGGATCGTCAACCCGCAGACCCAGGCGATCCAGACGCAGATCAACGCGGAGCGCGACCGGGCGCAGCGCGAGTCGGATCAAGCCTTCGCCGTCGGTCAGGCCATCGCGAAGATGACCGGGGACGCCTACAAGAGCGCCTCCGACGCGCAGATGAGCTTCGCCGGGGCACTCGGGGGCACGGTGGGAGATCTCGCCCGCCAGGGCGCGGCAGCCGCAGGCGCGCACATCCAGGGAGGCGACAAGCCGACCAGCGCCTACGACCCGTCCGTCAACCCGGACGCGGCCTCCGGCCTTGCCACCGAGGTGAGCTACAAGCCCGGCCAGGGCCTCTCGGATCTCGGCGCGGCGCAGGTCGGCGCGCTCGGCGACCAGGCGCTGATGTCCCGCAACCAGGCTCTGCACGCCTACGACCCGGAGATCGCGACCCTGGTCAGCCAGAAGCTCGCCGAGCAGGGAACGCTCGGGGCCGAGACGGAGAAGGCCTGGCTCTCGCTCCGTGACGACCAGCGCCAGCAGGCTGCGCTCGGGATCCAGAAGCAGCAGGCGAACCGCGTCTGGCAGCAGGCGCTCGACACGCGGGCGCTCAACCTGACCAACATGACCGGCTCGCTCTGGGTGGTCAAGAACGGCCACGTCGTGAACACGCACCAGCCTGCCGGTGGCTCGGCGGCGGCGTCGAACTACATCCGCCAGACGGGGATCCAGGCAACGGCGGACGCGGCGGCTGCGCGGCTGAACGAGCAGCACGCGCACAACGTCGTCATGGAGGGGATCGACCGCTCGCGGATCGGGATCTCGCAGCAGAACGCGAACACCGCCGCGAAGCGCGAGGCGGCCTACGAGAAGTGGCTGGCGGCCAAGGGCGGCCGTAACGCGGCCCAGTCGGCGGCCTACCGGATGCAGGCGAAGAACGCCGGGGACTGGGCGTACACGTTCTTCTATGGCAAGAAGAACTCGGCCTTCGACCCGTCGAAGCCGGGCGGCCCCGGCGAGAAGCCGAACCCGCAGAACCCGTACTACACCTCCGCGCCGGGATCGGCCTCGGACGCGATGGCCTACATGATCGGCCACGGCATCCCCTACTCGATTGCCTGGAAGGCGATCTACCAGTACGCGAACATGAAGGGATCGCACTGGGGCGATGCGCTTCGCTGGAACGTGAACTACCTGCCCCCGGCGGCGAGGAACAGAGACACCGGAAAGCCCGGCCCCGGAGTCCACTAGATGCCGACCTCGCTGCGCGGGGCAGCGGTCGCACCACCTCGGCGGAGGAAGCCGCCGCCGCAGCCCGGCCAGGCTGCCGATGCGCGGATCTGGGCGGCCAGGAGCCTGCGCCCGCCGTGGGAGATGCCGCCGCCGAAGCTTCGGCCGACGCCGTCTCCGGCGGTCAGCTTCCACCATCGCGACGAGATCGTCCCGCACCCGACGACGGTCAGTCAGCGCGAGTGGCAGCGCAAGCGGAACATCGCTGCCGCGACGGGCGCGGTCGTCAACGCGCCGCAGGGGATCCGGCCGAAGATGTTCGGCCCCATCTCGACCGCGAGGGCGAGGCCCTACCTCGCCAAGCACACGCCCGTGCGCGAACGGGCCGCCTACTACGAGCGACTGAAGCCACCGCCGAAGCAGCCGGGCTTCCTCTCGACGCTCGGGCACATCTACCACTACCTCGCCCAGCCAGGCCCGCAGAAGTACGAGCAGGCCGGACGTGTCGGCCTGGCGCTTGGCAAGGGCCTCGGCGAATGGGGCTTGGCGGGTGCGAAGCTTGCGGCCGAGAACATGGGCGTCGTCGGCGCTCGGCCGCTCGGAGGAGGTCAGGCCCTGCTCGGCTCGACGCCAGAGCAACGGCACGAGCAGGGCGCGACCTTCTTCGGCCGCTCGCTGGAGAACACGCTCCAGTCTCACGACTTCTCGCACCCGCTGGCGACCGGCCTGGAGGCCGCCGCAATCATCCCCGGCGTCGGCGAGGGTGGTGGCGTCCTTGCCCGGATGATCGAGGAGGCGGGGATCCGCTACGCGGCGGGCACCGCAGCGAAGCTCCCCAAGGCCGAGCTTGCCGCCTCGATGCGCGAGGGCGTCGGCCGGGCGCTCGGACTGAAGCCCGCCGTCTCCAAGGAGTTGTTCCGGGCGGCGAGCGCGAACACGTCGCTGAACAGTCCCTCGCGGGCGAAGGCCTACGCGGCCATCGACCGGGCGATGGCGGGGCGTACCGAGAAGGAGCGCAACTCGGTCAAGCAGGCCTTTGAC
>Ga0126378_10004414_pt1 | contig 10741 bp, 12 predicted proteins | sample PanSoiMetPlot_23_FD_92587 | JGI IMG/M metagenome (GOLD analysis project Ga0126378, IMG submission 92587) | Tropical forest soil microbial communities from Panama - MetaG Plot_23 | ecosystem: Environmental > Terrestrial > Soil > Tropical forest > Bulk soil | place: Panama | collected 2016-02-17
AGCTACGTGATGCCATGGAGGCAAGGCGGCGTGGCTGGCGAGTCTGGCCGAGCGGACGAGGTCACTGCTAACGCGATAACCTGCCTGACCATCCTGTAGCCGAAGCGGATGATGCCGGGCGACGATGCCGGGGCGGGACAGATCCGGACTCCGACACGAGCTTCTCCATGGCCGCTGCCAGTTGCTGTCTGCTATCCGCAGGTTAATCGAGCGCTGGCGTGTGTACCGCGAGCGCAAGGCGCGGCTGGCCGCCTCACGAAGAAATAATCCTGATGTCCGTGTGCGGCCGATGAAATAGCGGCGTCAGGCACCGCCGCATGTAGCTCGCTGAGCCCTTCAACATCGCGACGGATTAACGGACGCCAGCGGCCAGGTCGATCCTGCTGACGTGGCGATGTCGCCCGATGGTGGCCGCCAACGGACAGCTCCGGCTTCCCGATCCGGCAGCGGTCGAGAGCACCTGCTTCCCGCTGCTCGCTGGCACCGTGATCAGCGCCATCGGGTCAGCTCCGATTAACCAGTGGCCACCCGCCCAACCGTGCTGGCAGCGTGGTCTCATGCCACCGAACTACTTCGACGAGCGGGTAGCGCAAAGCTATGAAACCCGGTGGCCGGAACTGTTCGAACCGGCAGCCATCGACCCAGTGGTGAACTTCCTCGCCGAGCTTGCCGGGCCCGGTCCTGCGCTCGAGCTCGGTATCGGTACTGGCCGGATAGCGCTGCCGCTCAGCCGACGCGGCATACGCGTGCACGGCATCGAGCTGTCCCCGGCTATGGTGGCGCAGCTGCGCACCCAGCCAGGTGGCGACGACATCGACGTCACCATCGGCGACTTCGCGACCACCAGGGCCACTGGGACGTTCCAGCTCGCCTACCTGCTGCGCAACACGATCATGAACCTGACCTCGCAGGACACGCAGGTCGACTGCTTCCGCACGGTCGCGGCGCAGCTAGAGCCGGGCGGACTGTTCGTGATCGAGGTGATGGTCCCCGAACTGCGACGGCTTCCGCCAGGCGATACCGTCCGGGCGTTCACCGTCACCTCAGGCCACCTCGGCTTCGATGAGTACGACGTCGCGACGCAGGGCCTGATCTCGCACCACTACTGGTTCGACGCCGGCCAGGCCGACGTGATGTCGGTGCCGTTCCGCTACGTATGGCCGGCCGAGCTCGACCTGATGGCGCGGCTGGCGGGCCTGACGTTGCGTGCGCGGTGGAGTGACTGGCAGCGCGAGCCGTTCACCAGTGACAGCACCGCCCATGTGTCGGTGTGGGCCAAGCCCGGCGCAGCATGTCTAACCGGCCAATCAGGCTAGGTGACCGTTGATGCCGGTGTCTATTTGCGGAGGCCATTGACTGGATTGCGCTTGTTGTCACCAATCGGGCTGCGGGATATGGTTCGTTGAAATTCCTGGGGAGGGGCGGGGCACGACCATGACGCAGGGCGGCTCAGCGGCGAAACGGGTAAGCGGCGGCGTACTGATGATGCTCGGGATCGCGTTACTCGGTTACGGTGCGCACTACCTGATCAGGAATGGAAACTGCTCGAGCACCGGCTACACCGAGTACGGCCCGGTACCCAAATGCGGCGGCTCCGAAGCTCTCTACATCATGTCGGTTTTTTTCCTCGGCCCGGCACTTGCTCTGGTCGGCTGGCTAATGGCTAAGACCTGGGGCTGGCTGTGGCCTCTGGTGTGCCTCAGCCTGGCTGCCGGCCTGGCCACGATCAAGATCGACAAGGCGGCTGCATCCGGTGCCAAGTCGCTCGGCTTGGTCCTTGGTGTGTGCTTCATCGCGCTCGCCGTGCTGTCGGTCACGCTGACCGTGCGCAAACGCTTGCGGCCGCGGCCGGCTGCGCTGCCAACCACGGGCGTTGTGTCGGCCGGACCAGCACTGCTCGACGCGAGCACTGGAGTCTCCTCACCTGCTTCGGGCGGCTCCCCGTCCTATCAGCCCGTCACAGACGCCGCGCCCTCATTCGGCCCGTCCAGCGGTGATCCACTCGACCGGATCGCGAAACTAGCGCAGCTGCGCGAAAGCGGCGCGCTGACCGAAGCCGAATTCGAACGCGAGAAGGCCAAGCTCCTGTCTCAGATCTAGCCCGCAGCGGGAGACCGCTCAGCCAGCTCAGCTGGGCGAGTCCGCGGATGCTGCAGCTGCGCTCGGGAGTGGCGGGAAGGTGAATCTCGTCGGTGAGCCGGCGAAGTCGCTGCTGTCCAGCGCGAACACCCACTCCGGGCGAAGAGCGAAGACGCTATTCGACGCCGGATCCACCATGTCGAATCCGTACGAAGTTCCGTACTTGGCGTTCTCGGCCGCGAGCATGGCGGCGAGTGAATTCGGGTCCGTGACGCGCAGCGCCCGGCCATGCACCACAACCGGCTCGAGCGGGTTCTCGGTTGATACCGAGCACCGAGGCTCCTCGCCAAGGTTGCGAGCCTTGCGAGAGCCGTTCGAACTGCTGAACCACAGCAGGCCGTTCTCCCACACCGCCCAGACCGGCATCAGGTGGGGCGCGCCATACGGGGTGACCGTCGCCAGCCAGAAGTCGTGGGACGCGGCTAGCCTCTGCTCGACCCAGGACCAGGGGAGCAGGCCACTGCCGTCGTCAGCTGGCAGTGTCCCGTAGCCCGGCATGTGCGGCCTCGATGCGATGGGCTCGTTCATAAGCCCAGGTCCCTTCGCGTGCGCACAGTCAGTCGGCCACTTTAACGATCATCTCGATTTCGACAGCGATGCCGCCGGGTAGTTCGGCCATACCAACAGCTGAGCGCGCATGGCGCCCTTTGTCGCCAAAGATTTCGACCAAGCAATCCGAGGCACCGTTAATCACCTGCGGTTGCTTGTTGAAACCGGCGGCTGAGTTGACCATGCCGAGAAGCTTGACAATCTGCTCGACCCTGTCAAGATCACCGATCTCTGCCCGCAACGTACTGAGGCAACCGAGGATCGTGACACGCGCAGCGCGGTAGGCGGTCTCGACATCTATGTCAGCGCCGACCTTGCCCACGAACTCGTTATTCGGGTCGGGCATCGGGCCGTGGCCCGACACATACACCAGCTGACCGACTCGGACGGCTTGCACGTAGTTCGCCACCGGCTGTGTCGGCTCAGCGAGTTCCAGACCTAACTCTGAGATGCGCTGCTCGATTCGCGACATCAGCCCTCCCGTTGCTCGAGCCCCGACGGCGTCGCCTCACACTACCGATTTAGCCGTCTTGATGTTCTCTCGTATGAGTCGCTCCCGGCCGGGAAAACCGACGGGTGGAGTAGCGGCCCCCGAACTGAAACCATGATCGGGAGGGGACATGAGCACCGGGGACAGAGGACCTGACGAGCCCCGCAGAAACCTGACCATAAGCGCCCTTGCCGCCTTTGTGGAGGCTCATGTCCCGCCGGAGTGGCGGCACCCACGGCGCCTGATACTGGTGGGCGCGGCGGTGGTGGCGATCATCGCCTTGATCATCGGCACAAGGTCGACGGGGCCGAGCCATCCGGCACCAGGGACGACGGTCTTTCAGGTCGGCGACCGTGTGGTGCTGCGGTTCGACCACTCGACGGGAAGCGTGCAAATGACGCCTGGGCCGGGCGGTCAAGTCAGCGTTACAGAGCACCGGAACGGCATCACCAATGCCATTCACACCAACTACCAGCAGCAAGGCGATGTGATCACGGTAAACGTCTCGATTGAAAACGGCCTCTTCACGGCCACGTGGGTGGATTTCACCGTGGCGGTGCCACAGAACTTCAGCACGACTGTCGCGACTGCCGCAGGCACGCTCAAAGCAACTGGCCTCACCGGCAGCTTCGTGCTGCAAGACACCAACGGATCGATCTGGGCAACCCACGTGAACGGCGCCATCGCAATGCGAACGGCGAGCGGCTCAATCAACACCAGCCAGGTCAGCGGACAGGTCAGCGCTAGCACGAACAACGGGACCATCACGACGATCTCGACACGCCTAGGCGGACACTCGCTTATGCAGGCACAGAACGGCACCATCAACTTCCACGGCAGCCTGAACCCAGGCTGCCAGGCCGTATTTACGAACACCAATGGGGCGATCGGCGTCACCTTGCCCAGCGTCTCCTCGGTCCTAGTGGACGCACGGACGCGCTTTGGATCGATCAACTCCCAGTTCTCGTCCGTGCGCGTCGTGTCTAGCTCACAGGGACGGGTAGCGGTCGGCCGCGCTGGGCGGAACGCTCCGGCGCACCTCCGCCTAGAGACCGTTCATGGCTCGATCGACCTCAATCGCAAGACCTGACCACCGCGAGGGCAAATCTCCGCGCGTCAACCGGAAGCTGACCGGCTGCTCCCGTGGGAAGGGACGCTCAAAGGTAATGACACGGTATTGGAACGCTACAGCTTGGCCAAACGAAAATCGGCCGAGTTACGCCCGTCGTGGCTATGGAAATACTCCCGTCCGTGGCTTGGCTTCCGCGGGTCAGTCGGAGAACTGTGGCCATGATCGCGGCGGGTGGGTTCCTCGCGATCGTCGTGCTGGGGGCGCTGCTCCTGGTGCAGGCTGGTCACAACCAACCGTTCCAGAAGGATCAGCAGGCGTACGAGAAGTGGGTCAACGGGTTCGCGACCGGCGTCGGTAGCCGCCCGGCCGTTGTGATCCTGGAGCCGGACGCGCTCGCTCTGCAGAACAACTGCCCGGACAACGCCCAGCGCCAGGCCCGTCTGCAGATGCTGTCCTACGCTGTCAAAACCCTCCAGACCAAGAGTGACCAGGTCTACCTTGATGCGGGCCACTCGAACTGGGTGCCAGCCGGCCAGATGGCGAGGCGCCTCCAAGCAGCCGGTATCGCTCAGGCCACAGGGTTCGCGCTGAACGTGGCCAACTACGATCCGACCAATCGGGAGATCAGCTACGCGACCGAGCTGGACCGCGATCTTCGGATGGCCAAGCGGTTCGTCGTTGACACTAGCCGCAACGGGCAGGCCAGCGCGGGTGGACATACTCCTCCGGCCCCCGGCTCGATCTTGCGAGCTAACCCTGGCGCCAGCCAGAGCGCACTCGCGCGTCGGCTCTTCACCGACCCTAACTCGGAGGCAGCCAACTGGGTTCGCGACAATCCCAGTGACCCCATAACGCGCGAGATCAGACAACGCATCGCGAACCAGCCGACAGCAAAGTGGTTCGGCGTCTGGAGCGGAGACATCACCGCCGCCGTGTCGAGCTACGCTGACGCCGCGTCCAAGCAGCATAAGGTGCCAGTCCTGGTCGCCTACGACATCCCGCCTCTCGGGTGCGCCGGTAACAAGGCCGCCGGATCGAAACAATGGTGCAACCCGCCCGGCCGGCAACTTGGTTCGGCCCCGCAAATGCTCGATGGGGGAGGCGGCATGGGTCTTTGGATCAAGGCACCCGGCGAATCCGACGGCGACTGCGGCACCGGTGTGGGGACCCGGACGGGTCAGTTTTCCCCCGTCGTAGCGCAGAAGCTGATTGCTGGGCGGTCGTAAGCAACCCCGGCGCCAGACTGACCAGGACGCTCCCACCCCGGAGGACGTCCGCCGAGCTCCTCAGACCACGGGCAGGTTCGATGCGCTGAGCTTCTGTAGCCCGATCACACGAATCAGACCGAGGCGATCGGCGTCAGGGCTCGATGGTTCCGCGGTGTACACGACGAGTCTGAGATCCGAGCCGGCAACGGTCAGCACGTCGCAGTCGAGGGTGATGGGACCGACCTCGGGATGGGCGATGGTCTTGCTATTCGGGCCGAGCGTGTTGACGAGCCGTTCCGCCCATAGCCTGGCGAATCGCGGGCTAGCGTGCCGAAGATCGTCAACGAGCTGGCGCAGCTTGGGGTCGTCGGGGTAGGTTCCGACCGCCCGCCTCAGGTCGGCGACAGCGTTGGTCTCGAAGTCGTCGACCTCGGCGTCACTCTTGCGCACCCGGGTTGACTTGCCTGTGAACGTCCGCCAGATCAGGTTCCGGTCCCGGCCGCTGAGGGCCGACGGGTCGCCCAGAAGCGCGGCCCATGACGAATTCCAGGCGATGATCGTCCAGGCCGGGTCGTAGACGGCAACGGGCAGATCCGCCAGCCGGTCCACCAGCCGCTGCACGCTTGGCGGCACGTGGCTGGGAATGCGTGTTCTTCGCGGCGGGGCCTGGCCGGCGATTGTGTAGAGGTGGTCGCGCTCTTCGATCGTTAGCCGGAGGGCGCGCGACAACGCGGCCAGCACTTGCGGTGAGGGGTTGGTGGCGCGGCCTTGCTCGAGGCGAACTAGGTAGTCGACCGAGATGCCGGCCAACGACGCCAGCTCTTCGCGGCGCAGGCCGCGGGTCCGGCGGGTCTGACCAGCGGGCACGCCAGCGTCGACCGGCTGGAGTCGTTGCCGCCAGGCCTTGATGTACGAGCCGATCCCGTCGCCTGCCTGCCTGTCGTCGCCTGACTGCATACCAACCAGTCTGACGCCCGCAGCCTTGTTCTGGGTGGTACTGCCAGTCCCACGGTCGGACAGGACGCTTCCTCCCGGGTCGAGTCGGCTCCAGCATCGTGACCATGAAGATAGGTATCTCGATGGGCGGCTTTCCGACGGGGACCAAGCCGGCGCGCCTTGGTCCGTTGCTCTCACGCTTGGCTCGACGTGCGGACGGAGCTGGCTTCGACAGCTTGTGGACCATGGACCACTTCTTCCAGATCCCGATCACGGGCCAGCCGCCCGAAGCGCCGCTTCTTGAGGCCTATGCTGTGCTGGCGTTCCTGGCTGCGCAGACCGACCGGATCCGGCTAGGCACCATGGTCACGTGCGTCGCCTACCGCCACCCTGGCGTCCTCATCAAGGCGGTGACGTCGATCGATGTGCTGAGCGGCGGCCGGGTCATCTTTGGCGTGGGAGCCGGCGCACCGTTCAACGAGCTGCCATCCGGGCGGTCACCCCGCGACTTCGAAGCCTTCGGGCTGGGCATACCGTTCCCGCCCTTGGCTGAGCGGTTCGAGCGGCTGGAGGAAGTGGTCCAGATCGCTCTGCAGATGTGGCGGGGAGACGAGTCGCCGTACGACGGCACGCACTACAAGCTGCTTCGGCCGCTCAACTCGCCCAACACGGTGCAACACCCGCATCCGCCGATCCTGATCGCTGGCAGTGGGGAGCAGAAGACCCTGCGACTTGTTGCTCGCTATGCCGATATGTGCAACCTGTTCGACCTGCCCGGCACTGGGTTCGCTGATGACCTGAAGCACAAGCTTGATGTGCTCAGGTCGCACTGCGACGAGGCCGGCCGCGATTACTGCGACATCGAGAAGACGGTGTCCACCTTCGTTGACCCGAACGGAGACCGGACCGGTATCCTCGACCACTTGGGCGAGCTGGCCGACCTGGGTATCGACCACGCGGTTGTCAGTCCACGAGGGCCGTGGGACGAAGCCATCCTTGACCGGATAGCGGCCATGGTTCAGGAGATTCATGCCATTCCTGCCCGCGGTTAGGCACCGTTTCGGGCAGGTTCCGGCTCTTGCTTGTTCGGGACATTGAAGGGGAACGGGTGGCCCGCCTAACCGATCGAGCACGCTTCACAACTATTCGTCCTATCGCTTACGCTTTTCCTCGATCTTGATCCGGAGGGGGGACAAGGCGTGAGCGAGCTATGGCGTAAGAGCGCGCTGGAATTGGCGGCGATGATCCGCGGTCGCGAGGTCAGCAGCCGCGAGGTGGTCCAGGCGCACCTGGACCGGGTCGAGGCGGTCAACCCGCACGTCAATGCGATCGTCCGGCTTCTGCCAGAGCAGGCCCTCGCGGCCGCCAGTGAGGCCGACCGGTTAGCGGCGCTCGGTACCTGGCTAGGCCCGCTGCATGGCGTCCCGTTCACGGTCAAGGAGAACATCGACGTGGCGGGCACGCCGACCACGCACGGGGTCCCGGCCCTAGCGGAGGCGATCGCCTCAGTCGACGGCCCGCCAGTGGAGCGGCTGCGCGCGGCCGGCGCGATCGCGTTCGGCCGGACCAATCTGCCGGACTTCGCCTTGCGCGTCCACACCGACTCGGCCTTGCACGGCCTGACCCGCAATCCGTGGCATCCCCAGCGCTCATCAGGCGGGTCGAGCGGCGGTGAAGCAGCTGCGCTGGCCAGCGGAATGAGCCCTCTCGGCCTGGGCACCGATCTGGGCGGATCGCTGCGCAACCCGGCGCATTGCTGTGGCGTCGTATCGATCAAGCCCTCCACCGGCGCGGTGCCAGCCGCTTCCGTGATCCCGCCGCAGGACAAGACAATTTCCTACCAGTTGATGTCGGTCCAAGGTGTTTTGGCTCGGCGCGTCGCCGACCTCCGGGCCGGCTTCACCGCGATCGTCGGCCAGCACCCACGCGACCCGCTGAGCGTCCCCGCGGTCTTCACTGACCTGGCGCCAGGCGACCGGCCGCAAGTCGCCGTGCTCCCGGAGCCGCCCGGGGGCAGCACCCACCCCGAGGTGGCTGAGGCAGTAAGGCGCGCCGCCGACGCGCTCGCCGACGACGGCTTCAAGGTCACCGAGGCAGTGCCGCCCGACTACGAGCAGGCGGCTGAATTGTGGTCCGCGGTCCTCACCGCAGACCTGCGGGTGCTGGAACCGCTACTGGACCAGCTCATGGGCGCGGGCGCCCGCGAGTTCCTTCACAACGCGTCCGGGCACCTGCCCGCATCGGACCTGGCCAGCTGGGCGACGGCGCATACTGCCCGAGACGGGCTGGCCCGCCGCTGGAGCCTGTGGTACCAGGAGTACCCGGTGCTGCTCAGCCCGGTCTGGTCCCAGCCCGCGTTCCCGGTGGACTTCGACGTCGCCAGCCTGGACGGCACGATCGCGACCCTGGAACTAATGCGCCCGGTCCTCGCGGCCAACTTGATGGGCACCCCGGCCGCAGTGGTGCCAGCCGGTATGGCTGACGGCCTCCCTGTCGGCGTCCAGGTCATGGGCGGCAAGTACACCGAGCTACGCTGCCTGGCCGTCGCCGAAGTGATCGAGCAGCGACTCGGCTCGCTCACGCCGATCGACCCCGTTCCGGGGTAATCGGGACGGCATCGATCAGATGCCGCGAGAGTGCGTCAGTCTCCCGCTTGCTCTCGCCGCATCTCCTCAACTTGAGCCATGAGGTCGCGCTGCCCCTGCTGTACCTGGATTTGCTGCTCCCCCTGGCGGCGGCGGCGCCGCTCGCTCATGCGGAAATAGATGGGCACGGCGGATAGCAGCAGCACCACGACGACTGGTATCAGCACGCCCAGGGCGGCAACAGTGCTGCTCCCTGATGCCAGCGGGGACGCGGTCACCAACACCACCTCGCCAATCTGCTCATCTGTTCTTCCATTTCTGACAAGCCCTTGGCTGCCGCGTTACGGGCCTATCTGCGGAATGATCAGCAAATATAGTAAGGTAACGAGGCGTCGTTCACGAGATGCAACGACGACAAGGGGTTGGAATCGGTTGGGGGGTCAGCCGCGTGGAGCAGCTCCCGCGCATTATCGAACTCGGTCAAGCACTGGATGACGCCGTGCTCGCCGCGGCGGCGGAGCCGCTTCCTAAGCTCGCCGCCAGGTTAATGTCCGAGCATTTCGGGTCCCAATACCACCCGGGCGAATGGGTCGATCTTAATGCCGCCTCTGGTCCGCTGATGCCGCCGAACTCAGGCTCCAAGTTTGGCGACCCCACCCCAGACGGCGTCCGGATTCTCGACGACATTGCGGTCGAAGCGATGCAGCTGCTCGAGCACGCGAACATGATTGCGCCCGCCTTCTGGTACAGCGGCAACATCTGGTATTTCGGTTACCGCAGCACCCGCGCTGGCCGAACCGCCGTAGAGCAGGGAACGGTCGAGAAAATCCTGACTGGCGGGACCGGCTAACCAATCCCGACAGCCTCGCGGTGGATGCTCCAGAGCTATTGCGATCATAGCTACTGGTAAGTAACCTACTAGCTGGTAACGGCATCGAATACGGCAGGAACCGACCGCAACCGGGCGAAGGCATCCGGGCTGCGAATGGGTGGGGACTACGGAGCAGGCTGGCCGCGAGCATCGGTGACTGACGCGGGCGGGGCGATGCGCCCATCTCGTGAGGGAGATCAGCACCAATGCGCAGACCGGCGTTAAGAATCCTGACCCTGGCCGCGGCCGCAAGCACATTCGTCGCCCTCGGCTCGATCGCCGTGCCGGCGGCTTCCGCCGACACCTTGATCACCGCCACCTACCCGGTATCAGGATCCACGTTCCTGAAGGCGATCAACACCACTATTCCGCTCGGACCGGGCAAGCTGAGCAGCACCGTTGAAATCAACACAGGCGCGATAACGGCGTCAACGCTGACCCTGCCGCCCGCCACCGGGACGTTCAAGGCGCTCGGGTTCATCCCGGTGTCGGCCACCACCAGTATTAATCCGGTGGGTACCGCGACCGGAACGGTCAACTTCAGCAAGAACACCGTGTCGGTGACCACCCAAGCCAACATGCAGATCACCAGCATGAGCGTGGCTGGCATACCCATCCTGGTCGGCTCGCATTGCCAGACCCGCACGCCGATCAGCCTCACCGTCAATTCACAAGCGGGCTTCAACGTCCTGAACGGCGGAGTCGTCGCCGGCACGTACACGATCCCGCCGTTTAGTAACTGCGGCCTCGCGACGCTGCTGATCAACCTCGTCATCCCTGGATCCGGCAACACGATCTCGCTAACGCTGGGCAAGGCGACGCTCTGACCCATCGCACACGCTTCGACGCAGAGATACAGCGTCGTTGGGGATCTACTGCTGCTCTTTGTAC
>Ga0126378_10004415_pt1 | contig 10741 bp, 7 predicted proteins | sample PanSoiMetPlot_23_FD_92587 | JGI IMG/M metagenome (GOLD analysis project Ga0126378, IMG submission 92587) | Tropical forest soil microbial communities from Panama - MetaG Plot_23 | ecosystem: Environmental > Terrestrial > Soil > Tropical forest > Bulk soil | place: Panama | collected 2016-02-17
CCGAAGCCGGGTCACAACGATGACTGGCAACACAACCTCCCCGGGCTGGGGTACCAGGCGCGACCGGTTCCCGCTGGCCGGCCAGAAGCCTCACGGTACAGAATGCCCTGACCGGGCCGGGTTCGACAGCCCCGGGGACGTGGCACGATACCGCTGAGAGCGGGGGGTGGAACGGAGTGTGGGGCCCTGGCTGAGGAACAGGCGGGCGGCTGGCCCGCCTCCTGGCCTGACCCAGTGGCTTTGCCCGGGCAAAGCGCCAGCGGCGCCCCGTCCGCTCAGTCCCGCAGCACCCACAGGCACTGCGCGTCGCTTTCCCCGACGTTGCGCCAGGCGTCGATCCTGCGGCGGGAGGCGATAAGCGTCTCACCCCGGCGGAGGACCGGACGGCCCGACCCAAGCAGCACCTGGACGAGGCCGCTGACCACCCCGACGAGCTCGGTGCCCTTGTGGGCGAAGGGAGCCTCGACCGTCGCCGACCGCGGCAGCGAGACGAGGTAGGCGCGCATGCCCGCCTCGGCGTCGTCGAGCAGCGGGAGGACCGAGCCCGTGGGCGCGTCGACGGGGCCGTGGCGCCTGCCAATCCGGTAGTCGGGCGTGACCTCACCGCCGAGCAGCTCGTCGAGGGTGATGTTGAGGCGCCAGGCAAGAGTGAGCAGCGTCTCGAGCGAAAGCCCCCTCTCCCCCCGCTCTACCTGCGAGATGGCGCTGGGCGAGACTCCAGCGAGGCGGGCCAGGTCGCTCTGGCTCAGCTCGCGGCGCAGGCGGTAGGCGCGCAGCGCCGCACCGACGCGCGCCACCGCCTGAGCCGGCTGCAGCTGCAACGTCCCGTCCTTGACGGAGTAGCGGAAGAGCTGGCCCTGGGCTCCGGGCGGGCGCCCCTCGGCCTTGCTGATGCGAAGGCGGCCCTCGCTGACGACGATGATGCACTGGGTGATCTGCTCGATCTCGCGGTGCAGGGTGCGGTACTGGCTTGCCCCCGGCACCGACCAGTAGGCGATGGCGCCGAGGTCGAGCAGCATCGGGCAGCAGCGCCCGAAGAAGTCGCTCGCGACGCGCATCCCCCAGCGGCTGGACAGCGCCTCCAGCGAGTCGAAGAGCAGGAGCGGGCGGCGCGCCCGGACGCAGAACTGGCGTATCGCCTCGAGCAGGCTGCGCGGGCTCGTGATCGGCGTGCCCTTCCGCGCGTCGAGTATCTCGATCCAGGGCCACCGCGCCTTCACATCGGCCGGATCGCTCGAGGCGACGACGTACCCCGTCCTGCCGAAGTCCTCACGGCGCCGCGTGATGGCGTCGTAGAAGAGGCCCTGAGGTGAGAGCTCGCCGCCCTCCCAGACCCAGACGACGTTGTCACCCCAGTAAAGGCCGTCGAGCGCGCGGTCAAGCTCGGCCACACCGGTGCCGGGAGATTCATTAGCCATGCTTCAAACTTTATCCCAAACCGGAAGCCACAGACCAGTCGCGGGAGGGCCACTGTCGGCACCGAGGCGCCGCGTGGCCCCTCCAGGAGGCGGCGAGAAGCATACAGCGATGCTGTTAAGTAATTCATAATCTAGTGCGTCTGCTTTACAGTTGCCTCGTACATGAGCTTCCGCCTTGGGCCCCATCCCATGGCCGGGGCGGTCGGAGTAAGGAGCCTCTCATGAAGAGTTTCGGCGACAGGGTGCCAGTGGCCGGCAGAGCGCCGGCGAGCGACACGGACCCGGGGGCGCAGCCGGCATTCAGGCGCGTGCTGATACCCGTCGAGGACGCAAGCCAGGCAGAGCACGTGGTGGAGCTGGCGCGGCGAGCCGGCGCGAGCGAGGTCCGCGCCCTGCACCTCAACCTTCGCGAGATCGCCGGCGGCCGGCGCTTCACGCTCGAGACGGACTCCGAGGCCTCCCGCGCCGTCGAGGCGGCGGTCTTCGAGCTTCGCATGGCAGGCATCGGAGCCTCGGGGCAGGTTCGCCACGCCCTCGTCGGCAAGGTTGCCGAGGCGATCGTCGCCGAGGCGATCGAGTGGGGGGCGGATCTGATCATGCTCGGCATCCCGCGCCGCGGCGAGCTCGCGACCCGGCTGTTCGGCAGCGTGACGCTCCGGGTGCTCAAGCACGCGCCGTGCCCGGTCCTGGTGGCCTCCGCGGGCAGCGATCGCCTTCACCGCGAGCCCCGCGCCGAGGACGAGCACGCCGCCCGCGGCCGGAGCGAAGACCTCAGCACGGCCTCCGCGCGCTGACCCGCCGGCCTGCCTGACCCGCGAGCCTGCCTGACCCGCGAGCCTGCCTGACCCGCGAGCCTGCCTGACCCGCGAGCCTGCCTGACCCGCAGCTCCAGTCTGGCCGCCGTGGCCGCCGCCGGCCCATGGCGGGCCATTTCGGCCCCGCCTCACACCGCCGGACCCGCGTTACGCCCCGGCTGCTGCACGGCGAACAGCAGGCGGACTGGCCGCCCGTGGCCCATGCGGGGGGGCTGGGCACCAGCCCGGCCCCCCGGCTGGTGCCGGGGTTGACTTGAAGTGCGGTTGAAGAATTAGCGTCGCTGTCATCGGTGGACCTGGGCCTTTGGAGGCTTGTGTGAGCAGCTGGGTACGCGCCGCGGCGGTGGGCGACATCACCGAGGGCGGCGCCAGATCGTTCGCCTACCTGGACAAGCGGATCGCGCTGTTCCGCACGCCGGGTGGGGTCTTCGCCACGGACAACCGCTGCCCGCACCAGGGTTACGCGCTGGTGCGCGGGGATGTGAAGGACGGCGTGCTCACGTGCGCCTGGCACAACTGGAAGTTCGAGCTCGGCACCGGCGCCTGCCGGTTCGGCGGGGAGAACATTCGGACCTACCCGGTCCAGATCCGCGACGGCCAGGTGTTCGTCGACATCGCCGACCCGCCGGCCGAGATCATCCGGCCCGATCTGTTCCGCAGCCTGATCGCGGCCATGGAGGACCTCGACATCGGCCGGCTGGCGCGGGACGCGATGCGGCTGCAGCGGATCGGAACGCCGCTGGCCGACGTGGTCCGCGAGGGCGTCAGGTACGCGGCGCCGCGGGCGGAGTACGGCTGGGACCACTCGCTGGCAACGATGACCGACTGCCTGCGGATGAGCCGGTTCTTCGAGGAATCGCTCCGCGCGCTGCCGGTGATCCAGGGCCTGTCGGTGGCGGCCGACAATCAGGTCCGGCGCCCGGCACGCCCCCGGCCCGACCCGGTCGACCCGGTAACGAGGTACGGGTCGATCGCGGACGCGCTGAGCGCCTACCCGGTGCTCGTCGGCGAGGAGCGGGCCGATGAGGCCGAGGCGCTGCTGCGCGGGCTGATCGCGGCCAGGGTCTCGCCCGCGGTGCTGCGGCACACGCTGCTCAGCGCGGTGACCGACCACTTCCTGGCCTACGGGCACTCGATGATCTTCGTACAGAAGGCGTTCGAGCTGCTGGGGCAGATCGGCTGGCAGGAGGCCGACGCGGTGCTGTCGCCGCTGGTGCCCGAGATGGTGCTCGGCACGCGGTACGACAAGCTGCCGTACATGCGCAAGTTCCTCCGGGCGTGGGAGGCCGCCGGGCCGGATCTGGCGGCGCTGGCGGGCCGCGGCGGCACCGGCGGGTTCGACCAGCCCGGCTACTGCCGGGCGCTCACCGGCGGGTCACCGGAGGACGCGGCCGGGGCGCTCGTGCGGGCGCTGGAGGCCGGAGCGCCGGTGACGGCCGTGATCGACGCGACCGGCCGCGCGGCGGCCGAGCGGCTGGCCAGGTTCGACATCGAGCTTGACCTGGACGACACGAACGATTGGGGGTGGCTCGACGTCACCCACACGCTGACCTACCTCAACGCGCTGCGCTGGGCCTGGTCAGCGGACCCGTCGCCACAGGTGCTCCGCGGGCTGTTCCACGCCGCCTGGTTCGTGCAGTGGACCGGCCAGTTCGACGCGCGGAACCCGGGCCGGGGTCAAGGACGGCCACGAGCGCATCCGACGCAGGACGCCACCGAGGTCCACCGTGCGATCGTCAGCCGCGATCCGGACGCCGCCGTGGCGCTGGTCGACGGCTACACCGGGCCGCGCGCCGAGCTGGAAAGGTCGCTGATCCGGGCGGCGGCGGAGGACCACTCCACCGCGCCGATCATGGTCGCGCACGTGGTGAAGACGGCGCAGGCCGCGGTGGAGGAGTCGCGGGCCCTCGGGGAAGCGCGCGGGTCGGCCGAGCCGATCGCGGCGGCCGCGCGGTTCCTGGCGAGCCCGAAGCGGGAGCGGTTCGTGTTCCAGTCGACGCTGGAGGCGATCACCACGCTGCGTGGCGTGCCGAAGCCGGAGTCCGACCAGCTCAGGCCCGCCTGAGCGGCGCGGTCAGCCCACGGCGGCCTCATGCCCCTGCCGCCTCGCATGGCTGCAGGCTGCGCGATGCGCCCGTAGTCGCCAGCCGATGCGACAGATGCGTAAGGCTTCTTGCTGGCCCTGCCTAGTCTGGCACCGATGCGGGGGCGGGCTCGGTGACCGGCGGTGGGGCCGAGCTTGTGCCGGCGGGCAGGCGGCGGGTGAGCGCCAGCGCGGCCACGGCCACGGCCGCCGTGATGGCGAACGCGGCCATGATGCCCAGACGAAGGTGGCTGCCCGCGCCGGCCGCCACGGCCGCGCCGCCCACGCCGATGCCGATCGCGGTGCCGAGCACGTCGGCCAGGTTCAGTGACGCCGATGCCTGCCCTTCCCGCCCGGGCGCCGCCATCCGCAGCATCATCAGCGAGGTCGGCGCGTACGCCAGCCCCATGCCCAGGCCCGCGACCGTCCAGGCCACCAGGCCCTCCGCCACCGGCACACCCGGCAGGAGCACCAGCGCCATGCCGACGATGCCGGCCGCGATGACCAGCAGCCCGATGCGGACCATGCGGCGTCCTTCCCAGGTCTGGCTCAGCCGGGCCTGCACCCAGGCGCCGGCGGTCCAGGCCAGCGTGGAGCCGGTGACGGCGATGCCCGCCACCACCGGGCTGTGGTGGCGTACCGCGGTAATGGTCAGGGTCACGTAGGCGTCGGCGCCGAAGAACGCGAACGTGAGCAGGCCCCGGCTGAGGATGGTGGCGGGCAGCCCGCGCCGCGCGGTCAAGGTGCCTGCCGGGACCAGCCGGCGCAGGGCCGGCCCGCCGACGGCGCCGCCGCCCAGGATCAGCGCGCCGCCCGCCAGCAGGGCCCCTGAACCAGCCGCGAGGGAGAGCCCGGCCAGGACCATCGTGGCGCCGGCCGCGGCGCCGATGCCGTCGATCAGGCGGTGCTCCCGCGCCGCGACGGAGCCGGGCGGGCCGAGCCGGATCAGGGCTGGCACGGCGATCGACCCAGCCACCGCGACCACCGGCAGCAGGCCAAGGAACACCCACCGCCACCCGAACAGGTGCGCCACCTCCGCGGCCAGCGCAGGCCCGGCGAGCCCGGGCACGACCCACGCGGTGGACAGGACCGCCATCATGCGGGCCTGAAGAGGGCCGGCCAGGCAGCGGCCGATCGCGACGTAGGCCACCGCGGGCACCGCGCCCGCGCCGATGCCCTGCAGCACCCGGCCCGCGACCAGGACCCCCATCGATGGGGCCAAGCCGGCGACGGCCAGCCCGGCCCCGAAAAGCACCACCCCGGCCACGAACGGGATGGCGGGCCCCCGGCGGTCGGCCTCCCGGCCCGCCGCCACGATGCCGATCATGCTGCCCAGCATGAACGCGCTGAACACCCAGCCGTACAGGCGCAGCCCGCCAAGATCATGGGCGACGACCGGCATCACGGTCACCACCGCAAGCGCCTCCGACGCCACGAAGGTGACCGTCAGGACCAGGCCCGTGGTCAGCGCCCGCGCCTGCGGCGCCCAAAGCCCGGGTACCGCGCCCTCGCCCATCGGCCCTCCCGCCTCGCTGCCCTCCGAGCCTACGAGCTCAAGCACCCTTGAAGTCCAGCCCGCCGCGCAGGCAGCTGGCGCCAGCCCCGGTGGCGTGCCAAGGTGTAGACAAGGTGCCCGGCGGGGTACATGGTCTCCCTATCTCGTTGAGCGGAGGCCTCATGGGCCGTGACATCCAGGCGATCAAGATCAGCGGCGAGGACAGGCGCAACTACCGCGACAAGCTGCGGCGGTCGCTGGATGTGTTCGCCCGGATGCTGCGCGAAAGCCTGTTCGAGGCCCACCCGTCGCGGGTCGGCCTCGAGATCGAGCTGAACCTGGTCGATTCCGGCGGGGCGCCGTCCATGCGCAACGCCGACGTGCTCGCGGCGATCGCCGACCCGGCCTGGGCGACCGAGCTTGGGCAGTTCAATATCGAGATCAACGTGCCGCCCCGGGCGCTGGCTGGCGCCGCGCTCGCGGACCTGGAGCAGGAGGTCCGCGCCAGCCTCAATACCGCGGACGCCAAGGCCCGTGGCACCGGCAGCCGCCTGGTCATGATCGGCATCCTGCCGACGCTCCAGGCAACCGACATGCACGAGGGGATCATGTCGGCCAACGAGCGCTACCGGGTGATGAACGAGCAGATCTTCGCGGCGCGGGGGGAAGACCTGCGGATCGCGATCGACGGCGCCGAGCAGCTGCTCACGCACGCGGACAGCATCACCCCCGAGGCCGCGTGCACGAGCGTGCAGCTTCATCTCCAGGTCTCGCCCGAGGAGTTCGCCAGCTACTGGAACGCCGCCCAGGCGATCGCCGGCGTGCAGGTCGCGCTCGCGGCCAACTCCCCGTTCCTGTTCGGCAGGCAGCTGTGGCACGAGACCAGGATCACGCTGTTCGAGCAGGCCACCGACACCCGGCCGGACGAGCTGAAGTACCAGGGGGTGCGGCCCCGGGTCTGGTTCGGCGAGCGCTGGATCACGTCGGTGTTCGACCTGTTCGAGGAGAACATTCAGTATTTTCCGGCGCTGCTGCCGATCGTCGAGGACGAGGACCCGCTGGCGGTGCTCGACCGCGGTGCCTGCCCGCAGCTAGCCGAGATGAGCCTGCACAACGGGACCATCTACCGCTGGAACCGCCCCGTCTATGCCGTCGTCGACGGCACACCGCACCTCCGGGTCGAGAACCGGGTCCTGCCGGCCGGCCCGTCGGTCGCGGACGTCATGGCGAACGCGGCGTTCTACTACGGGCTTGTCCGCTCTCTCGCCGACTCGCAGCGCCCGATCTGGACCCAGATGTCGTTCGCGACCGCGGCCGAGAACCTCCACGAGGCCGCGCGCAACGGCATCGACGCCCACCTCTACTGGCCGGGCCTCGGCGAGGCACCAGCGGCCGAGCTGGTGCTCCGGCGCCTGCTGCCGCTTGCCCGCGACGGACTCGGCCGCTGGGGCGTCGACCCTGCGCACGCCGACCGCCTGCTCGGCATCATCGAGCAGCGCTGCCTGACCGGCCGGACCGGCGCGGCCTGGCAGATAGCCACGGTCGGTGCGGCCGCCGGGGGCGGCGGGGACGGCCGCCCGGAGGCGCTGCGGCGGATGACCCAGCGCTACATCGAGCACATGCACACCAACGAGCCGGTCCACACCTGGCCGGACCGCCCCTAGCGCCGCGCGGGACGGCGCGCACAATGCCGGCGCGGGACGGCCGCCCTCGACGGATAGCACGTCCGCCTCGGGCAGGCCGGCCGGCCGCAGCAGGGCGGCGACCTCACCGGCGCTGGCCCGAAGGTGCGGTGCGGCGGCCGGGCCCGCCGATACCGAGGGGATCCTGACCAGCCGCTCGAGGCCGGCCCGGACCGACGGCAGGACCCGCCGGACCGCGGCCGCGAGCCGCGCGGTGCCTGCGTCGCCCGCGCTCACAACGCAGACGCTACCGGGGCCGGTGCTGGGCCACGGCTAGCATGCCAGGCATGAATGTCGTGTTCGTCGAGCCGCTCTTCCCCGCCAACCAGCGCCAGTTCGCCCGTGCGCTGGCCGAGGTGGGCGCGACCGTGATCGGTATCGGCGAGTCACCCGCCGGGGCCCTGGACGATCAGCTGAAGGGCTGGCTGCATCACTACCACCAGGTGCCGTCGGTCACCGACGTGGCGGCGATGACGCAGGCGGTCCGGTGGGTGCAGGACAAGCTGTGGGTGGACAGGCTCGAGGCCACGGTCGAGGCGCACACCCTGCCGGCGGCGCAGGTCAGGGAGGCCTGCACGATCCCGGGCACGTCGGTGCGGACGGCCTGGCTGTGCCGCGACAAGCCATCGATGAAGCAGGCGCTGCGCGAGGCGGGGGTGCCGACAGCCGCCTCGACCGCGGCGGGGGACGCCGCGCACGCGCGCGCGTTCGCCGAGCGGGTCGGCTTCCCGCTGGTCCTCAAGCCGCGCAGCGGCGCGGGCGCGTCGGGCACGGTGCGGGTCGACAGCGCCGCCGAGCTCGAGGGCGCCCTGGGGGACTTCGGGGGCCAGGGCATGGAGTCGGTGGCGGTGGAGGAGTTCGTCGAGGGCCACGAGGGCTTCTACGACACGATCACGGTCGACGGCCAGGTGGCGCTGGACTTCGTGTCGCACTACTACCCGAACGTGCTCGAGGCCATGCGGACCCGGTGGATCTCGCCGGAGTTCATCTCGACCAACCGGATCGACACCGCGCCCGAGTACGCCGAGCTGCGCGAGATGGGCAAGCGGGTGATCGCGGCGCTCGGGATCGGGACGTCCGCGACGCACATGGAATGGTTCTTCGGCCCGAAGGGACTGAAGTTCTCCGAGATCGGCTGCAGGCCGCCGGGGGTGGGCGCGTGGGACCTCTACTCCGCGGGCAACGAGATGGATATCTACCGCGAGTGGGCGCGGGCGACCGTGAATGGCGCGACCGGCTCGGCGCCGACGCGGCGTTACGCCAGCGGAATGGTCGCGCTTCGGCCCGACCGGGACGGCCATATCACCGGCTACTCCGGGGTGGAGGAACTTCAGCGGCGGCACGGCGAGTGGGTCATCGACGCATCTCTGCCGCCGCCGGGCACGGCGACCCAGCCGGTGGAGGCCGGGTACATGGCCAACGCGTACGTGCGGATGCGTCATCCCGACTACGACGCGCTGCGCGGGATGCTCGACGACGTCGGGCGCACGCTGCACGTCCACGCGTCGTGAAGCTGACGCTGCTTGGCCCGCAGCGCAGGCCGACGGTGGACAAGGCCGTGGCGGCGCTGCCCGGTGGCGGGCCGGTCGCCACCGTCACCGCGGGATGGCAGGAGCGCGAGCCCGACGACGGCGAGCTGAGCGCGCTGCTCGGCGGCCGCGACGTCAACCTCTCCCTGTACCGGCGATGGCTGGACGTGCAGGACCGGGCGCAGGAGTTTTCCGCTGCCGAACGGCGGCTGCGTGGGCTGCTCGAAGAGGCACAGGAGATCTACCTGCTGCGCCTGGACCACGCGCTGCGCGCCGCGTACGCGGTGCAGCGCCGCGGCATCCACGACCGGCTCAGGGCCGACGCCCTGGCCGAGGCCATCGCCGCCGTCCGCGACCTCGACGCCGCGCACCTGCGCCGGGTAAGCGAGCTGAGGGGCGAGTTCTGCCAGGCGTGGCGGCCGCACGACCTGCCGGTGGTCGCCGGGCACCGGGCCGCGGTGGCGCGGCTGCTCGGCGAGGCGGGCGCGCTGGTAATCGCTGGCGGGCACGTGGGCGTGCTGGCGGATACCCTGCACCTGTTCGGTGTCGCCGGGGCGCTGCGGTCCCCGGTGATCGCGTGGTCGGCCGGCGCGATGGCGCTGACCCAGCGGGTCGTCCTGTTCAACGACAGGGCGCCGCAGGGGCCCGGCCACCCCGAGGTCTACGCAACCGGCCTGTCCGTGCTGCGCAACGTCGTCGCGCTGCCGCACGCCAGCGCGCGGCTGCTGCTCGGCGACGTGCAACGGATGGCCGTTTTCGCCCGCAGGTTCGCGCCCGCCCGCTGTGTCCTGCTCGAGCACGGCAGCCGGGTGGACACCGACGGCGAAGGAAGCTGCCCGCCGGGCACCCGGGTGCTCGCGGGTGACGGCCGGGTGGCCTCGCTGGGGGCCGCGTGACGACGGTGACCAGGCCGCCGGCCGGCCGCAAGCTCGCCATCAACCGGCTGAGGGAACGCAGACCGCTCGACCCGGCCATGGTCGACCGCTTCGTCGCCCGGCACGAGGTGCCCATCGTGGAGGGGGGCCGCTGCACGTTCCTGTACCGGGGGGAGGCCGACGAGGTCAGGCTGGTGCACCAGATCTTCGGGCTGCCCCAGCCCATCCCGCTGCGCCGGGTGCGCGGCACCGACCTGTGGTACGTCGTCCTCGAACTGCCCGACGGCTCGCGGGTCGAGTACCAGCTTGACGTGGCCCGTGGTGGGCAGCGCGAGCGCATCAACGACCCGCTGAACCCCCGGCTCGCGCACAGCCCGCTTGGCAGCTCCTCGGTCTGCTACGCCCGCGGGCACGAGGTGCCGGAGTGGACCGAGCCCGATCCCGACGCGCGGCCGGGATCGCTGGCCGAGCTCACCGTGCCGAGCCGCGCGCTGCGCCGTGACTGCCGGGTGACGCTCTACCTGCCCGCCCGGTTCCGGCGCGCGGGCCGCTACCCGCTGCTCATCGTCCACGACGGCGGCGACTACCTGGAGTACGCGGCGGCCGGAACGGTGCTTGACAACCTCATCCACCGGCTCGACGTCGCCGAGACCGTCGCGGCGTTCGTGTACCCCGGTGACCGGCTGGCCGAGTACGCCAACTCGGCGGCGCATGCCCGCTACCTGACGGCCGAGCTTGTGCCGCGCCTTGAGGCGGAGCTTCCGCTGGCCGGCACGCCGTCCGCGCGGTGCCTGGTGGGCGCCAGCTTCGGAGCCGTCGCCGCGCTGTCGGCCGCCTACCGCTA
>Ga0126378_10004416_pt1 | contig 10741 bp, 12 predicted proteins | sample PanSoiMetPlot_23_FD_92587 | JGI IMG/M metagenome (GOLD analysis project Ga0126378, IMG submission 92587) | Tropical forest soil microbial communities from Panama - MetaG Plot_23 | ecosystem: Environmental > Terrestrial > Soil > Tropical forest > Bulk soil | place: Panama | collected 2016-02-17
ACCGTTTCGCCGCTGCGGCCGCGACGCCCGTCCTCCTGAACCTGTTCCTGATCGCGGCGCTGTTGTTGATGGACCGGTTCGGCTGGCGCGACGGCCGCGCGCTCGCTTGGGCGGTCACGGCGGCGGGTCTCGCGCAATTCCTGTGGTTGCTCTCTTCTTGTGCACGCGCCGGTCTGGCGCTGCGGCTGCCGATCCCCCGCTTGACCCCAGGAGTGAAGCACACCTTGGCAGTGATGGCTCCGGGCACGCTCGGCGCCGGTGTCACGCAGCTCAACCTGCTGATCTCGACGGCGCTGGCTTCGCTGTTGCCCAGCGGATCGGTCTCGTACCTCTACTACGCCGACCGGCTGAACCAATTGCCGCTCGGCGTCGTCGGCATTGCGGTCGGCACGGCAATCCTGCCGCCGCTGTCGCGCCAGTTGCGGCTGGGGCAAGCCGCCGACGCCGTCGCGACGCAGAACCGCGGGTTGGAGCTGGCATTGCTTTTGACGCTGCCGGCGGCGGTGGCGCTGGCTCTGCTCGCAGGCCCTATCCTGTCAGTGCTGTTCCAGCGCGGTGCTTTCGGCGTCACCGATACGGCGGCGACTGCCGCGGCTTTGGCCGCTTACGCAGTAGGCCTGCCGGCTTTTGTTCTCGTCAAAGTGCTGGCGCCCGCCTTCTTTGCTCGTCACGATACCGCCACGCCAGTCAAGGTTGCGATCGCGGCAATGATGGCCAATCTCTGCCTGACGCTCCTCTTGATGCAGTTTCTGGCGCATGTCGGAATCGCGCTCGCAACCACAGCCGCGGGCTGGATCAACGCGTTGACCCTGCTCGTGCTATTGATGCGGCGGAGGCATTTCCACCTCGACCATCGCGCGCGGCGCAACCTGCCGCGCATCGGGATGGCGGCGCTCGGGATGGGCGTGATTCTCGTCCTGTTGCGGATTGGCCTCGCCCCTGCTCTGAGTGGCGCGCCGTTGGCTCGTCTCGGCGCTCTGACGGCGCTGGTCGGGGCGGGGCTGGCGAGCTTTGCGCTTTTAGCGCTCGCCTTCGGCATCGCCGATTGGCGCGAGCTGTTGGGGCGGCTGCGCCGGCAACCGGCTTGACCGCCGTTGCATCAGAGCGATAACACGCGCCGCGCTTTTCTTATCTGAGGCCAAATGAACCGCATTTTTTCCGGCATCCAGCCTACCGGCAATCTGCATCTCGGCAATTATCTCGGCGCCATTCGCAACTGGGTCGCGCTGCAGAAGGACTACGAGTGCATCTTCTGCATCGTCGATCTGCATGCTCTCACGCACCCGCAGGACCCTGGAGAGTTACGGAGCAGCACGCGAGAAGTAACGGCTGCCTATATCGCCTCGGGGATCGATCCCGAGCGCTGCACGATTTTCAACCAGAGCATGGTCCCGGCTCATACAGAACTCGCCTGGTTGCTCGGTTGCCTGACGCCGTTGGGATGGCTCAACCGCATGACGCAATTCAAGGAGAAGGCGGGCAGGAATCGCGAGATGGCCGGCCTCGGCCTTTACGCCTACCCGGTGCTGATGGCCGCCGATATTCTCTTGTACAAGGCGACCCATGTCCCGGTAGGTGAAGATCAGAAGCAACATCTCGAACTCGCGCGCGATATCGCCGGTGCATTCAACCGCCGCTACGAGTGCGGCCTCTTTCCTCTGCCAGAACCACAGATCTTCGGTACGGCAACCCGGGTGATGAGCCTGCGCGATGGCACGAAAAAGATGTCCAAATCGGACGCTTCGGATTACTCGCGCATCAATATGACCGACGACGCCGACACGATCGCGCTCAAAATCCGCAGAGCGAAGACCGATCCCGAGCCCCTCCCGGCCACTGTCGACGACCTCGAGCGGCGGCCGGAGGCCGACAATCTGATCGGCATCTACGCCGCTCTCTCCGGGCTGTCTCGCGAGGAGGCGCTTGCGAGGTTTGCCGGCCACAACTTCTCGGTGTTCAAGGAAGCGCTCTCCGAGCTCGCCGTCGAGGTGCTGGGGCGGATCGGCGGCGAGATGCGCCGGTTGGTGAGCGATTCCGGATATATCGATTCTGTGTTGCGCCGCGGCGCGGAGCACGCCGACACGATCGCCGTTCCGGTCTTGCGCCAGGCTCAGGAGATCTGCGGCCTGTTGCGGCCGTGACATTATAAGCCTTTTGCCCGGGTCTCGGTTCCGGCTGAAGGGTTCAATCAATCCAACCCGGATCTGCGGCCGGTTCTCGCTTTCCCTGCGCCAGCGCCGGTTGTAAGTTGACCGGTCGAACCACGCTGCGCCGAGAGTGGCGCACGACGATAGCATTTGGCCGGCGTCCCCCGCGGGAATGGATATTTATCTACCGATCGCCGAGGTATCGCTAGATATTTTCGTCTTGCTCGGCCTCGGTGCGGCGGTCGGGTTTCTCTCGGGTGTCTTCGGCGTCGGTGGCGGCTTTCTTCTCACCCCACTGCTGATTTTCATCGGGGTACCGCCAACCGTCGCCGTTGCGTCCTCGGCCAATCAGCTGGTCGGAGCCTCGGTCTCCGGTGTGATTTCCCATTGGCGACGCGGCAATGTCGATTTCAAGATGGGCTATGTCCTGCTGGCCGGCGGCCTCGTCGGCTCGCTGCTCGGCGTGTCGATCTTCACATTGCTGAAACGGCTGGGGCAGGTCGAGCTGACGATATCGATCTGCTATGTGCTGTTGCTCGGGACGCTCGGCGCGCTGATGATCATAGAAAGCATTCGCTCGATGCTGCGACTGCATCGGCCGGGCGTCGCACGGCGCCGGCTGCATCAGCACACCTGGATGCACGGACTGCCGCTCAAGGCGCGCTTTCGCCGCTCGCGGCTTTACATCAGCACGCTGTTACCCATCGGGCTGGGCTTCGTCATTGGCGTGTTCAGCGCGATTCTCGGCATCGGCGGAGGCTTCATCATGGTCCCGGCGATGATCTACATGCTCGGTATGCCGACCGCCGTGGTACCCGGCACCTCTCTCTTCCAGATAATTTTCGTCGCCGCGAATGTGACCGTCTTGCAGGCCTTTACCAATCGCACGGTCGATGCCGTGTTGGCGCTCGTGCTCCTGGTGGGCGGGGTCGTCGGTGCACGCATCGGCAGCCGGTTCGGGACGCGTCTGCGCGGTGAGCAGCTGCGTTTCCTTCTCGCCCTGATGGTGCTTGCCGTCGCTGCCAAATTGGCCTTCGACATGACCGTGCCTCCCGGCGATCTCTTTTCCATCGCGCCGGAGAAGGGATGAGCGCGCCGCGCGCCGATAGGTCGGAAAGGTCGGCGTGCCGGATGCTCGTTCTGGCCGCCGGGCTGTTGTTGTACGCATCACCAGCGCGAGCCCAGGCCCTGGCGGCGGATCTCACGAGTCATTTGATCGCGATTACGACTGGCTTCACTGGTGCCTCGGTTGTGCTGTTCGGAGCAACCGACGGTCCCGGGGACGTCGTCGTCGCCGTGCGCGGCCCCGATCGCGACATGACGATCCGCCGCAAGGATCGCGTGGCCGGCATTTGGATGAATACCAACGAGCTGACATTTGGCAATGTGCCGAGCTTCTACGCGGTGGCCGCCAGCCGCCCGATCGAGGGGATACTTTCGCCCGCCGCGGCCGCATTCTATCGGCTCGGGATCGCGAACCTGAAGTTGGAGGCCCGGACAGCCGCGCCGCCGGGCACCATCGAGACCTTTCGCGCCGCGCTCGAGCGCATTCAGCAACAGGCCGGGTTATTCGTGAGCCGGATTGGTAAAGTCGATTTTCTCGGCGAGCGGCTATTTCGCGCGACCATCATGTTTCCGTCGAATGTGCCGACTGGAACTTATCTTGTCGAAGTATTCCTGGTCCGCGACAAGGACGTCATCAGCGGTCAGACTACTCCGCTCGTAGTCTCAAAAGTTGGGGTCGACGCTGCAGTGTTTGAGTTCTCCGGTCGCCAACCCGGGCTCTACGGGGCGATTGCAGTGTTGACCGCCGTGGTGGCAGGATGGCTGGCGAGCCTGCCGTTTAGAGGCGCCTGATCCTCGAGCAACAGGACCGGAAACGGGATTCGCCGAATGGAAGTGACCGTGAACCCGCGCGTTTTTCTCGTCGTCGTTGACGAAACCGAGGAACTGCAAACCGCCGTCCACTATGCAGCGCGTCGCGCGGCGCACACCGGCGGCCGCGTAGCCTTGCTCTACGTGATCGAGCCCTCTGAGTTGCAGCACTGGATTGCTATCGAAAATCTCGCTCGCGAAGAACGGCGAGAGGAAGCGGAGCAGCTGATGCAGCGCCTGTGCGAGGAGATCTTGCCGATCGCGGGCGCGATGCCGATTGTCTATATTCGCGAGGGGACGCGACGTGACGAATTACTCGCTCTGATCGCCGAGGAACCGAGCATCTCGATCCTGGTGCTCGCCGCCGGTACCGGGCCGGAGGGTCCGGGGCCGTTGATCTCTTATCTTACCGGTAAGCCCGCCGCCCGGTTGCGCATCCCGATCACGATCGTCCCAGGCAGCCTCACGATGGAACAGCTCGACGCGGTCAGCTAACGGGAAGTCAAGCCGAGGGTTGATTCAGTACCCCGAACACCCATGCTAAGGACTAATCTTCTCGCCCTTGCTAGCGGAGCCAAGCGATGTTCATTCAGACCGAGCAGACACCCAATCCGGCGACGTTGAAGTTCTTGCCCGGTTGTCGGGTCATGACTTCGGGCACGGCGAATTTTACGAGCGTAGAAGCGGCTCGCGCCTCGCCCTTGGCAGAGCGGCTTTTTTCACTGCCCGAGGTGACAGGGGTGTTTCTCGGGACCGATTTCGTCACCGTGACAAAGGCTGGCGAAGGCGACTGGTATCTGCTGAAGCCGGCAATTCTCGCCGCAATTATGGAGCATTTTACCGCCGGCCGGCCGGTGCTCCTGGCGGGTGAGAGCATGGCGGCGCCAGGGGAGGATGAGGAGGATGAAGTCGTCGCGCAAATAAAGGAGCTGCTTGAGACCCGCGTGCGCCCCGCCGTGGCACAAGATGGCGGCGATATTATCTTCCACGATTTCGAAGACGGTATCGTGTACCTGCACATGCAGGGTTCGTGTTCGGGCTGCCCGAGCTCGACCGCGACGCTGAAGGCCGGCATCGAGAACATGCTCCGGCACTACATCCCCGAAGTGGTAGAGGTGCGGGCTATCTGAGCGGTTGGTCCGTCATTCCCATCCGTGGCTCGGACCGCATATCTTACCGGAGGAAGGACGGGGGGAACCTCAGCGCCGATCACACTTGCGCTCGATTCAGCCGGCTTGGCGTGCTCGGCGGTAGTAGCTGTCGGTGAAACCATCCTGAGCGCCGAGCGCGTTGAGGCCCGGCACGGGCAAGCCGAGACATTGCTGCCGATCGTCGACGCGGTAATGCGTGGGGCGGGGTTGGCGCCGGCGGCGCTGACTCTCGTTGCGGTAAGCGTCGGACCGGGCAGTTTCACCGGGATCCGCGTCGGGCTTGCCGCAGCGCGTGGCATCGCCCTCGCCACGAATGCTGGGATTGTCGGCGTGAGCAATTTTGAAGCTGTTGCCGCCGGTCTTTCGGTGTCCGACCGTCACGACCTCCGACATACTCTCGTTGCGCTTGAGAGCCGCCGTGAGGATATCTACGTACAGTTCTTCGATCACGCGTGCAATCCTGTTGGACATCCTGCGGCCGTGATGCCGGCTGCACTTGGCGAAATGGTGAGTGACAGGATCGGTGCGGCGCCGGTTTTGCTTGCCGGGGACGCAGCCCACCGCGCTGCGTTGGCGCTTTCGCACCGTGCGGACATCACCGTCCGTGACGGTTCTGCGCCCGATGCGGCCGGAGTGCTGTTAGCGGGCCTTCGCCGCCGTAGCATCATAGAGGGCGACGAACCACAACCGCTCTACCTTCGACCGCCGGATGTCACCGTCTCCAGCCGGTGGCGGACATCGCCGGTCGGTCGATGAGCTGTAACCTGCAGCCGGTATCTCGCTCCGCGGCTGCTCTGCTATCCGCGCTGCACCAGGCATGTTTCCCCGAAGATCCTTGGAATGTGGCCTCGACCGACGAAGTAATGGGAATTCCCGGATTCTTCGGCTACATGGCCTGGCAGGAAGAGACACCGGTCGGGTTCGTCTTGGCCCTCTATCTCGGCGATGAATGCGAGATTCTCTCTCTCGGCGTCGTGCCCGAGAAAAGGCGAGCCGGGATCGGCCGCATGCTTCTTGATTCGGTATGCGCTGCCGGACAATGGCGCGGCGCAGCATCTGTCACACTCGAGGTGGCGGAGGACAATGCCGCCGCCTGCGCCTTATACGCCAAGCATGGCTTTACTGTAGTCGGGCGCCGACGGCATTATTATAACCGGGAACGGAATGTGATCGATGCGCTTATATTGCGTCGTGTCGTGGTAACCGCCGAACTGGCTACTTGAGTGTGGTGTGCGCCACCTATCCTCTCGGTTTCTTGCCGAACGCAGACGATGTTCTTGAAAGCGCGCGAGATTGAAGAAATCGATCATGGCGCCGATTGCTTCGCCGGTGATTGTTAATTATATTTAGAAATGAGACTCATGTCGGGATTGTCGAGATGAACAACTCGGACCAGAGCAGCGATTTGCTGGCGTTGACGACGGAAATCGTTGCCGCACACGTTTCCAACAACACCGTTCCGGTAGGTGACCTGCCGCAATTGATCAACCAAGTGTACAATTCTTTAGCCAATATCGGGAACCTCCCCGCGGCGCCAGCAGAACGCCCCCAGCCGGCAGTTCCTATCAAGAAATCGGTTCACCCGGATTTCATCGTCTGCCTGGAAGACGGTAAGAAGCTCAAGATGCTGAAACGGCATTTGAAGACTGCTTACAATATGACACCGGAAGCGTACCGCGAGCGCTGGGGGTTAACGGCCGATTACCCGATGGTGGCGCCCAACTACGCCCGCCAGCGTAGCCGATTGGCCAAGGAGATCGGCCTCGGGACGCGTGCCCGGCGATCGCGAGCGTGATGTCGGTGCCGCCTGTGCAGCACGCCGCGCGTCGTGACTGAACCGGCTTTGCGAAGTATGATGGGTGGATGCCTTCGGCTATATTGAGCGCGGATGAGACTCGCCATCAGGGAGGCGTGATGGTCTCGCGGGTTGAACAGCTCTGCCTCGACAAGGGTCTGAAGATGACCGAGCAGCGCCGGGTCATCGCACGGGTGCTGTCCGAATCGGCGGATCATCCCGATGTCGAGCAGGTTTACCGGCGGGCGACGGCGCTCGACCCGCACATCAGTATCGCAACGGTCTACCGCACGGTTCGATTGTTCGAGGAAGCGAATATTCTCGCCAAGCATGATTTTGGCGACGGCCGGTCCCGCTACGAGGAGATGCCCAGCGCTCATCATGACCATCTTATCGACCTCCAGTCCGGGCGGGTTGTCGAATTTCGGAATGAGGAGATTGAAAGGTTGCAGCGGCTCGTAGCCGATGAACTTGGCTATGAGCTGGTGGGGCACCGCCTCGAGCTGTATGCGGTACCGAGCGGCAGAAAGTCTCCGTCCGATCCGCAATGACGAATTCGTGCCGGCTGTGCGGGGGTCTTGGCGCCCGGTCCCGGGTGATGCAGAGTGATTGACGGCACTGCGGCCGAACGGCCCATTCTGCCGATCGGCACGCCGTTCTCAGCCGAAGCTGCCAGGTGCGGATTACGGAACCGCATGGTCGACATCTGGTCGGGTCCGTTGCAGGTCCGGCTTGCCGAGACGCCGGCGGATATCGATGCTGCACAAGCGCTGCGCTATCGGATCTTCTACGAGAGGCTCGGGGCGCGGCCGCTGCCCGAAATGGCTCGCCGCCGGCGCGATATCGACCGCTTTGATGACGACTGCGATCACCTCCTTGTCCTCGATCATAGCCGCAGCGCGGGGTCGGAAACCGTCGTCGGCACCTATCGACTGATCCGGCGCGAGACTGCCGCGCGATTGGGTGCGTTCTACTCCGCGAATGAATTCGACATCGCGCCGCTTGTTGTCCAGGCGGGAGAAATCCTCGAATTGGGCCGGTCTTGCGTCGACCCCGCCTACCGCCAGCGATCGGCAATGCAGCTGCTGTGGAGCGGCATTGCAGCCTACGTCTTTTTTTACGAGATCGTCCTGATGTTTGGCTGCGCCAGCCTGCCGGGCACCGATCCCGACGCTCTCGCGATGCCGCTTTCTTATCTGCATCACTATCATTTGGCGCCCCCCGCCTTGCGGCCGAAGGCGCTTCCCGAGCGCTACGTCGACATGCGCCGGCTGCACTCGAGTGCTATCGATCCCGCGCGAGCGCTTGCGGCGCTGCCCCCGCTAGTCAAAGGTTATCTGCGGCTCGGCGGCTTTGTTGGCGACGGCGCAGTCATCGACACGCAGTTCAACACCACGGACGTGTGCATCCTGGTCAAAACCGATCTCGTGACCCAGAAGTATTCACGCCATTACGAACGGAGGTCGAAGGACCCGTGGGCCGCATGAGCAGATGGGCTCGTCGAGCTTAAGGTTGGCGCGCTTCGCACTGTATTTCGCCTGGACTGTCAGCCTGCTGCCGGTGCAGTTGGTCGGGCTTGCCTGTCGCCGCCGATGGACCAGCACGCTGCCGGTTTTCTATCATCGCTGTTGTTGTCGAATTCTTGGGCTCCGCGTCCGCGCGGTCGGATCGCCGACCGCTCGGCGTCCGGTGCTGTTTGCCGCAAACCATGTTTCCTACACCGATATTACGGTCCTCGGTTCCGTGATCCCGGGCTCGTTTATCGCCAAGACGGAAGTGGCGGATTGGCCATTCTTCGGCTGGCTCGCGAAACTGCAGCGCAGCGTCTTTGTGGATCGGCAGGCGCGCAACACGCCGGCGCAGCGCGATGCGATCAGCGAGCGGCTTGCCGCCGGCGATGCGTTGATCCTCTTCCCGGAGGGCACCAGCGGGGACGGCAACCGTGTGCTCCCCTTCAAAAGTGCATTGTTCGCGGCCGTTCACAGAACCAAGGGATCGTCCCCAGTAATTGTTCAGCCGGTGTCCCTTGCCTATACGCGGCTTGATGGCATGCCGATCGGACGATTCTATCGGCCGCTCTTCGCATGGTACGGCGCTGCCGAACTCGCTCCCCATATGTGGACTATGGCAGGGCTCGGGACGGTCGAAGTGGTAATCGAATTCCACCCGCCGACCTTTCTCGCCGATTGCGGATCGCGCAAAGCGCTCGCTGCCTACTGCCATGCGCGTGTTTCCGGCGGCGTGGCGGCGGCGCTGTTCGGTCGGCCGCAGCCGGTGCCGGAACCGCCGGGACCTCCCGGTCGTGACCCAATCTCGACGCCGATCACGCAACCAGCAGCCGCATGACGAAAATAGTAGTCACGCCAATAGCAAAGCGCGTCTTTATTAAGACTTATGGTTGCCAGATGAACGTCTACGATACCGCCCGTATGTTCGACGTTCTCGCGCCACATGGATTTGTCGCAACTGAAGACTTGCAGGGTGCGGATCTGGTAATCCTCAACACCTGCCACATCAGGGAAAAGGCAGCAGAAAAGGTGTATTCCGAGCTCGGCACGATCCGCCGGCTAAAGGCGGTGAAAGCGGGGCTCGGCGGTCGCATGATCGTGGCGGTGGCCGGTTGCGTCGCGCAGGCCGAAGGGGCCGAAATCATGCGCCGCGCGCCCTACGTCGATCTCGTGGTCGGCCCGCAGAGCTATCATCGCTTGCCCGAGTTGATCACCCGCGCATTGCAAAGAGGCGGCGCCGGGATCCTCGATACGAGCTTTCCGGTAGAGCCGAAATTCGACTACCTGCCGGAGGCCGGCGCGTCGCAAGGCGTCACGGCTTTTCTGACTGTGCAGGAGGGGTGCAACAAGTTCTGCAGCTTTTGTGTCGTACCCTACACCCGGGGAGCAGAGTATTCGCGTCCTGTGGCGCAGATCTTGGCCGAGGCACGCAATTTTGTGCGCGGCGGGGCGCGCGAGATCACCTTGCTGGGGCAAAACGTCAACGCTTATCACGGAGAGGGACCGGATGGCAGAGAGTGGCGCTTGGGCGCACTGATACGAGGTTTGGCCGAACTGCCTGATCTCGACCGAATCCGTTATACGACCTCGCATCCGCGCGACGTCGATGATGAGCTGATCGCCGCCCATCGCGAGGTGGCGAAGCTGATGCCTTTTCTGCATTTGCCGGTGCAGAGCGGATCCGACCGCATCCTCAGCCTGATGAACCGGCGCCATAGCGCCGCGGACTACCGGCGTATCGTCGACCGGTTCCGCTCGGCGCGGCCCGATCTCGCCCTCTCTTCGGATTTGATCGTCGGGTATCCGGGCGAAACGAAGGACGATTTCCAAGCGACGCTCGACCTTGTCGAAGAGATCGGGTTCGCTCAGGCTTTTTCGTTCAAATATTCGCCGCGGCCTGGTACCCCCGCAGCGTCAGCGCCCGCCCAGGTACCCGAAAAGGTGAAATCGGAGCGGCTCGCCGCTCTGCAGCTGCTGCTCACGAAACAACAGCGCGAGTTCAATGAATCCTGCGTCGGCCGCGTGTTGCGGGTGCTTTTCGAAAAGCCCGGTCGGCATGAGGGACAACTCGTCGGCCGTAGCCCTTATCTCCAGGGCGTTCATGTCGCGGCGGAAGCGGCCCTGATCGGCCAGATCGTCCCGGCGCTGATATCGGGAGCGAGCGCCAACAGTCTCGCGGGCTCAGTTGTCGCGCCGGTTCTGAGGTGACTGCGCTGTCCCCCGATATGCCCTCTGGAGAGCTCGCCACGGGGCGCACACAACTGG
>Ga0126378_10004418_pt1 | contig 10733 bp, 11 predicted proteins | sample PanSoiMetPlot_23_FD_92587 | JGI IMG/M metagenome (GOLD analysis project Ga0126378, IMG submission 92587) | Tropical forest soil microbial communities from Panama - MetaG Plot_23 | ecosystem: Environmental > Terrestrial > Soil > Tropical forest > Bulk soil | place: Panama | collected 2016-02-17
CTCCTCGAACATGATCGCCGGCTGGACGCCTGGACGCTCCCGCCAGGAGCGCACTTCGCCCGCCGTGATGGATACCACCGCCTCGAAAGTCTTGTGCTCGGCACGCTCCCGCAGGATCACGAAAGCCTCGCGGTCGATGGGCTGCCCCGGCTGGAAGCCCAGGACTGTCGCCTTGTCCGGTTCGTTGAGCGTGACGAAGACGAAGCGCGCGGTGCCGGCGAGGTGGCGCTGGGCCCTCAAGATGCCGGCAGCAGCCTCCACCTCTTCCGCAGCGAGCGGGTCCAGCGGGTGCCGCGTGGTCGCGACGGGTGACTCTGCCGTCTGCATGGGCGTCTCCCTTGGCTGATCGCGCCCAGCACACCGGGCCAGCCCGACCTCCCGGGTGGCGAAGGGCGACTCCTATGCCGCCACGATATGCACGCTCGCTGCAGCTGTCAACGAAGGGCGACACCCGGGTGGCGACGGTTCATCCCGACCGCGATCATCACCACGCCGGTGACCGAGAGCACCGCTCCGAACGCCAAAAGCGCGACTGCCAGCGAGGCTGACGAGACGGCGGTGCTCGTGGAGCGGTGGCTCGCCACTCGAGCGCGCGCCGGCGAGGGCGGTGGCCTGGCGGTTGAGGACGAGGCCCCACCAGCTGATACCGGGTCCGCAACGGTCACCGTGGTCGGATTGCTGCCCTTCGTCGGGTCCACAGCGACGGTGACGCAGGCACCTGGCGTGTATGTGGGCGCAACCTGGTATCCGTCGGCGGCTCCGGTTTCCTCGACGCAGTGGGTGGTGGGACTGAGTGCGGCGATCGCTGTGCCGGTGGTATCCGTCGTGACGGTGGCGACGACGGGCCCGGAGGAAGAACCCAGGTGGAGGTCGAACGTGAAGCCGGGCGTAGTAACGGTGTGACCGGCGGGGTCTGTCTTAACGACCTGCAGCTCTCCCATGGGTGCGAGGGTAGGTGTCGGCGTGGGGCTCGGGACTGGCGTCGGAGTCGGGGTGGGGGTTGGCGGCGGTGTGGGGGCGGGTGGGTCGACGACTGAAACCGCGGACGGACTGTCGTGCTTCGGGTCTGGGTTGACCGCCACGCAATTGCTGGGTGTGTATGTCGGCTGCAGCAGGTACCCCTGCGGTACGGCGACCTCCTCCAGGCAGTACATGCCCGGCGTGAGATTGGCCAGGGTGACCGAGCCGGAGGGGTCGCTCGTGGTCATCTGCGTGAGGAAGCTGGGGTCCGCGGCCGAGGTGACCTTGAAGGTCGCATTGGCGAGTGGCACGCCCGATGGGTCGGCCTTTGACACCTGCAGTTCCCCCGAAGGCGGCCCGCTGGTCGCAGAAGGAGTGGGGGTTGGGCCGGACGGCGTTGGCGACGGCCTTGGGGACGGCTGTGCAGGGGCCGTCAGCACGACCACAACCAGGGGAGAGGCGGCTATCGCCGCCGTTGTCAGCGCGCCTCGCAGCGGCCGCAGGGCCGGCGCCGTGTGCCGCCGCGTTTTGCTGCTACAGCGGAACGTAGTGCAGGCGTTCGCGGCTGTCGAGCCGCGGCAGCCCCTCGCTGAGCACATGCCGCTTGAAGTGCTCGCTCTCCATGTGCGCTTTCATCGCCTCCTCGTCGACGTACTCCTCGAACAGGAAGAAGCGGCGCGGATCGTCCGCCGAGCGGTGCGCATAGTAGTGCACGCAGCCGGGCTCAGCCTGGGTGAGGGGGACCATCTTGCGAAGGACCTCAGCTACCATCTCATCTTCGCCCGCTTTGGCGATCCACGTCACGGCGAGTACGTAACCCATACCCTGTATGCCTCCCATGGCTGACTGGATGTTCGTGGATGGCTCGAGCCTGATCTTCCGCGCCTTCTTCGGCGTGCCGATCAGCATGCGCTCGCCAGATGGTAAGCCGGTCAACGCCGTCCGCGGATTCATGGACCGCCTGGCAAACCTCATCGTCGAGCGGCGCCCCGCCAGGCTGGCCGTGGCAAGCGACGAGGACTGGCGCCCGCCCTGGCGGGTCGAGCTGATCCCCTCCTACAAAGCCCACCGAGTGGCGGAGCCGATCCCGCCCCAGCTGGCGCCGCAGATGCCGATCATCCAAGACGTGCTGGACGCGGCCGGAGTCGATTTCGTGGGAGTTCCCGCCTACGAGGCAGAGGACGTAATTGCCTCCTGGACGGCCCAGACGACAGATCAGACCGTGGAGATCATCAGCGGCGACCGCGACCTTTTCGCGCTCGTCCGGGATCCCTACGTGCGCGTGCTGTACCCCGAGAAGAAAGGGCTGACGGCGGTGGACGAAGCCGAGATCACGCGTCGGTATGGGGTGCCGGGCCGGCTCTACGGCGACTTCGCGATCCTGCGGGGCGATCCGTCCGACGGGCTGCCGGGACTCGCGGGTGTAGGCGACAAGAAGGCCGCGGAGCTGGTCTGCCGCTACGGAGGGATCGAGGGCCTGCTGGCGGGCAGCCGGCTGCGGGACTCCGAGCGCGAGTACCTGCACCGGGCGCGACGGGTGGTGCCGCCGGTGGCTGACCTGCCCATCGGCCTGCCGGCCGGCCGGCGCGAGCGATACCCGGCCGACGCCGAGCGAGTCGTGAAGCTGGCGGAACGGTACGGCCTGACCGGCGCCTTCGAGCGGCTCCTGCGGGCGCTGCCCCTGCTGGGAGCATAGGGGACGCTCGCGTCGTCGCCTACAGGCCTCCGGCGCCCACAGGGACCGCTTCATCGTCTCCCGGCCATGGCGGCGACGTGTAGCAAAGAAATCGCAGATCGGCCTGAGGGTCAGCCTGGAACTGGAAGGCCGAGCCGGTGGGGATGACCAGTGTGCGGCCGGGACCGACCTCGTCGGTCCGGGACTGGCCGTCCGGCGGGCAGCGCCACACCCTGCCCTGACCTTCCAGGAAGTACCAGATCTCCTCAACGGTTCGGTGCCGGACCGGCATGCTGGTGCTGCCGGCGGGCAGGCGGACCTCTACCAGGCTGGCTCGGCGAGCGTCACCGACCAGGAACACGATCTCGGAGCCGTCGGGTGCGATCGCGTCGGGCATCGGCGCTTACACAAGTCTGACGACTCGGCAGGCGAGACATTTGCAAATGCATCCCACGGTGATGGCCGCCATAGTAGGACTCGTTTACGCTCCTCCGGAGGCCCCCGGCTTCGGGGGCCTCCGCTCTTTGAGCGCCAGGTCGTACACCCCCTCCCACCGCTCGCGGCTGCAGACGATGAGCACGTCGTTGCCGCCCGCCAGGCGCTCGGGCCAGTTCGGCCGCCACCATTCCGAGGTTGATTCCCGGACGGCCAGCACGTGGAGAGCCGCCGGCTCCTCCATCGATGCGGTGGGGGAGCCGTCGAGAGGTGACCCGTCCTTGACGCTCAGCTCGCCCAGAAGCCAGGCATGGCCGGCGGTCTCGATGGTGCTCAAGACTCCATCTCCCAGTGCGGCCGCGACGAAGGCCGGGGTGGCAAGACCGGACACCGAGTAGCAGGCGTGGATACCGAGCTGCTCCTGGGCGCGTCTTGCCAGCTGCTGCCCGAAGAGTCGAGCCACGATTCGGGCCCGTGGGTTCAGCTCGCGCGCAGTGAGCGCCGCCTCGAGGTTGGCGAGATCGTCGTTGGTGGCGGCCACGACGGCCCGGGCGTGCTCGACGGAGAGAGCGCTCAGGCTGTCCCGGTAGCGCCCGTCGGCGACCAACACTGGCACGCCGTCGCGGCGCACCAGCGGCACGAAGTGATTGCGCTCCGAGATCTCCGCGGCGGCGACGTCGACACCAGCGTCGACCAGCCGCTGGACTATCCGGTAGCCGGCGTTGCCAAGACCGACAACCACCACGTGGTTGCGCATCCGACCGCGTGGCACGCCGAGGGCTTCGAGGATTCGTGCGCCGATCACAGCATCCGCGGCAAGAGCGAACAGCGTCGCCAGGCTCAGAGCGGCCGCGAACATGAAGCCGATGCCGTAGAGCTTCACCCACCACGCCGTGTGCAAGAGGTTGATGTCACCGAAGCCGGTGGTCGAGGGGGTGGTCACCGTGAAGTAGAGCGCGTCAATCCAGCTCAGATGAAGGGCGCCGCGGAAGACCACCGCGGACGCGCCGAGCAGGACGGCGATCGCGCCCACCGTTACTCCGAGGCGGAGATCGAAGAAGGCGGAGACCGCGCGGCGGAAGCCGCGCAGGCGTCGCAGCCGGCGGCGCCGGGGAAGGGGCGGAGGCTCGACGTGCCCCAGGATGTGGCCGTCGCCGAGCTCCAGGGCGTTCTCGAGGGAGGCGACCTGGCTGCCGGCAGTCGTCGCTGGGTAGACGACGAGGTGTCGTCCCCACACGTGGGGAGTGGGCGCGGTTGCCACACCCAGCGCGTCGGCTGCGAAGTAGGGGGCTGCCTCGGCCGTCGATGAAAGGACGCGGCTGTTCGGCAGCAGCCTGGCGGCGCGGTCGGCGAGGCCCGCGTTGAACATGCGGATGACCACCCGGAGCCCAGGGTTGACCTCGCGTGCCGCAAGCGCCGTGTGCAGGTTTGAGAGGTCGGTGTTCTCCGTCAGGACGAGGCATCGGGCGCCGGCCAGCCCAGCCTCCGGGATGCGGGGGAGGTCGGCGCCCCGCCCCTCCACAAATGTGGCTCCTGCATCGGTCGCCTCCCGGACCCTGTCCGGGTTCGGGGAAACCGCCACGATGATCACGTTCTCCCCGAGCCGCACGAGCGCCCGGGCGATGCGGAGGCTGAGCCGCTCCAGGCCGCAGATGATGGTCGTGCCGGCCACCGTGGAAGATCATCGCACCGCGGGCGGCGCCGATCGCCAGCAGATTGATCGGGAGTCTCGTCCGCAGAGGCGCTCGGGCCCCAACGAACAGCGCGAGAACTCCCGCGTAGGGCTCAGTCGTCGGGCACGATCCGGCGAAGCAAGTCGCGCAGGCGCCGCTGGTCCGCCGGCGGAAGCGCGGTGATGGCGTCCGGTGGCTCGAACATGCGGGATGCGAACGCCTCCCACAGTGCCCGGCCCTGGTCGGTGAGCGCCAGCGGGCGGAGTCGACGATCGGGCTGATCGAAGCGCCGCTCCACCAGGCCGCGCGCCTCCAGCTGGTCCGCCAGGCCCGTGACGTTCGACGGATCGCAGTAGAGCCGCCGGGCTACCTCGCGCTGCGGCAGCGGTGACTCCAAGGCCAGCGCGCGAAGGAGTTCGACCTGCAGCCCGCTCAGGTCGTGCTGGTGGCTGACCTTCACTACTCGGCTCCGCACCTGCTCGTCGCTGATGCGTACGAGCAGCGCCCAGGCCTCAGTCGCATCGTCCATCGCGACAATTATCGCCCTGGTATGCCGTTGAATACACCATGGACTTACTAAATCATTGTGCTAGCCTACGATCATGGACACTCAGACACCCGAAGTTCGGATCACGCCGGCCGGGACGCGCGGCCGCGATCTGCCTGCCGCAGGCAGGCTCCTTTACCGCCTGATCGCTCCGATCTATGGTGGCCTCGCCGCGCGGCGAGTGGATGGTCTCGTCACGATCATCACGGTCGGTGCCCGGTCGGGCAAGCGACGGATGTCCACAGTGCGCGCTTTCCCGGAGGGCCGCGACGCCTGGCTCGTGGTCGCCTCGTTCGGCGGCTCGCGCAACCACCCGGCCTGGTTCCACAACATCGCGCGCAACCCGGACCAGGTCTGGCTCCGGGTGAACGGCCGTGAGGTGAAGGTACGGCCTGCGTCGCTCCACGGCGAGGAGAGGAACCGGGCCTGGGAGCGGATCACCAGCGAGGCGTCCGGCTTCCGCGAGTACCAGACGTACACCGACCGCGAGATCCCCGTGGTACGCCTCACCGACGCCGCTCGCACTTGAACCCAGCTGGCCGGCCCTCGGGCCGGGCAGGCTTCCGGCTACCTCCTTGGCTTAGCCTGGCATCAGTGACTCCAGGGTTGTGCGCAGACTGCAGGCACGCGCGAGTGGTCGTGGGCGCCAAGAGCCGATTCTGGCTGTGTGAGCGCTCGCGAACCGATCCCCACTACCCCCGCTACCCGCGGCTGCCGGTGCTGGCCTGTGCAGGCTACGAGCCGGGCTCAGCGCAGTCGCGGGTCGAGCGCGTCCCGGAGCCCGTCGCCGACCAGGTTGAAGGCCAGGACCGCGCCGAAGATGGCAAGCCCGGGGAAGGTGGCCAGGTTGGGGTCGCTGAAGATGTAGTTGCGGGAAAAGCCCAGCATGCTGCCCCACTCCGGCGTCGGGGCCTGGACCCCCAAGCCCAGGAAGCCGAGGGCCGCCGCGAGCAGGATCGCCGCTCCCAACTGGAGGCTGGCCTGGACGATGACGGGCGCCAGGGAGTTGGGGATGACGTGCCGGAAAAGGATCGCGGCTGAGGGCACGCCCAGAGCGCGAGCCGCCTCCACGTAGGGGAGCTCCCGAATGCTCAGCGCAGAGGCCCGCGTCAGGCGGATGAAGATCGGGATCGAGGTGATGGCGATCGCGATGATCACGTTGGTAAGCCCAACACCCAGCACCGCCACCAGAGCCAGCGCGAGGAGGATGTTGGGAAACGCCAGCACGACGTCGGTGAGGCGCTGGCTGAGCAAGTCGATCCAGCCTCCGAAGTAGCCTGAGACCGCTCCCACCGGGACGCCGATCGCCAGCCCGATAGCCACCGCCGCAAAGCCGAGCACCAGTGTGTAGCGAGCCCCGAACATCAGCCTGACGAGCTCGTCACGACCCAGGTCGTCGGTCCCCAGCGGGTGACCGGCGGAGGCCGCCAGAAATGCGTCCGAGAGGGTCTGGTGGATCGGGTTCCAGCGGAAGAGCAGCGGGCCGAGCAGGCTGGCGACGACGTAGAGGGCCAGGATCGAGATACCCACCATCGCGCTCGGGTGGGTGCGCAGGCGTGCCCACACGCGGCTGCCACCCGTGGTGGCGACCGCCAGCTCGACGACGGGCGCTTCGACGGCGCTAGCGCTTGGGAGGGCCATCCCTGTCAGCCGTAGCGAATGCGCGGATCGACATAGGCGTAGAGCAGGTCCGTGATCAGGTTGATGGCGATGAAGGACACCGAGAGTAGGAGCACGACGCCCTGTACCACCGGGTAGTCCCGCGAGCCGATCGAGTCGACCAGCAGGCGGCCCACGCCTGGCCAGGCGAAGATCGTCTCGGTGAGCACCGCGCCGCCCAGCAGCGTGCCGAACTGCAGTCCGATCACGGTCACGATCGGCAGCAGCGCGTTTCGGAGCGCGTGGCGGATCAGGACCACCGTACGAGCGGCGCCCTTGGCACGCGCCGTGCGCACGAAGTCCTGGCCCAGCACCTCCAGCATTGCGGATCGCGTCTGGCGCGCTATCAGACCGGTCGAGAAGAGCGCGAGCGTGATCGCGGGCAGCACCAGTGAGATCGGTCCGCGGTCTGAGCCGCCCGCCGGCAGCACCCGAAGGTGGACGGCGAACAGGATGATCAGCATCAGACCCAGCCAGTAGGTGGGCATCGAGGCGCCGAACACCGCGCCACCCGAGATGCTCAGGTCCATGCTCGAATTACGCTTGGTGGCGGCGATCACACCTGCCGTGACGCCGATCAGAATCGCGATCAGCAGGCTGGTGAAGGCCAGTGTGGCCGTGAAAGGAACCCGCGTGAATATCTCCCGAATCACGGGGTCGCCGGTCCGGATGGACATGCCAAGGTCGCCATGGAACAGGCGGCCCAGGAAACTCAGGTACTGCTGCCAGAAGGGCAGGGTGAGGCCGAGCTGGTGGCGGAGGCGTTCGACGTCCTCGGCCGTGGCCTGGGGACCGGCGATCACGACCGCCGGATCTCCCGGCAAGAGCCGCATCAGCAAGAAAACGACGGTCGCGACCCCGAGCAGTGTCGGGATCGCGACCAGCAGGCGGCGTGCCACGTACGTGATCACGCCGCCAGTCCCCCTCCTGCGATATCCGTCCCTACGCCGGCGATGCCCAGGTGGTCACGAACTTCTCGTTGGGTATGCCGACCACGTTGGTCACCTTGGCCGTCGTCACGAATGGGAACTTCTGGTTGTACAGGAAGATCCAGGGCGCCTCCTTCCAGACCGTCTTGGCCGCGTCGCAGTAGTCCTTCTGGCGCTGAGCGGGGTCGGTCCCCGAGTTGGCCTTCTCGATCAGGGCGTCGATCTGGGGGTTCTTGTAGTAAGAAGTCTCGAGCCCGTTGGGCGGGACGCGCGCGGAGTAGAACTGCTCGAACTGCTGCTGGGCGTCCAGGTAGGGTGGTGCCCAGCCCAACAGCGACAGATCGATCCTGGATTGTGAGGGCGGCACGTTGACGTACGTGCTGAGATAGGTCGGCCAGTCCGTGGTGGCCGGCCCCTGCACGTTCAAGCCTGCGTCGCGCAGGTACCCCGCCACCGCCTGGGCGACCTGGAAGTCCTGCACATAGCGGCCGGTCGGCGCAACCATTTTCACCGTCATTCCGGCCGCGCCCGCTGCCTGAAGCATGGACTTCGCCTTGGCCGGGTCGTAGTTGTAGGCGCTGCCTACAGGGCAGTAGCCGAACAGAGACTTCGACATCGGCGCGTCGAGCGGCACCGCCATCCCGAACATCACCGACTTGATGATGGCCGTCTTGTCCACGGCGTAGTTCAAGGCCTGGCGCACCTCCGGCTTCTGCAGCAGCGGCTGCACCGTGCCCTGGGTGTTGATGATGATCTGGATCGTGCGGTCGCTGGGGCCCAGGATCACCTTCAGGCTGGAGTCACTCTGAAGCGCCGGGATGTCGGTGGCCGGCGGCAGCACGATGACGTCGGCGCCGCCCGACTTCACCAGCGCCTCCCGGGTCGCCGGCTCGGGCACGATCTTGTAGACCTGGGTGTCGTAGTTGGCCTTGGTGCCCCAGTAGTCCTTGTTGGCGGTCAGGGTGATGTGGTCAGCGGCGAGCCGCTCCCCGAACTTGTAGGGGCCGGTCCCGACCGGTTGGGTGATCAGCTCTGGCCTGTTCGGTGGGACGTTGACAGAAGCCGGCGAGATGATGGCCGCCGAGGTCTGCGTCAGCGCCGCCACGAAGGGGGCCAGCTTGGTCTTGAGCGTGAACTTGACGTGGCTGTCGTCGACGACGTCGACGCGGTCGATCCCCGTCCTGCCGCCCAGGACGCCCGGCTGGGCTCGGAAGGTGTTGGGGCTGAGCAGCCGGTCGATGCTGAACTTGACCGCCTGGGCGTTGAACGGCGTGCCGTCCGAGAACTTGACGTTCTGGCGCAGTGTGAACGTGTAGCTCAGTCCATCAGAAGCCGGGTCCCACTTGGTGGCGAGCAGCGGCTTGAGCGCGCCCTTCTCATCGATGGTGACCAGCGTCTCCACCATCATATCGACGATCTGCGACGCGGTCGTCGTGGTCTGACCGGCCGGGTCGAGCGTGTCGGGGTCGATGCCGATCGCGACCTTGAGCGTGTCGCCGTGCTTCGGCCCTGACGTCGTCTGCTGGCCGCCGCCCGTGCCGCAAGCGGCGACCATCAGGCAGGCGAGTGCCAGTAATGCGGAAAAGCGTCCTTTCATCCTCATTCCTTCCCTCGTGGTGATTTCAGGATTGGCAACGAGTATAGACCCCGATCGCCGCGGTTCCGAATTTGGCTCGTCGTCAGGCCGCGTGTCTTTGCACCAGCTCGTACAGCCGGTCGACGATCGCGTCGAGCACCACAGCTCCCATCTCGGCCGTCGAGCCGACGGGATCGCCCAGGATGCCGTTCGGTGTGATGGAACGCATGCCGCGGTTCAGGACGTCCTCGAGCGTGGACTCGCCGGTGAATCCTGAGACCGCTCGCTCCATGTGGACCAGCACGGGGTGCAGGTGCAGCATCATCGAGGTCTCCAGCACCTCGGCGTGAGGACCGGCCGTGTCCGTGCGGCCGAAGCGGCGAATGGCCTCGAAGCCGGCCTCGAACACGTGGAAGTCTGTGAGGACGACGCTATTTTGCGGCGAGCGCGTTCGCTCCCACTCGGCCAGCACCGGGAAGTTGCCCCCGTGGCTCGACATCACGACGAACCGTTCGAAGCCGTGCCGGCGCAGAGAGGCCAGGTAGGCGTCCAGAAGGTCCATCAGCAACCTGTCCGAGATCGTCAGGCTGCCCGGGAACGCCATGTGGTGCTCGGAGCAGGCAGGCCGGACGATGGGCGCGACCAGAGCATCGCCCAGACGGCGGGCGAGGCCCTGGGCGTAGGCCTCGCCCAGCAGCGCGTCAGTCGCCTCAGGCAGGTGGGGCCCGTGCTGTTCGGTCGACGCCGCGCAGATAATCGCCCGCCTCATGCCGCGCCCCAGCGCCGCCTCGACGTCGGTCCAGGTGAGTCGTTCGATAAAGAGTTCCAAAGCGAGGCGACAGCGTAGACCCTCTCTCCCCCGCGAAGTCGGGGGAGTACCCGGCGAAGCCGGGGGAGTACCCGGCGAAGCCGGGGGAGGGGGGCGTTACGTGGTGTGCAGGATCGCCTCCAGAGGTGCGCCGAGCCTGACATCGCGTTCTCTCCCCCGCGAAGTCGGGGGAGTACCCGGCGAAGCCGGGGGAGGGGGGCGTTACGTGGTGTGCAGGATCGCCTCCAGAGGTGCGCCGAGCCTGACATCGCCCTCTCTCCCCCGCGAAGTCGGCAATGCCGTCCACTTAAGGGATTTTGGGGAGGGGTCAAAGACCCGGCGGAGTGGCCTAGAGGAGCCTGAAGCACGGGCACGAGACCGGCGATGATGTCAGGTATCTAGCCAACGTCATTGCTGAGGTCTCAATGCCCGTCACAACATCATCGTTCATCCAGCGGCAGCCGTTTCAGC
>Ga0126378_10004419_pt1 | contig 10733 bp, 11 predicted proteins | sample PanSoiMetPlot_23_FD_92587 | JGI IMG/M metagenome (GOLD analysis project Ga0126378, IMG submission 92587) | Tropical forest soil microbial communities from Panama - MetaG Plot_23 | ecosystem: Environmental > Terrestrial > Soil > Tropical forest > Bulk soil | place: Panama | collected 2016-02-17
CGGGATCGCCTGAGCCGTGGATGCACGAGTCGCCCTTGAAGGTCGCGGTGCTGGCGTTGCTAGTGACGACGATGGACGAAGCAGGCCGCGCTCGGAGCGCCGAGACCCGTTTGCGTCGTATAGGGGCCGTTGTCCAGAACCGGCCATCTCGATAGACGTACGAGACGAGCACGCCGACGGGATAGCCATCGGCGGTCGTCCAGCTGAACACGCACAGGCCGCCCTCGCCGACCAGGTCGGCCAGCTGATCGGGGCTGAGAGCCATCGCACTGACGTCCTCGAGGTCGACAAGGTCGTGCGCATCGGTCGTAGCCATGAACATCCTCCATATCTCGAACCAAGCGCTTTCCGCACTCACCGATGTGACGGTGCTGCCGTGCCCAGACGGACACCGCACCACGAACTCGCAATCAGTGTCCAAACCGGCTCGGCTGCTTCGTCGTAACAGGTAGGGGCCGCAGAAGGTGCGGCTGGCCGCCGCTGGGAGGCGCTATGGCCAAGTACATGATGTTGCTCTACACGAACCAGGCCGGTCCGGCTGACCAGGCCGAGCGCGAGGCGGAGATTCCGCTCTGGCTCGAGTTCAACGACAGCCTTCGTGATGCCGGGCTCCTGGTCTCCGGCGATCGCCTGTACCCGGTCGATACTGCCACCACGGTTCGGGTTCGCGAGGGTGACCTGGAGATCGTCGACGGCCCGTTCGCGGTGACCAAGGAATACCTCGGCGGCTACTACGTCCTCGAATGCAGCGATCTCGACCAGGTCATCAAGCAGGCGGCGCGAGTTCCGCTGGCGCGGTACGGCTCGGTCGAGATCCGGCCGCTCGTTGATGCCGGCGACGATCCGCCACGACCGCCGTCGGTGGCGTGAGCGCAGCCGGCCGGGCCGCGCCAGAGGCCATCGCTGCCGCGATCGACCGCGCGTTCCGTGCAGAACGCGCGGGTGTCCTGGCGACCCTGATTCGCCACACGGGCGACTTCCAGATCGCCGAAGATGCCCTCCAGGACGCGTTCGCGGCGGCATTGGCCACCTGGCCGCGCGACGGGATACCGGACAACACCGGGGGCTGGCTCGCGGTTACGGCGCGACGGCGGGCGATCGACCGGCTGCGGCTGGAGCGGTCGCAGCACAGGCGTGCCGAGCGTCTGGCCGAGTTTGGCGCCGTCGAGGAACCGCCCAGGGAGGCGCAGAACACCATCGGCGATGACCGGCTGCGGTTGCTGTTTACGTGCTGCCATCCAGCGCTCGATATGCAGTCGCGGGTGGCATTGACGCTGCGCACGCTGGGTGGGTTGAGTACTGGCGAGATCGCGCGCGCCTTCCTGGTCAGCGAGCCAGCCATGGGAAAGCGCATCGTGCGTGCCAAGCGGAAAATAGCCGACGCTCGCATCCCGTATCGCGTCCCGCCAGATGACGAGCTGCCCGAGCGCCTGCGCGCCGTGCTCAGCGTGATCTATCTCATCTTTAACGAGGGCTACTCGGCGACCTCAGGAACCCGGCTCGTCCGCAGCGAGTTGTGCGGCGAGGCCATTCGGCTCGGGCATCTGCTCGCCGGCCTGATGCCGGGTGAAAGCGAAGTCTGGGGCCTGCTGGCTCTGATGCTGCTGCATGACGCCCGCCGTCGTGCGCGCGCCGACACATTCGGCCGATACGTGAGCTTCGATAATCAGGACCGATCGTTGTGGAACCGCGAGCTGATCGGCGAAGGCATGCAGGCCCTCGAGCGCGCCGTAAGGTTGCGGCGGCCCGGGGCGTACCAGTTGCAGGCGGCTATCACGGCATTGCACATCACCGCGTCCGACGCCGACGCGACAGACTGGTCGCAGATCGCCGATCTGTACGGCGCGCTCGGCAAGCTGAACCGGTCCCCGGTGGTGGAGATAAACCGCGCCGCGGCCATCGGGTTCGCATCCGGAGCCCAGGAGGGCCTGAGGGTTCTCCGCCCGCTCCTGTCCGACCCCCGGCTGGAACACTATCCGCCGCTGCATGCAACCCACGCGGACCTGCTCAAACGGGCTGGCGACCTGACAGGCGCGGCAGCTGCCTACGATCATGCCATTGCCCTGACAGCAAACGCTGTCGAGCGGGCAGAACTGGAGCGCCGCCGGCAGGCGCTAGGCACTGGGTGAACGTGGCCGCGAGGCGCGCCTGCCGTCTGCGGGGAGCCGGTAGATGGCCATCGGCCGGTCGTTCGGCTCGGTCGCAACCGGTCGGACAGCCACGAGCTCAAAGGCGTTCTTCTCCAGGACACGCCGCGATACGGAGTTCTCGGCATCGGGGCCGACCAGCAGTCCGGCGCCGGATATATGGCGGCGGACCTCGGCGACAAGCGCGGCAATGAGCTGCGAGCCCAGCCCGCAGCCGATGCGGGAAGGCTCGCCGATCGCATAGTCGATCCCGACCTCGCCGTCGCGAGCTTCCATGGCTGCGGCCTCGGCCGGGTAGTCCGCCCAGCGGTACCACTGGCACCAGCCGATCGCGCTGCCGTCTTCGGTGACCATCAGCATGATGGTCTCGGTATCCCGTTCGCCGCGGATCCTCTGCACGTATTGGGAGATAAGAGCTTCGACGGTAGTCTCGGGCGTCCACCATCGGGCGACATGCGGCAGCCTGAGCCAGGCCTCAATGGCCGGGAGGTCATCTTCGCGCATCGGCCGCAGACGCAGCGCCACCCGCGCCACCCTACTGCGCTGAATCGCGCTGACCGGTCCCGTGACGGCCCCGATTCAGCGAATCCAGTACCTGATAACGGGCACGCTCGCCACAACGGCCCATCACCTGGAACGTCGCCCTCTGGCAACCCTTGGTTCAACCGATCCTCACCTTTGCTGCACATTCCGGACAGAATCGGCTGCTACGTTCAGCCCGCGGTCGGCTGTGCGATGCGCGCTGTAGTTCCGAGCGAGCTATTCCTGGCGCGCGAGCCCGGCCGCGATCGCTGTTCCTCAAGAAGGGTGGGCAAGGCAGAAATGAGGCTAACGCGGATTGCCGTCGGAGCGACGACGGTTGCGGCCGTGGCCTGGATGGTGGTACCGGCTGCGAGTTCAGCGAGCACCGCGAACTCCGCCATACCTCACTATCAGCACATCGTCGAAATCATTATGGAGAACACCAGCTACGGGACAATCATCGGCAACCCTAACGCGCCGCAGCTCAACGCCCTGGCCGACAAGTACGGGCTGGCCACGAATTACTTCGGCGTGACCCATCCAAGCGAGCCGAACTACGTCGCCAACATCGGCGGAAGCTTCTTCGGCATCCAAGACGACAACCAGTTCTACTGCACCCCGGCCATGGCCACCACCGACCCAACCTGCGCGGGAACTACGGTTGACCACACCGTGTCGGCTCCGAGCCTGGCCGATCAGCTCACAGCCGCGGGTATGACCTGGAGGGGCTATTTCCAGAGCCTCCCGCCCATCCCGGCCAGCGGCGTGATCATGACCGGCCCGAACGCAAACGGGCCATACACGTTCAAGTCGCCGAGTAACGCGATCGCCCTGTACGCCTCCAAGCACAACCCGTTCGTGAACTTCACGGGCACCCAGGGCGCGCTGGCCAACATGGTTCCCGACACCCAGCTCGCCGCGGACCTGGCCTCTGGCAATCTCGCGAACTACAGCCTGATCGTCCCTGACCAATGCCACGACATGCACGGCACGGGCGGGTGCTCGACGACCGCCGGACTGATCGCCGCGGGCGACGCATACGTCGGAGCCACGGTGCGCGAGATCATGTCCTCCAGCATGTGGGAACAGGGCCGGAACGCCATCGTGATCACCTGGGACGAGGATGACTTCTCCGATGTGGGTCAGCCAGGCACGGGCTGCTGCGGAGCCGACCCGGGCGGCGGCCACGTCGCCACGATCGTGATCACGAACAAGACCACCCACCCGATCACGGACAACACTCCGTACAACCACTACTCGCTGCTGCTGAGCCTCGAAGACGCCTTTGGTCTTGAATGCCTGGCCAGCGCGTGTGATTCCGCCCACGGCGTCAAGCCCATGACGCCGCTATTCCATCCATAACCGGTAGTTCAGTGGTCGGCAGTAAGGAGCCAGGCCCCTCGGTACGACGGCGGGATTGTCAGCCAGCGATCCTTCTCTGCGCGACTGATGATCTCGCAATGGCCTCGTCGACGTCACCGTACAACCGAGCTGTCCAGCGTTGAGTGCAACCGATCATGTCGCGGCAGTACCAGCGGACATCCGGACATGCGCTGCCGCCATCGGGGACTAGCTGATCGACTCCAGCGCGAATGCCGCACATCCAGCACGATTCGATCATGCTGTTCCCGAAGGCGGCTGCGCCACTTTGCTCGCCGATCATGATCAACCCACCTCCGGGACACGGCTGCGGGGAAGCCGTTCCGAGAAGTGTGGCACGCCGGGAACCAATGGTCCACCGGCTGCGTTACAGGCCGAACAGGAAACGGCAGGCGTCGAATCCCGAGATGACGACGTCGTTGCCGAAGCCGCTGGCCAGCCAGTCCTGGCGGCGGAGCCGCATGTGCACCATGACGTCGGCTCCCTCCTCGCGCGTGTGCAGCGACTCACCGTTGGGCTGGTAGCCAAGTGCTCGCGAGACGCCGAGAGATGCCTGGTTGTCGTGCCAGGCCGAGGTGATTGCCGCCTGCGCCCGCAATGGCCCGAATGCGAGCGCAAGCACCGCGCGCCGCATCTGCTTGCCGTAGCCTCGGCCCCTCACCGCCTGGACCAGGAAGGACGAGGTGTCGACGGTCCGCAGCAGCGGGAAGTCGTTGCCCTCAAGTTCCTGGAAGCCGACCATGTCACCGGCCGCCGACACAGCGAAGCCAAGCCGCCATGCCGACGGATGCCAGGTTCCGTAGGCCTTCCAGTAGCCCTGGTGCGTGATAATCCCGCGGCTCAGCCGCTCGTCGCTGACGTGGTACCTGGTGGCGTCCGGGTCGTGTTCCAGATCATCGGGCAGCAGGTCGGAGAGACTCGCCAGGTCGGCCTCCCGCATAGGGCGCAGCGTTAGATCCGGGGTCGTCAGGTGCAGGTCAAACAACGGCCAGTAGCCATTGGTCACCGGGTGACGGTATGAGATAGACACTCCGGGCCGCAAGTCACGGCGAGTCCCGGGATGTCGGCCGCGCTATATGTTCGACCGTATGCTGCCCCCATCGACCTGGTAGACCGAACCGGTGATGTAGGACGCGCGTTCCGAGGCAAGGAAGGCGACGAGATCGCCAAGCTCGATCGGCCGGCCAAAACGGCCCGCAGGGATTCTCGCTCCCGGAGCGAGCTGGGCCTCGATTTCGGCTTGCTCGGAGGGACTGCGTTCTTCCACGCCAGGGATAATCCTTCCGGTGAGAAAGGAACCAGGCAGAACCAGGTTGATCGTGATGCCGTCCTTAGCTAGGTCCGGCATGAGCGACTTGACCAGCCCCGCAATGCCAGGGCGGATCGCATTCGACAGGTCGATCCCTTCGACCGGCTGCTTCACCGATGTCGACTGGATCCCGATGATGCGCCCCCATTTCCGCTCTCGCATTTGGGGCACAACCTCGCGCACAAAGCGCACGAAGTTGAGGGTGACGACCTCGAAGGCACGGCGCCAGTCGTCGTCGGAGAACTCCCAGAATTTGCCGAGCGCAGGACCGCCTGAGTTGTTCACCAGAATGTCGAGGCCGCCGAATCGCTCGATCGTCGCTGCAACGGCGCGGCTGACGCCGGCAGCTGTTGCCAGGTCCGCCCGGACGGCCAGCACCTCTGCGCCTGTGGCGGCCGCGATCTCGTCGGCTGCCGATCGCAGTTGCTCCTCGGTTCGCGCGCAGATTGCAACACGCGCACGTTCGCGCGCCAGCGCGAATGCCGAAGCCTTGCCCAGGCCCCTGCTGGCGGCCGCTACGAGCGCGACCTTGCCCTCGAGCCCCAGATCCATGCAGTTCTCCTATTCGATCATCAGGAGCGACCCGTCGCCGCGTCCGTGAAGGCACCGCCATGAGTGAACTCGTGGGATCCGCTGTACGTGAAGGGGTTGTGGGATAGCCGAGGTCCGGAGCGCGACGAGTCTCACGGCTTTTCGGGAAGATCGTAGCGACACACTGATATCACCAACCTCGCTGATGGCCCGCCAGGAGCCGACGACGTCAACTGGCGGGCCATCGTTCTGTCCTGCCGGAGGCATGGCAAGCAGCTGAGCTTGAAGGGATCTAGACCAGCCCGACCAGGACACAAGGCCGTTGTCGCGGTGCACGGATCCATTAGCAAGACTGAGTGAAACGATCGGCGAGACCGGTTTCCTCCAAATGCCTGGCTAGCTGAGCAGGCATGTTGGCTAGGCTCATGCAAGCGCCCGTGCTGGCATCCGCCCGGCCTTGCGCCCGCAGCATGCCAGCAAGGCCGAAGGCGTCCCAGAACGTCAGGCCCGCTAGGTCGATGACGAGCCGCGCTGCCGGATCCTTAGCGAGAGCGCGCTCGACCGCCCCGGCGAGCTCGTCCGCTGAGTTCAGGTCGAGCTGGCCGACGATGGCGATCATTATCCGCCCGTCGTCGATTGAGTGCTCGGAGAGCGCGAACGGCCGGAACGATCCAGCTGAACCGAGCGCGAAACTGATTGTCACCGCCGAGCCGCTCAGTCCTGGGTGCAGACTGGTTTGATCCGCTAGCTGGCGTACCAGCCACAGCCCGTGTCCAGGCTTGATCCGCCAGGACTGCGTGATAGGCGCGTGGTCCGCAACCTTCTCGTGGTCACGCCCGTTGCTACCCGGATGCTGGGGGATGCCGTCGTCGGTGACCTGGCAATGCAGCATCTGGTCCTGCCGCCAAATCCGCAGCCGCCCGTGGCCGCTGCCATGGCGCACCACGTTGGCAGCAAGCTCATGCGCGGCCATGACCAGATCATCCGCGCGGCCCTGCGGTAGGCCCGCCCGCACCGCGTGGGCAGCTACCGATGCCCGCAGCTGATACAGCGAGTTTGCGTCAAGAGCCTGGTCCAGCACCGGATCGACCTGCTGCTCATCGGACGTCATGCTTGCCCCTCCACCGCGGGCTGAAGCATCGCGTGTACCACCTACCGCATCTCGGACAGACGGCCAGTTACCCAGAGCACCGCAGGTCATTCCATCATGCACCGGCCAATGCGGCGGGACTGATAATCCGGCGCGCACGTACTTAGCGCCTGGAGGGATAATCTCTGCCTGTTGGTCAGCTTGCAAACGGCCACGGGAAGGTGAAATGGCTTTGCTCCTGCCGGAAGCGGACGGGATCGCTGAGCACGTCGCGCGCCAGCTGCCTGAGGCGGACGTGATCACGTATGGAGCGACAGATCCCGTGCTCCTGGCGAAAGTCACGTTCTATTGCCTGCCCTATATGGGTGACGAGGCCAGTGTCGCGATCATCAGCGACATGCCGGCCCTGAGGGTTATCCAGAGCCTCAGCAGCGGCGTCGATGACGTGCTCGCGGCTGTGCCCCGGCAGGTCACGCTGTGCAACGGGCACGGACTCGGCCACGAGGAGGGTACGGCCGAGCTCGCCGTGGCCATGATCCTCGCGAGCTTGCGGCAGCTTCCGCGGTTCGCCGCGGAGCAGTCGCGGCGCACGTGGTCGCACGTCCGCACGGAATCGCTCGACGGCAAGCATGTTCTGCTGGTCGGCTACGGTTCGATTGGCCATGCGATCGAGCAACGGCTCTTGCCCTTTGGCGCGCGCGTGAGCAAGGTATCCAGAACTCCGCGCGCGGGCGTTGCCGGACTTGATGAGGTGTCGGAGCTCGCACAAGCATCCGACGTTCTGGTCGTCTGCATCGCGCTGCACCCGCCCACGCGTGGTCTGGTCGATCGGCAGGTCCTCGCAGCGCTGCCAGACGGGGCGCTCGTGGTCAACGTGGCCAGGGGTCCTGTTATCGATGCGGACGCGCTGGCTGGCGAGCTTATGTCGGGTCGGCTTCGCGCGGCCCTGGATGTTACAGACCCTGAGCCGTTGCCAGCGGACCGACCCGAATGGACTTTGCCGAACACGCTGCTCACACCGCATATAGGCGGTGACACAAACGCCTTCGCAGACCGAGCACCAGTCTTCGTCGCTGAGCAGGCCACTCGTCACCTTGCAGGCCAGCCACTCCAGAATGTCGTCCGACCTGCGGGCGGGTAACACACGCCAGATTCCGGTCCCGATTCTGGCGCAGATAATGGCAGTGCCTAGACGCGGCACCCTTGGTGCGGCAGACTGCTAACAGGTTTATTGGGCCTGCCGTGACGCCGGGCAAGGCTCAGGCTGCTTCGCCGGTTTCCACTGTGGCGAAGCCTCGGGGGGTGGAAATGGCGCTGCGCTGCCAGTTGGTTCACCAGACGGAGCCAGACACCCAGCATGCAGGTCCTTCCGCTGCTGCGCCGACGCGCATTCACGTCGAGCGGACCTGCGGCGACCTGACGGTGCACATCGGTGCACCTTACTGGAATGGGCTGAAACCGGAGTTTCCCGCGGTCGCGCCGCGGGAGACGGTGTCTGCCACCGGATCCCAGCCACCGGCTCGAACGCTTGGAGCGCCTGCATGACCGCTTCCGATACCGCGTCGTCCACCGCGCGGTCAGTCTCGGTCTCGGGGACCGGCTGGCCCGAGGACCCCGCACCAACGGAGCCGCGCGAGGCACGCTGGGGAGAATCGCGCGCGCGAGCTTATCGTCAGCTGTGGCAGCCTCCAGGGCGGCGGCCAAGGCAGAGCCACACGCGGCGCCAGGCGCTTGGCCGACCGTACGTCTGGGACGGCGGTCAGGCCGGTCCGCCAAACGGACGAGACACAGGTCGAGGGGCGGCTGCCTCAGATGAGCCGACTCCGGCCGCGTGTGACACGGCGCCCACGCAAGACACGGTCACGGCGAACGACGCCGCGACCGGGAACGGCACGCTGGCCGCGCACGGCACGGGGCAGGACGAGCGCACCGTATCAGCCGGCCGCACACGCACCGTTGATCGCCCGCCGGGTTCCGGCGGCGAAGATGCCCTGAGCGGTAGCGCGGTCCTGACCGAGCGTGCCGTCATCGGGGACGAACTTCGAAAGCTCACGGTCTGGTGCCAGATCGGTGACTGCATCGCCAGGCATACCGACGCCGGGGCACTCGGGGAAGTGGACATCCGCACCAGGGCGGTCGCCTCCGGTTGGTGCGTGGATCTCTTCGGTCGGCTTATATGTCCGTCTTGCCAGCAGATCTACCCGGTCTGGAGCGCCCGGCCCGCGGTGCCTCGCTCCCACGCCGCCGTCTCACCCGACCGGCCGGGCGGCTGGCCCGTCGGCGGCGCAGGCTTTCAGATCGGCCGGCACCGCCGTACCTATGGCGCCGGTGTCCGCGCTGCGGGCATGAACGGCGCGGGCGCTCATGGCGTCGGCATCTACTGAGTCAGCTGTTCGGCCGGCGCGATAGCGCGGCTCCGTTCCAGGCATCGCTGCCGGCGCCCTCCTGGTCGGCGCGCCGGGCGACTATCGCGCCTAATCCAGGACCTCCCCAGAGCTAAGCTTGACTGGTACCGGGCACCTTGACGAACCACGGCCGTCCAGCGGTTTGGTTGCAGACCCTGCGAAGGCGGTGCGGATATTGCTTGAAGACGAGCGCCGCGCAGGCGAGCGGATCAGGTGGCGAGTTCAGCCACCCAGGCGGCATAACGATGCGCTGATTACAGGGTCGGCGCCGGCGGCCGCTCGGCCGGACTGGGAGGACAAGCTCCGCTGCATCCAGTCGATCACCGACCGCGCCCTGTCAGCACTTGATCCGCAGGCGTTGCTTGAAGCGCTCGTCGCGCGCGTGCGTGATGCCCTGCAGGCCGATACTTCCGCTGTTCTGCTGCTTGACCGCCCGTCTGGTCAGCTGGTCGCGACCGCGGCTAGCGGGCTGGAAGAGGAGGTCGAGCAGGGTGTCAGGATCCGCATCGGCCGGGGTTTCGCCGGCCGGATCGCTGCCGAGGCGCGCCCGGTCATCTTGGACGAGGTTGATCACACCAAGGTCGTGAACCCGATACTGCTGACGAAGGGCGTCCGGTCGTTGATGGGGGCCCCGCTACTGGCCGACGGCGCTGTCATTGGCGTCCTTCACGTCGGCACGCTGAGTCCGCGCGTGTTCACCGGTGACGATGTCGACCTCCTTCAGCTGGCGGCAGACCGGGCGGCGCTGGCGGTTCAGGCACTGGAAGCGAGCTTGGACCGAGCGGCCGCGTCCGCGCTCCAGCGCAGCCTGCTTCCGTCCGCGCTGCCGTCGGTCAGCGGGCTCGATGTCGCCGCCAGGTACGTTCCAGGAACCGGAAACGTGGGCGGCGACTGGTATGACGTGTTTCCGCTGCCTTCAGGCGAGACCTGCGCGGTGATCGGTGATGTCGCGGGAAGCGGACTCCGTGCGGCCGCGATCATGGGGCGCGTCCGGAGCGCGCTGCGGGCCTACGCTCTCGAGACGTCCGACCCGGCGGACGTGCTCGCGAGGCTGGAGAACAACCTCCGCTACTTCGAGCCCGATGTGATGGTGACTGTCCTGTGCGCTGTGTTCAGTCCCTCTCTTGGTCGCGTTCGCATGTCCACCGCGGGTCACCCGCCGCCGGTTCTGGCCGTTCCTGGCCAAGGGGCCGCGCCTGTGCCGCTCGTATCAGACATTCTGATCGGCGTTCCGGCAGGGCGAGCACGGCATGTCACCACCATCGACATGCCGCCCGGCGCAGTGCTCTGCATGTACACCGACGGACTCGTGGAGCGCCGCGATCGGCCGATCGACCAGAGCATCGCGA
>Ga0126378_10004420_pt1 | contig 10732 bp, 5 predicted proteins | sample PanSoiMetPlot_23_FD_92587 | JGI IMG/M metagenome (GOLD analysis project Ga0126378, IMG submission 92587) | Tropical forest soil microbial communities from Panama - MetaG Plot_23 | ecosystem: Environmental > Terrestrial > Soil > Tropical forest > Bulk soil | place: Panama | collected 2016-02-17
CCGTTGACGGTTACGTTCACGTTTCGGCCCCCGTCGCCGTTTACCGACAAGATCGAATAACGGTTCTTGGTCGGATCGTAGGAATCTGCGGCTTTCACTCCAGGGGACAGATACGCAAGATCAGCAATATCGCGGCCGATCAGCGGCAGGTCCTGAATCTGCTGCGGTGTAATGTTGACGCTCACGTCAGTCTTGGTCTGGTCCACGAGAGGTGCGGTTGCGGTTACTTCCACCGTCTCACTCACCGATCCCGGTGTCATGCTGAAGTTTTGCGTGACCGTCCTGCCGATTAAGACTTCCACGTTCTTGGTCTCGGCAGCGGAAAAGCCGGAAGCCGTTACCTTGATGTTGTAGATACCAGCCGGCAGCGGATCGAAGCTAAACTCGCCCGCCCCGTTGGTTTTCATGTTGCGTGTGGCGCCGGTCTCCTTGTTGGTGATCGTCACCTCCGCATTGTTCATTACCGCCCCGGTCTTGTCGGCGACCGTGCCCTTCAGGCTTGCGGTTGCCGTTGCTTGCCCCCACAGCGCCGTGCAACTCACCAACATCAAGAAGGCGATGACTACGATTCCTATAAATCGTTGCCTCTTCATTATTTCCTCTCCTGGTAACTTTGGTTGGAAAACTCGGTTTCCTGTTCGCGAGGATGGCGCCAAGCATCAGACCCGCATCCCCGGTTTCTGATAAAAGCCTGCGATAAGTGGAATCAGTGGAATCGAACAATGGTCGGAATCGTTTTATGCAGACCCCTGAAATCCACGGTCGCAAGCCACCATTGCAAATGAACAACGGCGCAAACTGAGCGCCACTTATAGACCTGGCTCTTACGTTGCCGCAATGCAAGTGCAATTCTCATGCCGAGTGTTGCAACGACTTGTCCAGACTCCGGTCGAGCCACCCGTTCACGTTGAATGCATTGGGTTTGCATCTTACATGTTGAGGCGCTTTGGGCTGTGGAAAACTCGCAGCAAGTGATGGAATCCCGCACCTCTGCTTCCAAAAACTGTAGAGGGATACTAAGACTGGTATCGCTGACCAAAGTGCGGATATTGGTGACGATGGAAGCTCCGCCCTTCTGCAGGCGGTAAGCTAGAGCGGTTCATGAATTAGGTATGTTCCGTGATGCACCCTTCCTTGCGCCGCAGGCCGGCGCTAACGAAGCGGAGTGCCCTTAAAAAATGCTTTTCGTAGGCTGCCGGAAGAATGTTGGCAGCCAGATTCGGTTCTTAAGTGAACGGTATTGGCTTTATCCTGGGTACGGCCAGTGGGCCACGCCAATTATGGAACTGTTATAGGCTTAAGTACTAACCAATTGAGTAATCCTTTTCCGCCCGCCCCCGCTGCTCCGAGAAGCGAAGTCCACACAAAAAGAGGGTGAGGAAAATCCCTCACCCTCCTGATGCGTTAGGAACCAAGCTCAGAAGTTGAGCCGAATCCCTATTTGGAATTGACGGTTGATGTTGGTGCGGTTACGCGAAAGCTCCAGGGCTTTCAGGCAACTTTGAACGGTTGCGCCCGTGACGTTGTTCGCGACGGCGCAAGTCGAGCTGGCGTTGTTGACCGCGGAGTTGTAGTCGAAGTTGAGCGACCCAAATGAGCCGTCCAAGGCGGGGGCAATGACCCCATTTCCATAGGTTCCGCGGGAGTTGTTGTTGAACAGGTTGAAGGCTTGAGCGATAGGCTCGAGTTCCATCCCCTCACGCAGCCGCGTAAGCTTGATCGGGCGCGAAAGCGTCATATCAAGATTGAAGAAGTTCTCAAAGGGCCATGGATTGGTATTGGGAACCACCGGAATGACCGGGGTTACAGCCTTCAACTGTACCAGCTGCGCTTGAGTGAAGATCCCGGCGTTGACCAGGGCTTGGCCGGCCGGAGTCAGCTTACCGGCGGAGTTGTTGTTGTATGAAGTGATGATCGCGTTCAGGTCGCTCCAGCTGTTGATGCTGCGTCCGAATGCTCCTATTGAAGTTCCCGGAACCACCTGCCCCAGCGGAGTGGTTCCTGTACCGCCTTCGCCCAGGAGATCGGTGGTGAAGAGGGTATTGGATCCCGTAATGCCGATAGCAGGCATGAACAGGTTCACAGGCGGCGCCGTCCGGAAGCTCCAGATCTGGCCGATGTGGAAGCCGCCCGGGACCTCGGTGGTCAGGCTTGCCGTGAAGTTGTGCCGGTGATCCAACCCGTCGGCTCCAAAGTACGCGCTATTGGTAGGATCAGCCTTATCCCGAGCGGTGTTCAAGAACTCGGTGCGGCTTGATCCATTTGTAGCTTCGCTCTTGGATAAGGCGTAGCTCAATTGATACACGCTGTTCTTGAGCGCGTGTAAGAACGTCTGGTTGAGCCGGCCCCTGAGTTTCACATTGAGAGCCCGATACTTCGCAAAGCCACCATCCCCCACAATGTTCGCGCGAAGGAAGTTGGTGGTCTGGATGATGGGATCGGCGGCGGCAGGATCAGGGGTGCGGCCCTGGAAAATGGAGTCGCTGTTCAAACCGAAGGATGTGATCGTCTTTCCCGGATGGGCAGCTATCCACTGGTCGACCGTCATACCGCCCAGCACAGAGTTGACTTTGGCCTGGGCCGCCGCGACATTCAAAGTATTGGCGCAGCGCCGGCATTCGAAATCCTGGCTCAAGAAGCCTTGATGGACTCCATGGTTGTACAGGAAGTCGACGCTGAGGACGTTGTTCCTGGTTAGCTCCCGTTCGAAGCCGATATTGAATTGGGTGGCGTAGGGCAGCTTGAATTTGTCCCCGCCGATGATGGGGCCTATTGTGGCGCCTTTCGTGGTAACGAACTGCGAGGTGCCGGAGGCGGGATTGAACGTGAAAGCCTGGTACAGGGCTTTCAGTTTCTTGTCGAGCGCGCCAATGGCTCCCAGCGTGCTGCCGATAGGATTGCCGACCAGGCAAGCGTAATCACCGCCATTCATCGCCGTGACGGCTGCCGCCGTCTGGCAGCTGGCAGGCAGGCTGGCAACGTTGATGCCGGCCAGTGCCGGCGTGATGGGGCTGCCGTCCGGACCGCCCACAAATGCGCTGGTAAACGTATCTGGCCCGATGCCGGAAGGGATCAGGGCGCTCTGATCAAAGAGCAGGTTGTTGAAGATATTCATTTCATACGCCAGGTAGGCGCCGCCTCGAATCGAGGTCTTGCCGTTCTTCCACGGATCCCAAGCAAAACCCAGTTGCGGGCCGAATGCGGTCCAGGGGAAAGAAGGCGTCTTGGATGCTCCGGGCAGGAAGAAATCCAGGAACGACGGCCGGTGGACGCCGTTGGAGCCTTCACTGTTGAAGTAGCCGGTATCGAACTCCCAGCGAGTCCCATAATTCAATGTGAAGTTGGAGAACTTCTTCCAGCTGTCCCCGGCATACCAGGCAATGCGGTTATTTTTATGGCAGCCGTGCTTGAATCCGAAGCAGCCACCAACCGTAAAGAACCCGTCATCCGGACCCGTCGTAAAGTCGGACAGAGCGTAATTAAGCGGATTTGGATCCGTCGATCCTGCAGGGAAGGTGCCGGTGATGCTAAGCGGCCCGGCGAAGTTGGCAAAGCCTCCCAACACGATATGGTTGAATTCGAAGCCATAACGCAAGGCGTGCTTGCCGAAGACGAACGAACCGTCGTACTTGTTTTGAAAATTGTTCTGGTCCGTTTGTTGCGGCGCCAGGCCGTTCGGGCCGACGGTCAAGCTCCCCACAGCCAGATTGTAGGGCTGGCCGGTCGGCGCTACGGGGAAGGGGAAACCGGCGAATTGCTGGCTCACGATGCGATTATGGAAATTGACATAGCCGAAGCGGTAGCTATGGCTGAAGCGTCCGCTCCCGTAGTCAACGCCGATGCTATGGGTGAGCGTCCAGTCCACGTTTTGAAACGGCGAGAACGGTACGCTGCCGCCCGCGGCCAGGTCGCCGCTGTAATTGAAGCGATAGAAGACGCGTAAATTGTCGGTAGCGTTCCAATCCATGCGCGCGTCCCCCAGCTTGACATCCAGGGGAGTGCCGGCGCCGCATCCATTGGCACAACTTGCGCCAAAAAAGTTCGAGAAAGGCGGGCCTGCTTTGCTGATCGAGGTGGTGGTTGGATCCAGCGCAAGCTCAGTCAGGTGCTCGCCGTTCACAAACCAGAACAGCTTGTCCTTCATGAAAGGTCCGCCCACGCGGAAACCGTACTGATGACGGCGGAAGGGCTCGTCGGTCAATTGGTCGCCAATGCGCGCCGACATGTTCTTGTCGCGGAAGAACTCAAACCCGCTGCCGTGAATCTGGTTTCCCCCGCTGCGGGTGATGATGTTGATTGCTCCCGAGGAGGTGAGTGAGGTGGAAAGATCCAGCGTGGACTGGCTGAGTTGGAACTCCTTTACCGCGTCGTTGGACACGTTGGCTAACGTGGTTCCTACCGTCTCATCGGTGATGTCGATGCCGTCAACCTGTACCCGGGTACCCGTTCCGCTGCGCCCATCCACGCCCACAGTGCGATAGGTAGCGCTTTTCGTGGGATCGATGGTGCCGCCGTCGCGCACAAACACCCCTGGCTCCAGGGACGCCAAGTCCAGAAAGTTGCGCTGGTTCTCCGGCAGGTTCTGAATCTGTTCGGCCTCAATCACTCCATCGATCGTGGAGCGCGTAATGTCAGGTATCACCACGCCGGAGGTCACGACTTCGACCGTGGTCGCGGTGCTTCCAACTTTCATTCTGGGGCTGACCGAAACAACTTGTCCGGCCCGCACCTCTATCTTTTCGGAAAAAGAGGAGAACCCCTCCTTTTCAACTTTCACCGTATAGTCCCCCGGCAAGAGGTGAAAGGCTGTATATAAGCCGGCGTCATTGCTGGTGGTCTCGATAATGCGGCCGGTCCCGCTTTCTGTGATTGTCACCTTGGCGTTCACAATGACGGCTCCACTTGCGTCCATCACCGTCCCCTGAATATCACCGGTAGGAGACTGGCCAAACGCAGCGTGAACAAAAAACAGGGCAATCAGGATCGACAACAACGTTCCCTCCAAACGCTGGCGCTTCCCAAGGCTCTCGACGTGCTTCTGCTTCGCGGGTTGTCTCGTTTTGCTCTTTTCTCTCTTCATCATTCTTTTCTCCTCAAGTACGTGTGGGAAACCCGGATGCCAGCCAAATGAACTGGCTGGAACATCCGCACATCTGTTGAGGCCTGCGACGATGGAAATAGGCGGGACTTACTTGTGAATACAGCCCCCCGGCTGATCTCTTACATCGCAAGTCAGGACTGCGATGAACAACGGGGCAAAATGTCGCCCCCCTTTACGACTCCGGCAGCAAGTAACTGCGGCTGCCAGCCCTATATGGTTAGTCTCCGGTGCAAATCTGATTTGCAATTCTCGTGCCGGAAGATTGGCGGCCTTCGGGAGACGTGATAAAAGCCGCTATTACACGTTGAATGTATTGGAGTTGCAGGTTATGTCGTAGCGCTACCAATGCGTGGAAAGCCCATCTGCAGCCAATCCAATCCGGACCTCTTCTTCCAAAAACCGTAGATGGTATACAAGTACTGAAATCAGTGATAAACAGCCGGAGGATAGTGATCAACCGTGGAACAATCTAAAGCGATTCCTGTCTAGTGAAGATGGTTCCGCTAACATTAATCCTGGTTGGCACGTCCTTCTCTCACGGGAGGAATATGCATGGACCTCAGGTCCCGGATCGGAATATCCACCTTGGTTGTTTTCTGGATCTTTGTCCTTCTTTCTCTGGCTTTTACCGCCTCTTCTCGTCCTGGAACTCTGGCCTCTACGGGTAGCACCATATCGGCTCGGTTTTCTCACACTGCGACCCTGCTGCCCAACGACAAAGTCCTTGTAGCCGGCGGTATGCAGCGCAACGGCGTATGGCTGGAATCGGCTGAGCTGTTCGATCCGGCCACCGGACAGTTCGCCGCTGCGGGCAACATGGCGGCGCCGCGAGCCGGAGCTACGGCCACGCTGCTTTCCAACGGCAAAGTTCTGGTAGCCGGCGGCGCCACTTCGGCGGGCCGCAGCCAGGCGACCGCGGAGCTCTTCGACCCCGCCACCAACGCTTTCATCGCTACAGGCATAATGACCTTGCCGCGCTCGCACGCGGTTGCCGTGTTGCTCCAGGACGGACGCGTACTGATCGCGGGAGGAGGCGCGGCCGGCGACAATGACCGTTTGGCCACAGCCGAGCTATACGATCCCGTAACCGGCCGATTCATCCCCACCGGCGCTATGCATACAGCCCGCAGCTACCACCTAGCCATAAAGCTTAAGGACGGCAAAGTGCTGGTGGCGGGCGGCATCAGCCGTGGTGATTTCCCTGATCCACAAGTAGAAGCCAGCGCCGAGATCTACGATCCCGCGACAGGCCGTTTTACGTCCACGGGCGCAATGGCTGTCCCGCGCTACAAGCAGGGCGGAGCACTCCTGCCCGATGGCAAAGTGCTCGTGGTGGGCGGGCAAACCGGCCGCTCGTACGGAGACCGCCTGGCTACCACCGAAATCTTCGATCCCAGGGCAGGCAAGTTTCTAGCCGGTCCGCAAATGCATGTCTCGCGCTTTAAGCTCCACGACGGCGTGGTCACTCTCCGCGATGGACGGGTGCTGGTGGCTGGCGGCGCCGACCGGATGGAAGTTTACGATCCTGATTCAGGCTCGTTCTTGCCCGTCGGTGGCGTCGCTTTGGACGGCTTCTTGTTCTCTACCGCTACTCTCCTTGGCGATGGCAGGGTACTGCTGGTCAACGGCTACGGTTCGCATGCATTGGATGGCGCGGTGCGCCATGCATGGCTGTACCAGCCCTAGAGCGTAGCGAAGGAGAAGATCGCATCATCGGGCCGTCAAATCATCGGGCCATCTGCGGTTGTCCCGATGACCCGATTCCTCTCCGTGTCTCCGTGGTTTTGTTTTGTTCAGTCTCACGTTGAATATCCCTCACCCGATCGCCGGCGGGGGCGGCGGAACCTGCGGTACCGCGGGAGCCTCGGCAGCAGTTTCCTGAAACTGCTGCAGGAAGTTCTCGCCGAATCCTGTGAAGACTCCGCGATACTGGTCAATGGACTTGGGGCGAATCGGATTGCCCACTACCGCCCAGATGACCAGTCCTGCAACTATGAGAACCACGGTAATCAGCGCCACGACTCCTCCGTCAACATTCAGTTGCGGCAGGATTAGAGCGTCTGCTATTCCGGCCACTGGCAGTACCCAGGCCAGAGTGACCCCAATGCTGCGCCTCTGTGCGTGCTGAAGGCACAACGAAACCCTGACCTTCATGCCCTTTCGCACCACCACGGCCACAATTAAGTAGATCAATGGCGAGACGATAAGGAGGTACAGCGCAGGGTGGTGCCAATAGTATGTGCGTTCCACCGGCTTGCCATCAGCCGGCGCGCCGCATTTGATGCACTGCGGCCGCAGGACCGCGGTCTGCCCAAGGCCGGCGAGGGGAATGATCAACGCCATTCCTTGGCGAACGATGGGATGTGGACTCGGGGCAAAAGTGGCCATGCCTCTCTCCGTATTACTATCCTTCAAAATTGTTGTTCAGCAGCGGCGATTTTCTTTTACCCTCTCTTCGCCGCCCCTCGGGAATTTCCTCGTGGTTGGGTGCTGCTTTTCCTTTGCTTCGGCATCTCTAAACGCGTTACGCCTGTCTGTTCCAGTTCCTCCGCTTCCTCCGTTCCTCGTGTTGAGGGTCTTTGCTTGGGCTGCGGCTCGGCTGCGCTGTGAATCAGAGGGATGATACCGTGAAACAACTAAGACAGCGAAACCATCCGATCGCCCAGCCCCAAGGGTCAGGGACTGTTCTTCGCCGAGTCTGCCCAGTATCGGTCACGTGCCAGAACGGTTGCTTCAGCGGATTGTCGCAACCGCACACGGACTCGGTGTAGCCCGGGATGCGGATCTTTGGGTTCAAAGCTGAGCAGATAGCGATTGTGCAGGTGGTTGGCAAACTCCACCATCCGGGATTCAAAGCCCGCGTGAGACTTGAACAGCTCATATTCCCCACCGGTCATCGCCGCGATGGTCTTGGGGGCGTTCTTGCGCATCGCCTGAATTGCCATGATTGTTAATTTGGTGGCGAGTTCTCCCAGGTCAACGGCATTCCCTTTCCGTTCGAGTTTTCCGCGAGCGTCGTCCAGTAGGTTGGAGACTGTAGGCGAAAAAGCCAGCGTGTAGACCAACGTGTTGCTGTCGGTTATGTCCCGCACCGTCTCCTCCAGGGTGCGCACATGACTTCCATGATCGCGAGTCTCGCTTACCAGCAAGATTACGCGCTGGCGTTCCTTCGGTTCATGTTTAAGCAGCGCGATTGCATAGCCGACGGCATCGAGGATGACCGCCTGTTGATCGCCGGGACGCAGCCGCCCCAGATCAGCGGCTATCAGATCGGGATTGGTGGTGAATCCCCGCACCAGGTTGACTTCGCTGTCGAAGGTAACGATAGCGGCGCGGTTGCGCCCCTGGCTGAGAATGGGCTCAAGCATGGTAGCCAGGGTGCGGATTCGCGGCAGCTCGGCCGCCGCAGTGCGTCCCAGTTGGACGGCCACTACCAACGAAACCGGGAGAGATGCCGGCTCCTCATCAAGCTGCACCGGTTGCTCCACGCCGTCGTCTTCAATGACGAAATCTCCGGCTTGCAGCCCGTAGATAACTGATCCTCTCCGGTCTGTCACCAGCGCCGGCGCCAGTACGATGTTCGATTGCGTCCGAAACACCGGCTTCTGGCCGGGCAGTTGAGAATCCTGCGGCGCCGCTGCGAAGTTCAGCCCAAAGAGACACAACCCAATGGTCCCCGCTCTGGCCATCCTACGCATCGCTCAGGGAACGGTCGACGGGCGACCTTCTTGCGCTAAACAGGTTGCTGAAAAACTCCCACTTGGAAGCAGATTTTTCCTCTGCCTACTACGGGGAAACCGGCAGCGCTTTGAGGAGTGTCAGGGCACCCACTTCAAGAGACCAGCACCAATGGAAAACGGCGGCCAAGTCGCAGCCGCCGTTTATTGCCTAATTACTAAATACTAATGACTAATTGCTGGTTTTACGTGCCTTCGGACCAGGACGCCAGATACTCTTCCTGCTCCGGTGTCAGCCGGTCGATCTTGATACCCATAGATTCGAGCTTCAGCCGGGCGATCTTCTTGTCCAGCTCTTCAGGTACGGGATAGACTTTGCGCTCCAGCGACTTATAGTTCTTAACCAGGTATTCGCAGGAGAGCGCCTGGTTGGCAAAGCTCATATCCATTACTGAGGCCGGATGGCCTTCGGCAGCGGCCAGGTTGATAAGGCGCCCTTCGCCCAACAGGTAGATCTTGCGGCCGTCTTTCAGCGCGTATTCATCGACAAACTCGCGCGTCTGGCGTTTGGCGGAAGCCATCTTCTCGAGAGCGGGGATGTCGATCTCCACGTTGAAGTGGCCGGAGTTGGCCACCACGGCGCCGTCTTTCATCGCGCCGAAGTGGTCGCGGCCGATCACGTTCTTGTTGCCGGTGACGGTCACGAAGATGTCGCCGATTTTAGCGGCTTCGTGCATCGACATCACGCGGAAGCCGTCCATGACCGCCTCGATGGCCTTCGTCGGATCGACCTCGGTAACGATCACGTCCGCGCCCATGCCGCGCGCGCGAGAGGCCAAGCCGCGTCCGCACCACCCGTAGCCGGCAATCACGAATTTGGATCCCGCGATCAGCGAGTTGGTGCAGCGGATCACGCCGTCCATGGTGGATTGGCCGGTGCCGTAACGATTGTCGAACATATGCTTGGTCAGGGCATCGTTCACGGCGATGATGGGATAACGCAACGCGCCGTCTTTGGCCATGGCCCGCAGGCGGATTACACCGGTGGTGGTTTCTTCAGTGCCCGCGATGATTCCTTCGACCACATCCTGCCGTTTGGTCAGGGCCGTCGAAACCAGGTCGGCGCCATCATCCATGGTGAGATGGGGCTTGTGATCCAGCGCCGAAAGAATGTGTTTGTAATAGGTCTCGTTGTCCTCGCCCTTGATGGCGTGCACGGAGATGTTGTACTCGCGCACCAGCGCGGCGGCTACGTCGTCCTGGGTGGAAAGCGGGTTGGAGGCGCACAGCACCACGTCCGCACCGCCGTCACGCAGCGTGATGCCCAGGTTGGCGGTCTCAGTGGTCACGTGCAGGCACGCGGAGATGCGCATGCCTTTCAACGGCTGATGCTTGATGAATTCCTTGCGGATGCTCTGCAGCACCGGCATGGACTGGTTGGCCCACTCAATCCGGCGCTTGCCCATTTCGGCCAGTTCGATGTTCTTGATGTCAAACGAAGTGTTGCTTGCTACAGATGTCGCCATATTCTCCTGTTTGCGTGTCTTGGTTGGCATGACGTTGTTTCTCAGCCCGTGCAGCACAGCCGCCCTCGGCTGTAGTCGCCTGTGGCAGAGGCGAGGACGCCTGTGCTACAGGAAACTGGACTCAACTTACTTACCTCGCGCGGCCACCTTGCCGTCGGTCGCAGAGCTGCCCAAGGCCTGCTCGCGCAGTTTGGCGGCTTTGTCGGTGGCTTCCCAGGTAAAGTCAGGATCGTTGCGGCCAAAGTGCCCATACGCCGCGGTCTTGCGATAGATCGGCCGGCGCAGCTTCAACGACTCAATGATCCCCTTGGGTGTGAGTTGGAAATTCTCGCGCACCACCTTTTCCAGTTTGTCTTCGTCGACCTTGCCGGTGCCGAAGGTGTTCACCAGCACGCTGACCGGCTCCGCTACGCCGATCGCGTAAGCCA
>Ga0126378_10004421_pt1 | contig 10731 bp, 7 predicted proteins | sample PanSoiMetPlot_23_FD_92587 | JGI IMG/M metagenome (GOLD analysis project Ga0126378, IMG submission 92587) | Tropical forest soil microbial communities from Panama - MetaG Plot_23 | ecosystem: Environmental > Terrestrial > Soil > Tropical forest > Bulk soil | place: Panama | collected 2016-02-17
CCGGCGCGCGCTTGCGCTCCGGGCGTTCCTGCGCCCGCTGGCGGGAGGACAGCCACTGCGCCACCCATTCGGGTGGCTCCGACACGGGCACCGCGGTCGGCGAGCCGGCCGCGAGCAGCAGCAGCCCGAGCGCGTGCTTGCACGGGATCTTCCGGCTCGGGCACGAGCAGCGGAACGCGGGGCCGCTCAGGTCCGCCTGCGTCTGGTACGGCTTGGACCCCGAGCCCTGGCACAGCCCCCAGAGCACCTGCTCACTCTGCCCGAGGCCCGACCAGCGGCGCTCGCTGGCCAGGTCGCGCCCGGCCCCCAGGGAGCCTGCGTCCGGGGCCAGCGCGACGACCTGCTCCGCCGTCAGGCTCACGTTCGTCATCGTCTCCGTAGTACCAACTTTGTAACGTTTGTCGGTTTTCTAGGCAGCACCCGCCGAGCCCGGCCGGCGGCGACCCGAGCCGCGCCCTCCGGCCGTCGCGACCGCTAGCCGTGCCTCATGCCGACGTGCTGACGCTACTGCAGCCGGCCGACAACCCCGAGCCGGCGGCCACGGCGCCTTTCCATGATCGGGGAGACTAATGGCCGAGTGTCGCCAGTCACGTTGCGGGCGAGGGAAGTCGTCCGGGGTGCCACGCGAGTGCGGCGGTCGCGCCGCTGCCTGCTGGCCGGGCCAGTTCGAAAGCGCGTCCAGAAATGGCTATGGTAGCAGCCATTACTGGACGCGCCCGGCACAGGCTAGGGGCTGCCGCAGCCAGATCGTCGGCGGAGCGCGACGGGCTGCTAACGCAGGGTCACCGGACAGATTCGCCCGCGTTTGGGGGGTGAAGGCACAATGTCATCGTGATCCCTCACGGACTGGGCCGCGCCTGGCTGGGGCGCGGCCGGCCATGACCACCGTTGCGGGACCGGCGGGGACGGCCAGGCCCAGTGCCAGCGCGCTGGCGCGCCCGGCCTGGCGGGCGGCGCGGCCGACGCCGTTAATGCTGCGCTGGACGCTGATCGGCCTGGTCGGCGTCAGCTTGCTGTGGGGCGCGGCCGCCGCCTGGACCGTGGCCCAGCACGCGTCGGCGGCCGGCGATGTCGTGACGACGATCGAGCCGCTCAGCGTGGACGCGCAGCAGATCTACCGCGCCCTGTCCGACGCGGATGCGACCGCGGCGACCTCGTTCCTGTCCGGGGGGCTGGAACCGCTGCCAGTCCGCCAGCGCTACCTCTCCGACATTGCGCGCGCCGCCAGCGGCCTGGAAGCGGCCACGGCCGCGGCCACCGCGGCGGGCCAGTCATCGGCCGCGGCCCCGCTGGCCAGGCTCACCGACGATCTCCCCGTCTACGCCGGCATGGTAGAGACCGCCCGGGCCGACTACCGGCTCGGCTACCCGCTCGGCGCAGCGTACCTGCGCGAGGCGTCCACGCTGATGCGCACCGCGCTGCTGCCGGCCGCGAGCGACCTCTACGCCCAGGAGAACGCCCGGCTGGCCGCGGCCGACGGGCAGGCGACCGGGCTGCCGTACCTGGCCGGCGCCCTCGCCGTCGTCGCCGCGTACGTCCTGCTGCGGGCCCAGCGCTGGCTGGCCCGGCGCACGCACCGGGTGTTCAACCGCGGCCTGCTGGCCGCGTCCGCCGTCGGGCTCGTGTCAGCGGCCTGGCTATTCGGCGCGCTCACCCTGGCGCGCGGCCACCTGCTGGACGCCCGCGACCACGGCTCGGCCCCGGTCGAGGCGCTGGCCAGGGCAGACATCGCGGCGTTGCGCGGGCACAGCGACGAGAGCCTTACGCTCGTCGACAACGACGGTGACGACGCGTTCCAGAAGGACTTCCTGGCGGTGGCGAAGCAACTCGGGCCGGGTCCTGGAACCCTGCTGACCGGCGCGGCCGGCGCGGCGCGCGGCAGCGCGGGTGCCCGGCAGGCCGCGGCGGCCGCGGCGGGCGCGCCCGCCTGGTACGCCGTGCACGGCCAGCTGCGGTTCCTGGACGACACCGGCCAGCACGCCGCCGCCGTGCAACTGGCGATCGGCTCCGGCCCTGGCGATTCCGGCCGCCTGTTCGCCCGGCTGGACACCGGCCTGGCCAGCGCGATCGGCCAGGACCAGAATGCGTTCCGTGCGGCCGGCCAGACCGGCCGCGACGATCTCGCGGGCCTGGAGATCGGGATGATCGCGGCGTCGCTGCTGATGGCCGCCGGATGCGCGTGGGGCCTGGTGGCCCGCCTCGCGGAGTACCGGTGAATCGCCGGGTGGTGCCGGCGGGCCTGGCGCTTGCGGGGCTCGCGGCGGGCCTGCTGGTCGCGGGATCATCCGCGCCCGGGCCTCCGGCGAGCGCCGCCGGGGTCGGCCCGATCCTGGCGGCCTCGGCCGTGACGCCGACGGCCGGCCGGACCGGGCGATCCACGACCCCGCCCTGCGACCCGACGGCGAGCCTGCGCCCGGCGGGCCCGCCGCGGGTGACCCCGGGCTCGTTCATGGCCAAGATCCGCGCCCACGGCTACCTCGTCGCCGGGATCGACCCCACCAGGTACCACTTCAGCTACCTCAACCCGCTGAAGGGGCAGATCCAGGGTTTCGAGATCGACCTGCTGCACGCGATCGCGGCGGCTATCTTCGGCAACCCGTACGACATCCGGTTCCGGCCGCTGCAGGACGCGCAGCGGATCCCGGATCTCCGGTCCGGCGCCGTCGACATCGTGGCGCAGGACTTCGTGATCACGTGCACGCGGAAAAAGGCGATCGACTTCTCCACCGTGTACCTCGCCTCGGGCCAGCAGGTGCTCGTCGAGAGCGACTCGCCGTTCAAGCACGTCACCTCCCTCGGCCAGCTCGCAGGGAAGAAGGTATGCGCGGTCACGGGATCGCTGTCGCTGGCCAACGTCGCCGCCGCCACCCCGCACCCGATCCCGGTCGCGGCGCCGTACTGGACGGACTGCATGGTGCTGCTGCAGCAGGGCGACGTGGCCGCGGTCTCCACGGTGAGCACGGTCCTGCTCGGCCTGGCGGCCCAGGATCCCTACGCGCGGATCGTCAGCCCGCTGCTCGACTCCGAGCCGGAGGGCCTCGGCATCTCCCAGGAACACCCCGACTTCGTCCGGTTCGTCAACGCGGTGCTCGTGCAGCTGCGCTCCGACGGCCAGTGGGCACAGAGCTACGCCCGCTGGATCGGGACCCCGGTTCCGGCGCCGCCGCCGGCCCGGTACAGCGGCTGACGGAGTGCGCGCATGACGATGTCCGCGGACCAGGCGCGCAGCTCCCTCGCGGCCCGGGTCACCGAGCGCGACCTGATCCGGACGAACCTGCAGGCGCTCTACGACAACGTGGGGATGAGGCTGCTCACCGGCGCCAGCCTGACCGGCACCAGCAAGCAGACGTGGGACGAGGCGAGCGGCGAGCTGGCCGCCATGCTGGAGACCTTCACCGCCTACTCGGAGATCCTGGACCGGGCGTCCGCGATCCTCGGCCGGGGCCGCCGCCCGGCCGGCGCGGCGCTGGCCGAGGTCGGCGCGCTGCTCAGCGGGGCGTCGGTCCGGCTAACCGCGGCGCCGACCCCGCTGGGCCGGCGGCGGCTGACCGACAGCGGCCATCGTGAGGTCACCCTCAGCGCCGCCGTGCAGCAGATGACCAGCGCGTTCGCCAAGGTCAGCGACGTCGTGACGCAGGCGGAGACCGTCTGGGACGATGTCACGAGCCGGCTCGACGGGATCGACGACGAGCTCGGCCTGGCCAGGAAGCAGGCGGCCGGGCTGGCCGACGACGCGCTGACCGCGGACGTGACCGCCGTCGACGAGGAGCTGCGCGCCGTGCGCGGCCTGCTGAATGCCGACCCGCTCGCGCTGTGGCAGGGCAAGAGCGTCGACACGGCACGCCCGGAACGGCTCCGGGCCCGGGCCGGCGCCCTGGCCGCGCGGGCCGCCGAGCTGGCCAGGCTGCGCGAGGGGACCGACCAGCGGCTCGCCCAGGTGGCCCGGGCCGTCGCCGCGGCGCGGGAGGCCGCGCGGGATGCGGCGGCGGCGCGAGCCGAGGCGGCGGAGAAGATCGCGGCGGCGGACCTGCCCTGGGGTCCCCGGGCCGACGCGGGCCTGGCCAGCCCGGGCCTGGACGGCCGGGTCGCGGCGGCGCGGGCCCTGCGTGACCGCGGGCAGTGGTCGCGGCTGGCCGCCGAGCTCACGTCGATCGAGCAGGCCGCGGCTGCCGAGGCCGAACGGCTCAGGGCGGCCGAGCGGGAAGCGCGCTGGTTTCTGGGCCGGCGCCACGAGCTGTGGGGACGGCTGCGCTCGTACCGGGCCATGGCCGACCAGCGGGGCGGCGCCGAAGATCCGGGCCTCAACGCAGCGTACATGGAAGCGGAAGGACTGCTGGTGACCGCGCAGTGCCGGCTGACCGCGGCCGCGGACGCGGTGACCCGCTACCAGCAGGCGGTCAGGAAGTTCCTCGGAAGGGAGCGGGGCCCGTGACGGCATGCAATCAGCCGGGCTGCGGCGGCACGATCGAGCCCGACGGCTACTGCAGCCTGTGCGGCCTCGCCCCGGCGCCCGCGGCCGTCCCGGCGGCCGGGGAGCAAGGCCCGGGATCGGCGGCTGCGGGCAGCGGCAGCGTCTCGGTGCTGGTGCCCCGGTCCGGCCGGACCAGCACGAGCTCGGGGTCGGGGGGCCGCCGGTCCGCCCGCGGGCGCCTGGGCGCCGGGCTGATCGAGATCCCGCCGGTCCCCGCCCGTGACCCGTCCCGCGCGGTCCTCACGGACCCGCGGGTGCCGGAGGACAAGCGGACCTGCAGTGCCTGCGAGCAGCCGGTAGGCCGCGCGCGCGACGGCCGGCCGGGCCGGGAAGAGGGGTTCTGCGCGCGCTGCGGGCACCCGTTCTCGTTCTCCCCGAAGCTCCAGCCCGGCGATCTGATCGGCGGCCAGTACGAGGTGCTCGGCTGTCTCGCGCACGGCGGGCTCGGCTGGGTCTACCTGGCCAGGGACCGTAACGTCAACGACAAGTGGGTGGTGCTCAAGGGCCTGCTGGACTCGGGCGACGCCGACGCCCAGCAGGCCGCGGTCGCCGAGCGCCGGTTCCTCGCCGAGGTCGAGCACCCCAACATCGTCCGCATCATCAACTTCGTGCCGCATAGCGACGTGTCCGGGACCACGACCGGCTACATCGTCATGGAGTACGTGGGCGGGCAGTCACTCAAGCAGATCCTGCAGGAGCGGAGGCAGGCCTGCGAGTCGCTGCCGCTCACCCACGCGCTCGCGCACGCGATCGAGGTGCTTCCCGCGCTCGGCTACCTGCACAGCCGCGGCCTGCTGTTCTGCGACTTCAAGCCGGACAACGTGATCCAGGTCGAGGAGCAGGTAAAGCTCATCGACCTGGGCGGCGTGCGGCGCATGGACGACGACGACAGCGCGATCTGGGGCACGAGGGGATACGAGGCGCCGGAGATCGCGAAGGACGGGCCCTCAGTGGCGTCCGATCTCTACACGGTGGGACGCACGCTCGCGATCCTCACGTTCGACTTCACGGGGTACACCGGCAAGTTCCGGTACGGTCTCCCGGGCCAGGACAGCGTCCCGCTGTTCGCGGAGCAGGACTCGTTCCACCGCCTGCTGCGCCGCGCGACCGACCGGGACCCTGTGCGGCGTTTCGCGTCCGCGCACGAGATGTCCGAACAGGCCACCGGTGTCCTGCGGGAGGTGCTCGCGGTCGCCGACGGTCGGCAGCGGCCCGCGCTCTCGACCCTGTTCAGCCCGGAGCGCCAGGCGATCGGGGCCGCCGCCGCAATAGCCGACGGCACCGGGCCGAGGGGTGCCGCCCCCTCCGCCGCGGACATCGTGGCCGGGCTGCCGGTGCCGGTCGCGGACGGCGCCGACCCGGCGGCGGGCTACCTGGCCACGCTCAGCGCGCTCGACCCGGAGCGCCAGGCCGCCGAGCTGGCCGCGGTGACGTCCGAGGCGCCAGGTACGCCCGCCGGGATCGCCGACTCAGTGGAGGTGCGGCTGGCGCTCGCCCGCGCGCGCATCGCCGCCGACGACCTGGACGGCGCCGGGCAGGTCCTGGCGGAGCTGATCGCGCAGGACCGGGCGGACTGGCGGGTCACCTGGTATCAGGGCCTGCGCGGCCTGGCCGCGGGACGGTCGGCCGAGGCGCTGGCACAGTTCGACGCCGTCTACGACGCGCTTCCCGGCGAGCTCGCGCCCAAGCTCGCGGTCGCGCTCGCCGCCGAGGCCGCGGCCCGCGCGGAGTCGGGCAGTGCCGCCGCGACGGCGGCGGGCCCGCCCGAGCTGCACCGAGCGGCCCGGCTCTTCCGCGTGGTGTGGACCGTCGATCGTTCCTACGTCAGCGCGGCGCTCGGTCTGGCCCGGGTCCGGCTCGCCACCGGCGACCTCGTCGGCGCGGTGGAGGTGCTGGCCGAGGTGCCGGAGACATCCAGCTACTACCTGACGGCGCAGATAGCCGCCGTGCGGGCGCGAATCTCCGATCCGGCCCGGCTCGCACAGGCGGACCTGCAGGAGGCGGGCCGCAGACTGGAACGGCTGCAGCTGGACACCCAGCGCCAGGAGAGCCTCGCGGTCGAGATCCTTGCCGTCGCGCTGGGCTGGGTCACCAGCGACCCAGCCGGGGCGGGTGCGACGGCGGGCGCAGGGAGCGGGCCACCGGGGAGCGGCGGGCCGGGGAGCGGCACCGCCGACGGGGAGCGGCTGCTGGACTGCGACCTGAACGAGCGCGGGCTCCGGTTCGGCCTGGAGAAGAGCTACCGGGCGCTGGCCCGGCTGGCGTCGCGCGATGAGCGGCGGATCGAGCTCGTCGATCTGGCCAACGATGTCCGCCCCCGGACCAGGTTCTGATGGGCGGCGGCGTCACGGCCGGCGTGCACGGGACGACGACCCCGTCCGGACGCGATCATGTCGAGCTCGACCTCGGCGCGCTGGCTGGAATAACCGACCGAGGCCGGCGGCACCAGCGCAACGAGGACGCTATGGCGCTCGCGGTCACCGACACCCCGGGCGGGCCCGCCGCGATCGCGGTCGTGTGCGACGGCGTCTCCGCCTCGGACCGGCCGGACGAGGCCTCGCTGGCGGGCGCGGATGCCGCGGCGAGCGTCCTGGCCGCGGCGCTGCGGGCGGGCGGCGACCCGGCACGAGCGTCAGCGGACGCCATGGCCGCCGCCTCGGACGCGGTCGCCGGGATCGCCGATCCCGCCCGCCCGCGGGAGGCGGCGCCAGCCGCAACCTACGTGTCCGCGGTGATCGTCGGCACCGCGGTGACCGTCGGCTGGGCCGGTGACAGCCGCGCCTACTGGCTGCCCGCGGATCCGGCCGGGTCCGCGCGGCTCCTGACGAAGGACGATTCCTGGGCGGAGGAGCTGATCGCGGCGGGAGTACCGAAGGCCGAGGCGCTGGCTTCGCCGCAGGCGCACCAGATAACCCGCTGGCTAGGCCCGGGCGCCCGGACCCAGGACCCGGCCGTTACGAGTTTCGAGCCCGGCGGTGACGGGGTCGTCCTGCTCTGCTCGGACGGGCTCTGGAACTACCTGCCCGAGCCGGCCGGCCTCGCCGCGCTGGCCCTGCCCGCCGCGCTGACCGACCCGGTCGCCGCCGCCGGCCGCCTCGTCGCGTTCGCGCTCGAGGCGGGCGGTGAGGACAACATCACCGTCGTGCTGGCCAGGTTCCTGCGTGCGCCAGCATCAGATCCGAGGAGCGCCCCGGCATGAGCCACCCCGACTTCAACGTCGAGATCTTCCAGAACGAATACCTGCCCGACGGCGGCCGCCGGGTCGACGCGGTCATCTCCGTGACCTCATCCGGAGCGCTGGATCCAGGGCCCGCGCCCGCGGCCGATGCGGCGGAAATCATTATCATCGACTGCTCAGGATCGATGAGCGCGCCGATGACGAAGATCGTCGCAGCGCGGAAGGCGACCGCGGCCGCGGTGGACGCCATCCGGGACGGGGTCGCGTTCGCTGTCGTGGCGGGCACCGGCGGGGCCAAGCCGGTCTTCCCGGAGTATGCGGGCCTGGTGACCGCCGACGCGCGGACCCGGCAGGAGGCCAAGGCTGCGGTCAGCCGGCTGCAGGCGGGCGGCGGAACCGCGATCGGCAAGTGGCTCAAGCTGGCCCGGGATATGTTCGTCACCCGCCCCGCCGCCGACCTTCGGCACGCGATCCTGCTCACCGACGGCAAGAACAACGAGCGGAGCCGCACCTTTGACGCGGCGATCCAGCAGTGCGAGGGCGTGTTCAGCTGCGACTGTCGTGGCGTCGGCACGGACTGGAACATCGATGAGCTGCGCAAGGTCGCGAGCACTCTGCTCGGTACGGTTGACATCGTGGCCGAGCCGGAAGGCCTCGCGGCTGACTTCGAAGCCATGATGCAGACGGCCATGGGCAAGGAGGTGGCGGATGTCGCGCTGCGCGTGCGCACGCCGCAGCACGCCACGATCAAGTTCGTCAAGCAGGTCGAGCCCGCGATCGAGGAGCTGACCGAGCGGCGCGCGGAGGCCGGGCCGCAGGCGGGAGACTACCCGACCGGCGCCTGGGGGGCGGAGAGCCGCCACTACCACCTATGCGTCGAGGTCGAGCCCGCCGGAGTGGGTCAGGAGATGCTCGCGGCGCGCGTCAGCCTGGTGCTCAACTCGTCGTCCGGGCCGGAGGTACTCGGCCAGGGGCTGGTGAAGGCGATCTGGACCGACGACGAGGGCCTGTCCACCCGCATCAACCGGCACGTAGCGCACTACACCGGCCAGGCCGAGCTGGCCGAGGTTATCCACGATGGGCTGGCGGCCCGCAGGGCGGGCGACGAGGAGACCGCGACCGCGAAGCTGGGCCGCGCCGTCAGCCTGGCGCACGAATCCGGGAACGAGGACACGGCCAGGCTGCTCGCCAGGGTCGTCGACGTGGTCGACGCCGCGACCGGCACCGTCCGGCTCAAGTCCAAGGTCACCGACGCCGACGAGATGACTCTCGACACCCGATCGAGCAAGACTGTCCGGGTGAAGAAGTAGATAGCGTCAGGGAGGTAACGGATGGCAGCCTGCCCCGCCGGCCATGACTCGGCCGCGACTGACTATTGCGACGTGTGCGGCATGCGGATGGACATGCCGGGGGGCCAGGGCGGGCCGGGCGGCGGGCAGATGACCGGGGTGCAGGCCACGGTGGCGCATGTCACGGCGGCGATGCCGCTCGGGCAGTCCGGGCAGCTGTGCCCGCGGTGCGGGGCCGTCAGGTCGGGGCGGTTCTGCGAGGGCTGCGGGCTGGACCTCGACGCGCCCATGCCGCCTTCATCCGCCATGCCGGCCGTGCCGCCGGTCTCACCCGCCGCGCCTCCCGCGGAGCCGCCGCCCGTGACCGGGCCGGACCCAGGCGTCAGCACGGGAGGCGCGGGGTTTGGAACCGGCTCCCCGGGCTTCGGCACGGCGTCCCGGCCAGGTGCCGGCACGGGCGGGGCAGCCTACGGCGCGGGCGGCGAGCCGCCCGCGCCCGACCCCGACGTGGCCGCTGGGTGGTCGGTGGCGGCCACCGCCGACCGCGCCTACTACGACACCGTGAACGCGTCGGGCGGGCCCGACGCTGCGCTGGTCGCGTTCCCCCCGTACTGCCCGGAGCGCCGGTTCGCGCTGACCAGGCGGGAGATGCGGATCGGCCGCCGCAGCGCCTCCCGCGGGCTCACCCCGGAGATCGACCTGACCGGGCCTCCGCTGGACCCGGGCATCTCGCGGCTGCACGCGGTCCTGATCGCCGACCCCGCACTTGGCTGGTCCGTGATCGACCCGGGCTCGGAGAACGGGACGATCGTCAACGGCAAGGAGATCCCGACGGGCGTGCCGGTGCCGCTGCACGACGGCGACCGCATTCACCTGGGCGCCTGGACGCTGATCACCGTCAGCCAGCGGAACTCCGGCCAGGTATGAGCTAACTCCGCTTAACGGCCTTTAACCCGGCCAGCAGTCCGATACGCTCTACTTCGCCGGCGTCCCGCGCGGACGCTCCGGCCGGGGGCCAGGATCCGCCAGCAGCACTCGTGTGCGCAAGAAGTGAGACGGTGATTGCCCTGAGCATGCGCGTGGCCGGTTTCGGCCTGACTCTCATCGCCGCCGCACTCGGCCTGAGCTCCCAGGCCGCGTCGGCGACCACGGGACTGGCAACCATGGGGCAGGCAACCATGGCGCCGTCGAGCACCCTGAAGACCGTGACCTACCTTGGGTACGCGTTCTCTGTACCGGCGAGCTGGCCGGTCATCCATACGGCGCGCACGTCAGCGACCTGCGTGCGATTCGACCGGCACGCGATCTACCTGGGGAACCCAGGGCAGAACCAGGGCTGCCCCAGCGGCCTGCTGGGAACGACAGAGGCGATGCTCGTCCAGCCCGCGCCCGGGCAGGCGGCCTCGGCGGCTGAGGACGTCACGGCCCGGCGGATCACGGTCCTCAGCCCGGGGATCGAGGTCACGGCGACGTACGACACGAACCGGGCGCTGGTGATGCAGATGCTGGCCAGCGCGTCGCTGCCCGTGCCCGCCACGAGCCCTTCCGCCGCGGCGCCAGCCACCATGGCGCCAGCCAGCATGGGGCCCGGGCCTATCGTGAACGCGGCTCAGGCGCTGCTGACCCCGACCGCGGCCGCAGCGGTGCCCGCCAGCGCCACCAGCTACACCGGCCAGGGCTTCGACGCCTGCACGGCGCCGAGTTCCGCCTACATGAGCGCGTGGAAGAGCGCCTCCCCCTACGGCGCGGTCGGCGTCTACATCGGCGGCGCCGACAGGGCCTGCGCCCAGCCG
>Ga0126378_10004422_pt1 | contig 10731 bp, 7 predicted proteins | sample PanSoiMetPlot_23_FD_92587 | JGI IMG/M metagenome (GOLD analysis project Ga0126378, IMG submission 92587) | Tropical forest soil microbial communities from Panama - MetaG Plot_23 | ecosystem: Environmental > Terrestrial > Soil > Tropical forest > Bulk soil | place: Panama | collected 2016-02-17
CAGCTCGCGCTGCGCGGCGTCACTGTCGCGGTGATCGACCCCAAAGGGGACGCCGAGTCCCTGGTCAACCTCCTCGCCCAGCGCGGCCGCCGGGCCAGGGTGCTGCCGCTTGGCAGTGCGGCAGCCGGGCTGCTCGATCCGTTCTCGTTCGGGGACGACCTGGCTGAGCGCAGGACGATGGCCGCCGAGACGCTGCGGCTCTTGCTGCCCGGCATGAGCGAAGAACGCGAGAGCGCGATGATCCAGGCCGTCGGAGCCGTCGCGTCGCACAGCAAGCCAAGCCTCGGTCAGGTAGTGGAGCATCTGGAGGCTGCCGATGATGCGGCGTCCAAGAACCTGGGCGCCGTCCTGCGCTCGATGTCGGAGATGCGGCTGGCCAGGCTGTGCTTCGCCCCGTCAGGCGGGGACCGGATCGACGCGGAGGGATGGACCACTGTGTTCACGCTGGCCGGGCTGACCCTGCCGGATTCGGGACTGAAGCGGGACGACTACTCCTACGAGCAGCGCCTCTCGGTGGCGCTGCTCTACCTCGTTTCCCAGTTCGCCAGGCGGCTGCTCAACGGCATGGACCGGCGGATCCCGAAGGCCATCGTCCTGGACGAGGCGTGGGCGGTCACGTCGACTCCGCAGGGCGCCAAGCTGATCCCCGAGGTCTCCAGGATGGGACGGTCCAGGAACACCGCTCTCATTCTCGTCTCCCAGAACGCGGGCGACCTGCTGAACGAGCAGGTGACCAACTGCCTGTCGGCGGTGTTCGCGTTCCGGTCCACCGAGCGCAGCGAGGTCGCGAGCGTCATGTCGCTGCTCGGAGTCGACCCGTCCGAAGAGCACCAGGCGGTGCTGCGCAGCCTGGGCAATGGCGAATGCATCTTCCGCGACCTTGACGGCCGGGCCGGGCGGATCGTGGTTGACCTGATCTCCGATGAACTGCGCGCCTGGCTCGACACCAATCCGACCAGGGCGAGGTCAGGACAGGTCCCAGTCGGGAGCACCACTTGATCGTGACAAGCCGCCGAGTGCCGCGCAGGATCGCCGTGGCCGTCGTCCTGGTCGCCGTGCTGTTCGGCGTGCTGCGCGGCGCCGGGCATCCTGGTCACCACCCGGGTCCTGGCAGCCAGGCACCGCGGTCCGGCGTCGCCACGGCCAGGACGCTCTCGGCCACGTCGACGGCGGCGAGCTCCCAGCCGGCTGGCGGGCCCTGCTCGGTGCCCGGTATCGGCGACATCGGCGGTTTGCTGGGCTTCTGCTCGCTGGGTCAGTCCGGCCTCATCGGCGGGCTGAACGACTTGTGCAACCCCGGTGTCCCGCAGCCGGAGTCCGCCACCTCCGGGGTCAACTCGCTGATCAGGCCGCCGGCCTCGCCCGGCAAGCAGGTAGCGACGCCGTACAACCAGTACGGGATGGCAGGGCAGTTCTGGGCCCCGTACAACCTGCAGTGCTCTGACATGACGGCTCTGATCGGCAACGACGTGGCCGGGATGCTGTTCGATTTCGCCAAGGCGCTGGACCGGGTAACGATCACGGTCTATCAGTCGGCGGCGGGAGAAGGCATTCTTGGCTGGCTGCAGAACGTTACCGATCATCTGGTCAGCGGTCTCGGCAATGCCATTTACTTTCCCTACGTCGCCATAGTCGTGATCCTGGCCGCGATCTGGCTGGCCTGGCAGGGGCTGATCCGCAAGCGCGGCACGCGGACGATCGAGGGCACGATCTGGATGGTCGTCGCCTGCGCGGCGGCGATCTGGCTTATCGGGCGCCCGGCTGACTTCACCGGGCTGGGCAAGGGCGTGTCCGACGGAATCAGCACGACGCTGAACACGGCGTTCGCGAACCTGCCGAGCCCGGGCCGGTCCACGTGCCTGCCGGTGCGCGGCCACGATCCGCAGATCAGCCCCTCGAGCTTCAGCTACACCTCAGGCCGCACTGTCGTCGACCAGAACGCCAACGAGCTGTGGACGGTGCTTGTATGCAAGCCGTGGCTGGACGGTGAGTTCGGTACGACGGCCTTCGCCGCCTCGGGGCGGACGACGCCAGTTCCTGCCTACGCGCGGCAACTGCTCTGGGCGCAGGCGATCGCGGTGAACGAGAAGCCGACCACGGCGCTTATCAATGCCAAGCAGGATGCGTACGCCGGCATCGCGCAGACGATCAAGGCAAGCGACCCGGCGGTCTACCCGCTGTTCCAGGGCAAGGAGTGGACGACCAGGCTCGAGATTGCCTTCTCCGCGCTGCTAGCTGCCCTCGTGGCCGGCCTGCTCGTGCTGCTGATCTCGGTGACCCTGATCTTGCTCAAACTCGGTTTCCTGCTGCTGCTCATCGTGGGCCCGTTCTTCCTGCTCATCGGCACCCACCCTGGCTTCGGCCGGGTCGTGGCGGTGCGGTGGTTGGAGATGCTGGTGGGCGTCCTGCTGAAGCAGGCCGCCGTGGCTCTCGCGCTGAGCGTGCTGCTCTACTGCTACGCGCTGATCATGGGGACGGCGGATTCGGTGCTGCCCTGGGCGCTCAAGATCCTCATGATCACTCTGGTCACCGTCGCCGTGCTTATCTACCGGAAGCCGTTCCAGCACCTGTTCGCCGCGGTCGGATACGGCGCGCTTGGTGCGACCGAGCGGGCCGAGGCCGGCCTGAGCCGTGCCGCAGCCACGGCCCGGGCGAACACCAGGGACGCTGCGACGCTGGCCGTGCCGGGCTTGGCCGGGTACCGGGTAGCCAGATGGGCACGACGCAACCCGGCCCAGGCAGCCGGACTGGCCCTCAGCGCAGCATCGGCGGCGAGCACGGCGGGCATGGCCGCCGGCGCGGCCGTGAGCACGGACGGCGCCGCGGCCGCCGGAGAGCACACCGGTGCCGGGGCTCTGCCGGCCGGCGGGTCCGCGGGCGCCGGCGCACCGGAGGCCGCTGGCAACGCCGCACTGACCGGAGCGAGGGGCCGGGCCAGGGCCTGGGGCGCGTCGGCAGGCAAGGCCTCTTCCAGCGAGGCGCCACCGTTGCGGCTGCCGCCGAGCCAGCAGACGCCTGCAGGCTGGGCCAATGGCGGCCCGCCTGCGCAGACGGGCGCGGCGCCGGGGACCGCGGCTGGTCCTGGCGCGCCCTCGCGGCAGGGCGGTGGCGGCACGCCGGCGCGCACCGCAGGATCCGGGCCGCCCGCGCGCCAGGCGGGTCCAGGCTGGCTCGGCAGCGCGATCAGGCCAAGCGCCCCGCAGGCGTGGAGTACTCGGGGCCAGGCGGCCAGGCGATCGGCACCGCCGCCAGCGACGGCGAGGCAGGGCCCGGGCGCCATCACCGGCTGGTCACGGCAGGCTCCGGCTCCGGCCAGGCGCCGGCCCGCAGCTGGCAGGCCGGCGGCCGAACCTAGGGTGCCCGAGCCTCGCCGGGCTCGCGCCACCGGCGGCGACCGTCCGGCGTGGCCCTGGGGCCGGTCGGGCCAGACGGCGCGTGCACCGCAGGACGGCCCAGGCCGCAGCGCCAGTCCGCCTTCACGGTCAGCAGGCCGGGACGGCGATGAGGCCGCAGACAACGGCCAGCCAGGGACATTCTCCGGCCTTCCCTACGGCTTGCAGCCGAGTGAGCCTGACGAGGCGCCTGCGAGCCCGTTCTGGAGCCGGCCGGTCCGGCGGCGGAAGTAGCTGGCCGGCGTGGAACTGTCGCCGGTCCAGCGTTTCGCGGCCTTCGTGGTGGTTGTGCTGGTCCTAGCGGGGCTCGGGGCGTACCTGTTCCTGCCGCACTGGGTTTCGGCGGCGGGCCGCCACCGGGTGACGAACCCCGGATCGGCCAGCCACGCCCCCGCGCGTCCTCCGCGCAGCCCGGCGGCGTCGGTGTCTGCATCGCCGGATATCTACCAGTGGCTCCCTTTCACCCAGTCGGGCCTTGCCAGCGCGGCCGGCACGGCGACCGCGTTCGCAGGGCACTACGGCACGTACTCCTATACCGAGAGCACGCAGGCATATCTGTCCCCGATGCGCCCGCTGATGACCACTCAGCTCGCCACAGTTCTCGGCCAGGCGTTCGCCGCGCCCGGGCTCGCCGGAAACAGGGCGGCCACCAGGCAGGTCGCAACGGCGACGGCCGCCATCCTCTCCCTACGGGCCTTCGGGCCGAGCAGCCTGACCTTCGTGGTCGCGATCACGCAGCGGATCGCCAGCACCAAGGGAACGAGCAAGCAGACTACCGACTACGCCCTCACCGTGGCCGGCAACGGATCCACCTGGCAGGTCAATGACATCCAGCTCGCCTCGGCCGGCAACCAGTGATCAGGCGGAGCGGCAGGCTGAGCAGGCCCGCCGTGTTCGGGCTGGCCGGCCTGCTGACGCTGATCATCGTCGGGGCACTCGTGGCACCCATGCTGCTATTCGCCGGCGGCGGGCTGTTGTACTCGACAGGCAGCACCTGCTCGTCGGGACCGACCACGACGTCCCAGCCGCAGGTCAGCACCGCGGCAAGCAATTCGATCCCGGCCAACTACCTCGCGCTGTTCAAGTCGATCGGGGCGCGCTACCAGGTGCCGTGGGTGGTGCTCGCCGCGATAGGCAAGGTCGAGAGCGACGACGGCCGCAGCACGCTGCCGGGCGTGCACAGCGCGTCGAACGCCTTCGGCGCGGCAGGACCGATGCAGATCGGCATCGGCGGCGCGTCGACCAACACCTGGGGCGGCGCGCCGGTTCATCCGGCCAGCCGGCAGGTCAGCGGGGTGGCGACCGACGCCAACGGGGACGGGACAGCGAGCGTCTATGAGCCGGCCGACGCCATCGCCGGCGCGGCAAAGTACCTGCTCGAGCACGGCATCATGACGAACATCCCCGGCGCGATCTTCGCGTACAACCACCTCGATTCCTACGTCCAGCAGGTGCTCGGCTGGGCCAGTCAGTACGCCAGGGGAGGCTTCCTGGTCAGTTCGCCGGTCGGCAGCAACGCGCCGCAATGCGGGCCGACGATCGGCCTGACCTCAAGCGGCTATGCCTCCGGGGCGCTCGCCTTCGCGAGGCAGCAGATCGGCAAGCCATATCTGTGGGGCGCGACGGGGCCTGACGCGTTCGACTGCTCGGGGCTGGTCATGATGGCGTACCGGACGGTCGGCATCGACATTCCAAGGACGGCCGACCAGCAGTGGCTCTGGGGCCCGCGCGTCGGTCCCAGCCACGTCCAACCCGGTGATCTGGTGTTCTTCGCCGGCGCAGACGGTTCGGCAAAGTTTCCAGGCCATGTGGGCATGGTGATCGGCCACGGCTTGATGATCGACGCGCCGTCGGCAGGCCTGCAGGTCAGGATCGAGCCGTACGCGGGAGCTGTCGGTTTCACCCGCCCGTGGGCGCACGCTGGCGTCAAGCAAGCACCGGCACTTGCCAGCCGATGAATACCGTGGTCGGCGCTCGCGAGCCGCTAGATTTTGCCCGAGTATCATAGCATCATAACTTGGTGCTTTGATGACGCATCTTGGTGCCGCTATGATATCCACATGCGAACAACTTTGACGCTCGATCCAGATGTAGCCCGGCTGGTCGAGGACGCTGTGCATCGTGAGCGGCGGTCAATGAAGCAGGTCATCAATGATGCCCTCCGGCGTGCTCTCACTGCGCCGCGGACATCAAACGGTCATTACGAGCTCGTATCGCATGAGTCGGGTTTGCGGCCAGGATTCGATCTTGCTGGCTTCAACCGCCTAGCCGACGAGCTTGAGGACGAGGCGATCATCGATTCGGCCGGACATCGTCCATGATCGTGATCGACGTCAATCTGCTGCTTTACGCCACACTTACGGGTTTCCCGCAGCATGAGAAGGCGCGGGCGTGGTGGGAGCAGGAGCTGAACGCGAGCGAGGATGTTGGGCTTTGCAGTCCGGCTGTATTTGGCTTCCTTCGGATAGCCACGAATCCACGTGTGCTTACGGCGCCGATGCCGGTCGAGGTGGCTACCGGATATATCAGAGAGTGGCTTGGTCGGCCGAACGTCCGGTTCCTCGTACCAGGCCGGCGTTATATCGATATCGCCTTCGACCTACTGCAGTGCGTCGGGACAGCGGGAAACCTGACTACAGACGTCCAGCTAGCGGCGTTCGCGCTCGAGAACGACGCTGAGATGTTCTCGAACGATAGCGACTTCGGTAGGTTTCCAGGCCTCAGGTGGACTAATCCGCTCAACTAGTGGTCGGCTAAGGATCGAGCTGCGCTGTCCCCCTTGTCAGGAGAGTCCATGGACTTCGAGTTGTCCGATGAGCAGCGACTGCTCAGGGACACCATCCGCTCGTTCGTCGATGACCAGATCCGCCCGGTGGCAAGGGAGTGGGAAGATTCCGGCCGGTACCCGGAGGAGATCGTCGCAACGATGCGGGACATGGGGCTTTTCGGGCTGCTCGTGCCCGAGGAGTACGGCGGGATGGCTGCCGACATGGTCTCGCTGGCGGTTGTCTTCGAGGAGATCTCACGCGGCTGGATGGGAGTAGCCGGGATCATCGGCAGCCACTCGCTGTCGTGCTGGATGATCGCTCAGTACGGGACGGAGGAGCAGAAACGCGCGCACCTGCCGGCACTCGCCACCGGCGAGCGCCGGACCGGGATCGGCCTGACCGAGCCCGGCGCGGGCAGTGACCTGCAAGGCATTGCCACGACTGCGCGCCGCGACGGAGACTTCTACCTTGTCACCGGGCGCAAGACCTGGATCACCAACGCGCGGCACGCGGACCCGCTGCCCGTCCTGGTCAAGACGCAACCCTCGGCCAGGCCCCCGCACAAGGGAATGTCGGTGCTTCTCGTGGATCCCGCATCGGCCGGCTTCGAGGTGCTGAGGGACCTGCCCAAACTCGGCTACCGGGGCCCGGAGACCTGCGAGCTCGTGCTCGACGAGGTGCGGGTGCCGGCGACGAGCCTGCTGGGAGGCGCGGAGGGCCGCGGCCTGCAGCAGGTGCTGGCGGCGCTGGAGAAGGGCAGGATCAACATCGCCGCGCGGGCGGTCGGGGTGGCCCAGGAGGCCTACGACCAGGCCTTGCGTTATGCCGACGAGCGGGAGGCTTTCGGGCGGAAGATCTCCGGTTTCCAGGCAGTTCAGCACAAGCTTGCAGACATGGCCATGAAGCTGCAGGCCGCCCGGCTGGTGACGTACTGGGCCGCCGCTCAGGCCGATGCCGGACGGCGGGCCGACCTGGAGTCAGGACTGGCGAAGGTGTATGCCTCGGAGGTTGCCTACGAGTGCGCATTCACGGCGATGCAGGTGCACGGCGGCTACGGCTACTCCAAGGAGTTCACGGTCGAGCGCCTCTACCGGGACGCGCCGCTGATGGTGATCGGCGAGGGGACGAACGACATACTCCGCACCGTGATCGCCGAATCATTGATCAGCGGCCGCGGGGTGATCGGATAGCCGGGCGCCCTGCCAAATGGCCAGGTCGGCGGCGATATCGCTTGTATGCTCATACGCGATGTTCGCGCCTGGCCAAGGAATGGAGGCGAGCGGAAGCCGTGCGTCGTGGCCCGGACAGGAGGAGCTCGCGACTTCTGGCCGTCGCCATCGCCGGGCTCACTGGCCTGCTGGCACCCGGATGCGCCTCGCCAGGCCGTGCAGGCGGCCCGGGCGCCTCACATGTCGCTTACCAGAAGTCAGCGGAGCCCGAGCACTCGCGGCTCACGACCGGCGGAGGCAGCCGCCGATCGGGATCGGCGGCGTCAGCTGACGGCAACTCGAGCAGGGCAAAGCCGCTCGCCGGGAAGATTGTCGGAATCGACCCCGGACACAATGGCAGGAACGGCACCGATCCCGCCTACCTGACACACCAGGTCTTCAATGGCAGGACCATGGAGGACTGCAATACGACTGGCACCCAGACCGCGGCCGGTTACACCGAGTCCCTGTTCAATTTCAATGTCGCGATGTACCTTGCCGCCGACCTGCGCAGGGACGGCGCGCGAGTGGTGCTGACACGGCGGAACAACCACGGCATCGGGCCGTGCGTGGACAAGCGCTCGACCATGCTCAACCACACCAACGTGGCGATCGACATCCACGCCGATGGCGGGCCGACCTGGGGCCGTGGCTTTACGGTGCTCGAGCCCGTCGCTGACGGCCCCAACAACAAGATCATTGCGTCCTCGGTGCGGTTCGGGCGTTACGTGCACGATGCCCTCCTCGCCGATACCCCGATGCGGGTCAGCGACTATTACGGTCGCGATGGTTATCAGTTCCGCAATGACCTCGCCGGGCTGAATCTGACCACCGTTCCCAAGGTCCTGATCGAATGCGGCAACATGCCCAATCCGCGCGATGCCGCCCTTCTGAGCTCGCCCAGCGACCAGCGCAAGATCGCGCGGGCGCTGGAGGCAGCGATCATCCGGTTCCTGACGGGTAAATGGCCGCGTCACCACTAGGATCGACGCAGTGATCGTCGGACAATCCCCGGTGACGGCCCATGCATCGCGGCATCAGTAACCTCGCCAGGCTGACCGCCGTCCCGGTGCTCGCGCTGGCAGCCGCGTCCTGCTCGGTGGCTCCGCCTGCTGCGCCCGCGCAACCCACCGGCGATCCCGGCACCAGCGGCGGGCACACGACCGCGACACCCAGCGCGACGGCGACGCATACTCGGCAGCGGTCGCCCTTCGCTGGCCTGGCCGGCTACCTCGCCCATCGCACGGGCGTCGTCACAGCCGCCGTCTACGATCGGCGCTCCGGACGCACCTGGATCTATCACCCCGGGGTGCGGCAGAACGCCGCGAGCATCGTGAAGGTCGAGATCATGGGTGCCGCGCTGCACGAGGCGGAGACCGCGCGCCGGAGGCTATCAGTCGATGAGCAGGCCCTGATCCAGGCCATGATCGAAAACAGCAACAACGACGCGGCGACCGCCGTGCTGGCCAAAATAGGCGGACCCGGCGCGCTGAAGCGGTTCGACATGCTGGCCGGCCTGGCCGGCACGACGCCGTCGACGCTGAAGTACATCCCAGGGACGCCGCTTCCGGGCTGGGGCCTGACCAAGACCACCGCGCTCGACGAGGTCAGGCTGATCAAGAGGTTCGCCTATCCTAATTCGCTGCTTTCCAGCCGCGACCGCGAATATGGTCTGAATCTGATGGAGCACGTCGAGTCTGACCAGGCCTGGGGGATCTCGGGGGGAGTGCCCACGGACGCCACAATCGCGCTGAAGAATGGCTGGCTGCCGCTGGCGAATAGGGGGTGGCAGATCAACAGCATCGGCTGGGTCTCCGGCCGTGGCCGCGACTATGTTCTCGCGATCCTGAGCAACCGCGCTCCGAGCTATCCGTATGGGGTCGAAACGGTTAGCGCCATTGCGCGGCTGGTCTTCGCCGCTTTGGGGCGTTGAGGCTTATCGCTGTCTCCTAAGCGGCCTAGATATCCGTCTGTGTCACGGCGGACAACGAGTATTGCCGGGCAACCGGGTTCCACTCGCCGGCGAACTTCGTCTTCGCGGCCACGGCCTGGGTGTCCCAGCCACCAGCATCGTTGAAGGCCGGCGAATTCGGCGCCGGGAAGCAGCCTTGTTGCTCCTGACGGGCCCATCGCAGGTAATCGTTGTCTGCCTTGAGCGATGCACGGAGCGCATCGAGGAGGTCGTTCTTCAGCTGGCTGCCTCGCGCCAGCGCATCGACCTGCAGGGCGAGCGCCTGGGAGTATTCCTGCTGGCGCTGACTGGCGACGGTTCTGATGGTCGCGACGTCGGCGGCGAGCTGACTGCCGGAAAGGGAGTTGCAGCTGCCCTGAATGTCGCTGACGGCCGGCTGAAGACTGCCGCGGGTGGTCTGGCTCATCGCGAGCAGGCTGCTGATCGCCTTCGCCTGGGCGGACGACAATGAAGAGGCCGGGGACGCCGGCGAGCTTGATGCTCCGCTATGTGCCTGAGCGCCGCCGTTCTTGGCGATCAGGACCGCGGCCGTCGCCCCTGCCGCCACCGCCAAGACGAGAATTGCGGCGCCGGCACCGACTAGCAGTCTGCGCGATCGCCTGGCCGGCGGGTATGGCGGTTGCTGCCATCCGTTGATGGTCTGGTCCGCAGGCTGCTGGAGCGTCGCGTCCTGCGCTGGATCTTTCACGCGCTCTGAACGGCCGTAGACCGGATCGACCAGTTCGGTGGCTGGCCAGATTGCCGGGTCGCCGCTGCCTGCGGGGGAGACAGCGCGTTGCCCGGCTAGTGCCTCGACCGGCCCAGCCACCAGATCAAGTGCGCGGCCTAGGTCGGCGGCGAACTGCTCGCAGCCGCTGTACCGCTGCGCCGGTGACTTCGCCATGGCCTTGGACAGCACCGCATCCAGGCTCGCGGCGAGTCCGGCTCGGCGTGCCCGCAACGAAGGGGGCGGTTCAGTGAGGTGCGCGGTGATCAAGGCGAGGCTGGTCGGGCGCTGGAATGGCGGCGATCCGCACAGCAATTCGAAGGCGGCGCACGCCAGCGAATACTGATCGGCCTTACCGTCGACGACCCTCCCTTCGACCTGCTCGGGGGCGATGTAATCCAGGGTTCCGACGAATTGCCCGGTCGAGGTCAGGTTGCTGGCCAGCGACTGCTTGCTGATGCCAAAGTCCGAGAGGTACACGTGATCGCGGGGATCACCGGTGGGCTTGGCTGCCTTAGCGGCGCTCGTCCTGCTGCTGGGATCCAGCAGCATATTGGCCGGCTTGACATCGCGGTGGACCAGGCCGCGGGAATGCGCGGCGTCAAGCGCTGATGCGACCTGGCTGACGACATGCCAGGCTCTGGTCGGCGGCAGTCCGTAACCATCACGAAGGAGCGAACGGACG